>Ga0214919_10000115_pt1 | contig 127280 bp, 85 predicted proteins | sample LL1503_MetaG_FD_177994 | JGI IMG/M metagenome (GOLD analysis project Ga0214919, IMG submission 177994) | Freshwater microbial communities from Lake Lanier, Atlanta, Georgia, United States - LL-1503 | ecosystem: Environmental > Aquatic > Freshwater > Lake | place: USA: Georgia | collected...
CTACGCGGGCCCTCTTAGGGGCACGGGCGGTCGCTTATTATCGGCTCAACGACCGCGAGCTTACCCTAGGCTTCTTGGATGGCGAGTGCGCTGGCAGCGTCTTTAATCCAGTCACCAGCATCGATCAAACCTCCATCGGGACGGCCGCGACCCGTCGGCGGGCGTTGGTCGTGCCAGTCGCCGGTAAATCCGAAGAGCACCTCTTTACGCGCCTAGTCGAACCCGTCGCCTCGGCATCGCTGTTGGCCGTGCCCGTGCGTTACGAAGATGAGACCTTCGGTGTGCTGGTTTGCGTGTCCATGGGCCCTTATCGCTTCTCTGACGACGATAAGCATCTCGTGACAGCCCTGTCGTCGTTCGGTGCGTCCTCGATTCAGAATGCGCGCCTGTACGCCAAGGTCTTCACGGTTGAAGAAGGCCTCCGCCGTAGCGAGCGCTTGACTGCGCTCGGCCTACTCTCGGCCGAAGTGGCGCACGAAATCCGCAATCCCCTGACGGTGATGAAGCTGCTCTGTGATACTTTGGGTCAAGGCTTGGCCGCAGCTGACCCCAAGCTGGAGGACCTGGGCGTCATGCGCGAGAAGGTCACGCACATGGAAGGCGTTGTCTCCCGCGTGCTCGGCATGAGCAAAGCGCAGTCGGGGGCCTTCAAGTCTTTCCCGCTTGATGGTGCCGCGGATAGCGCGGTGCTACTCCTACGCCTAAAGTTCCAGCAGGCGGGCGTCGAGGCCACGGTGGTTTCCGACCCAGACCTCCCGTTCGTCGAAGGTCATCCCGGTCAGATTCAGCAGGTTTTCCTTAATCTTCTACTGAACGCCGTGCAGGCCATGCCGAAGGGTGGTAAGCTCGCGCTCCGTGTGACCCGCGAACCCGGCCCGCAGGGTGACGTCATCTCGGTAAGTATCGCCGATACGGGTTCCGGTATTTCCCGCGAAATCCTGCCGAAGATCTTCGAATCGTTCTTCACCAGCCGAGAGGATGGCACTGGCTTGGGCTTGGCTATCGTGAAGCGTATCCTTCGCGATCACCGCGGCGACATCATGGTTGAGCAGTCAGGCCCGACGGGGACGACCTTTAAGTTTTGGATTCCGGTGAAGGCGGGCTGAAGTAGCTCCACGCCAGCTTCCAGACGACGGGGACGAAGGACAGGCCGATGACGGTCCCAATGACAAGGCCGAGGTTGTCGGCGAGAGGCGTATTGCCAATGACGTGGCCGAGGCCGACCAACGAGCCGATCCAGAGCACGGCCCCGATGACGTTCCAGACAAAGAAACGACCAGCGGGCATCTGGCCCATGCCGGCGACGAAGGGTATAAAGGTGCGGACAATCGGCAGGAAGCGGGCTAGCACGAGCGAAGAGGCGCCCTTTTCAGCATAGTAAGTGCGCGTGGCTTCTAGGTAGCGACGTTTGTAAAGCCAGCCATCGCTCCAGCCTTCGACGCGTTGGCCGAACCTAAGCCCGAGCCAGCGCCCCGTCTCATTGCCGACGATGGCCGCGGCGATGAGCCAGGCCGAGAGTGTCCACGGGTCCATGAGCACTTGGCCTCCGCTCGCCTTGTTGGCGGAGGTAAAGATGCCGGCAATCACAATCATGGAGTCCCCGGGGAGGAAGAAGCCGAAGAGTAGGCCCGTCTCAGCGAAGACGATAAACGTTATGGCGGGGATGCCGCCGACTTTAATCAGTTCCTTGACGTCGGAAAGCTGGCTGAGGCCGGCTTTAATCTGTTCATAAAAAGACATGGCTGATCGTTTAACCATAACGGACTTTTTGCAATGACCTTGAATGGCCCCGCGTTTCCTTACAGGTTGTCCGCCACCGCCGATGTCGCCTGAATTCGATTCCTCCACCGTTCGCCTGCGGCAATCCGCCCTTCAGCACGGGTTAGCCGGGCAGGCGGCCCAAGAGGGAGAGGTGGTGCCTCGGGCCAAAGCCTTTCTCCAGGACGCCCGGGAGATTCAGTTAGCCGCGCATCGGGCGGGTATTCCGGGGGACGAGGTCGCCAAGCTCCGCTCCGATGCGATTGATATCGTCATTGATGCCCTTTACCTCCGCGCGGGACCGACTGCGGCGAGCCTGACGCTTGTCGCGACGGGCGGTTATGGTCGTGCCGAACTTTGCCCGCTCAGTGACATCGACCTACTGGTTTTGGTGCCCGCGCATACCTTGGAGACCAAGCAGGCGGTGGAAACAATTCTCTACCCGTTATGGGATATGGGACTAAAGGTCGGTCAATCGGTCCGGACGGTCGCTGAAGCCGCCGACTATGCCAGTAATGACCTACACCTGCACGTGGCCTTGCTCGAGACGCGTCTCCTCTGCGGCGAGCACTTGCAGTTTACCCAGTTAGAAGGGCGGTTATCCGAACTCTTGAGCGGTCAAGCTTGGCAGCCCTTGGCTAAAGCCATCGTGGAGTCGCAACGTAAGCGTCGTGAAAAGGCCGGCGGTAGCGCCTACCTCCAGGAGCCGGATCTAAAGAACGGGGTGGGAGCGCTCCGTGATGTCCAAGGGTGCGTTTGGCTGGCCCGCATCGCCCGCGGCGTCGCCGGACCGCGCGCCCTCGGGGTCGCGGGTTTTCTGCCGACCTCCGACCTCGCCAAGTTCGAGCAAGCCCGGGCTTCGCTGCTGCGGCTCCGATGTGAACTCCATTTTCAGGTCACCCGCCCGACGGAGCAGCTTTCGCTCGAACGCCAAGACACCATCGCGGAAGCCTTGGGCTACCCGGGTGATTTGAAGTCCCGTATCGGTGCCATGATGCGTGATTACTTTGACGCCGCCGATCACGTTCGCCGTTGCGCGGAGATGGTCGAAGGTGCCGTGATGGGCGAGCCGGAGCCCGCGGGGTGGGGCGAACCCATTTTAGTCGATGGCTTTCGTCTTGTACCCGGTGGTACCGTCGCTGCGCAGCATCGCCTCGTCTTTGAGGAAGACCCCGGTCGTCTCGTCCGCCTCTTCCGTTTATGCCAAGTCCATGAGGCTCGTCCGGAGCGGGCACTTTCCCTGTTAGTCCGCGAGCGGGCCCACCTGCTGACGACCGAAGTGGCCTTCGCCGAAGAGGCTTGCAGCGCCTTGCGGGCGATGTTGACCGAGGCTGGCCGCGTCTTCGGTGCCCTGCATGCGCTCCGTGAGCATGACCTGCTTTACCGGCTCGTCCCGGAGTTCGCTGGTTTACACTGCCTGGTGCAGTTTGAGTTCTATCACCGTTGGACGGCGGATGTGCACACGCTCCGTTGCTTGCTGGAGTTAGATGAGATTTACGAAGGCAAAACCGAGGTCGATCGTCGCTACCGCGAGGTCGTTTTGGGTTCGGAGGCACCCTCGTTTCTCTACGCCATCCTTTTCCTGCACGATATTGCCAAAGCGGGCGGCATCGCAGGACATGCCGAACGCGGCGTCCCCATTGCCGAGGTCGTCTTGGAGCGCCTCGGCTTCGATGCCCGCGAACGCGAAGTTGCCGCCGCGGTTATTCGTCACCATTTAATTATGGGCATCTACTGGCAACGCCATGACGTGGATGACCCCGCCAACATCGAGCGCTTTGCATCGATTGTCGGCGATGAACAGGTTTTACGTAGCCTACACGTGCACACCCGTTGCGATGCCCGCGCCACCTCGCCCGACCTTTGGACGAGCTTTAAGGACGGCCAGCATTGGACGCTCTATCGTCGTACCTTAGCTAAACTCGCTGGCGAATCCGAAGCCGAGGCCGAAGTCGCCGCGACGGCCTTGCGCGAACAGACCGCCGAACTCCTCGCGGGGACCGTGCCGGCCGATGAATTGGAGGCCCACTTCACGCAAATGCCTTCAGGCTATTTCCTGCACGTCGCGGCCGAAGATGCGGCCGTGCACATTGGCCTGATTCATCGCCTCATCGCCACCGTCGCCCATGAAGATGCTGAACAGTCGCTCCAGCCGATTGTGGAATGGCACGACGACGTTGGCTCCGGCCAGTCCGCCGTGACCGTCGTGACGTGGGATCGCGCCGGGCTCTTCAGTCGCATGGCTGGTGCCTTTGCCGTGGCGGGTATCAACATCGTCTCGTGTCGGGCCTTCTCGCGCGCGGACGATGTCGCGATCGACTTCTTCAAGGTCGTCTTACCAGTCGGTAAGGAGCTCGGGGCCAAGCAGAAGTTTGCCGAAGCTTTGGCCCGTTCCTTGGTCGGCGGTTACGACCTGATCGACGAAGTCGGCCAAGAGGAAGTCCGCGCCACGTTGACGGCTCCGCGGCGCAAGGCCTTTGTGCCACTCGCCGCCGAGGTCAGCGTCTATTATGAAGAAGCCTTGGGTCGAACGGTGGCTGAGGTGCAGTGTAATGACCGGCTCGGCCTCTTATTCCGGATGGGCTTGGTCATTCGTGGGGCGGGCTATGCGATTACCTTCGCGAATATTTCAACGGAACAAGGGTTTGCCTTGGATACCTTCTACCTGACCCCGGAACGTGGGCTGACGACGACCCCGCAAAGTCCCGAGGCCTTGGCGGACGGACTCCGCCAAGTAGTTTCCTGAATCAGGTCCCCCTTGCTTCGGCTGGGAAAAAGGCTTTAGGCTCTGCAGGTATCACCGCCATGACCTCGTCCTTCCTACCCCTTGGCCGACTTTGCTTAGTGCTCGCGGCCTGCCTCAGTCTCTCCGCCGCCGAAACCGCTGCCCCCGCTTCCAAACCCATGACCACTCCTCCTAAACTCGAAAAGGCCACCTTTGGCGCTGGTTGCTTCTGGGGCGTTGAATATCAATACCGCAAGATTCCTGGCGTGAGCGAAGCCTACTGCGGCTACAGCGGTGGCAAGACCGAGAACCCCACCTACCGTCAAATTTGCCAGCACGATACCGGCCATGCCGAAGTCATCGAGGTGACCTTTGACCCGGCCAAGGTCACCTATCGACAGTTGGTGGAATACTTTTTCCGCATGCATAACCCGACGCAGGTCGACCGCCAAGGCCCCGACGAAGGGGACCAGTATCGCTCAGTGATTTTTTTCCACTCGCCAGAGCAGAAGAAGGTAGCCGAAGAGGTGAAGGCCGCGTTGTCCTCGGCCAAGGTCTATGCCGAGCCCATCGCGACGAAGATTGAATCGGCGCAGACTTTTTGGAAGGCCGAAGAATACCACCAGCGCTATTACGAGAAGAAGGGTGGCCGTCCGTATTGTCACTTGGTCGAGTACGCGCCTGGGAAGTAAGCTCCGTGGGGGCTGCGCATCACGGGTCGGACGCGTCTCTGCCGGGTTTCGGGCAGGCGGAGGCTTCGCCCGAAGTGCCCGCCCGCCGCCGTCCAGTGGCCGCACGCATGCGCCCGCGGAATCTCAGCGAGGTCGTGGGCCATGCCGCCTTGCTGGGGCCGAACGCTTTGCTCCCCCGCTTAATCAAAGCCGATAACTTTGGCTCACTGCTCTTTTACGGACCGCCGGGTTGCGGCAAGACCACTTTAGCCGAAGTGATTGCCGCCGAAACGGAGTCCACCGTCGTGCGCGTCAATGCCGTGCTTTCAGGTACGCCCGAACTTCGCGAGGTCCTCGCCGAGGCCCGCCGCTCGCCCTCGCGTAAGACCGTCCTCGTGGTCGATGAGATTCACCGTTTCAATAAGGCACAGCAGGACTTGCTCTTGCCCGACGTCGAAGCCGGCGTGGTGCGCCTCATCGGGTGCACGACTCATAATCCGGGACTCTACATCGTGCCGGCCTTGTTGAGCCGTAGTCATTTATTTCGGCTCGATCCTTTAGGCGTCGACGAGATTGCAGCCTTCCTGGGCACGGCCTTGGCGGATGTCGAACGCGGACTAGGTGCCTTGGGCATTAAGGCCTCGCCGACAGTACTGCGACAGGTGGCCGAAATGGCTTCCGGTGACTTGCGTCGCGCCTTGAATTGCCTCGAGACTTTGGTGCTGTCGGCTCCCGCCTTGGGGATGGTTACCGATGAGGCCGTCGGCGCTTTCGCCCGCGAACGTCGCATCCGTTACGATGATGGGGGCGACGACCATTACGATACCGCCTCGGCCTTTATTAAATCTGTTCGCGGGAGTGATCCGGATGCGGCGCTCTATTGGTTGTTCCTGATGTTGGAGGGCGGGGAAGAACCCCGCTTCATTGCCCGCCGCCTCGTGATTTGCGCTTCCGAGGACATTGGGTTGGCCGATTCCCGAGCCTTGGGCATCGCCACCGCCGCCTTTCAGGCCTGCGAAATGGTGGGCCTACCCGAGTGCGAGTATGCCTTGGCGCATGCGACGCTCTTCCTCGCCTTAGCTCCGAAGAGCAACAGCACGACGCTGGCCATCGCGGCAGCGAAGGAAGCAGTCCGTTCGCAACCACGGCAAGAGGTGCCGTTACACCTTAAGGACGCGCATAACGCTTTTAATAAAGGTCAAGGCAACGGCGGTACTTACCAATACAGCCACGATTACCCGGAGGGGATTAGCGGACAGGATTACCTGAGTAAGCCTCTCTCGCTCTATCAGCCCGTCGCGGCGGGTGCCGAGGCTGGCCTCGCGGAGCGCTTAGCGCACTTGCGGAAACTGAAAGAAGCAATCCGCTCGCGCGGAGGTCGCCCGTGAGCAAGGTCGCGCCGCGGCTGCCTTGGTTTGGGCCAGGCCGCTTTCCTTTGTACCTCGCTCCGATGGCCCGGCATACCGACGTCGCTTTCCGTCAGCTATGTAAAGAGCAGGGGGCGGACGTCATGGTCAGCGAGTTCGTCCAGTCGGAGGCTCTCATCCGTGGTAACGCCAAGGCATGGGAGATGGTCGACTTCACGGAGACCCAACGCCCCATGGGGGTCCAGATCTTCGGGGCGACCCCGGCCTCTATGGCCCAGGCCGCGCGGCAAGTCTGCGATCGGGTGCGCCCCGACTTCCTTGACCTTAATTTTGGCTGCCCGGCCCATAAAGTCATCGAGCAGAACGCCGGCTCCGGCCTCCTCCGCTGCCCAGCGCTCCTCTATGACCTCGTCAAAGCGGTCAAAGACGCCATTCCCGACGTCCCTTTGACGGCTAAGATGCGTCTGGGCTGGGATTATGAGTCCGTGGTGGCGGTGGAAGTGGCCGTTCGGCTCGAGCAATTAGGCGTCGAAGCCATCGCTGTGCATGGCCGGACGAAAGAGCAGGGCTACTCGGGCGAAGCTCATTGGGGTTATATTGCCCAAGTGGCCGCTGCCGTTTCTATTCCGGTGACTGGTAATGGGGACGTTAAGGACGGCTTATCGGCGAAGCGTCGGCAGGAAGAGAGTGGTGTCTCCGGCCTCATGATTGGGCGGGCGGCACTTTCGAATCCTTGGATCTTTAATGAAATCAAGGCGGCCTTGGCAGGGCAGGGTGAGATTACCCCTGTCATTACTGCGCAGAAACGATGGGATGCCATCATCCGCCTTTCGGAGCTGACCTTAGAAGTCCATGCCTCTCGGCTAGGTTCGCGTGATGTGCGTTGGATGTTGGATCGCCTGCATCCGTTGACGCATGGCCTGCCAGGTTCGCGAAAAATCCGTGACCGGATGCGGGGCTGTCTCTCGCTGGATGACCTTCGGCATCTGCGCGATGAACACCTCGCGGAGTTATCGGTGACAGGATTGAGTTGATTTTGCAGGGCTTCGACACGCGTTCGTCACACGTGCAATAAAAACCTCATTTTCTTACTCGCAGGCCCCCTGTTAATAACCTGTGCAGGGCTTGCTCTTGAGACGTCGCAAGTGCCGCCCATCAACAGGGTCGTATTCGCACCCGCGGATCACGTCACCCCGCCTCTTCCCCCAAGCGCTTTAAACAGGCGTTGAATTAACAAAACAAACCATTAGTAGTCAACGACTTGCAAATAGACAATTCCGAGTCAAACTCGGGAAAACTCGCAGGTGCTCGTCGGACCCTCAGATGGTCATTCAAACTTTTAACACATTTTAACAACTTTCAGGCTTTCAAAGTGCCTGTGAACAACCTTTCTCAACCTTCCCCTTTCCTCATGGCCAGCCCCGTCAGTCACCTTTCCCTTTGGGAGACCGCAAAAAGCGAGCTCCGTACCACTTTCTCCCGTACCGACTACGATACTTGGATCTCCTCCTTGAATCCCATCAGTATCGTCGATGGCAATGTCCTTCTCCTCGAAGCCCCGACCGTGCTTTCCGAAGCTTGGGTGAACAGCAACTACGGTGACTTGCTCCGTCGCACGCTGACCCTGGTCGCTGGCCGTAGCATGGAGTACCGTCTGACGGCCGCCGCGGGCGATACCCGTGAGCAGCCTAATGAAGAAGTCGTTGTCTCCCGGCCTTCGCGTCACACCGCGGCCGCGCCGGCTCCAGCTATCAAGAGCTCGAACACTTTTGAGAATTTTATTGTTGGTCCAGAAAACGAGATGGCCCATGGCGCCTCGCTTGCCGTCGCCAAGGAACCCGGCAGCAACTACAACCCGCTCTTCATCCATGGTCCGACTGGGTTGGGTAAGACGCACCTGATGCATGCTATTGCGCACTCCGTCTACGCCGCCAACCCGAAGGCCCGCATTGCTTATATTTCTTCCGAGACCTTTACGAACGAGTTCATCCAGGCGCTACAGGCAGGGAATATCGCCGCCTTCCGTCGTCGTTACCGTGAACTCGATCTGCTCCTGATCGACGATATTCATTTCCTCGCCGGCAAGGAATCGACCCAAGACGAGTTCTTCCATACCTTCAACGAGCTCCACAACTGCCACAAGCAGGTCGTCCTCACGAGCGATCGCCCCGCTTCCGAAATCGCGAAGCTTCAGGAGCGCCTCGTTTCCCGCTTCCAGTGGGGCATGGTGGCTTCGATTCAGGCCCCTGGCCTCGAGACGCGCACCGCCATCCTGCACAAGAAGGCCCAGGCCCGCGGCCTGGAACTTAGCCCAGAAATCGCTGATTTCATGGCTTCACGCATTGCCCGTAATGTCCGTAACCTCGAAGGCGCCATCACCCGTATCTCGGGCCTGACGGGCATGACCCGCAAGCCGCTGGACCTCGTCCAAGTCGAGAAGCTGCTCCATGACATTCTCGTCGAGGAGGCCAGCCACACCCTCACGGCCGAAGTGATTCAGCGTAAGGTCGCGGAACACTACCGCATTCAGATGTCCGACATGACGTCCAAGCGCCGCATGCAGAATATCGCCTTCCCTCGCCAAGTCGCGATGTACCTCACGACACAGCTGACGGGTATGTCTCTCGTTTCTATCGGCGGCGCCTTCGGTGGCCGCGATCATGGTACCGTCATCCACGCTCGTAAGACGGTCGTGAATCAAATGGAAGTGGATCCGAATGTTCGCCGCACGGTCGAGTACCTGCGCGCGCAGCTTTCGACGAACCGCGCCTAAACTTTTTAGTGTACGATGCACGCAGCCTGACCTTGGTGGGTCAGGCTGCTTTATTTACGGTTGGCCCGCGGTCAGCCCAGGAGGGCTTTGACTTGGGCCACGCGAGCCGAGTCGGCGACGGGAATGGCATCGGCCGGCCAGTCGGGAGCGGCCCCGAGCGAAACGCTAGGGGGACGGACGGACATGCGCGTTCCTTGGATACCGCGTAGCGAGGCATGGACTTCGCGGACGCCCGTGCGGTGCACGAGTTCAGTGACATTGGTTTCGCTAACGCCGCCGCCGGCTAAAATAACGCAGCGATCGCCCGCTTGCTGTACGAGCTGGGCGATGACCGCCGCTCCCGCGAGGGCGTTGGGGGCTAGGCCCGAGGTCAGCACGCGATGACAGCCCGCGGCGATCACGGCTTCCAAGGCGACGGAAGGGTCGGCGGCCCAGTCAAAGGCTCGGTGAAAGGTGACGGATATCCCTGCGGCGGCTTGGACGAGCCTCCGGGTGCGTTCGATGTCGACCGTGGCATCGGACTTAAGGACGCCGAAGACTACCCCGTCCGCTCCCGCCGCCTTAGCGATGGCGATTTCGCGTAGCATGATATGGAATTCGGCGTCCGTGTAGAGGAAGTCGCCGCCCCGCGGGCGAATCATGACGTGGAGCTTGAGGCCCGGGAGGGCTCGGGTGGCCTCAAGGGTCCCAAGGCTCGGCGTGGTACCGCCCTCGGCGGTGTTTTCGCAAAGTTCAATACGGTCGGCGCCACCTTGTTGGGCGGCAAGTGCCGAGGCGTAGGAGTAGGCGACGATTTCGAGCAACATGGGCGGGAGAGGGGGACCGGAGAGGAAGTAAGCCTTCCCCGGCTCGGTGGCAAGCGAGGGTCGACTCGCGAACCTATAAACCCTCTTGCTAGTTCAGACCCTGCCAGCATTGATGGGGGCGTTCCTTGTACGTTTTTCCCAGGGGAGTCCTCGACAGGACTGAGATGAGGCTTGGCCTCGAACCCTTGTACCTGATGCGCATCGCGCCGTAGGAAGTGGATTGTTCAGTGCACCCCTTTTTCGGACCGTTGATGCGTTTCTTAGCGAACGCTTTTATCCCCGTATTCATGGTCACCGACAAAACTTCTCCCTTTCCAAAATCCGCCCGCATCTACGTGCCGGGCTCGCGGCCTGATGTGCGCGTGCCCATGCGTGAGATCAACTTGGCGCCTTCCCGCCGGCCTGACGGCACCCTGACGCCGAACGATCCCCTCCGGGTCTATGATACGTCCGGCCCATGGGGTGACACCTCGTTCCACCATGACGTGGAGCTGGGCCTCCCAGCCATCCGCCTGCCTTGGGTGCTCGAGCGTAATGACATTGAAGCCGTCCCAGGCCGCGAACTGAAGCCGGAAGACGACGGTTACCTTTCTTGGAAGCACGCCGAGACCGCGCAGCGCGCGACTTCGCGTAACCGCTTGGTCCAGTTCGACCGTGGCAACCGCCAAGTCTATAAGGGTAAGCCTGGCCAACGCCCGACCCAACTTGCCTACGCTAAGCAGGGTATCATCACGCCCGAGATGGAATACATCGCCATCCGCGAGAATCAGCGCGTCCAAGCCGCCCGCCAAGAGCAGGCGTTGCCGCGTCACGCCCTCGGCTTCCAGCACCCGGGGCAATCCTTCGGGGCCGCTATCCCGGAAGAGATCACCCCGGAATTCGTCCGCTCGGAGGTCGCCCGTGGTCGCGCCATTATTCCGGCGAATATCAATCACCCTGAGCTCGAGCCGATGATTATCGGCCGTAACTTCTTGGTGAAGATCAACACCAACATCGGCAACTCCGCAGTGGCCTCGTCCATCGAAGAAGAAGTCGAAAAGATGCGCTGGTCGATCAAGTGGGGTGGTGACACGTTGATGGATTTGTCCACGGGGAAGAACATCCACCAGACCCGCGAGTGGATCCTACGCAATTGTCCAGTCCCGGTCGGCACCGTGCCCATCTACCAAGCACTCGAGAAGGTCAACGGCCGCGCCGAAGACCTCACTTGGGAAGTCTTCCGGGATACATTGATTGAGCAGGCCGAGCAGGGCGTTGACTACTTTACCATCCATGCAGGCGTGCGTTTAGCCTATATCCCGATGACCGCCCGTCGCGTGACTGGTATCGTTTCCCGGGGTGGCTCGATTCTCGCGAAGTGGTGTCTCTCGCACCATAAGGAGAACTTCCTTTACACTCACTGGGATGACATCTGCGACATCATGGCCGCTTATGACGTCAGCTTCTCCATCGGTGACGGCCTCCGTCCCGGTTCGATTGCCGACGCTAACGACGAAGCCCAGTTCGCCGAACTGAAGACCCAAGGTGAGTTGACCAAGCGGGCGTGGGATCGCGGCGTGCAAGTCATGAACGAAGGCCCGGGCCACGTGCCGATGCACATGATCAAGGAGAACATGGATAAGCAGCTGGAGTGGTGCCACGAGGCCCCGTTCTACACGCTGGGACCGCTCACGACGGACATCGCTCCGGGTTATGACCACATTACTTCCGCCATCGGTGCCGCCATGATCGGTTGGTACGGTACGGCCATGCTGTGCTACGTCACGCCGAAGGAACACCTCGGCTTGCCGAACAAGAACGACGTCCGCGAGGGCGTCATCGCTTACAAGATTGCCGCCCATGCGGCCGACCTGGCCAAGGGCCATCCTGCGGCCCAGCGTCGCGATAACGCCTTGTCCAAGGCTCGCTTCGAGTTCCGCTGGGAAGACCAGTTCGCCTTGGCCCTCGACCCAGAGCGCGCTCAAGAATACCACGACGAGACCTTGCCGCAGGACGCTGCCAAGACCGCCCACTTCTGCTCCATGTGCGGGCCGAACTTCTGTTCGATGCGCATCTCCGACGATATCCGTAAGTTCGCTGACGCCCAGGGCGTTTCCGCCGAAGAAGCCTTGCAGCAAGGGATGGCGGAGAAGTCCAAAGAGTTCCGCGAGCAGGGCGGCGAGATTTACCAGTAAGAGGTAATTGGGGGTAGGGGATAGGGGATGGGGGTAGGGGATGGCTCGATGCCATTACGGCCTTTCCCCCTTTCCCATCCCTTATGACCTATCCCCCAGCCCCGTATTTCCATGTCACCTTCGAAGAAATCCTCCACCGCTTGGTATGACTCGCCGTTATACTACGATATCGTCTATGCGGACTACACGAAGAAGGAGTCGCGGTTCATCGAAGGTATCGTCCAGCGGCATTGCCCGCAGATCAAGGGGCCGTTACGCGTGCTCGAGCCCGCGTGTGGTTCCGGGCGTCTGCTGGAGTCCATGGCGCTACGCGGCCATCATGTCGCTGGCTTTGACCTCAATCGCCATCAAGTCGCCTACGCCCAAAAACGCCTTAAGGCCAAGGGGCTAGCGGTGAAAGTCTGGCGCGATGGGCTCGAGGATTTTTCCTTACCCAAGGGGCAGCCCTATGACGTCGCCCATTGTTTCGTCAGTACCTTCAAATACGTCCGCACCGAACGCGGCGCGGTTGCCTCGCTGCGTCGTATGGCGAAGGCTTTACGCCCCGGTGGTCTTTGCCTGATAGGTATTCACCTGACTGATTATGCCAAGAACCCTCCCGACCATGAGCGCTGGGCGGGACGTCGGCAGGGTATCCGCGTGGTGAGTGACACCTGGTCCGCACCGGCGATCCGGACGCGTCGGACGGAGGCCATGCGGACACGCATGAAGATCACGCAGGACGGCAAGACATGGGAGGAAGAGACCCATTGGAAGTTTCGGACGTATTCACCCACAGAGGTACGGAGTCTCTTGGCTCAGGTGCCGGAACTGAAGTTGGTCGTCTGCCATGACTTCCATTACGACCTCGCGTCGACCCGGCCGCTCAAGGCCGACTACTCGGACGTCATTCTGGTCCTCCAGAAGCGCTGAGCGGTCGGGATGGTGGGGCTATCTATACCTTGTCCTTTAGGTTTAAGGCCCTTACAACCGAGAGATGTCCTTGTCCCGCCTCTTCCTTGCCTTGTTGGGTTCCATGGCTTCCGTTGCGTCCGCGCATGCCGCCATCGATATCATGGAAGTCGATGCCGCAAAGAAGGTCATTACGATTGAGACCAACGTGCGAACCGACGTGGTCCGCTATACCTTGGATGGCCGTGACCCGGATTTCTCCGCGGGTGTCTATCTTGCCCCCATTGAGCTGCCGGAAGGCGGCACGGTCAAAGCGGCGGTCTTCGTCGAGCAGAAACGCATCGGCCCGGTCGTCAGCAAGTCATTACCCGTCAATCCCTCAGAACTTCCTAATTCCGCCGAAGTGCCTGTCACGCAAAACCGTGACCACCGCACCTATGATTGGGTCGAGCGCCACAACGCCATTCTGGCCCTGAACAAGCCAGGAGCTTCCCAGGCGAAAGTCGTTTTCATTGGTGATTCGATTACGCACTTCTGGTCCGGCGAGCCGAAGTCGTCTCGAGTAGCGGGTGCGCTCACTTGGGATAAGTATATTGCCCCGCATGCCCCGCTCAACTTAGGCTATGGCTGGGACCGCACGGAGAATGTCCTCTGGCGTCTCCGACACGGCGAAGTCATGGGGCTGAGCCCCAAGGCCTACGTCGTCCTGATTGGGACGAATAACCTGAACACCAACACGGTCGCCGAGACCGTTGAAGGCATCGAAGCGGTTTGTGCTACAATCCGTACCAAGTCGCCCGGCGCCAAGATTCTGCTGATCGGTCTCCTGCCGCGCGGCGAACGCCCGGACGCCATGCGCCAGAAGGCTGCCGAGGTGAACTCGATGCTGGTGGTAAGCGCGCCCAAGATTTGTGACCGCTATATCGACCTGTCCGCCCGGTTTATCCAGCCCGACGGCCGGATCACCAGCGCCATCATGTCGGACTTCCTGCACCCGACCGACGCCGGTTACGAGTTCATGGGGAAGGCCATTGACGGCGCCCTGAAGGCGTGGGGTCTGTAAGCAAAGATCGCCCCCAGACGGCATGGAAGGGTCTTTCACCCCCTTTGGGTGTGACGGGGACGAGTTTTTCGGCCTTTCATTGAGTTATTGACAGGTGAACAAATTTTCAGAAACATCCGTTCACTATGGAAGCACTCACTAAAAAGCAGCAGGCCATCCTCGACTACATGCGCCAGCATGTCGCCGAACTCTCCTATTGGCCGAGCATCCGCGACATCCAGGCCAAGTTCCGCTTCGCCAGCACGAACGCCGTCTTCGGCCACCTGCAGGCCCTCGAGCGCAAGGGCGTCCTCCAGCGTATCCCTGGCGCCGCCCGAGCTTACAAGATCGCGCCCGAGGTCAGTGCTGACCTTTCCGAGACGGTCATCCGTTATGAGGGCCCGAGCGATGACCAAATCGTTAACTTTGAGGAAGTGAAGTTCGCCGGAGCCATCGCCGCGGGTCTCCCTGATTATACCGAATCCTCGGGCGTCCTTTCCACGTTGCAGGTGCCGATTGCCGCCGGTTCGCGTCGCCGCTCGCCAGAGTCCTTCGCGCTGCGCGTCCGTGGTGACTCCATGATCGATGCCGACATCAACGATGGCGATACAGTCATCATCGAGCCAGGCCACCCCAAGCACGGCGACATCGTCGCGGCTTTGATCGACGGTGAGACGACCTTGAAGCGCTTGATCAAGCAGGGCGGTAAGGTCTACCTAAAGGCCGAGAATAAGAATTACCCTGACCTCATCCCCGTGGACGAGTTGGTGATTCAGGGTCTCGCCAAGACGGTGATGCGCCGGATCTGAACGGTCCTAGCGCAAGACGTGGGCGAGGTCGGCCGGTCTTTCGAGGTGGACGGCATGCCCGCAGCCTTCGACGACGCTGAGACGCGCCTTGGGCAGGCGTTCGCCTATCCTTCGGGCGAGCTCCGTGAATTTGGGGTCATCTTCGCCCGTAACGAGGTCGACGGGCCCGTTCAGCTCGCGGAGACGTTCCCAGAGCGAGGGGAGTCGCCCGGTGCCGACGTGTTCCAGACTCAAGGCGAGGCCTTCCGGGTCGTTTTGGTGGCGGCGGGATAGGATGGGGTCAAGTTGTGGGGCCGGCAGGGCTAGGAGGGTCCGGAAGAAGGGTTGGTTATGCCAATACTTGTAGAAAGTCGTTAGCCCTTCGGTCCGGAGGTATTTGGCCACGGCATTATCCGCATAGGTCCGTTCCGCCCGTTCGGCTTCCGTGGCCAGACCCGGGCTAGCACCGACGAGGATGAGCTGTCGGAACTTGCCAGGATTGGCCAAGGCCCAGTGGAGGGCAAGCCGTCCGCCCATGGAGTAGCCGAAGAGTGTAATAGGCTCCGTTGCAGTGCGGATTGACTCATCCAAAATGGCCAGGTGTGCGGCTAAGGAATAGTCGGCTGGCGAGCGCAGGCCGCGGCGCGAACCATGGCCAGGGAAATCGGGTGCCACCAGTTCGTGGCTGGTGGGCAGGACGGCCCGCAGGGGCGCGAAGTCGGCGCCTTCACCGGTAAAGCCGTGGCAAGCGAGGATCGTTGCCATGGTCACGCTTAGCGTTTCACGCCGAGGGCACGGTCGGTCCAGACGAGCGCCTGTTCGACCGTCTCTATGTTCACAGAATTATGCCCCGTGTTGGGGAGTGCCAGGAGTTCGACCGCCGCGCCCGCCTTCTTCATCGCAGTAAAAAGGTTCGTGCCTTGCACGGGTGTGACGAGGGTGTCTTTGGCGCCGAAGACTAAAAGCGACGGGGCAGATTTAGCAGTCACGTGGGTGACTGGGCTAGCCTCGAGTCCGAGCGGTAGCTTTTTTTTGACGGGTCCACCGAGGAGCAGGGCGACTAAATTAATCGATGTATCGAGGCGCTCGTCGTACCCACCATCGATGGCGTCCTTGATGATGGCGCCAAAGTCGGTGGGACCGCTGAAGTTCACGACCGCCTGGACTTCGGAGCCTTGATCCTGACGAGCACCGATAAGCGAAACCATCGTGCCACCCGCCGAGTGTCCCCAAGCCGCGATGCGCTTGCCGTCGTAGCCATAGTCGGCTTGGTGCGTACGCAGCCACTTGACGGCGGCGCGGGCGTCTTCGAGCTGGGCAGGGAAGGGAGCTTGGGTCGAGAAGCGGTAATTCATCGACGCGACGACATACCCTCGGGCGGTTAAGGCCGCGATGGGCGGGTTTTCCTTACCGCCTGTGACCCACCCGCCGCCGTGAATCCAGAGGACCACGGGGGCGCCCTTGGGGTCAGCCGGGAGTCGCAGATCGAGTTTCTGCCGGGCATGGCCGTTTTCGACGTACGGTAGATCCTTCTTGAGGGTGGGGGGACTCTCGGCGCCGGGCGACCCGACCGGAATCATCAGGGCGGCGAGGGCGGTCAAAAATGGGCGGAAAGGCATGCCTTGGTCTATTTCAGGGGGCGTCGGTTGGACAGAAAAAAAGGGGGAACAGAACCATCGCTCGGCTGACTAAAAGAAACCCCTACCTTATGCCTGGCATTCGCGTTAAACCATGGAATCGTGTCGATGGCCCTATCTATAGTTTGGCCACAACGACGAAGGGTAAGGGCAATCTTAATATTTGTAGTTATGTGACGCCGATCTCGATGAAGCCGAAGCGCTTTATCGTCGGCGTCTACAAAGACACTAAGACGCTGGAGAACCTTGAGGCTAATCCCATCGGTCTCCTCAACTATCTCGCGCAAGACCAGGCCAACCACATCAAACTTCTCGGCAAGAAGTCCGGCCATAATGTTGATAAGGTCGCCCAGCTCGGTGGCGAGGTCGAACATGTCGCCGATGGCCTCTACCGTTTAAAGGGCGCCATCGCCACGCTCCGTCTGCGTTTCATGGAGCGGCTCGATTGCGGCGATCACTGGGCCTGGCTCGCTCACGTCGATTCGTACGAGAACCTCCGCGAAGCCCCCGCGCTGACGCTGGAAGAACTCAAGCGACTGAAGCTGATTCTGGCCTAAGGCTTACTTACCCTTCGGGCGGACCTTCTTGAGTACAACCTGCTTCTCCTCGCGTTCCGGGATTAGGTAGGTGCGGCCTCGGATTAGGCGCTCGTAGAGGTCAACCATCGCCACACCTTCGCGCGGACGGACGGAGTCGGCCTTAGTGGCCTTATCCACTTGGCGCTTGAGCATGCGGCAGAGGTCTTCAGCGTTGTACTGAATCATCCCGAGGATGCGTTCGACCGAGTAGCCCGGGATGCTTTCTTCGATGTAGAAGCCGTCGGCCTCGTCGTCTTCGAGGAAGACGTGGGCTTCGTTCACGCGGCCAAAGAGGTTATGCAAATCGCCCATGATGTCTTGGTAGGCGCCGACCATGAAGGCCCCAATGTAGTAGGGTTTACCAGCTTTGAACGGGTGCAGGGCGAGCGTCTTGCGGACGTCTTCCAAGTCGATGAAGTCATCCACCTTGCCATCGGAGTCGCACGTGATGTCCACGAGCGTGGCCTGGACCGTGGGGCGCTCATTGAGGCGGTGAATCGGGGCAATCGGGAAGAGCTGATCCAAGGCCCAGTGGTCGAGCAGGGATTGGAAGACCGAGAAATTACAGACATACTGCTCGGCCAGCATGGAGTCCAGGCGGGCCAGCTCATCCGGGATGTCCGCCGTGTGGGCGAGGTCGGCGCGAATCTGGCGACAGATGTCCCAGAAGAGCCGGTCGGCCAGCGCGCGTTCCTCGAGCTTCAGGTTGCCGAGGCTGAAACGGGCATGGGCTTCTTCGCGCTTTTCCTTGGCGTCGTGGTAGCGTTCCAGCGGGTCGAACTTCCGCTTGTTCTTTCGGATGGCTTCGAGCTCGCTGATTAGCTGGTGCGGCTTACCCTTGGAGAGGTCGACCTTGCCTTCATCGCGGGTGATACGGTCGACGGCTTCGAAGATGAGGATCGAGTGTGGGGCAACGAGAGCGCGGCCGGATTCCGAGACGATATCCGGGAGGGCCACATTACTTTCTTCGCAGATTTGTTTGATGTTCGCGACGACGTCGCGGGCGTAGCCTTCCATGCTGTAGTTCATGGAGGACTCATACGCCGAACGGCTCCCGTCGTAGTCGATACCTAAGCCGCCACCGACGTCGAGCAGGCCCATGGGGAAGCCCATGCGCTTGAGTTCGCAGTAAAAGCGGGTGGCTTCGACCACGGCCTTCTTGATGGTCCCAATGTTCGGCACCTGTGAGCCGATGTGGAAGTGGACGAGGCGCAGGGCGTCCTTCATCTTGGCCTTCGTCAGGCGCTGGGCGACTTCGACAATCTCGGAAGCGGTGAGGCCGAACTTTGCGTTCTCCCCCGTGCTGTCCGCCCACTTGCCTTCGCCGGCGGTGGTGAGCTTGACGCGGAGTCCGATCTGCGGCTGCACGCCCATGCGGCGGGCAATCCGGATAATGGCGTCGATTTCTGACAGCTGCTCGACGACGATGATGGTCTGCTTGCCGAGGCGGCGGCCCATGAGGGCGAGCTCGATATACTCTTCGTCCTTATAGCCGTTGCAGATGAGGAGGGCTTTACGGTTCTCGAGGAGGGCGAGTGCAATGATGAGCTCGGGCTTGGAGCCCGCTTCGAGGCCGAAGTCATATTCTTCGCCGGCGTCGAGGATTTCTTCGACGACTTCGCGGAGCTGGTTGACTTTAATGGGGAAGACGCCGCGGTAGCGCCCTTCGTAGCCTTCCTCGTCGATGGCCTTGCGGAACGCTTCGTTAATCTGGATGACGCGCTGGCGCAGCATGTCCTGCACACGGATGGTCAGCGGGGGCTTAAGGCCCGAGGCTTCGACTTCCTTGATGATGTCGGCAATGCGGATCTTCCGGTGGTCCCCCTTCGGGTGGACGCACAGGTTGCCCTGCGGATCGACGGAGAAGTTGTTACCTCCCCAGCGTTTGAAGCCGTAGTAATCTTCGGCGTCTTTAGTGGTCCAAGGCGTTGGTTTGCTCACGTGAGTAGGCGAGGACTTTTTATCCCCCTGCCGGAAGCGCAAGGGGAAATCTCACCCGCCGGGCGGGTGCCTTCCGGCTCGACCCAACGTGGGGTCGGGGTTGTGATGCAGCCATGCCCTTCTCCCGAGTCATCCCAGCGACGCTTGCGTTACGGAAGGCGCTCGCGGGATTATCCTTCCCGAAGCCGGCGGATTTGGTCTACCGGCCCCTGGATTACGCTTGGGAGGCCCACGAGGCTTACCTTCGGCGTTATGCGGCCGCCGGACCCCGTCGCGTGCTGTTCTTAGGGATGAATCCCGGTCCATTTGGGATGGCGCAGACGGGTGTCCCGTTTGGCGAGGTCGCCGCCGTCCGCGATTGGTTGGGCTTGGAAATGCCGGTGGGGCGTCCCCCCGTCGAACATCCAAGTAAAAAGGTCACAGGGTTCGCCTGCCATCGGTCAGAGGTTAGCGGTCGTCGTTTGTGGGGGCTATTCCAAGAACGCTTTGCTGCCCCCGACCGTTTCTTTACCGATCATCTGGTGCACAACTATTGCCCGCTGCTTTTCTTGGAAAATACTAAACTCGGTCGTAACGTGGTCCCAGAGGAATTGCCGGCCGAGGCGATGGCACCTGTGAATAAGGCCTGCGACAATCTGCTCCGTACGATGGTCGAGGCCCTCGGCGTGACGACGGTGGTCGGCGTCGGTGGCTATGCCGAAGAGCGTGCCCGCGAGGCCCTGGCTGGGCTGTGCGTGACTTTTGCGAAGGTGCCGCACCCGAGTCCGGCTAATCCAGTTGCCAATCGCGGCTGGTCCGCCGCCGCAACCAAAGCTTTGCTGGAGCAAGGGGTATGGCGTTGATCGAAGAAATCCTCGGTCGGCCCGCGATGCGCCAAGCGTTATGGCGTTGGTGGTATCCTTTCTTCACCCGACGGGTCCGCGCTCAAGGCATCGACTTCTTAAACTACGCCTTCGAGACCGAGCCTCCGATGGGGATTCCCTTGGCACCCGCCGATGAGCCGTTTCGTCCGAACATTCAACTCTACCATCACGTCGCAGCAGTGGCTGGGCTGGCCGGGGCCCGCGTGCTCGAGGTGAGTTGTGGTCACGGGGGCGGGGCGTCCTACCTGACGCGTACCTTCGGGCCGGCGGAATACGTTGGGCTCGACCTCAATCCCGAGGGCATCCGCTACTGCCAATCTCGCCACCAGGCGGCCAACTTATGGTTTGTCCAAGGCGATGCGATGGCCCTACCGTTTCCTGATGGGTCGTTCGATGTGGTGGTGAACGTTGAGGCTTCGCATTGCTATCCAGATTTTCGGAAATTCGTGGATGAGGCCGCGCGCGTGCTTAAGCCTGGCGGCCGGTTGGTCCATGCCGACCTCCGCTATCCGTCACAGGTGGTGGCTTGGGTGGATGGCTTGGCGCGTCACCCGACTTTGCGTCTGGAAAAGATGCGCCTCATCAATCCCGAGGTTGTTCGCGGCATGGAACTCAACACTCCGCGCTACGCGGCGATGATTCGTACGTGTTTCCCGTGGTTCCTGCAAAGGCTCGGGCTCGACTTCGCCGGCGTCAAGGGCTCACGGTTGCACCGCGACGCCTTGAGCGGTGAATTGAGTTACCGGAGCTTCGTCTTGCGCAAGCGACCTGCCGCTTAGGCCTTATGAATCGGGGGCGGCGTGCTGCTCAGGCCGCGGTTACGGAGGCCGTTCAGGACGATGAGGTTAATTAAGTGCATCACGCCAAGGACGATCACAACCACGCCGAGCTTCCAGCTGAGGTGCTGGGCCACGGCGATACCGCGTTCCGGTGGCGTCCCCGTCGAAAGGAAGAGTAGCATGAAACCGAAGTTTACTAGGTAGAATCCGATGATGAGGAGATTATTAACCGAGTCGGCCATAGCTGCATTGCCGTGGAAGGCGTCGACGAGAAAGGCTCGTCCGCTACGGAAGAGGGTTCGCCCGACCCAGAGAGTGATAGCGAGGGCCGCAACGAAGTAGACGCCGTATTCGATGAAGCTGAGCGGGTCCGTCACTGCATAGTTAGGTTCAGCGGCAAGGGCCGCGACGAGGGCGAGCGTTTTCATGATTTCCAGAGTGTGGCGGGCGGGTGGTGGGTTTCAACTCAGCATATTTTGTATAAGAATATATGGCTGTGGTTATTAAGCCGTCAGCAGATTTTTCGGCCGCAGTCGTATAGAAAGACAAAATACGACCTCGCGGCCGCTGCAAGGCTGGCCGATACGAGCGGGCGAGAGGGGCGGTCGCCGTGGCCAGGACTACTTAGGTTCGAGGAGAATGAGCCGGCCGGGCGTACTCGTGCCCGCGGCCAAAGAATTACCCCGACAGTATTCCGCGATGAGCAGGCGATGGCCGGGCAGCGTAATCATGGAGATCGGTCGGGCGAGGGGAGCGGCGACCGTCGTGACCACGGCTTCCTGTTTGGTGAAGTCGAGGCGGGCTTGGATGAGGTCGAAGCCGCTCTGGTCTTTGAGGTAATTACCAAAGCGTGTAATGACGTAGCTGTTTCCCAGTGGCGCAGGCCAATCCGGACCGAGCTCGAGAATAGTCGAAGGGGAGGAGTGTGGCGTGAAGGTCGCGCTGCCGCCGCGATCGTTAGCGTCGGGACCGCGGTTTTTGAATGGGCGGACGAATAGCTGGCCCTTGGGGGCGTCGGGCGTGTGCGGGTAAGGCTTGGTCGTCCAGTCGCCAAACTCGTAGGGGAAGCCGTAATGCTTACCCCGTTCGATGAGGTTAAGTTCCTCGGGTGTGTCTGCATCGGTGCCGTTCTCCACGCCGAGGAGGCGCCCTTGGTGGTCCCAGCTGAAATGGTAAGTATTCCGGAGCCCGTGGGCAAAGACCTCGATGCGCGGGTTCTCGCTCTTCGGGTCGAGGCGCCAAAGTTTTGCGGTGAGGGCGTTCTCGCCCGACTTGTCGTAGTTAGGTGAGTTGCCTTCTTCGCCGCCATCCGTGCGCGAACCACTGCTGATATACAGCATGCCATCTGGGCCTTGCGCAATGTGGTTAACGCCGTGGTTGTAGGGGCCGACGCCGAAGTTGTAGCCCGTCCGGAACCAAGCCTTCGGCTTGGACCAACTGGCGGTGCCGGTCCAGGGTTCGGTGCGCCAAATCGTGACTTCGTTGAAGACCGGTTGCTTAGCTTTATTGCCTTGGTTGCTGATGAAATAGAGTCGCCCGCGGTCATCGGTGCCGAGTCCGAGGCAAGTAGTATCGCCGAGCTTTGGGTCCAAGATGTCCTTGCCAGACCAGAGAAGTTTTACTTCACGGGTGGTGATGTTCCAAGACCAGAGGTCACCACTGGCAGCCAGCACCACGACGTGCTGGCCATCGGGATGTGCGACGAGGCGCGTGGGCTGAAAGTCTAACGGAGCGGCGACCGTGAATTTCCAGCCAGCGGGTGCAGTGGGGAGTACGTCCGGCGACATCGCCGCCAGCAGCTGGGCGTGCGTCGGGTATTTCGTCTGCGCTCGGAGCGTGGCGATTTCCTGGGCCGAGGTAGCCGGGTAGTTATTACCCCACTGAGTGAAGATGTAATTATAAACGTCGGCGAGTTGATCGTCGGTCAATGTCACCGGCGGCATCCAGCCATTGTATTTCTGGCCATTGACTTGGATATCCCCGCGTAAGCCTTCCAGCGGGGCACGGAGGGCCTTGGCGCGTTGCGTCGCCATGAAGTCAGAACTAGCGAGGGGCGGGAAGGCCTTGGCAATCCCGCGGCCTTCTTGCCCATGGCAGGCCGCACAATATTGGCGATAGTGGTCGGCCCCTACGGGTTGGCCTTGGCCCAGAAGTAGGGCTGGGAGCAGGCTAAGGAGCGAACGGAGGGTGTGCATCGCGGAGGCTTGTTTATAGCGACCGCAGGGTGGGACTGTCCAGCCAAGGGCCATAGTTCGTTCTGGAATCGCCCGAGGGGGAAGCTAACTTGGGACTACCCCGATGCGCTGCTTACCTTGGCTATTCCTTTCCTGTATCTGTCTACTTGGTGGCCCGACGCAGCCGAATATCTTGTTCATTCTGACTGACGACCAGGGCTATGGGGACCTCTCCGCCCATGGTAACCCGGTCCTGAAAACCCCTAACCTCGATCACCTCCGTGCGGAGAGTGTGCGGTTTGTTGATTTCCAGGTCTCGCCGACTTGCGCCCCGACGCGCAGCGCGTTGCTCACGGGCCGGCATGAGTTTAAGAACGGCGTCACGCATACCATCCTTGAGCGCGAACGGCTGGCCCTTGGGGCGGCGACCTTGGCCGAGCAGCTACAGAAGGCTGGCTACCGAACTGGTATCTTTGGTAAATGGCACCTCGGCGATGAGGCCCAGTATCAGCCTAACCGACGCGGCTTCGACGAAGTCTTCATCCATGGCGCTGGTGGTATCGGGCAGAGTTATCCCGGCAGTTGCGGCGACGTGCCGAAGAATTCCTATTACGGTCCGACGATTCTGCATAACGGAAAGTTCGTGAAAACTACTGGCTACTGCACCGATGAGTTCTTCGCACAGGCGACCCGGTGGATTGAAGGTGAGGCCGCGGCCAAGCGGCCTTTCTTGGCCTGGGTGGCCACCAATGCACCGCACGCGCCCTACAACGCTAAGCCCGAGGACGCCGCCCTCTATGAAGGTAAGGGACTGGGGAAGGACACCGAAAACTTCTTTGGTATGCTCCACAACATCGATCAAAACGTCGGCCGTATCTTGGCGAAGATCGAGGCCCTCGGACTTGCCCAGAATACCCTAATAGTCTTCATGAACGATAACGGGGGCACCGCGGGCACCAAGGTCTTCAACGCCGGGATGCGGGCGCAAAAGGGGACTCCGTTCATGGGCGGTATCCGAGCCATGTCCTTCTGGCGTTTGCCCGGACGCTTCCAGCCCAGCGACGTCAAGGCTCTCGCGGCGCATATCGATGTTGCCCCGACAATCCTCGAGCTCACCGGGACGCCCGCCTCCGCAACCATGCAGGCCCAGATGGAAGGACGAAGCCTGTTGCCGTTGCTGACGGCTAAAGTCGGCCAGGAGGTCGCCTGGCCCGACCGCACGCTCTTCACCCACGTCGGTCGCTGGAATGGGCCTGACCCCGAGGTTGGCCATTACGCCCAGACTAGCGTTCGCACAACCCGCTGGCACCTCGTCGCCGCCGGTAACGGTCAGGCCGCCGGGAAGGGTAAGGCCAAGTCGGCCGCGCAGGTCGAGCCGGCGGGGTCAGCGTCCGTCAAGCCAACCTGGCAGCTCTTTGATCTCAGTGCGGACTATGGCGAGACCACCGATATCGCCGCCCAGCACCCCGAGGTCATCGTCGAACTCGCCGCCAAACATGAAGCTTGGTGGAAAGAGGTCCGCCCGATGATGGTCAATGAAGGGGTCAAAGGACCCGCCGAGAACCCCTTCAAGGTACTGTATCGAGAACAGATGGGTAAGTGAGGGGTGGGGCAGAGTACAGAGCACGGCGGACAGAGTTCAGAGTACAGAGTACAGATTACAGAGTACAGAGTACGGCGGACAGAGTTGCATCACTTCCTCGTCATCAACTAACCATCGATTCCGCCACTCAGCTTCTTACGCCAATACCTGCTTCACTACATTCCCGTGAATGTCAGTGAGGCGGAAGTCGCGACCTTGGTAGCGGTAGATCAGGCGGGTGTGTTCCACGCCCATGAGGTGCATAATCGTCGCGTTGAGGTCATGCACGTGGACGGGGTCCTTGACGATGTTGTAGCAGAAGTCATCGGTCTCCCCGAGGACTTGGCCTTTCTTAACCCCGGCGCCCGCCATGAGGACCGTGAAGCAACGGGGATGGTGATCGCGGCCGTAGTTGGTCTCGGTCAAGGCGCCTTGCGAGTAGATGGTCCGACCGAATTCCCCGCCCCAGACGATGAGGGTGTCGTCTAGTAAGCCGCGTTGCTTGAGGTCGGTGAGCAATCCAGCCGTCGCATGGTCCGTATCGGCACACTGGCCTTTGAGGGCTTTCGGTAAGCCACCATGGTGATCCCAGCCCATATGGAAGAGCTGCACGAAGCGGACGTCGCGCTCACAGAGGCGGCGAGCGAGTAAGCAGTTGGAGGCGTAGGAACCGGGGCGCTTCACATCGGGACCATAGAGGTCGAGCACGTGTTGCGGTTCCTGAGAGAAATCGAGTAAGTCCGGCACGCTGGTCTGCATACGGAACGCGAGTTCGTACTGAGCGATGCGGGTCTGAATCTCCGGATCACCGAGCACGCCATGGCGTTGCTGGTTGAGCTCGGAAATTTCGTCGAGCGATTCGCGGCGGATGTCGCGACTCATGCCCTCCGGGTCCTTAAGGTAGAGCACACGTTCACCTTTATTCCGGAACTTCACACCTTGGTGCTTCGAGGGCAGGAAGCCCGCGCCCCAGAGGCGGTCATACAGCGGTTGGTCGTCGGGTCGGCCGCTTCCAAACGAAGACATGACAACGTAATTCGGTAGGTTATTATTCTCGCTACCCAGACCATAGCTAGCCCAGGAGCCGATGGAAGGACGTCCGGCCAACTGGCTACCAGTCTGCATGAAGGTGATGGCCGGGTCGTGGTTGATGGCCTCGGTGAACATCGAGCGCACCATGCACCATTCATCGGCCTTGCTGGCCATGTGTGGCATGACCTCGCTGAACCACATGCCTGACTGGCCATATTGTTTAAAATTGAAAATCGACGGGGCGACCGGGAAAGTCTTTTGCCCGGAGGTCATCGTGGTCAGGCGTTGGCCCTGGCGGATGGATGCCGGTAGATCCTGGGCACGGAACTTCGCCATTCCAGGCTTGGGGTCGAAGAGGTCCATCTGCGACGGGGCCCCGGACTGAAATAGGTAGATGATCTTCTTCGCCTTAGGCTTGAAGTTCGGGAAGCCCGTGACCTCGGGTTTACCGGCGAAGGCCGACGGGCCCAGAATCGAGCCGAGGGCAGCGAGGCCAATACCGCCTGCGGACTGCTTCAGGAAGGTGCGGCGGGAGAGGGCCAGCCGGTCGGCAGGGTTAAGGCCGAGAAAGTCGCGGTCGTTGCAGTTCATTCGCGGGTAACGGTTTCGTCGAGGTTAAGCAGCACGTTGGTGGTGACGGTCCAGGCAGCTAGTTGCGCCGGATCTAGGTCGGTCGGCACAGCGCTTTGGCCGTTGGCGAGGAGTTTCTTGGCCGCCGGTAAGTCGGCCGCATAAGCCGTGAGGCGTCGGTCGAGTCCCTTGCGGAGGACTGCAATTTCAGCGGGCGTACCAGGACGACTGGTGACGCGCTGGAAGGCCCAAGCTAAGCGTTGGTCAATGGTCCCCGGTTGGCGCAGGGCGAGTTCGGCTAACTTACGCGAGGCTTCCACGAAGGTGACTTCATTCAGGAGCGAGAGGGCCTGCATGGGGGTGTTACTGCGGAAGCGCTTCACGGTACAGTACTCGCGGGTTGCCGAGTCGAAGAGTAGCATTGAGGGCGGGGCCGCGGTGCGTTTCCAAATTGTATACAGCGAGCGGCGGTAGAGGCCTTCGCCGGTATCGGCCTTGTAGTTGCGCATGTCGCCATAGACGCTGGTTTCGTCCCAGACTGCTTCTGGCATATAGGGCTTCACGCTAACGCCACCAATTTTCGGCACGAGTAGTCCACTCACGGCGAGGGCTTGGTCACGGATAGTTTCGGCAGGGAGCCGGAAACGCGGACCGCGGGAGATCCAACGGTTCTCAGGGTCCTTCTCCAGCTTCTCCGCGGTGACCACGGTACTCTGGCGATAAGCTTGGCTCATGAGGATGAGTTTCTGCATGCGTTTCATGTCCCAGCCGTGTTCTGCAAAGTCGACGGCGAGCCAGTCGAGGAGTTCAGGGTGGCTCGGCCATTCGGCTTGGGAACCAAAGTTTTCAGAGGTTTTCACTAAGCCGGTACCGAAGAAGTTTTCCCACGCGCGGTTGACCCAAACGCGGGCGGTCAAGGGGTGTCGGCCGCTGACCAGCCAGCGGGCGAAACCGAGGCGATTATTAGGTTCACCAGCGGGCAGGGGCGGTAGTACCGCGGGGAGCTTTCGCTCTACCTTGGCGCCGGGTTTGTCGTATTCGCCACGGTTCAACACAAAGGCGTCCTTCGGCTGGGCGAGCTCCTTCATCACCATGACATCAAGGATGCCGGGGAGAGTGTTCTTGGTGTTCACCAAGCCGGCTAGTTGGGCGTCGGCGGCACGCTTCGGGTGTTCCGGGCTTTCGGTAAACGCCTTGGTGATAACTTTGCGATCTTCGGCGGTGCGAGTGGCAGGCTCCTTCAGAATCAGCGCCCGGAGTTCCGCGGCTTGCGGTGTGTCCTTCAGACTGATGAGGCTAGAGGGGAGTCCGGTAGTGCTAAGGCGGAAGCGCCCGACGTTGTGGTTGGCGAGGGTCTCGCAGCGCAAGGCGATGGTCAGGGTCGCTCCTGCGGGTACCGTGATGGGTGTGAGGACGAAGAGCCCCTTTCTCGGGACGCGATTTTCGGCGTCGTTACCGCCAATGGCCCAGCCAGCGCCCGACTTGGCGCGAGCGGTCTGAGCTTTTTTAGCGCCCTTGGCGGCCTTGGTGGCCTTGGTGGCCGGGCCGCCTTCAACGAGGCTCTTGATCGGCCAGCCTTCTTGGCTGAAGTCGGCCTGTGCATCGACGAAGTCGAGTTCGACTTTCTTGCCGTCAGCGAGGGTCAAAACCGCGTCGACGCCACTCAGAACGAAGTTGCCATTCGGGGCTCGTCCGAGGCTTTGCGTGGGCAGGGAGGCGTCAGGTGTGACTTCGAGGAGTAGGCCCGTGAGTTGGCCCGTGGGAGCAGGGGCGGTGACGGTGTAGACGTCCTTGTCGGGGTTCGTGCCACCCGCGAGCCAACTGCCGTCGGGTTGCTGCTTCAATGAAGCGCCACCTTTACTGACGGCTTGCGTGCCAGTCAGCATGGCCCAGGTCGCGGTCTTACCGGCAAATCCTTGGCGTAGTTTTTGTTCCCAGGCGCTCTGCGCCGCGGGGACAACTTTGGCGGCGGACTTCACCGCTAGTTCGGCGGCAACGATGGCCTTCTCGACTTCGGCGAGGCGGACCTTGGCTTCAGGTGTGGCGAAGGAGTAGGTCGGTGAGGTGTTCCCGCCCTTACGGGTCGAGGCAGCGCCACCGAATTCGCCGAGGACACCCGATTCTTCGTTGGAATTAAAATAAGCAAAGAATTGGTAGAACTCTTTCTGGGAAATCGGATCGTATTTATGGTCGTGGCAACGGCAGCAGTTCATCGTCAGCGCCATCCAAGTTGAGCCAGTCGTCTCGACGCGGTCGATGACGGTCTCGACCGCCCATTCGGCGACGATCCGACCTCCCTCACCGTTCAGGCGATGGTTGCGGTTGAAGCCCGTGGCAATGATCTGGTCTTCGGTCGCGTTGGGGAGAAGGTCGCCCGCGAGCTGTTCGACCGTGAAGGCATTAAAAGGTTTATTCGTATTGTAGGCGCGGATGACCCAATCGCGCCATGGCCACATCGTACGGGTCGTGTCGCTCTGGAAGCCGTTGCTGTCCGCGTAGCGGGCGAAGTCGAGCCACTGGGCCGCCATGCGTTCGCCGTAGTGTGGCGAAGCCAAGAGACGATCAATGGCCTTGGACCATGCGTCGGGGGAAGTGTCGGCGAGGAAGGCAGCCAGGTCGGCCTCGGTGGGCGGCAGGCCCGTCAAATCTAGCGCCGCACGGCGCAACAGGGTCGGGCGGCTGGCTTCCGGGGTGCCACTCAGGCCTTTAGCGTCACGCGCTTGGGCAACGAACCCATCGATGGCGTTACCGCCCGAAGGAATGCTCGGAACGGCGGACTTCTTGGGGGCTTGGAAAGCCCAGTGGCCTTGGTAGACCGCGCCTTCCTTAATCCAGCGGCCGACAAGGTCGACTTGCTGCTGGGAGAGTACTTTGTGGAACTCTGCGGGCGGCATGTGATCATCGACGTCCGTGGTCAGCAGTCGTTTCATCACCGTGCTTTGCTCGGGGTGGCCTGGGACGATGGCGGCATCGCCGGACTTCCCCCCACGCCGCGCGGCCTCGAGGGAATCCAAGCGGAGCTTACCCTTGGTCTTCGCTTCGTCGGGACCGTGACACGTGAAGCAGGTGTCCGAGAAGATGGGCCGGATGTCACGGTTAAACTCGACGCGCTCTTCAGCGAGCAACGTCGAGGCAGCGGCCAGTAAGACTAAAATCGACGAACGCCGTACTTGCATGGCTTACTTAGCTTCGGCCAAGGACTTGATGGAGAGGTCACGGAAGCCCACGGCATCGCCGTGGCCAGCGAAGCCGAAGAAGCCGTTCTTGCGATCTTTGCCCGGGTGGGCGCTCTTCGCCATGACCGTGGCCATGTCGACTTTGCTGAGGTCAGCGTCGAGAATCACGAAGCCGTTGAGTTCGACCTTAATGGTCGAGCCCTTGACGGTGACTTCCTGGAAGTTCCATTCGCCGATGGGGCGCTGGTAGCCGCGCTGGGCGGCGACCATGCCGTAAGCCGAGCCATGGACCTGCCGTGGGTCGATCTTGCCCTTAACCTTATCGTAGTTGTCGTCCAGGACCTGCAACTCGCACATACCCACGTAGGCCGTGTTACCGATGCCGGGAAAGCGGAGGCAGAGGCCATTGTTACCGCCGGAAGGCACCTTGAATTCGAGCCGAGCCACGAAGTCCGTTAGGTCGTCCTTGTGGTAGAGATTGCCGCCCTTGTTGGGCTTGCAGAAAATGGCACCATCCACGACTTCATACTGGTCGGTCGCGCCCTTCCAGTCAGTGAGGTCCTTGCCGTTGAAAATCGCTTTGAAGCCTTCGGTGCCCTTCGAGGCGAGGTACTTGTTGGCTTCAGCCCCGTTGATTTCGCGCACGAAGATGTTTCGCCAGCGAATCGGGGCGCCGTGGGTTTGCAGGCAGAGCGGGCCCTTGGCCGGAACGGCGACCTTACGGTCGTAGTAATTTTCGAGGGTGGCATGGTCGACGGTCTGCTTTCCGTTGAGCCAGACGCTGACGCGGGCGCCGACCATCATGATGCGCAGGGTATTCCATTCGCCGGGAGCCTTGTCAGCGACGACGAGGGGGAACTTGCCAGCGCCGTTATTATTCCAAAGCGCACCGCTCCCCTTGTCGGCACCATTCTTCTTTTCCTTGGCGTTGGCTGGATCCCAAATCTGAACCTGCGGCACGTTGCGCAGGTAAATGCCGGAGTCACCGAGGGGTGCCATGTTGTACTCGAGGGTCAGCTCGATGTCGCCGTATTCCTTCTCGGTGGTGGCGTACTTACCTTTGCCGTCATTGACGAGTTCGTCGCCTTCGACCTTCCAGTGGGCGAGCATGTCGGCCGTCCAAGTCTTATCACGCTCGGCACGCTTTTCGGGCGAGAGGGCAAGGTAGGCCCGGTGGTCGGCCGTGTCGCCGCCGCGCCAGCCAGTGAGGTCCTTGCCGTTGTAGAGCGAGGTAAAGCCTTCGGGGGGCGTGGGCGCAGCCGTCAGGGCGACGGCAGCAAGGAAGAGGGCAAGGAAACGCATTGGATTTGGTAGAGAGATTAGAGGGGCTCGAGCGTGCAGCGCTTCACTTCGAAGGCGCCGCCTTCAGATTGGAGGCCGATGAAGCCTTCGGAAAGATTCGTACCAGTGGCCTTATTCACTTCCTTGCCATTGACGAGGATGGTCACGGTATCCTTATCGCAGATCGTGGTGAAGGTATTCCATTCGCCCGCGGGCTTCTCCGCGTCGAGCTGCTTGCCGATACGGTAGCCGCGGATGGTGCCGTCTTTGGCTTTCATCGCGACGCCTTCCTTGGAAGTCGCCCCGGACCAGAAATAGAAATCACCTTGGTTTTTGTTCATACCCTGGCACTCGATGCTCTTCGGCCAGATGGCGTCCGGCGCGGTCATGTGGACGACGACGCCGGTGTTGCCAGGTTTGGTGAAGCGCCATTCGACCGTGAACTTATATTGCTTGTAGGACTTCTCGGTGCGGAGAAAGCCATTCGGCTTACCGGTGCAGGCCAAGAGACCGTCTTTAATCGACCAGGTTTCCGCGGCGGGAGTACCGCCTTTTAGGAAGGAGGTCCAACCCGTGAGGTCTTTGCCATTGAAGAGTTCAACCTTGGCGCTGGGCGTGGCGGCGGCGGCAGCTGGCGCGGTCGTGGCGGGGGCGTCGGCCGCCATGGCCAAGGGGGAGGCGAGGACGGACGAAAAGATCGCCGCCCAGAGAGGGAGGAGGGTGCGTGGGGACATGGGCTGAAGTTAGCCCAAGACCGACTCATGAGAAGGCTAAAGAGCGCGGCATGGGGGCCAATAATTGACGGCTATACCTTGTATACCTTCGGCCTCGCCTAGGCTGTCAGCTGCAGGGCCGAAAACTCATCCAAGAATAGCCGAGCGCTCTCGTGTGTGCGCAGGATGGAGGCGGGGCACTTCGTGGAAAGCGGGCCGAGGCAAGCGGCCGCGACCGCCTGGGCTTTGCGCATGCCTGGAACGACGACACTCAAGTGCTGGGCTTGCCGGAAGACCGGAATCGTCAGGCTTAACGCTTGCTTAGGAACATCCGCCAAGGTCGCAAAGCAGCCATCATTCAGTTGCTGCTGCCGGCAGGCATGGTCGAGGTGGACGACCTTCACAAGCTGTGGGTCGTCGAAGTCCGCGACGGGCGGATCATTGAACGCAATGTGACCGTTTTCCCCAATGCCTAAGCAGATGAGGTCAATGGGCGCGGTGGTAAGTAAGGCAGCATAGCGCGTCGCTTCTTGGGTAGCGTCCGAGGCTTCGCCATGAATTTCAGCGAAGCTGCCGAGGGGGACGTGGTCTAGGAAGTGTTGCCGTAAGTAGGTGCGGAAGCTGGCGGGATGCTTCGCGCGGAGTCCGATATACTCGTCCATGTGGAAGCCGTCGATCTGCGACCAGTCGATAACACCTTGGCTTTGGGTGATGAGCGCGGCCAGGAATTCATTCTGCGAGGGAGCGCAGGCGAAGACGACGCGGGCGCGAGGTTGGGTCACCAAGACTCCCTGTAATAAGTTCACCACATGGGTGGCGGCACGGCGGCCCAACTCGTCACGTGACGGGCTGATGTCGGTCGGAATCGGGCGGAGTGGCATGGCTAAGCCATAATACCTTTGACCACCTTGCCAGCGATCCCCGTCAGGCGCACATCAAGCCCCTGATACTTCACACTGAGGTTGTGGTGGTCGATGCCCATGAGGGCCAGCATGGTGGCATGCAAGTCATGCACATCCACAACGTTCTCGACCGCGTGGTAGCCGAGTTCATCGGTTGCCCCGTAGGTCGTGCCAGCCTTGACGCCGCCGCCGGCGAGGAAGACTGAGTATCCCGCGATGTGGTGGTCGCGACCCGAGCCCTGACCCATCGGGGTTCGGCCGAATTCGCCGCCCCAGAGGATGAGCGTGTCTTCGAGTAGGCCGCGCTCCTTCAGGTCGTTGATGAGCGCCGCGGTGGCCTTGTCGACGTCTTGGGCACCCATCTTCATACCGTTGTCGAGGCCGCCGTGCAGGTCCCATGCGCGGTGGTAGAGTTGAATCATGCGCACCCCGCGTTCGGCCAAGCGCCTAGCCATGAGACAATTGGAGGCAAAGGAGCCGTCGCCGATCTCCTTGATGCCGTAAGCTTCGATCGTCTTGGGCGATTCGCTCTTGAAGTCGAGCAGCTCCGGGACGCTGGTCTGCATCTTGAAGGCCATCTCGTACTGGGCGACGCGGGTGGCGATCTCCGGGTCGACGGTCTCCTCGGCTAGCTCGCCGTTCAGTCGGCGGATTTCGTCGACCACTTGCCGCTGCGTGCTCTGGCAGACGCCCTGCGGGTTGCCGATGTAATGGACGGCTTCGCCTTTGGATTGGAACTGGATGCCCTGGTACTTGCTCGGGAGCACGCCGCTCGACCATTGGCGCGAGGAAATGGGCTGTTGGCCGGTGCGGCCGGCGGAGGTCAAGACGATGTACCCAGGGAGGTTTTCGGTCTCGGAGCCGAGTCCGTAGAGGAGCCAAGAACCCATGCAGGGGCGTCCCTTGATGATCGAACCCGTGTTGAAGAAGGCGTGGGCCGTATCGTGGTTGATCTGCTCGGTCTTCATCGACCGGACCACGCAGAGGTCGTCGGCGATGCTCCCGAGGTGCGGGAAGATGTCGGTGATCTCGGTGCCCGCCTTGCCCCACTTCTTGAAGTCAAAGGAGCCGCCCCGGGCCTTGAGTACCGCGCCCTGCAACTGGGCGATCTGTTGCCCCTTGGTGAAGGATTCCGGGAACGGTTGGCCGTCAAGTTTCTTCAGGACGGGCTTGGGGTCGAACAGTTCCAGGTGGGGTGGGCCGCCCGCCATGCAAAGGAAGATGACCCGCTTGGCCTTGACCGGAAAATTTGGCGAGCGCAGTGCGCCGCGGCTCCAGCCCTTGGGGGTGATGGGGGCGGTGGCCGCGAGGCCGCGGGCGGCGAGCATGGCGAACGCAGCTCCACCGAGGCCATAAGCACTCTTGGTCAGGAAGCTTCGACGGTTGATCGAAAGCGCGTGGGCGATGGGGTCGTAAGGGGACATGGCTTAGTAGCGCGTAATGACTTCGTGGGAGTTGAGGAGTACGCGGCAGGCCTGCGTCCAGGCGGCGTGCGTCGCGGGGTCGTCTGTGGGTGGCGGGGTGAGGCCAACCTTTAGGAGCTTGGTTGCTTCCGCGGGGTTGGCCGAATAGTAGGCTTTCTGGTCCGCGATGAGTTTCTCGAGCGCGGTACGTTCCGAGGCTTTGATCTGGCGGCCGACGGCCAAGATGAAGGCCCCGTTCAGCCGGTCTTCGGTCGTGGGCTTGGCGAGCAGGCGGGTCGCGAGGACGCGGGCGGCTTCGACAAACGTGGGGTCGTTCAACAGCGTGAGGGCCTGTTGCGGAGTGTTGCTGTAGCTACGGAGGGCCACGCATTCATCGCGGGCGGGCGCATCGAAATTCACCAGCATCGGGTGGAGGAACATCCGTTGCCAGTGCATGTAGAGGCCGCGCCGCCATTGTTCCGCATCCTTGCTCGCCGCGTAGGATCGGTTGGGGAACTGCAACGGCTCGTAGTGGCCTTCTGGCTGGTAGGGTTTCACGCTCGGCCCGCCGACGTCCTCGGCATTGAGCAGGCCGGCGATGGCCAAGGCGTTGTCGCGGATAAATTCAGCGTCGAGGCGGCGCGGGTTCTGCGAAGCCAGCCACCGGTTGTTTGGGTCGATCTCCTTGATCTCAGGGCGGAGGCTGCTGCTTTGACGGTAGGTGCGGCTGGTCACCATTAGGCGAGCCATCCGTTTCACATCCCAATCATGGTCGCGGAATTCCACGGACAGCCAGTCGAGCAATTCCGGGTGGCTCGGAGGTTCGCCCTGCGAGCCGAGGTCATCGAGGTTGGCGGAGAGGCCACTGCCATGGAAGATCTGCCAAAGGCGGTTCATCACGGTGCGGGCGGTGATGGGGTTTTCCTTCGAGGTCAGCCAATTGGCGAGGTCGAGGCGCGTGAGGCGCTTTTGTTCGGTGCTCTGGCGGTAGCCGGGCAGGAACGAGGGCGTGGCGGGTAAGACTACGGATCCCGAGGTGTCGAGGAAGTTACCGCGTGGGAGGATGCGTACCGTGATCGGCAAACGCGCTTCGGTCACCAGCGACCAAGTTACGCCGCGGCGGTAATCGCGGAGCTTGGCGGCCATGACTTTGACTTGGTCGAAGTCGGCACGCGCCGGCTGGACAGAGCACAGGTAGGCGACGGCTTGATCGGCGGGCGAGCGTGGCAGTGCACCGACGGTCAAGGGGTCGTAGCCGCCGAAGGGCGTGACGGAAACTTGGATAGGCTGAGTGTTAGCGCCGTCGATGGCGACCAGGAGGGCATCGCCTTCAGCCAGGTCGACTGGCGTGTCCAAGAGCCAGACGGCGGATGCTGTGCCGGTTACGGGCACCGTTAACGCCCAGGTATTGCCGATACCAAGGTTCTCGGCACCGCCTGAATATTTAATGTCGTGGTCGGCAGCATCGGAGAATCCCACCGCGAGTTTACGCTCCTTGCCGGCGGCATTACGGACAGTGAAACCAACGGTGAGGCTGCTCCGGCTGCCTGCTTTAGCTTCCGGTAAGGAGAGGCGCACGGCGGCCACACGCAGGGCGCCGGGCTTAAGGGCAACGACGAGGTCTTCGCCTTTAGCGAGGGCTTTCTTCAGGACGATTGGCTGTCCCGTAGTAATCGGTTGTAGTGAGGATTCGACGATGGTTCCAGCACTCGGACTCGGGGCGACCTTAGCCCCTTTCTTTGCCGGCGTGGCGGCTGCCGCCACCTTATGGATTTCAAAGCTACCCGCAGGCTTCAACCACCCATCCGCGTTTTTCTGGGTGAAGGGTTGGAGGGCGGCCATCCAGGCAGTGACCTTAGCCGGGTCGGTTTTTACTTGGGCAAAGGCCTCAATTTCACGACGGGTGCGGGCATCCTGCTTTTGCAGGTAGGGGCTGGTGGTCTTGATTTCGGGCGGGAAGGGCGAATCGTTGTTCACGCCCTTGAGCTCTGGCTCCGGGGTGTAGGAATAATCGGCGTAAACGCCCCATTGCTTCACGTCGGCAAAGAAAGACTGGAGGGTGTAGAAGTCGGCTGCCTTGATCGGGTCAAATTTATGGTCATGGCATTCAGCGCAGCCGAACGTGGAGCCAAGCCAAGCGGCCGAAACGGAGCGGACGCGCTCGGCGCCGTACTTTGCGAGGTATTCCTTCGGTTGGGCACCGCCTTCGCGGGTCATCATGTTGAGGCGGTTATATCCAGAAGCGACTTTCTGTTCCTCGGTCGCATTCGGCAGGAGATCGCCCGCTAACTGCTCACGCGTGAAGGCGTCGAAGGGCTTATTGCCGTTGAAGGCGTTAATCACATAGTCGCGGTAAGGGAAGATGCGTTGGTTCTGGTCACCGTGAAAGCCGACGGTGTCCGCGAAGCGCGCGATATCCAGCCACCAGACGGCCATGCGTTCACCGTAGTGTGGCGAGGCTAGCAAGCGGTCGACCTGCTTCTCGTAGGCGTTGGGCGATTGGTCAGCGAGGAAGGCCGCAAGTTCTTCGGGGGTCGGCGGCAGACCCGTGAGGTCGAGTGAGACACGACGAAGGAGTTTTTCTTTCGACGCCTCCGCGGAGGGTGCAATCTTCTTCTCGGCTAACTTCTTTCCGATGAAAGCGTCGATCGGGCTGCGTCCGCCGGCAGGCATCGGCGGAACAGCCACCGGGGCCAAGGGCGTGTAGGCCCAATGGGCTTCATAGTTAGCGCCCTGTTTCACCCAGCGTCGAAAGAGTTCCTTCTGTTCAGGCGTCAGGGTCTTATGCGACTCCTTTGCCGGCATGAGGTCGTCGTCGTCCTTCGTGAAGATACGTTTGATGATTTCCGATGCCTCGGGCTTGCCCGGGACAATGGCGATCTCCCCACTCTTGCCGGCCTTCAGAGCGAATTCGCGGATGTCGAGACGTAGTTCACCCTTACGTGCCTTGGCGTCGAAGCCGTGGCAATGGAAGCAGGTGTCCGACATAATCGGACGGATGTCGCGGTTGAAGCGGACGGTGTCGTCGGCCTGATCTGCGGCGAACAGGGTGGGCAGGCCGAGGACGGAAACAGCGATAAAGCAAAAGGGGCGCAGGCGGGGTGACATGACTGAACTTTATAAGACAACCTTGTTGAGGGGTTGTTTCAATGCCAATGGCAACTTGACCTATCAAAAGAGGGGGGATTTCCCCCTATAAGCCCGGCTATCCCTAACTGCAGAAGTTTAGGGCTTCGGAACCCAATTTATGGCGTCAATCACGACATACCCATCGGCGCCTTGGTTACCGATGCTGACGGCGGCAGGTTGGGCGTCGTCAAAGGTGTACACGCCCAGACTTAGGAGGTTAGTGGGGGTCTTGTCCCGTAGGTTGACTTTCTTTTCAGTCGAACCGCCGGCATGGATGATGGTGACGGGGGCGTTCGAGGCGCGGTTGGCGTTGGGGACGAGGGCAAGGAAGACCTCATACTTTCCTGCCTTGGGGAGTTTGGCTTCGAAGCGAGCAGTCACGGGGCCGTGCTCGCCCTTGGCATCGTGGCGGTAGCCGGAGCCTATGAAGGAAGCAGCGGCCACGCTCTCCGTCCAGGTGCCAGTGACTTTGGCGTCGGCGTCATCGACGGTGATACCCGGGAGTTCCTTGCCTTCGCGGCGAATCGCCTTGGGCCCCGCGGCCCGGTCGAGGATTTGTCCATCGGCCATGAGCTTGGCGCTGAGGTCGGCGTAGGCGACGTCCTGCACGGCAATTTTCTGGTCGATGGCGAGACAAGCGGCGGTGGCGGCCGACTGCCCAAGAATCATGAAGACAGGTTCCATCCGAATCGAGCCGTAGGCGATGTGCGTACAACTAACGCAGACCGGTACGACTAGGTTCGTACACTGGTCCTTCTTCGGGATGAGCGCGCCGTATTCGATGGGGTAGGGGCGACCAGGGTTCACCTGCACGTCACCTTCGTTGCGGACGTAAGCCTTGCCGTCGGCATCCTTCACGACGATGCGCTGCACGTTGTGCGAATCCATATTGTAGGATCCCATGCCCACGGAGCGTGGGGTCGAAATCTTCCGCTTGAGGTGGTTCTCGTTGACGACGATGTCGGCGGTCATGCGCCGGGCTTCGCGGACGTAAATCTGGTGCGGCCAGTGGCCGTTATCGGCGAACTCATCCTTGGCCAGACCCCACTGCGCAAAATCTGCACGAATCTTGGCCGGGACGGAGGTGTCGTTGGCAAGGAAGTACAGGTAGCCCTGCTGGTATTGGCGGTGCTCCGTAATGATCTCGTGGCGGCGCTCATAGGAGGCATCGGGATAATCCCAGTTCATACCAATGTTATCGGTGCTGAAGGGGCCGTGGTTGTTCGTGTCGGTCTTGGCGTTAGGGATGAGGTCGAATTTTCCGAAAACATGCGTTGAGCCCTGCACTAAGGCCCGGGCGAGGAGGGCGTATTGCTTGGGGTCGTAGCCCGGGGGCTGGGGGAATTCGACACGATTGGCCGCCACCTTGGTCAGGCACATGCGGAAGTTGTAGGCTTGGATTTTTTTGTCGCCGGCGCCGTCTTGGCCGCCGACCGGAATGTCCTGAATGCGTGGCAGGAGGCCGGATTTCGGGTCACCTTCAATGACGTACGGGTCCACTTTGCCTGCGAACTGGTGCGACTTGGCATGGGCCAGTTGAATGCCGTTAAGGGTCTCGTCGAACGCGGCGTTGGCCTCTCGGCCGACGGTGTAGCTGACGCCGGCGGCGGCCATGAGGTCACCTTCGTAAGTGGCGTCGATGAACATGCGACCAGCAAAGCGACGTTTGCTCAACGTGGTAATCGCGACGATGCGACCGGCTTTCTTTTCGACCCCGTGGGCGCGGTCGAGCCATTCGTTGCGTTCGATGGTCAACTTGAATTCCTTCACGTAGTCTTCGAAGACTTTCTCGGCAACCGATGGCTCAAAAATCCACATGGTACGCTCGGTTGCGTCCATTGCCACCGTACCTTGGCCTTTATTGCCAAACTTCTCCTTCGCTTCATGTTTCCAGGTAGCGGGCTGCTGGTAGGTCTGCCAGACGCGGTGGTAGAAGTCACGTGAGAGGCCACCGATGACCGACTTATCGCCCGAGTCGGTAAAACCTAAGCCACCACTCGAGAGGCCGCCAAGATGCGTGTCGGGGCTGATGACGATGACGGTCTTGCCCATCTTCTTGGCTTGGACGGCTGCGATGATGGCTGCCGAGGTGCCGCCGTAGATGACGATGTCATAGGTCGGTAGCGGGGTTTCGGCAACGAGCGCACAGGGTAGGGCGAGGAATAGGGCGAAGAGACGGCGCATGGGGTGTGATGAAAAGGGGGGCGAAAAAGGGGGACCGGACTGGATATGGGATAGGGGAAAGGGGATAGTGGGTGGGGCCGGCTTATTTCATAGCCTTGAGGACGTCACTGCCTTCCATCGTATTATTGTTCATCAGTACGATGCGCACGGTGTCTGGGGTCGGCATGACTTGAATCGATGAACGGTAGCCAGCGGTGGCACCATCGTGCACGTAGGCGAGACGCTCCCCCGTGCCAGCCCGAAAGGCGCCGAGGCCGACTTTGCCGCCATTAGGGTTAGAGTCTGCATGCGGCTGCAAGGCCAGCGTGAGGGCGTCCTTCAGCGGCGTGCGCTCAGGGTGAGCCAAGGCTTGTCCGAACTTGAGCATGTCGGCGGCGGTGCTGCGGAGGCTGCCAGCCGGAGCAAAGGCTTGGAAGGTGGTCACCATTCCGGGCTTATCACCGTTGTAAGGCGGAGCTAAGGTTCCGAGGCTGGGCAAGTGACTTGGTTGCGTGTGCGTTAGGCCCAGTGGCTTACAGACTTTCTCGAGGACACATTCCGTCCAGGGCTTACCGTATTGCTTCGCCACCAAGTAGCCGAGCAGTGAGACGCCTATATTCGAATAGCTGCAAGGGTGTGGGCCGTCTTGCTTTAACTCGACCTTAGCGAGCCAGGCCAGCATCAGCGCCTCGTCGTAGGTCGCGTAACTCTTGAAGCCGTTAGTGAAGTTGTCCGGCATACGGGGCAAGCCGCTGGTATGGGTCGAGAGCTGCTTGAGGGTAATCCGTCTAACGCGGGCATCTACGAATTTGCAGTCAGGTCCGACGAGTTCAGCGACGGTCGTATCAAGCGACACTTTCTTTTCCAAGACGGCTTCCGCGAGCAGGATACCTGTGAAGATCTTCGTGAGCGAAGCGATTTCGAAGACCAAGGTTTCCGGGGCTTGCGTCGGGTCGGGCGACTTGCCCGCCAAGGCGAAGCGTGTGCCTTGCGGCGTCTGCTCGGCTGTGACGATACAGCCGGCAGGGAGTTTGGCTGTTAAGGACTCGGCGGCCTCGGCGAGAGGCTTCGCTTCGCCCAAAGTGGCGACGAGCAAGCTGGCAAGGAGGGCTAGCGTCCGGTCCATATTCAGCGACTCTCGACCTGCTTACGGATGAATTGCACCACGGCCTTGTGGCCGAGGTCGTCATTGAAACGAAGGTTATGGCCGATGCTGCCGTGATCGGTGTCCGTGACTTTAAGCGAGTAGGTTTCAACATGGCCCGCGCCTTTCAGCATCGCGGTCAGGAATTGGTTCTCTTCCGCTCGTCCAGTCATGTCGTGGTCCGAGTAGAGCGTTAAGAGCGGTGGCAGGGTCTTCTTTACATAAAAGGCGGGGGCAGCTTCGTCCGAGGTGACGCTGTAGCGGCCTTGCCCGCGTTCTTCGCGGATGGTGTAATGCGTGAAGACTTGGCCACTGACCTGCGCGATACCCGCGATGTCTTTGAGGCCGAGTCCGTAGGGTTTCAGTCGGCCAGAGTCAAAGCCCACCATGAGTGCGAGGTAACCGCCCGCGGAATGGCCACCGATGAAGACCTTGCGCGGGTCTCCGCCCATGCGTCCGACATTACGAACGGTCCAGGCGAAAGCTGCTGCGGCATCGTCGACATACTCGGGGTATTTCGCTTTCGGGCTCAGCCGGTAATCAGGCACGACCACGGCGATGCCCTCGCGGGCAAAGCTCGCCGCAATCTCGGCGCAGTGCTCTGAGGCTAGGCCTTTGCTGCCGTTCTTCAGGCCGCCGCCATAGAACCAAACATAGGTGGCAAAGGGCGTATCGCTTTGGGCGGGCAAGGTGACGTCTAACTTGCAGCGTTCAGCCTCGTAGGTTGTGAGGTCGTTGCCGGTCCGGTAGGCGATATCCTTGATGACCTTTACGTCTGTCGGGGTCTCCGCGGCGAAACTGGGTCCATAGCCGACGAGGAGGGTTAGGCAGAAGGCAAGCAGTCGACGCATGGCGGGGCAGGGGATGCTCCAAGGTTGGCGGACCCTCGGCCGAGGGGAAGCGTGAAGTGAACGCACCCGATCTTCCTAACTAAATGACCGGTCAGGCGATGAGCCCCTGCACAACCTTACCGTGAACGTCGGTCAGGCGATAATCACGGCCAGCGTGGCGAAAGGTGAACTCTTCGTGGTTAAAGCCGAGGAGCTTCATGATCGTCGCATGGAGGTCGTGTACGTGCACGACGTCCTTGACGGACTTAAAGCCGAACTCGTCCGTCTCGCCGTAAACTGTCCCACCGCGGACGCCGCCACCGGCCATCCACATCGTGAAGCCGTGGTGGTTGTGGTCGCGGCCATTGATTTTGCCCGCGTTGGATCCAGGCGTGGGGAGTTCGACGGTCGGGGTGCGGCCGAATTCACCGCCCCAGATGACGAGCGTGGAATCGAGCATGCCGCTCCGCTTGAGGTCGGCGAGGAGTGCGGCAATCGGTTGATCGGCCTCGTGCGCGAGCTTGCGGTGGTTGGCTTCAAGGTCGTCGTGGCTGTCCCACGGTTGGCCAGCACCGTGCCAGAGTTGGACGAAACGCACGCCCCGTTCGACCAGGCGGCGGGCAATCAGGAATTGGCGGCCTTGCGTGGTGTCGCCGTACATCTCGCGGGTCGAGATGGACTCACGGCTGATATCGAAGGCATCGGTGGCTTCAAGCTGCATACGGTAGGCCATCTCAAACGATTGGGCGCGAGCTTCGAGGGCGGCGTCCTGCGGGTGCAGCGTTTGGTGTGAGGCGTTGATGCGAGCAAGGAGGTCGAGCTGCTTACGCTGGGCCGGACGCGAAAGGCCCGCGTTACGGATGTTTTCAATGAGTTCCTCCACGGTCTTCTTGGAGGAGTCGACATAGTTACCTTGGTAAACACCTGGCAAGAAGCCGCACTGCCAGTTCTGGGTTTCCTGGATTGGATAGCCGCCCGGACAGAGGGTGATGAAGCCAGGGAGGTTTTCGTTTTCGGTCCCGAGCCCGTAGGTCACCCATGAACCCATACTGGGACGAACCTGACGGGCTTCGCCGCAATTCATCAGTAGGAGCGAAGGCTCATGGTTGGGCACGTTCGCCTGCATGGAGCGGACGACGCAGAGGTCATCGGCAAACTCAGCAGTCTTGGCGAAGAGCTCGCTGGCCTCGAGGCCACTCTTACCGTAGCGTTTCCAGGTGAAGGGCGAGCGGAAGGCGGCCCCAGTCTTGCGTTCGGTCGCAATGTAATCACCGGGCAATGTCTTGCCGTGGTATTTGTCGAGCGAGACCTTGCGGTCAAACGTATCCACATGCGATGGGCCACCATTGGCGAAGATATGGATGACGTGCTTGATCTTCGACGGTAGCGGGGCACGGCGCGGCGCCAGCGGGTGCATGGGGTCGACGGAAATTGGTGCGCCTTGAAGGTCGCGCTGCAGCAATGATGCGAAGGCCAAGCCGCCGATGCCCATGCCGCATTTCCGCAGGAACTCTCGGCGGCTATGGATGAAAGTGGGGTCGTGGTGCATGCTTATTCGGCAAAGTTGAATTCGTTGCTGGCGAAGAGAATCTGCGCAAGCGAGGACCAAGGAGATTGCGGCGAACTCTTACGATTGAAGCCTGCGGAGGCAGCATCGACGACTTCCCCCGTGCGTGCATCCTTGATCACCGGGGCCCAACTGAAGCTGTCGCTATTCGCACCGTTCAGGTCGTCGAGAATGAAGTCCACCGTGTCGCCGGGGGCGATGACGGCTTTCTCGAGGATGACGGAGACGGAGGCGCCGCCGAGGCAGGTCCATTCCCCGAGGAGGCCGCGTTGGGCGGAGACAATACGAGCGCGGACGCCAAGACTTTGAGGGCTGGGTACCTTGAGGTCACCATCGATACGGAATTCACCACCGCCGCCCGCGGACCAGCGTCGAATGACCGCGTGCTGTGCATCGTCACCAGGATGGCCGCCTTTCGCGGTCAACGAAGCATGACCATTCCCGCTCGTGGCATCCGGATACTTGTCCGTCGGGTTTAAGGCGTCCTTCTTGAATACTTTCATCTCGGTGAAGGTGACCTTCTTGGTTTTGGGGTCGAAGCCTCCGATGCCGCTCAACCAGTTGGCGGGCGCGGGGGCTAGGCGAACTTCGGTGACGTAGGCCAAGGCTTGCTTGATTTCCGCGGACTTCGGGCCGCGGGCGAGGATGGTACGGTAGAGCTGACGCACCTTCTCTTCATCGGTGACCGTCGAGGCGATTTTTTCAGCAAGTTTGTCTGCCTGTTGACGGGTGAATGGGTGGTTCATCATCCAGAGCGCTTGCTGGGGTGTCGTGGTTTCATTGCGACGGGCGACGTGGTAGTCCGGGTTCGCAAAGTCGAATGTGCGGAAGACGGCGGGTAGGTTCTGGCGGTCGATCAAGGCGTAGATGGTCCGCCGGGGTGTGGTGAAATTAGCGACGAGGTCAAAGGGCTGGCCGCCGAGCTTAGGTTCGAGTTGGCCAGAGATGGCGAGGATGCTGTCACGCATGGTCTCGAAATCCGCCCGGCGTCGATTCATACGCCAGAGCAGGCGATTCTCAGGGTCCTTGGCCAGGCCAGCCTTGTGGGTCTCCGACGCTTGGCGGAAAGCCGCCGAGGTCACGAGGGTCCGAATAAGTTTCTTAGTCGACCATTGGTCGGCAATAAAGCGCGTTGCCAACCCATCGAGGAGCGCGGGGTTAGTGGGCGCAGCCGTGCGCACGCCGAAGTCGCTGGGGGTTTCGACTAGGGGTTGGCCAAAAATCTGATCCCAGACGCGGTTGACCATCACTCGGGCGGTCAGTGGATTATTCCCGTTGGCGATGGCCTCGGCGAGCTCGAGGCGCCCGCTCCCCCGCTTAAAGTCCACGGGCTTACCGTCGGGGGTAAGGATTTCGAGGTAATGCCGCGTGACATTCTTGCCCGGGCGGCCCGGGTTGCCGCGCAGGAAAACGTTACCGTTTACGGGGTGGACTTTGTCGACCATCGCCATGGCGCGCGGCGGGCTCTTGGGGCTGGCTTTGAAGGCTTCAACTTCGCGGATCAGTTTACGATGATTCTGGGCGTCGGCGACAGCGTACGAACCCACGAGGCTATCGGCAGTCGGGGTGGTGGGGCCGTTCGCGGCTTCGATGACTGCCTGCCATGGTTTGAACTCAAGCGTGGGGTTGCCGCGGGCGGTCGCGAGGAGTTCGCCGTAAACCGCGACGAGTTCATCGAACTTCGTCGGCATCTTTTTGGTCAGGGCAGCTTGGAGCGTAGGGTCAATCGGCGTGGCGGACTTTGCGAGGAGCTCCGCGGCCAGCTTCGCCTTGAAGGCGTCGTCAGGGGTGCCCACGAGACGGGCCCAAAGCCCGAACTGCGGGTCGGTCGTAACGAGGCGTGGCTTTAAGGTTTTCTTCCAGCCCGCGAGAATCGCGGGGTAGAGGGCGAGGCGTTTCGCTTCCTGAGCGTCATCAAACTTCGCGTCGGCCAGTGAGCGACGAAGCACGCCGAGGTAGGCGGTCGTCTTAACCGCTGAGAAGGAGCCTTCGCGCCGGTTGGTTCGGAAGTCCACGACCTTAGCTTCTTTGGCAGCGAGCTCTTTTTCGAAATCCTCTGAGTCCTTCGTCGGGGTGAAGGGCTTCAGTAACGGCTTATCCTTAGGCTCTTCGCTCGAGTTAAAGATGGCGTAGAGAGAGTAGTAATCCGTCGCAGGGAGGGGGTCGGATTTATGATCGTGGCACCGTGCGCAGGCCATGGTGAGGCCCTGCGTACCCCGCATGACGACGTCGATGCGGTCGTCGATAATGTCCTGTTGGTTATTAAGGAAGCGTCGACCGAGGGTCAGGAAGCCCAAGGCCGCCAAGTCGCGGGTATCTTCGCCGGTCACCAGCGCGTCCGCCGCGAGTTGTAGCTTCAGGAAGCGGTCATACGGCATGTCCTGATTGAAGGCCCCGACGACCCAATCGCGGTAGGTGTAGGCGTAGGCGTAGCGACGTTCCTCCTCGAAGACATAGCCCTTGGTGTCGGCGTAACGCGCGACGTCGAGCCAGTGTCGCCCCCAGCGTTCACCGAAGGCCGGCGTGGCGAGGAGGCGGTCGACGAGTTTATCGTACGCTTGTGGGTCACGATCCGCGACGAAACGTTCGACCTCTTCAGCGGAGGGCGGTAAGCCGTGCAACGCAAAGTAAGCACGACGAATCAGCGTTTCCTTTGGGGCTTCGGGCGAGTAGGTCAGGCCGTTCGCTTCTAGTTTCGAAAGAACGAAACGATCGATATCATTACGGACGCGGTCGGTGGCCGCGACTTTGGGGAGCGCCGGCGCGGCGATGGGCTGGAAGGCCCAGTGCTTCCGTGGGTCGGAGATTTCTGCCTGACCAGACGTTGGCCAAGGGAGCCCTTGGCGGACCCATTCGGTAAGTGCGGCGATTTCCTTGGGTGCGAGTTTCTTCTCGTCGCTTGGCATCGCTTCGACGTCCTTGCGCTTGGTGTGGTTAATAGCGAAAATGAGGCGGCTCTGCTCGGGTTGGCCGGGTACGACGACGGGACCGACTTCCCCGCCTTTGAGAATGAAAGCCCGGGAGTCGAGGCGGAGGCTGGACTTCTGCTTTTTAGGCCCATGGCACTCGTAGCAGTTTTCGGCTAAGATGGGGCGGACTTCCTTTTCGAAGAACTCGAGCTGGGCCGCCGTTGGGACAGGGTCAGCCCCAGCCAAACGCCCGGTCAGGGCGAGGCCTGCCAGAAGGAGGAAGGCAGGGGCTTTCATATAGGGTCTAACAAGAACACCCTATGAATGTTCCTCCAATGTCAAATTGGGCTAAAAAGGTGCTGGAGTGGGCTCGCGGGACGATCGTTTGGCCCCTGCAGGGTTTTTCCTTCCAACCTTTGCCGTTATCCGCTGTCTGTGAGGGGTGCCGTTCCCCTCGGCTCGCCCCATCATTCTTATGAATAATACCCTCCGTCCCTGGACCCGCGTTGCCGTCGTGGTCGCTTGTCTCCTCGTTTCGCTTGGCGCCCATGCGGCCGCCGACATCGTCTTCCTGGCAGGTGGCCGGTCGCATGGTCATGGTGAGCACGAGTTCAAGGCTGGCTCCGAACTCTTGGCCAAGGCGATTAATGAGCAGAGCGGCCTCGGTCTCAAGGCCGTGGTTATTAGCGGCTGGCCGAAGGACGAATCCGTCCTCGAGGGCATTAAGTGTCTCGTCATCTACGCCGACGGCACGAGCGTGGTGGGCAAGGGCTGGGAGAAGGTCGATGCGCTGGCCAAGAAGGGCACCGGCATCGTCTTCATGCACTACGCCGTCCACCCCGACGCCAAGGATGGGGAAAAATACTACCGTCCCTGGATTGGGGGCGCGTTTGAGTCGGGTTGGTCCGTCAACCCGCACTGGGTCGCTGACCTTAAGGCTCTGCCGAATCATCCAGTCTCACGCGGCGTCAATGGGCTCGTGCAAGCTTACGATGAGTTCTATTACAATATGCGTTTTCCGGCGGACCGCAGTAAGGTGCTCGACCTCGTCACGGCCGTCCCGACGCGGGAGAACGTGAAGCAGTATATTAATCTTTGGAATGAGCATGGCGTCGACGGCCTCGGGCAGGTGCAGACGTTGATGTGGGGTATTGAACGCGCCGATGGCGGCCGCGGCGTCGGTTTCTCGGGTGGTCATAACCATCGCAACTGGGCCATTGATGGTTTCCGGACCTTAACGCTCAATGCCATCGTCTGGGCCGCGAAGGTCGAAGTGCCTGCGACGGGCGTGAAGTCTACTCCGGTCTCCGAAGACGAGCTCAACGCCAACCTGGATGAAAAGGGCAAGAACCCCGCTCGCCTCAAGGTCCCGCAGCCTGGCGAGTTCGCTAAGATTCCGGCCGCCGCCATTCAAGTCGACCGCGAAGTCAAGTTTGGCCGTCCGGCCGCTGGTGTCTCTGCGCCGGCGACCCCGGCTGCCCCGAAGACCGCCACGCCAGCTGCGACTCCGGCCGCTGCTAAGCCCGTAGCTCAGACCAAGGACATCACCACGGCGGGCAAGGTGCGCCTGACCGAACTGACGGCCGACCTGAAGGGCGCCAAGGAACTTTACCTACTGGTCTCCGACCTCGGTGACAATAACAGCGACTGGGTCGCTTGGGTAGAGCCAACCTTGCTGATGGCCGACGGGACGACGAAGAACCTCATCGACCTGAAGTGGAAGTCCGCCAGCGCCAGCCACGGTGCCGTGCTCGTCGGTAAGAATAATTCCAAGGGTCCGCTTTCCGTCGCCGGTAAGGTCTACACCAATGGTATTGGCACGCACGCGACTTCGGTCATTGCCTACGACCTCCCAGCGGGCGTGGTCGGCTTCCGTACTCAGGTCGCCATCGATGACGGTGGCATGGAGCGCGGTGGTAAGCGTAGCCCGGCCGCCGTTCGCTTCTTGGTGTTTACCCAGAAGCCTGACGAAGAGAAGGCAGTGGCGGTGGAAGATGGTCCGATGCTAGTCCCGCCAGAACTCTTCACGGTGCCCGAAGGGTTTGAGGTTACGGTCTGGGCGACTTCACCGATGCTCTTTAACCCGACGAACATCGACTTCGACGAGAAGGGGCGGATGTTTGTCGCCGAAGGCGTGAACTACCGCGGTAAGGCTGGTCGCCGCAAGGAAGGCGACCGTGTCGTCGTCCTTGAGGATACCACGGGCGCTGGCAAGGCCGACAAAGCGACGGTCTTTGTGCAAGATGTGAGCCTCGCTTCGCCATTGGGTGTGGCCGCTATCGACGGTAAGGTCGTGGTCTCGCAGCCGCCGGATCTCTTGGTCTACACCGACGTGAACCGCGATGGGGTCTATGACCCTGCAGTCGATAAACGCGAGGTACTGCTCACGGGCTTCAACGGCCGCCAGCATGACCACTCGCTCCACAGCGTGACCACGGGCCCTGACGGCAAGTGGAACTTCAATCAAGGAAACACCGGCGCGGACTTTACCGATAAGACTGGCCGCCATTTCTACATGGGTAGTCCTTACATGCTCGGCAATATTGCCGGTAAACGCAGCGACGATGGCAATGTCTGGATTGGTGGCTTCTCGGTGCGCATGAATGCCGATGGCTCCGACCTCCGCATCGTTGGTCACAACTACCGTAATAGCTACGAGCAGGCGATTAACTCATTCGGCGACCTCTACCAGAGCGATAACGACGATCCACCCGCTTGCCGCGTCTCGTTGATCATGGAAGGTGGCAATGCCGGCTTTGCTTCGGCGGATGGTAAGCGCTCCTGGGGTGCAGATAAGCGTCCGGGCCAAGATACTCCGACCGCCGAGTGGCGCCAAGACGACCCCGGCACCATGCCGGCCGGTGACGTCTACGGTGGCGGTTCCCCGACCGGGGTAGCCTTCTATGAGAACGGTTCCCTCGGCGACAAGTGGAGCGGCCTACTCCTCGCCTGTGAAGCCGGTAAGAACGTCGTCTTCGGCTATTTGCCTAAGCCTGATGGCGCCGGCATGAAGCTCGAGCGCTTCGACTTCATTACCTCTAATAAGGAGAAGGAATGGGCGGGCTCTGACTTCCTTGGTGGCCGCGCCACGGGCGTACTTAAGACAATGTTCCGTCCCGCCGACATCACCGTCGGTCCCGACGGCGCCATCTACTTCGCCGATTGGTTCGACCCGGGTGTGGGCGGTCACGGCACGCGCGATAACCGCTTCAGCGGCACCATCTATCGTCTCGCGCCCAAGGGCTTTAAGTCCGTCGTTCCTAAGATCGACCTCAACACCACCGAAGGCCAGATTCTCGCGCTCAGCAGTCCCGCCAACAATATCCGCGGGGCCGGCTTCGCGCGCCTCAAGGCGCAAGGCGAAGGCGCCATCCCGGCCGTCTCCGCCTTGCTCAAGGACGCCAACCCTTACGTGGCTTCTCGTGCGGTGTGGTTGCTTGCCCAGTTGGGCGATAAGGGCGCTGCAGTCGTCTCGGCCGAACTCCGTTCGTCGGATGCCCAGCGTCGCCTCGTGGCCTTCCGCGCCCTGCGCGCCGCCAACCGTGATGTGCTGAACCTTGCGGTGGCCAATGCCAAGGATACTTCGCCCGCGGTTCGTCGCGAAGTGGCGTTGGCGCTCCGCGAATTAAAGGGCCCGGAGGCCCTCGCTGCCCTCGTGGAAGTGGCCCAACGCTTCGATGGTAAGGACCGTGCCTACCTCGAAGCCGTCGGCCTCGGTGCCACTGGTCGCGAAGTCGAACTCTATGCAGCCCTCAGCAAGACCATGGGCGGCGACCCCGCCACCTGGAGCGACGCGTTCGCTGGCCTGACCTGGCGCCTGCACGTGCCTGCTAGCGTTGCTGGCATTCGCGTCCGCCTCGCTTCCGGCAAGTTGGATACTGCCCAGACCAAGCAGATGGTCACCGCTTTGGCGTTCACCAATAGCCCTGAGGCGGTCGGTGCGATGGTCGAACTCTCTCAGCGTAAGGAGCTGAAGGAAATCGCCACCTGGTGGCTGAACAGCCGGAAGGGTAACGATTGGAAGACCTTCGAGGTCGATAAGATCCTTAAGGCCCGCGGTCTCTACGATGCCAACCAGGTCAAGCTCACCGCCAGTGACTTCCCCGTGGAGCCCGTCGGTACGAAGGCGCTATCGTCCGTCGAAACCATCGCCAAGCTCAAGGGCGACCCGAAGCTTGGCGCTGCGGCGGTGGCGGTCTGCTATACCTGTCACCGCATTGGTGAACAGGGCATCGAGTATGGCCCGAACCTATCGACCTTTGGTCGCCAGCAGTCGGCTGAGACGATCATCCAGGCCATTGCGCAGCCTTCCGCGACGATTTCCCATGGCTATGAAGGCACGCGCCTGGTGACCAAGGATGGACTCGTCATCACGGGCATGGTGCTCACGCAGGGTGACCCCACGATGATCAAGTGCATCGGCGGTGCCATCCAGACTATCCCTGCGAATCGAATCAAGTCGGTCGAGAAGCTGGAGAAGTCGCTCATGTACACGCCGGCGATGCTCGGTTTGACCGATCAAGGTGTGGCCGACCTCACGGCCTATCTCAAGAGCCTCTAAATAAGCGTGCGACCAACAGTAATCCTCGCCGCAGCGCTGCTGGGTATCCTCTCGCCGGTCTGCTTCGCCGCCGAGACTGCACTCTCGCCGGCCTCGTCAAAGATGCCGTGGGAAGATCCGTCCTATGCAAAGGATATTTATGCGACCCAAGCTGATTCGCGAGCCGAAGAACGCGCCAAGGGCGGATGGACCGAGTTCCTAAGGCACCACGAAGACCGCAAGCGGTGGGTGACTGAGAAGAACGTGGATATTCTGATGATAGGGGATTCCATCGTGTTTGGGTGGGGCCGCACGGGCCACGAGGTGTGGAAAGAACATTATGGCACCCGTAACGCGGTGAACATCGGTTCCAGTGGGGACCAAACCTCGCATATGTTGTGGCATCTTCAGGACGGCGGACTGGTCGGGATGAAAGACCGGAATCCTAAAGTGGTGGTCATTATGATCGGAACCAATAATCGCGGCGAGCCGGCAAACGCCGGACGGGATACGGCTCAAGGCGTCTTGGCCATACTCAAAGAAGTCCATCAGCGATTGCCCGCTTCAAAGATTCTGCTCCTGGCCATCTTTCCCCGCGAGTGGAAGCCGACGGACGCAGGTAGAATCCGCAACGACCAGGTCAACGGGATTCTGCAGACGTACGCGGACAACAAAACCGTCTATTGGCTAGATCTTAAGGAAACATTTCTGAGCAATGACGGCATGTTGCGAAAAGATCTTATGCCCGATGCACTTCATCCCAACGTCGAGGGCTACCGTGAGTGGGCAAAGGCCATGGAGCCTAAACTGACCCAGTTGCTCGGAAAATAGGTAGTTAATTTCTGATCGGGTCACGCTAAATGGGGCTAGTTGAAATGTTACTCCGCGGGTTACCCAACCACCGAACCGCCCCCAAGCAATCTTCTCTGAACACCCCAAACTATCAAACTCATCTACCCCTCATGAAACACCTTGCCACATTCCTAATCACGATATTTCTGGCAACCACCGGCGGGGAAGCCAAACCCCTCAAGGTCTTCATCCTCGCCGGGCAGTCCAACATGCAGGGTCATGCGGATACTTCGACGTTCGATTACATCGGTAAAGACCCGTTAACGGCGCCTTTGCTCGTGGCGATGCGTGATGCCGAGGGTAAGCCAAGGGTATGTGACAAGGTCTGGATTTCGTCGCTCGGCTGCGGCGGCAACCAGTACTCTGACATGCTTGTGAAGACGGGCAAACTGACCGCCGGATTCGGTGCGTCGGACAGCAAGATTGGCCCGGAGTTCACCTTTGGCATTTATACTGAGAAGATGCTCAAGGAGCCTGTCCTCATTATTAAGACATCCTGGGGAGGCAGGAGCTTGCACACCGATTTCCGCCCGCCCAGTGCCGGGCAGTACCAGCTGCCTAAGGCGGTTCAGGACGTGTGGGACAAGTATCCTCAGGGCGCCCACGGGGTGCCCAAACTCGAGGACCGGAAAAAGTGGCAGGAAGACAAGGATGCCGCCTCGGGGTTGTTTTACCGGGCGATGATTGAGCATGTCCGGAAAGTGACCAAGGACATCAAGCAGGTCTGTCCAGAGTATGACGAGCAGGCTGGTTATGAACTGGCCGGTTTTGTCTGGTTTCAGGGCTTCAACGATCTGGTCGATAGCCAGACTTACCCCAACGGGAATTATGAGGAGTACGCGCGCTTGTTGGCACACTTCATTCGCGATGTTCGCAAAGACCTGTCCGCCCCGAAATTGCCCTTCGTAATCGGCGTGTTGGGAGTTGACGGCGAAAAAAATGTGAATTTCCGCAAGGCGATGGCCGCACCAGCCGACATGCCCGAGTTCAAGGGCAATGTAGTTGCTGTTGATACCGCGCCCTTCTGGGATCATGAGATTGCCGCGGCCCAACCCAAGCAGAGCGAGTATAACACGATTGTCGGGACCGCTCACGCTTTGAAAAAAGATGGTACTTTAGATAAGGAACGAAAATGGGATGGTTACTGGAAGCCGCTGGGCACACCGCTACCAGAGGAACGGATCTGGTGCTACACGACGATTGATGCCACTGAAAAGAAGGACATTTTAAAAAAACATGACGCCCGGCGCTTTCGCGACATTTCCTTGCCTGCCGGGATGGAGAATTGGTTCAGGCCAGAATTCGATGATAGCAAATGGACATCCGGCAAGGCTCCCGTCGGCAAGGGCGTCTGGAAGCATAGCGGAATCACTTTGGATAAATTTCCCTCAACGTGGGGTGATGGCGAATTCCTGCTTATGCGCACATCGTTTGAGGTCGAGGACCTCAACTGCGATTCGTATCGTCTCGCGATTTTAGCAAGACAAGGACTCCACGTTTATTTGAACGGACAAAAGATCCACACTTACATCTGGTGGGCGGACAAGCCGCAATACGGTTCCCTTGTCCTTAAGGCAGAACAGATCAAACATTTGAAGAAGGGAAAGAACGTCTTGGCCGTCTATGCCAATGACCAATATGAGCTTAACTCCTCGGCACATTATGCCGCTATCGATGTGCGGATTGAGGGTATCACCAAAGCGGACCAAGCGAAGCTTGACCTAGCCTTGGAGGAAATCTTTTCGCCCAAAGACAGGGAGGCCCTCAAAGGCGCTTCCAATGGCGGGTACCACTATTTTGGTAGCGCCAAGTTCTTTTCCCAGACCGGCAAGGTGTTTGCCGAGGAGATTTTGAAAATTCAGAAATAACTAACGAGAGCTGACACTTATAGAATTACCCACTCTCACCGCTTAGCGTGCTCTCAGTCGTGCTGACATTATCGTCAACTTCGGAGCAACTAGAGCATGGGAAGGACATAACGGTAGTTCCTGCGATTACCGAAGGGTCCAGTCTGTATATATTGTTTCCATCCAATAAGGTGCTTCCGCTTGCTGGGACTATCACCACTTGGGGTTGGGCGGCTGCAAACGAAGATGTAACTGGAATATTTGGTGGACGGACCCAGACCACCAAGGTGTGGCCGACCTCACGGACTATCTCCACAGCCTCTAAATTATAGATTACTTTTATAACTCCCGCCCCGGCCTGGCGTCCCTATCGGACTTGCCCAGGTCGGGGCGGGCCTGTTTAGTAATACTATGTTACGACTATTACTTGCGTTAGGTGCGTCCCCGTTTTTAGCGGTGGCCGCGGGTGATCCTGGTCCTTCGCCCCGGCCGATCCCGGAGTACCATGAAGCCATGTCGGGCGACCGGGAGGCGCAAGAGCGCGTCGGACGATACTATATGGAAATGTACGCTAAGGGCGGGCTTTATCAGCACTTTGAGGATGGTATGGGTTGGTTTCGTAAATCCGCCCGTCAGGGGTATTTTGTGGCCATGCGCGCAATCTTTGTGGCGCGCCTTGACGGCAAGCCGGCCGACCGCGACGTCCGGGAAGCGAACGAATGGCTCCAGCGCCTGCATGAGCGTGGCCGCGTGGAAACCGGCTATGCGGCCCGCTTAGCCTTGCTACATGCTTCCGGTGAACTGGGCGTGGTCGACAAGCCCAAGGCCTATTTCTTTTGTCTGCTTCAGCGCATGACCGGGTTGGTGCCGGATGAGGTCGGCAAACTGCAGGCCCGTCTCAAGGCTGAGCTCAAGCCCGAGCAGGTCGCCCAGGCAGAGAAGGATGCCTACGATTGGTGGGAAGACCGTAACAAGCCAGCCCGGCCCGTCGTCGTGCCACCTGGTGCCTCGCGCGGTGACGCTAAGAAGGGCGATGGCAGCAAGGAAGATGGCCCCGTGGATACGTCGGACAAGGCTTTGGAACTGGCGACGAAGAATCGCCAAGAGAACGAGCGACGAGTCAAGCCGCTGGGCAAGGAGGGTAAGTATGTCCTTCCCGGCCCCGATGACCTTGAGAAGCGTAAGAAGTAAGCCTCGAGTGTTGCCACCTTTGAGAGGAGGGCTTTGCTCGGCGCATTCCCATGCGCTCCGCCCTGCGTTCTCTTGGTTGTCTGCTCCTGCTTGCACCGTTGCTCTTTGCCCAAGCGGCCAAGAAGGCTCCCACTAAGTCTGCCGCCAAGGAGCCAGCTGAGGCCACTGCCCGCTGGGTTTTTGGCACCATCGGGGTCGACCGTAAGCCTGACGGCACGGCTGAGCACACCGCGCTGAAGGGCTTGGCCCTGCGTCTGGGTGAGGATGGTAAGCATGCCCTCGCTTATGACACCGAACTCGCCCGCGTCGTCGGCGGTTGGTCGGGCAAGTTTGTCACTGAGATGAACCTCATGTCCCGCGGTGATTATCCCACGGCTTTGGGCAGCGTGTATTTCTCGACGGACGATGACCTCGCCGGCCTCGTGATCGGAGAGAATGCGACTAAGCTCGCTCGGCGCATGGGTTATGGACACCTGGGAGCCGGACATTACCGTTTAGCCAACTTCCAGCCCAAGGGCGACGGCGTGCTGACGTTTGCTGTCCCAGGTTTAGCTGATCGAGTCAGCGAAGCCCCCCGGGTCGTCGATTCTAATGAAGCACAAGTCATCGTCCGGGCTCTCACCACTGAGACGGCAACGGGCGTAACGGTCTTATTGGGGCGCACCAAGGATGCCGATCGCATCGGTGTCCGCGGTCCTGGTCGCCGTGAGCAGCTCGATGGGTGGGAGGTCTATCGCATTCCGGCTGGCAAGCAGTTGGTGGAAATCGCCTACGCCCCGGTCGGCGCTGCCCGTCCGACCGGCTGGCCCGAAGAACATGGCCCGAAGATTTTCGCAGATTTTTCGGCGAAGAAAGTTATCACCCAGGGCGAGCTCTCAACGAAGACGGGTGAGCCCTACGTCACCGACCGGATTAAACTGCCGGACGATAACGCTTGGAAGGCACCGATGTATGTGAGTGGCGTGGACTTCTTCGAGGACGGACGTGTGGCGATCTGTACGTTCCATGGGGACGTCTGGATTGGCTCGGGCCTCGATGCCAAGTTGGAGCAGGTCACTTGGGAGCGCTTTGCCACGGGCCTATATCATCCGCTCGGGCTGAAGGTCGTGCAGGGCGTGATCCACGTGACCTGTCGCGACGGACTCTGGAAACTGCTGCCCGGAGCTGATGGCCAAGGCAGCGCGCAGACTTATGCCGTATTCAACTCGGATATCCAGGTGACCAAGAGTTTCCATGAGTTCGTCTTTGACTTGCAGATCGATAGCACGGGTAACTTCTATTTCGCCAAGGCTGGGCCCGTGAAGAAGGGTGGCCGCGGATTCGATGAACTTTGTGACCACCACGGCGCACTGCTTAAAGTTACCCCCGATGGATCGACGATGTCAGTCGTTGCCACCGGCTTCCGGGCCCCGAACGGCTTAGGGATTAGCCCGACCGGCCAGCTGACGTCTGGTGATAACGAAGGCACCTGGACGCCGGTTTGCCGACTGAACTGGATTAAGCAGGGTGGCTTTTACGGCGTGCCGCCCTTGGCGCACCGTACGACTGAGCCGACCGATTATGATCGTCCGCTCTGTTGGATGCCGAAGGACGTCGATAATTCCAGCGGTGGCCAGGTTTGGGTGACGTCGGACCAGTGGGGCCCTTGGAAGGGCCGACTTTTACACCTTAGTTATGGGATGTGCTCGCTCTACGGTGTCTTGCCGCAGGAGGTAGAGTTCCGTGGTCAGCCGCAAATGCAGGGTGGCCTGACCCGTTTTAACGTGAACTTCGACAGCGGCGCCATGCGGGCGCGTTTTAATCCTAGGGACGGTCAGCTCTATGTTGTGGGACTGCGTGGTTGGCAGACCACCGCCGTCAAGAACGGCTGCCTCCAGCGGGTCCGCTACACCGGTGAGAAGGTCCGTACGCCGTTGGACCTGAAGGTCGCAGAGGGCAGGGTGGAAGTCCGCTTTGGTGAAGCCCTCGATGCCGTTGTGGCGAAGGACCCCGGCAGCTGGAATGTGGAAATCTGGAATTACCTTTGGTCAGCAGCGTATGGATCACCCGACCTCTCGACGAAGGTGAAGCCGGTCCAAGCCGCCGAAGTCGGCAAAGACGGTAAGCCCGAGTTCAGCAAGGAGCAAATGTCACAGACCAATCACGACCTTCTCAAGGTCTCCCGGGTTGAGCTCTCTGCGGACGGTCGTACTGCCACTCTATTCCTTAACGATTTAGTTCCCTGCATGCAGATGTCGCTTAAGTATAACCTGCGCAGCGCGGACGGCACCGAGCTTTCCGGTCGCATTGTGAATACCATTCACGGTTTGCCAGGGAAGTGAGTGCACACGCGGGTAGTCAGTTTCTCATTGTGACAAGCCTGCGGATGGTTTGGATGGGCTGACTATGTCCGAAGCCAAGAAGCCTGAAGCCACGCCTGCCGCCCCTGCCTCCGATGCCTGGACCAAGTGGGTGGCGCTCTCCACGACCTTGCTCGCCGTTGCGGCGGCCTTCTCGACCCTGAAGGGAGGGAGCTTCTCGACCCAGACGCAGCTCGCCACGGTTTCGGCTTCGAACAAGTGGTCCTACTTCCAGTCCAAGAGCCTGAAGCAGACCGCCCGTGAGACCGAGCGTGAGATTATTACGACCATTGCCGCTGGCGCTACTAATCCTGAGGCTAAGGCGGTCGCCCTCGCGTCCATCGCCAAGGCTGAAAAAGAAATCAAACGCTATGACGAAGAGAAGGCAGCCATCAAACTGGACGCCGAGACTTTAGACCTTAGAGCCAGCTACTGCCAGGCCCGTGGCGGTAATTTCAGCATGGCCATCATGTTCCTCCAGATTGCCATCATGCTCTCCGCGATTGCGGCCTTGATGAAGAAGAAGATCTTCTGGCTCATCGGTCTCGTCGCTGGCCTCATCGGCATCGGCTTCCTCTCTTACGCTTGGGTGCTGTATCCTGAATTCACGCCCCCGGTCGCCAAGGTAGCTTCCGCTAAGTAAGCTATTCGGGCTGTCTACCTCGCTGGGCGTCTGCCTACTGGTAGTCAGAGACGGGCTTCGGTTTGATGCCGAGTTTGACGTAATCGAAGCCCGTGGCCAGGGGCTCATAGGTACCGACGATGTCGACCGAGCTCTTGGGGTTAATGGCCGACTCCAGGCCCATGCCCCAATAGGCGGCGTTGATGACGAGACGGCGCAGGCCGGGGTTACGGAAGTCGTCCCCGCTGCCCATCGTCGACTGGAACACGCGGGCGTCTTTGCCCGTGCTGGTATGCCAAGCCTTGAACCAAGCGACGGGGAGGGCTTCGAGTTTTGGGTTGGGGGCGTCGTCTTGTTTGCGTCCCATCAGGGGCTGGCCCCAAACGAGCGCGGTGCAACCTGCCGGTAAGCTACCGCCTTCCTTGTAGGTTCGGTAGACGTCCGAGTTACCCCAAACATCGCTGACGCCAGAAAGAATCGGGTGATTTTTGAGGGCTTCGACAATCATACCGCGGGTGGAGTCGGCATGGTACCGTCCGTGGTGGCCGCGAAAGCTTCCGCCGAGAACATCTTCGCCCCAGTTCACCTGCTTGCCGTCAATCTTGTACGGTAAGGAGGCGTGGAAGCCGTGATTGGCGGTGCGTAGCGCGATGAAGGGTTTGCCGGAGTCGATATACTGCACGATGAGTTCGCGCTCGGCCAGCGGGAGGGTGAGGAGGCGACAGAAGAAAATGACCTGATCGGCCTTGGCCAAGTGCTCGAGGCCAGGAATGTGGTGGGTCTTAAATTCCTTCTCTTTACCTTTTTCTGGATAGACCGGCATGCGGGGGTCGACCAAGCCGTTCTCATCGACGGCGTAGAGCACGGTGCAATCAAAGCCGTGATGGGTGCTGAGGATTTTCGCGAGCATCGGCATCGACTGTTCGCTGCGGTATTCCTGGTCGGCGGCAATGAGCACGATGTGCTTCCCCTTGCCGGGGCCTTCGCCGCCCTTGTAGGTCAGCCAGAGGGGGTGCTGCGGGTCAGTCGTTTGCGCCAAACAGCTGAGGCAAAGCAGGAGGGGTAGCAGGGTGCGTAGCATGGGGGAGGGGTGCGAGCGGGTGGGGGAGTCAAGGGTGTGACTCATTGAGGCTCAGCGTCTTCTAAATTGGTAGAGGGGGTGGGGGTGTCAAGGTTCCTGGGTAGTACTATTTTCTAAAACCTTTCGTAAATCATGGGGTTTTATAAATAACCTCCCCCATGAAGAACATCCTGCCTCTGCTCCTCGCCGCTGCCCTTGGTTCCGCCGCCACCTATTTCGTGATGAGCTCTAACCAGACCGCCCCGGCGGCGGCGAAGTCTACGAAGGGCGCTCCCCGTGTCGTTGGCAGTAACGCCACGGCTGACGCGCAGGCTCCGGTCGCCGATGGCCAGCGGAAGACGCAGGGTGGTTTCACGAACGGAACTAAAGGTAAGGGCAATGGTTTCCTGCCCGAAGAAATTCCCGGTGTTAGCGCCGAGCAGCTCACCAAGTGCCGGACCGCCTTGATGTCGACCTTCCGTAACGAAACCGTCCGTGCCGCCTACACCAAAGTAAACGAAATCCGCAAGGAGCTCGAAGGCGCCACTGACGAGGAAAAGAAGAATATCGAAGCCGATATCGCCGAAGCCTCCAAGGAAGTCCGTAAAGCCCAGAAGGCTGCCATCACGGCTGCCGATCCCGACGTCACCGATGAGACCGTGGACAAGGTCCTCGATGCTATGGACGAAATGCGCAAGCAGCGCGCCGCCCAGTTCGGCACCAAGGGTGGTAAGGGGAAGTAAGAGACTAGGGGAAGAGTACGGAGTACAGAGTACAGAGTACGGAGTACAGAGTACAGGGCCATGGATGCAGGGGAAGAAACTGCCCCTATGCATTGTTACTCTCCGTAATCTGTACTCTGTACTCAGTAATCTTCGCAGCGCTCACTTACCCTTCCTTCCGGGCGTCGAGTTCCATCCAGCGACTCAGTGCGGCCGAGTGTTCAGCTTCTGCGGCGTGGAGGCGCTTCTGCAGTTCAGCGGCCTTTGCGCCGCCATCCTTATAGATTTCAGGGTCGCCTAACTGGACGCTCAAGGTCGCTTGTTCGGCTTCAAGTTGCTCAATCTTGGCGGGCAGGGTCTCGAGGTCCTTGCGTTCCTTGTTGTTCAGCTTGGCACCGACAGAGCCGGCGGCCTTTGAGGCTGTAGGCTTCTGAGTGGGCTGTTGGGTAGCGACGATGCGCTTGGCCACGGCGATGCGGGCCAACTCGTTACGCCAATCGGTGTATCCACCGGCGTGTTCAGTGACGATGCCGTTGCCTTCGAAGACCAGCGTGCTGGTCACGACGTTATCTAGGAAAGCACGGTCGTGGGAGACGACGATGAGCGTGCCGGTGTAGTCGACGAGGATGTCTTCCAAGACGTCGAGGGTTTCGGCATCGAGGTCATTCGTCGGTTCGTCGAGGACCAAGACGTTGGCGGGCTTGGTAAAGAGTCGCGCAAGGAGGAGGCGATTGCGTTCGCCCCCCGAGAGGACCTTGGCCTTGGAACGGGCCCGGGTCGGGTCGAAGAGGAAGTCCTGCAGGTAACTGATGACGTGGCGGGAGCGACCTTGCACTTCCACGCTGTCGGCATCCCCAGCGATGTTTTCAGCCACGGTCTTGGAGTCATCAATCTGTTCACGCATCTGGTCGAAGTAGACGACCTCAATTTTGGTGCCAAATTTCAGGTTACCGCTGGTCGGGGTGAGCTGACCGAGGAGCATCTTCACCAAGGTGGTCTTACCAGCGCCGTTCGGTCCAATGAGGCCAATCTTGTCGCCGCGGGTTAGGTTCATGCTGAAATCCCGGATGAGCTGCTGGCCGCCCGGGTAGGCGAAGGCGATGTCCTCGGCCTCGACCACGCGGACGCCGGAGCGTTCGGCTTCGCTGATTTCCATCTTCGCTGAGCCGGTCACATTACGCATGTTGCCGCGCTGGGCCCGTAAGACTTTGAGGGCCTCCATCCGGGCGTTGGACTTGGTTCGACGGGCGCCGGGGCTGCGCCGGGACCAGGCTTCTTCTTGGCCGAGTTTCTTGTCGAAGGCGGCCCGTTGACGTTCTTCGGCCACAAAAAGCTCCTCCTTGCGCACGAGGTAGGTGTCGTAGTCGCAGGACCAGCTCGTGAGTTTACCACGGTCGAGCTCGATGATGCGGTTGGCCATGCGACGCAGGAAGGCGCGGTCGTGCGTGACAAAGAGAAGGGGAATCTTTTCTCCGAGCAGAAACTCCTCCATCCAGAGGATCGAATCGAGGTCGAGGTGGTTGGTCGGCTCGTCGAGCAGGAGCAGTCCCGGCTTGGCGGCGAGCGCCCGCGCCAGGAGGCACCGGCGCTTGAGGCCGCCGGAGAGGTCATTGAAGGCGCGATCCTCGGGAAGGCCGAGGCGGGCAATCAAGTCATCGACGCGGATATCCTTTTCCCAGTCTTCAGAGATATCGTCTTGCCGTAGCCCGGAGGTCACGATCTCGCGGACGTTACCGGGGAGGTCCTCGGGAATCTCTTGGGTCAGGCGAGCAATGCAGACGCCATCGGGTTGCGTGACGGTGCCGGAGTCGGGTGGGCTTTCACCCGCCGCGATGCGCATAAGCGTGGACTTCCCAGCCCCGTTACGACCCAGCAGGCAGATGCGTTCCCCTTCCTCAATCTGGAGATTGAGGTGGTCGAGAACGGGTGGGCCGCCGAAACCGACGTAGACGTCGAGCAGACTGAGTAGAGCCATGTCGCGGAGAAGTGAGCGACCGAGGCGGGGGAGGCGAGTCAAATGGACAACGTCGGGGGGTGTCGCAGGGCGCGCTTGGGGCGGTTTAATTGCGTTTTTAGGCTTGGGAGATAGGAATGTCCTTCCTTCCTCTGCGTCCTTTCGCTCAAATCGTCAAAACCCCCAGCCATGCGTCCGCTTCTTCTACTTTTGCTCGCCACCGTCGTCTTCGCCGATGGGCCCAAGGATAATGTGGCCGAGGCCGTTCGGCCGATTCCGCCGTCGGGCGTGCCAGTGCCCGAGGCGGATAAGAAAGCCATCCAGCAGGGCGTCATTGAGTTGCGTGTGGCCATCGATAACGCTGCCAAGGCTCAGGCCAAGAACTCGCGCTTGGCCGAGCTCCTGCCCGATATCGAAATCTTCCACAAGGCCGTCGACTGGGCGGTCCGCTACAATGAGTTTTTCAAGAATACCGAATTTAAGACGGCGCATGAACTCATCGCTGAAGGTAAGGCCCGTGCCGCCGCCTTCGCTAAAGGTGACGCCCCGTGGACCACGCAGAAAGGCCCGGTTGTGCGCGCCTACCGATCGCGCATTGACGGTTCGATTCAACCCTACGGCATGGTCGTGCCGGAGTCGTATGTCGGCGTGCCGCTGCGCCTTGATTTCTGGTGCCATGGCCGTGGCGAGACGTTGAGCGAACTGAGCTTCCTTCAGGACCGCCGGAAGAGCGTGGGCCAGATTCCCGCGACCAACCGCTTCGTCCTGCATCCCTATGGCCGCTATTGCTGTGCCAATAAGTTTGCCGGCGAGGTCGACCTCTGGGAGGCGTATGAGCATGCCCGGAAGTCGTACGCCATCGACGACGACCGCCTCTTTATTCGCGGCTTCAGCATGGGGGGTGCCGCGGTCTGGCAGTTCGGCGCGCATTACACGGACCGCTGGTGTGCCATTAATCCGGGCGCTGGTTTCTCCGAGACCCCGCAGTTCCTGAATGTTTTTCAGTCCGAGGATGTCTCGAAAATCCCAGTCTATCAGCAGACCCTGTGGTCTTGGTATAACGCTACCGACGTCGCCGCTAACTTCGTCAATGCGCCGACCGTCGCCTACAGCGGCGAGATCGACAAGCAGAAGCAGGCCGCAGACATCATGGCCAAGCACCTGTTGGCCGAGAACATCGATCTCGTCCACATCATCGGACCGCAGACCGCCCATAAAATTCACCCAGACTCTTTCATTGAGATCGAGCGACGCTTGAACGCAATCGCCGCCAAGGGCCGCACCTTGATGCCAACGGACGTCAGTTTCGTTACGTACTTCCTGCGCTACAACCGCATGCACTGGGTGCAGGTTGATCGCATGGAGACGCACTGGGAGGCCGCCCGCGTTGTCGCCGAGATCGCCAATAAGGAGCAGGCCGTGACGGTGAAGACTAATAACGTCGCTGCCCTGACCCTCGATATGGCTCCTGGTCAGGCGCCCTTTGATGTCCGCGAGAAGGTCGTCATTCATATCGATGGTCAGGATCTCGACGGTCCGCGGCCGGTTTCTGACCGTTCCTGGAAGGCTACGTTGACCCACAGTAAAGGCCGCTGGACGTTGGTGAACGCCCTGCCGGAAGCTGGCTTGGCCAAGAAGCATGGCCTCTCGGGCCCGATTGACGACGCCTTCATGGACGCGTTCCTCTTTGTGTCGCCCTCGGGTAAGGCCATGAACGAGAAAGCTGGCGCTTGGGCTAAATCCGAGATGGAGCGTGCCTCGTGGGAGTGGCGCCGTCAGTTCCGTGGTTTCGCCCCCGTCAAACTCGATAAGGACGTAAAGGACGAAGACATCGCCGCGAACAACCTCGTCCTCTGGGGTGACCCACAGAGTAACGCGTTGCTCGCCCGAGTCATCGCTAAGCTCCCGATTCAGTGGACCGCCGAAAAACTCGTCGTCAACGGTAAGACCTACACCGCCGCCGACCATGCGCCGATTCTCGTCTATCCGAACCCGCTTAACCCGCAGAAGTACGTCGTCATCAACAGCTGTTTCACGTACCGCGAATACGATTACCTCAATAATGCCCGTCAGGTACCGAAGCTCCCCGATTGGGCGGTAGTTGACTTGAGCACTCCCCCGAATGCACAGAAGCCGGGCAATATCGTCGACGCCGGCTTCTTCAACGAGGCTTGGGGGTATCGCGGTAACTAAGCCTGCTTAGGCGCAGGCCTGGGCGCACCCAGCGTCTGCACGATGGCCACTCCCACCAAGGTGAGTAGCCCACCGGTCAAGGCGGCGTCCGCTGGTTTTTCGGCGAGGATAGCCCAGCTGAAGAGCACCGAGAAGAGTGGGATCACGTAGACGGAGCCCATGGCGACGGTCATCGGTAGGCGCTGGAGGACGATGGCCCAAAGGGTGTAGCAGAGCGCGGCCGGGACGACCCCGAGAAAGAGAAGGTGGCCCCACGCGGACGGGCTGAGGCGAGTGACCGTCCCTGATAGGTCGTTCGCGAAGGGTAACAGGCCGAGCGTGCCAAACCAGATGGCCCACGTGGTGACGTCAATCGCGGAGTAGCGCTTAGTCAGCGCCTTACTCATCAGTGTCTGGACGGCGGCGCAGATAGCGGAACCAAAGATCAAGGCTGTGCCTTGGTTGAAAGCGAGGCCTTGGTCGAAGATTCCAGAAGTGAAGGCGACGCCGAGCATCGAGATGAAGATACCGAGCCAAGCAAAGGGCGTGACCTGCTCGCGGCCAGTGAGGACACCGAAGAGCACGACTAAAATTGGTACGCACGAGATGAGCATCGAACCGGTGCCTGCGTCGACCGTGCGTTCGCCGAAATTGATGCCGAGGTTGTAGAGCGTGAATGCAAATAAACCGAGCAAGGCGATTTGCGGTACATCGCGGAGTGCGGGCAGGGGGCGACCTCGGAAAAACCACACCATCAGCATTACCATGGATGCGATGAGGTAGCGCAGGGCGCCGAGCTCGCCGGCACCGACCTCACGGACGATGGCACGGACGTTGACCCAGGACATACCCCAAGCGACGAGGTTGAAGCCCATCGCTAGGTAAACCCAGCGGAGCGAGCCCGGGGCGGACGGCGAGTTCGGTGCGCTCACTTACTGGCGGGCTTCTTACCGGCGTAGGCCGTATACCCGGCTTCGCTGGCCAGTTTGGCATCCTTAGGCTTCAGGAAGGCGACTTTCGGCAGGCTGCCGTCGGCTTCGCGCGGGCCGATTAGCGCAGCCTCATCGACGCTTTCAAAAGAGGCATCCGTAAACTTCTTTTCCGTGGCGAAGGCGTTGTCCTTTAGGTCGCACTTGGCAGCGTCGAGCTTGGTGACATCACGGTTACCGCGGTAGCTCAGGTTGCCAATGATTCGGTGGCCCACGCCATCGATATCCGCAGAGTTATCCGGCGGGCGCATGAGGAAGTTGAAGTCGTTTGAGTTACGGTAAGCTGAATTGTACGACCAGTCGCCGCCCAACAGGTGGTGGTTGGCGTAGAAGCCGCTCGCTCTATTGCGTACTGCTAGACAGCCCTCGGTCACATGGCGCGGGGCGGGTTTAGGGACAGCTTGTTGTGGGGTATTGCCATAGCCGCCGACCTTGAAGCCATTGCCGTCGCCCAGCTTCTGGAACTTCGTTCCGAAGCCGTTATACATGGCCCAGCAGTTCTCGAACCGCACGACTTCGCGGGAGGTGATACAGTCGTAGCCGTCATCGCTATTAAACCAAGCCCGACAGCCGCGAAAGATATTATTGGTCGCGCCTTTAGACGGATGGCAGCCGAAGCCGTCGACATTACCGCCGCGTGCGTCCTCGGAGGTATAGTCGTAGTTGTTATAGGCGTCGCAGTTTAGGAAGAGGTTGTCGGAGCCATTCAGTGCGTAGATGCCGATGGCCTGGCTGTCGTGCAGGCTGAGTCGTTCGACGATGTTGTGGCTACCGTGGTTCTCGAGGTTACACGATTGTCCATGGCCTTTGAAGTTCACCTGCGTGCCGATGACCTCAAAGCCACGGAAATGTAACCAGGAGCCCACTACCTGGAAGGCGTTGATGCGGATGTCCGGAGGTTTAACCTCGGAGCAGTCAAAGACAGGCTTCTCGTCCTTGTACGCCCAATAGCGAATGGGTTGGCCGGTTTTGCCGCTTTTGCTGAAATAATAGATATACGTCCAGATGCGCTGGGTGCGGGCGATTTGGTCGGGCTTCGCCTTATAGGTACCACCGCGAATCCACACCGTATCGCCCGGTTCGGCCAGGTCTTGGGCCTTCATGAGCGTGGCGAGTGGCTTCTCGATCGTCCCCGCCTGTTCGTCCGAGCCAGTCGGTGCTACGAAGAGTTCCTTGGCGTTCAGGGCGGTGCTGATGCACAGCCCGAGGGCTAGGGAAAGGATGGCACGCAGACGCATCGGATTACAAAAGGCCTAACCCCACGGAGGGCAAGCCTCCGTCGTGCCGCCGGTTACTTCTTCGCCTGCATCAGCTCAATGAGCTGATGCGCGCAGGCTTGGGCGAAGGCTGGGCTATTAATTTCTTCGGCGAATTCGCGGACTGGTACGCGGGCGTGCTGTTTGAGGGCAGCGAATAAGGCTTGGTCGGCGGCGGCGTCGTGGAAGGGCTTACCTTCGGCGCTAATGACACTGATGGCCTTGGTCGGAAGCATGATGACGGCGCCCGCGGTGTAAGCGTTGGTTTTCTCTGCGACGATCCGTCCGAGTTCGGCACATTCGGCCGCGGTCGTGCGCATGAGCGTGACCTGCGGGTTGTGGATGTAGAAGTTGCGTCCGGAGAACTTAGCGGGAATCGAGGCCTTCTCGCCAAAGTTGACCATGTCGAGGCAGCCAGGTCCGACGACGACGGGAACGTTGGCCTTGGCCGCGGCGTCCATGCGTTCTGGGCCTGCGTTCAAGACGCCGCCGACGAGCTCATCGGCCCATTCGGTCGTGGTCAGGTCGAGTACACCCGAGACGATGCCGCTCTCGATGACGGATTCCATGATGCGCCCACCGGCACCCGTGGCGGCAAAGACGAGGACTTCGTAGCCGGCAGCTTCGAGGACCTTCTTAGCTTCGGTGACGCAGGCGGTGGTATTACCAAACATGCTCGCGACGACTAACGGACGGGCGGAGTCGATGACGGGTTCGGACTCAACCATGCCGCAGATGGCACCGGCGGCCCGGGTGAAGATGACGCGGGAGAGTCGATTGAGACCGGCTACATCCGCGATGCTGGGCATCATGGTGATATCCTTGGTGCCGAGGTACGGGGCGACGTTGCCAGCGGCGAGCGTCGAGACCATGAGCTTCGGGAAACCCAACGGCAGGGCGCGCATCGCGGCTGTGCCAATGGCCGTACCACCACCACCGCCGAGGGAGATGATGCCGTGGATGCGTCCTGACGCAGCGAGTTGAGTGACCAGCGCAGGGGCGGCCTTGGTCATGGCAACCACGCATTCTCCGCGGTCCTTGCGAGCGAGTAGGGCGGCGAAGTCGAGGCCGATGGCGGCCGCAACCTGTTCGCGAGTAATGTCCGGCGGCACCGTTGCTGGGCCGCCCGTGCCGACGTCGATCAGTAAGGTTTTATGCCCGCGGGCGGCGATGAGCCCGGCGACAAAAGCATGTTCCTCACCCTTGGAATCGAGGGTGCCGAGTACTGCGATCGTGGCCATGGCGGAGGGCTTAGAAGTGCTTACGCTTTACCGGGATCTGCTTGAAGCGCTGGGTGAGGTCCGTGAGGGACTGCTCGACGGCCATGCGTTCCAAACTCGAGGCTCCAACGAATCCATCGGTATCGGTGTGCTCGTTGATGAAAGCGGCGTCTTCCGGCGTGTTGATGGGGCCACCATGGCTGAGGAAGATGAGGTCCTTACGCACGGACTTGGCGGCATCGATGATGCCCTGGGTGATTTTGGCGGCTTCCGGTAGGCTCATCGTGGCGTTGGTCACGCCAATGGAACCACCGACCGTGGTGCCCACGTGGGCGATGATGACGTCGGCGCCGGCCTCCGCCATGGCGCGGGATTCTTCGGGCGAACCGACGTAGACAATGGTAAACATCTCCATCTTGCGGGCGAGGGCGACGGTTTCGAATTCCTTTTTCACGCTCATGCCGGTCTCTTCGAGGATCTGGCGGAACTTGCCGTCGATGATGGTATGGGTCGGGAAGTTGTTGATGCCCGAGAAGCCCATGTCCTTCACCTTGCCGAGCCAGTGCCACATGCGGCGGCGCGGGTCGGTGGCGTGAACGCCACAGATGACGGGGATTTCTTCGACGACGGGAAGGACCTCGTATTCGCCGATTTCCATCGCGACGGCGTTAGCGTCGCCGTAGGCCATCATGCCAGCGGTCGAGCCGTGGCCAGCCATACGGAAGCGGCCAGAGTTGTAGACGATGACGAGGTCGGCGCCGCCGCGTTCGATGAACTTGGCGCTGATGCCCGTGCCCGCACCGGCGGCGATGATCGCTTTGCCCTTGGACATCGTGTCGCGCAGGCGCTCGATGACTTCGAGGCGAGTGTAAGGATTTCCTTTTCCGGTCCAGGGGTTGGGCATGTGTGTGAGTTAAGTAGGGATTTGGGTGAAGAGGTGTGTTCTGCGGTGGTCGGCAAGAATGGGTTGCTCGCGCGGGAAGGGGCGTTATTCAAAGGGTGTGTTGCCTGACCGCCAATCAAATACCCCTTTTGAGACGCAACTCCGTCACCTTGAAACGGACATCGAGAACCCACGTTCTAAGCGGATGTCGGTGGTCAGCGCCGAGGTGCGTGACCCGCGTCCCTGGGTACAGGACTCCCTCCGTTGCGCCGAGCTCTCGCACTTTGAGATCAGTCACGTCGGTTCGGCGGAGATGATTCCGCCTTATTCGATTGTCCGTCGTCAACAGAGTGGGGCCTTCTTCATGGCCTGTCTCTCGGGGCACGGGGAGGTCTTCGTGGATGGTCGTTGGCGGAAACTCGCGGCCGGCCAGGCCTGTCTCCTGCCTTCGGGCATTCAGAACTCTTTTCGTATCGGCCGCAGTAAGCGCTGGGCGTTCTGCTGGGTGCGCTTTGGTAGCGGGGTGAAGTCTCGCACCATCTTCCGCGCCAGTTCACCGGTGCAGGCCGCCTTTGAGGGAGCGCCTTTGCACGCCGCCATTCTCGGCCTGCGGGCGGAACTGCAAGGCGAAGGGCTCTCGCGACGTAATTACCAGTGGATTGAGCTGATCTACGATTACGTCAAAGCCTTCGCGGGCAGCTTCCGCGGAGACGAACGCGTCCAGCGTCTCTGGGATCTGGTGAACCAGCGCCTCGACTATGCGTGGGATGCCAAGGCCTTAGTGCGCGAGTCGCACTTGAGTTTCGAGCACCTGCGTCGGCTGTGTCTCCGTGAGATTGGCCGAACGCCGATGAGCCACCTGACGCACCTGCGTATCCAGCAAGCGGTCCGGTTAATCTCGGAGACCGACGAAAAGTTAACCGAGGTCGCCCGTCAGGTCGGGTTCGCGAACGGCAACAGCTTCGCTGCGGCTTTCAAGAAATGCACCGGCCACCCCCCGTCTCAATTCCGCTTAGGGGCGGTTTCGGGTCGTTCGAAGTAATATTTCCGCTATAAATGTGGATTTAGGGGTGGTTAGGTTGCACCCGGAAAGGAAGCAAAGGGTTGAAGGCTGGAAAGCAGGGGCGTACCTTGAGCCATCCCCGTCCATCCCCATGTTCCGTTTCTTACTCCTGTTTACGGCTGCCTTCGTTTCGGCCGCCCCGCTCCGTGTCCTCGTCGTCAGCGATAATGACCAAGCGACCCGTGGTACCGTCGCCTACCTGACCAAGGGTGGGGCACAAGTCGCCCAGGCGTCCGTCGCCTCTGCGGATGCCCTGGCCAAGGTCGACGTCGTCGTGCTTTACCAGTCCAAGTTCGTCACTTATTCCGCCGACGCTCAACAGGCCCTCGGTGCCTTCGCCAAGCGTGGCGGTGGTGTCGTTGCCGTGCACGGCGCAGTGGCCGCGGGGAATGCCGAGTTCGGTAAGTCGGTCTTTGGCGGCGCCTGGACGGGCGAGAGCCAGAAGTTCACGAACAACATGCTGCTGTGCATCCGCACCGATGCGCACCCGTTGACCATCTCCGCCTCTACTTTTGATATCCAAGACGACACGGTCTACGACCTCGCCTTAAACGAGAACATCTTCGTACTTGGTTCCGCCTTCACCCCGAAGGTCACCAACGACCGTCGTAAGTCCACTCAGGCCGCTGACCGTGCCTCGGTCTACGATATCCAGCCTCAGCTTTGGGTCTACGAAGCCACCGACCACCGTGCGGCCGTCTTCTTGGCCGGGGCCAGCGCCGGCACCTTGGACCACGTCAGCTTCCGCACCTTCATTGCCCGCGCGGCTGCTTGGACCGCTAAGCGTCCGTTGACCGATGAGCTCTGCACTAAGGCCGACCTCGAAGACGTGCGTTACCCAACGGGTGGCCCCCGCCGTGGGGCCGATGCCGTGGCCCAGTTTAAGATGCAGCCCGGCTTCAAGGTCAGCGTCCTCGCAACCGAGCCCCTCATCAATAAGCCCATCGCCATGCAGTGGGACGAGCGTGGTCGCCTCTGGGTGGCCGAAACCCCTGAGTACCCGAATGGCCGCCGTCCGTTGAATGCCGATGCGTGGAAGGAAGGTGGCGTGCTCGCTCCGGGAAATTACGACCGCCCAGCCCACGATAAGATCAGCGTCTTGGTTTCCTCCAAGAAGGACGGCGTCTTTGACCAGAAGGTCATCTTCCATGAAGGCCTGGAGCTTATCACGGGTTTCTGTATCTATAAGGACGGCGTCATCGTCGTCGCCCAGAAGAATATCGTCTGGCTCCGCGATACGAATGGTGACGGTAAGTCCGACAAGGAAGAGATCCTCTACGGCGGTTTTACCCCTGGTGACACGCACTTCGTCGCCAACCACTTCATTGTGGCCCCTGATGGCTGGATCTACGCTTCCAATGGCGGCGGCGGTACGGCGACGCATGCTCAGACGGGTGCGGCGATGGCCCGCCTTTCCCCAGGCACGTTCCGCTTTAAGCCCGATGGTTCGGCCATTGAGCAGATCGCCTCACAGGGCGGTAATAGCTTCGGCAACGAAGTCACCAGCGACATGGAGCTTTTCCATGGTAAGGCCACGAACGGTAACCCCATCCAACACGTCGTGCTGCCTGAGACCATTCTCGCAAAAGTTCCTGGCACGCCCGCCAAGGCCTTCTCCGCAGTGAACCCGGGTCGTCCCGTCGCCCGTAAGGACCTCCCTGACCGCGCCCCGTTACTGCAAATTGACCAGGTCGGACGCTACACGGCTGCCTGCGCGACGCCCGTCTATGAGGACGGTGCGTGGCCCAAGGAATACAACGGCACGGTCTTCGTCAGCGAACCGATTCTCGACGTCATCCACCACGAGAAGCTCGTGCTCGATGGCCCCGCCTTCAAGGGTGAGTTGCTCCTGCAGGATTCCGAGTGGCTCCGCTCGATGGACCATTGGTTCTGTCCGATCGACGTTTCCTTCGGTCCAGATGGTGCGATGTACATCGTCGACTTCTATACCCCCGTCGTGGCCCACAATGACACCCGTGGTCCGCAGCACTCCAAGTCGGGTGCCTCGGTCCGTCCTGACCGCGAGCACTACTTCGGTCGCATCTATCGCATCCAGCACGACAGCGCGCCAGCCTTCGGCCACCCCGATCTTACGCAGGCCGATGCCGCTGGCTTGGTTGCAGCCTTCAGCCATCCGAGCAAGGTCGTCCGTTTTAACGCCCTCCGCGTCCTCATGGATCGCGACGCCACCGTCCAGAACGCCGCGGTACCGCTCATGACGGAGTTGGCCTTCAGTAAGGGTAAGCCGGAAGCCCGCATCCTCGCTCTCTGGGGCCTGCAGCGTCTCGGCAAGCTCTCCAGCGAACAGCTTGCGACCGCGGCGATGACCGACAACGCCACCGTCCGTAAGAACGCCTTCCTCGTCTCTGAGGCTGGTCAAATCTCGCTCCCGACCGCCGCCTATCGTGCCGCCTTCGACGATGCCGACGCCCGTGTGCGCTTAGCTTCGCTGCGCTCCCTGGGTTCCGCTGCCATGTCCGCCGAAGTCGGCGTGCTGCTGAGCTCTTCGCAGGCTAAGTTCACGGACAACTGGACCAAGGCTGCCTCGTCGGCTGCCACCGCTGCTAATCCGGCGACCTTCCTCGAATCGCAGATGGCTTCGGCCGAAGCCTCAGACGTCGAGTTCGCTCGCTCCTTGGCGACCAGCATGGCTGCTTCGAACGATGGCATCGCCCGTCTCCGCGTGCTGCAGGCCGCCGCCACCGCCCGCAATGTAGGCGTCGCTCGCGCTGCCTTGCAGGTCTTCGCGGCCCGTAATGCTGCCGCTCCCGCCGATCAGGCCGCCACCGTGGCCGCGCTGAAGAAGGCCATCGCCCACAGTGACGCCGAACTTAGCCTCGCCGCCGTCACGCTCGCCGCCGCTTGGTCTAAGGGCGACGAACTCAAGGCCGAGTTTGCCGCTGCCGCGCAGAAGTTGCTGCCACTCGTCGCTGACGAAAAGGTCGCCCCGGAAGCCCGCGCCTCTGCGGCCCGTACGCTGGTGGCTATCCGCCGTGCCGATGCATCCATTCTGCCTGCCATCACTAAGCTTCTCCAGAAGGGTACGCCTGACCTCGTCGCGTTCGCTGCGGTCGAAGCCTTGGCTACCGCCGGTGACGCCGAGTCGGGTAGGGCTCTCCTCAGTGCCTTCCTGAAAGCCGAACCCACGGTTCGTAAGTCGGCCTATGCTGTGCTGATGACCCGTCCGGAATGGGCGGGCCTCGTGCTCGATGCCCTCGAAGCCAAGTCGCTCTCGCCGATGCAGGTCGGTACGCTGCAGTCCTCCCAGCTCACCCGTCACCCGGATGAAGCGATCTCCAAGCGCGCCACCGCGATCTTCGTGAAGCTCAATGCCGGCAACAATAGTTCCAAGGATGAAATCATCTCCAAGCTGCGGGCTGAAGTCGAAAAACCGGGTGACATCGCCAAGGGCAAGGAACTCTTCGTTGCTGCCTGCCAGACCTGTCACATGATTGGTAAGGTTGGTTATGACGTCGGCCCTAACCTCCAAGGCATTGGCTCGCACCCGGCCTCGGAGCTCCTCGTGCACATCGTGGACCCCAATCGCATGGTCGACGACGAGCACCGCACTTGGAATATTAAGCTGAAGGACGGCACGCTCTATTCCGCTCTCATCGGCAGTGAGAACCCAGTCGCCATGAAGCTGAAGATGGCCGCGGGCGTGATCGTCGAAGTCAAGGTCGCGGACATCGCTTCCCGTACGCGTGTGGAAACCTCCCTGATGCCCGAAGGTTTTGAAGCCCTCGGCGCGGAAGGTCTCCGTAACCTCATCGCCTACATCCGCTCCACCGCGGTCTCGAATGAAGGCGTCACCGTCGGTAACTTCACGTTGCTCGACCTCTCAGCGGCCATGACCGCGGATACCCGCTGGGGCCTCTACGCCAGTCGCGAGACGAAGGGCGATACGCTCCCATTCGTGAAGTTTGGCCAGGTCACCGCCAATGGCGTGCCCTACAACATTGTTGACCCCGCTAAGGCGAAGGACGGCAAGAACGTCATCGTCCTCAAGGGTGGGGCCGGCCGCGCCTACGCGCAGTCCTTCCCACAGACTGTGGAAATCCCTGTCGGTGTCTCGGCTACCCGCCTGCACTTCTTGGGCGCCGTCGGTGGTTGGGCAGGCATCGGTGGTTTGCCGGCCATGACGGTCGAGATTCGCTTCGTCAGCGGACGTAAGCAGGTTGTCACCCAGATGGCGGGTCGTGATTTCGCGGACTACTTCCCGGATGATGCGGATGTCTCGGGCTCGAAGGTGGCTCAGGGCCTGGTGAAAAACCACCACGTGCGCACGCTCGTCTTGCCGGTCGAAGGCACCGAGATCATTGAGAAGATTATTCTGACCAGCCCTGGTAACACCGTGGCTCCAACGACCGTCGCGATCACCGCTGAAATCGGTGGTGCTCCGAATTTACCGAAGTCCGACGTCTCCGCCGTTTCTCCGGCTAAGGGCAAAGCCAAGGCTAAGGGCCCCACGGTGAAGGATGAAGACCTTCCGGCTGACAATCCCCGCACCACGGCTCCAACGGGTCAGAAGTTTACCGCTCGTAAGGCTGGTCAGCTCCGTGTCCTCGTGGCCGGCGCTGGGAGCTCGCACCACTTCCCGAAGTTCTTCCTCGGCACGGATGCACAGGTAGTCAAAGCCGCAGGTTATGACGTCGCGGCTACCCCGAACCTCAAGGAAACCCTTGAGCTACTTCCGCAGGCGGACCTCTTCCTCTTCAGTGGTAACCACGCCCAGTTCGGTACCCCTGACTTCCAGAAGGCCATCCGTGACTTCACCGCCGCAGGGAAGGGCGTCGTCCTACTACATGCTGCCACCTGGTATAACTGGCCGCTCGAGACCAAGTATAACGACGAGTTCGTCTGCGGTGGCTCCCGTGGCCACGGCCATAGCGACTTCCCGTTCACCGTGACCAAGCCCACGCACCCCGTCATGGCGGGCGTCCCGGCGACCTTCACTGTGAATGATGAAAGCTACAACATCGAGCTCACCCGTCCGGAAGGCGCCGAGGTCCTAGGCACCATCCCTCGTCAGAATCCCAAGCCCGACCAATCGCCCATTCTCCCGTCCGTCTGGGTCGTCAAGCAGCCCAAGGCCCGCGTTGTTTGTATCGCCCTCGGCCACGACGAGCACACCCACGATCACCCCGCTTACCAGAAGTTACTGCTCAATGCGTTGAGCTGGGTTTCGCAGAAGTAACTGCGAAGAGAAGAGTACGGAGTGCGGAGTACGGAGTACAGAGTTCAGACTACAGACTACAGAGTGCGGAGCACAGAGTACGGATTACAGATTACAGCGACCCACTACCCCAGCTCCGTACTCAGAACTCTCTTTGCACTCTTCTGTCTTTCCCTCCGTACTCTGTACTCCGAACTCCGTACTCTCATTTATCCCCCAACCCCTATCCCCCATCCCCTCATAACATGGTCTTCCACTACGGCACATTTACCTTTAAGCAGGGCGTCACGCCGGCGACTATCGAACATTGCTTTGCCGAGATGCGTGGCATGGTCGGTAAGATCCCGGGGCTCCTCACCATGCAGCATGGCGTGTACCAGAGTGATGAAGGCCTGAATGACGGCTTTACGCATGGCTTCGTTATGACCTTTGATTCCCCTCAGAGTCGCGACACCTACCTCCCGCACCCGGAGCACGAGCGCGTGAAGCTGGTCGTCGTCCCGAACCTCGAACGCGTCATGGTGTTCGACTTCACGGTCTGAGAAGGGTCGAGCCAGGGAAGGTTCGCTGCGCCTCCGCGCTTACTTCGCGACGACGGGCTTTAGTGACTTCATGACGGCTTTGCTGAGCACGACATAGCCTTCCTCAGTGTAGAATTCAAAGCCGACCATGTTGTGGGCATTCTGGAGTTTGGCGACTTGGGGTCCGGCTTCGGCGTGGAGGTCGTCGATGGCGATACCGTTTTCTTTCATGACCTTGAGGGCAACCTGGTTATAGGTGGCGACGTCTTCTTCGGCGGGGACGGCCGTCATGGTGGCAAAGATGAGCTTGGCGCCGGTCTTCTTGAGGGCAGCCACGCAAGCGCGGACGTCCTTCTCATAGTCGGCCAGCGTGATGATGGGTTGTAGCTGGACCTTGCCTTTTTCGGGAAGGTCTAGGATGTGCAGGCCACAGCCGAAGTGAATGACGTCGAACTTACCCCATTGGAACCAACGCTCACTGGGCGCCCAGTCGGTCAGGGTCTGGCGGCCGGAGAGCATCGTGCTGTGCACGTTAGCCTTGCCGGCAAGTTGCTGGCGGACGAGATCGCCGTAGCCGATGGTGACGAAATCACAGAGCAGCAAAACGCGGGGCAGGCCGGTGACGTCTTTAGCTGGCCCCTGATTCCACTCTTCACCCTGTTCGCGGTCGAAGTTCGCGGTCTGCGTTTTGGTCGTGACCGCGGAATTCTTGGTGGGCGCGGCGGCGGATACGGGCGTGGCGTAAAGGCAAAGGCTAGCCAAGACCAGCAATACGGGGAGGGACTTCATGGGGGTAAGTCCAATATGACTCACGTTTAGGTCGTAGCAAGGATGCTCGACCCCTGAGTAATACCACCTTTGCCTCGAACGCGTCATGGTGTTCGACTTCATGGTTTGAGGTTCCTAATGGTTCTGCATGGACCTCCATGCTGACCATTCTGAACGCGTTGTGGTGGACGCTACTGCGACCTTGCAAGGGCAGGGGGCGGTATCGCTGGAACGCCAAGGGCAGGGTGACCATGCGCAGATTAAGGTCGTGGCGCATCCCGCCGGGGACGCTTGGGCGCACCCGGGCGAGCAGCTTTGCGAGCTCCTGGTGCTCCAAGGCGCCCTCTTGATCGGCGAAGACAGCTTTGGGCCGCAGTCCTACGTCCGACTCCTCCCCGGCCAAGCCCTCGACCTTAAGACCCAGACGGGCTGTGTCCTTTACGAGAACCGTCGCGATTGGACGGAAGCCGAAGAAGGCTCCTTTGCCTTGGCCGGCGACCGGATGGATTGGCGGCAGGGCATGGTCCCCGGGCTTAAAGTCACCTCGCTCCATGAGGGCCTCACTAAGCACACCGCCCTCGTGCGTTGGGCGCCCGACACCCGGTTCAATCCGCATACCCACGTTGGTGGCGAAGAGATCCTCGTCCTCGCAGGCGTCTTCCGCGATGAGCATGGCGCCTATCCCGCCGGCACCTGGATTCGCAGCCCGCACATGAGTCACCACCGCCCCTTCACCGAAGCCGAAGGCGCCACGATTTTGGTCAAGGTCGGTCACCTGCAGGTACCAGAGGTTTAATAGGCTAACCAGGGAAAAGGGGTTGGTTGACTGTCAAAACGGCCGACTAATGTCCTGACCCTTTTGCGGCTGAGCAGGTCAATGGGGACGCTGGCATGGTTGCCTCGCCCCTTACCGCCGTGTCGGCACCCTCGACCTACGGCGTCCTGTGCCGTGACGCCTGTTCCATAATCAATCAAATAGGCCTTTCTCTATGATATAAGTTGTAAGAATCCTTTTCTAATTTATTTTTTAAAAACCCCACCGTGACGACCCACCCCGGTCACGCACCCTTTGGTCTTACCCCTTTCGATGCCCTCCCAGTCCTCTCGTGCCCTGCTTTCCCGTGCCACGCTCCTGGTTGCGGCCGCCCTCCTCGGCGTGACCTCGGCCCAGGCCGCCACGTACCAGTGGACCGGCAACTCGGGCGTGAATCAGAACTACGATAACGGCGCGAACTGGGTCGAAGCTTCTTGGACGGAGTGGGGCAATTACGTTTTCAACAGCAATGTCGTTAATGGGACGGTTAACATCAATGTATTCTGCGGGACGGATACGCTATCTTTGCAGAGCGGGCTGACGACGGACATCACCATCAACGGCCCAGTGCCTTTGGTATTTGCTGGAAACTGGGGACACTTTGGCACGATCTCGATTGCGGCGGACAGTCGGGACCTGACCATCAATACCAATATCAACTCGAGCGGCGAAATGACTTGGAATGTCGGCGCAGGCCGTAAGTTGACCTTCACTCAGGGTCTATCGGACTGGGGGACCGCCCCGGCGGCCTTGGTCAAGTCCGGCGCAGGGACGGCCATGCTTACCGGGAGCAGCTCTTACAGTGGCGTAACAATCTTCGGAGGTGGCGTGGTTAATGCGGCCACCTTCGCCAACAACGGTACGGCAAGCAGCCTCGGCGTGGGTACGGGCGACACCGCCGGTGACAACATCGGTCTGCTCTTCCGCGGCGGCGTGCTGCAGTACACCGGCTCGACGGCTCAAAGCACGAATCGCTCAATCCGCTTGAGCACAGACGGCGGGGGCGGGACGATCGACGCTTCGGGCAGCAACCCTTCGGCGACCCTATCATTCACGCGAGCATCGATGCCTAATTGGTGGGAAAACGGTGGCAACCGTACCCTGACGCTTACCGGCTCGAACACGGGCGAAAATACCCTTACGGCTGGTATTAACGATTTACCTGGCGGCACTAAGATTAACCTCACCAAGAGCGGCGTCGGCACGTGGGTGCTTGCCGGGGCCGGCAATTACGTGGGTGTTACAAACATCAACGCGGGTACATTGATTGCTGCGAGCAGCGGTGCGCTGGGTGCGGGTGGACTGGATGGTGCCACGATGACATGGATTAGTTATGGCGCGACGCTCGCTCTGAGGGGTGATATCAGCATGAACGAGCACATGCACGTGCTCGGTAATGGCGTCGGTGGGCAGGGTGCCATCCGCAGCGTGGCGGGTAATAACGCGTTGACCCAGTGGATCGGCCTGGATGGCGACACGACTATTGGCGTGGACGCAGGTACGTTGACGTTAACGAATGTTGTTTACGGCGACGGTGCGTTAAATGCTTCTAATCTTACCAAGGTAGGTGCCGGTGTCTTAGTGCTATCGGGAGCGAACCTTTATACCGGCGTCACGATCTTCGCTGGCGGCGTCGTGCAAGTCAGCAGCTTTGCGAACAACGGTACGGCGAGCAGTCTCGGCGCCGGCACGGGCGACCCCGGCGGTGATAGCATCGGGCTTCTCTTCCGAGGCGGTGTGTTACGGTATGCCGGCTCGACGGCCCAAACCACCGACCGCGCAATCCGCCTGAGCACGGCGGGTGGCGGCGGCACCATCGACGCCTCGGGCAGTGTCCCATCGGCGACCCTGTCGTTCACCCGTGCATCGATGCCTAACTGGTGGGAGGCCCCCGGCGTACGAACGCTTACTTTGACAGGAATTAACACGGGGGAGAATACCCTGACGGCGGGCATTAACGATTTACCCGGCGCCACGACCATTAACGTGAGCAAAGAAGGTACCGGAACTTGGGTACTCGCTGGGGCTGGAAATTACTTGGGCGTCACGAACATTAACGCGGGAGTATTGTTAGTTACGAACAGCACCTCCCTCGGCGTCGGCGGGTGGGACGGAACCACGATGACCTACGTCCTAGACGGAGCCACGCTCGCCCTGCGCGGTGGCATCAGCCTTGATGAGCACATGCATGTCTGGGGCGCCGGCGTCGGTGGCCTCGGCGCTATCCGCAGCCTCTCCGGCAATAACGCCCTGACGATCGGGGGTAATAACGGCACCGGCTTCGCCTTGCGTTCCAACACTGTTGTCGGTGTGGATGCCGACACCCTCACCGTGACCGGGTTCTATGAGTACGGCGGCAGCTTCGGCCTGACTAAGGTCGGCACCGGCACGCTGGTACTCACCGCGAACAACGCTTACACCGGCGGTACAACCATCAATCGCGGCACCCTGCAGATCGGCAACGGGGGCGGCGGCTCCTTGGCTGGCGGTAGCGCGGTCGTCATCGCGGCCGCCGGGCGGCTCGTCAACGCCACCACGAATGGCAACTCGCTCTCCTTGGGCGCCCTTACAATCACGGGCGGCGAACTCGCCGCGACGAACATCCCGGCTTGGGATCTCGGCAACTATCTGCTCCGTGGCGACGTGACCATCGGTGGCACCGTGCTGTCCACGATCTCGGCCGACGTCCGCGTCGGCTTCAACGAAGACCGTGTCTTCACCGTCGCCGATGTCGACGCCGGTAGTGGCGTCGATTTGCTGATCTCCGGAAAAATCAGCCACTATAATAATAATTCTTGGGGCTATGCCACGAAGGCCGGTGCCGGCACCATGAAGATCAGCGGTGTCAATGATATCGGCCGCCTCACGGTCAACGCCGGCCTACTCATCCTCGAAAACGATGGGGTCGGCTTGCTGCGGAATGGGGGATTGATAAACAATGCTACCACTGACTTCAGCGTGGTCGGTACGACGACCGCCAGTTACGTGATTTCCGGCACCGGCTCCCTCAGGAAATCAGGCAGCGGTACGTTGGTGCTCGCCGGGAACAACCCCTTCACGGGTGGCATCATCCTCAACGCGGGCACCCTCCAAGCCGCCCGTAACACCCTAGGCTCTGGCGCGGTCATTGTGAATAACGGGGCCACGCTTTACGCCAACGACCAATGGGTCTTCTGCGGAATCAACGGGTACGGCGAGGCGGACCGCAATGTATCCTCCGTGACCCTGAACGCTGGCGCAGTACTTTACATGGACCCGACGAACGGGTTCGCCAACGGCATCACCAACTTCTTCCTCGGTGGCGGCTCCGTCACGGGCGGTGCTAATGACGACACGCGCGGTGCGCTTTTCCTGTTTAACGGCAACGAGCAGATCACGGCCAGCGGCGGCGTGGTCTCGACCATCGGCGTGAGTATCGGCCTGAACGGGAACAACAACAGCATCACGGTCGACGCCGGTAGCCGGCTCGACCTGACCAACGTGCTCAAGAGCGGCGCTTTCTGGGTCGCTGGTCGCGGTGGCTTCGTCAAGAACGGCGGCGGCACCTTGGTACTCGCAGGCGCCAACAGCTACGACGGCGTCACCGATATTAGCGCCGGCACCTTGATCGCGGCGAGCAACACGGCCCTCGGCGCCGGCGGCCACTCCGGGGAGACCATGAGCTACATCCGTGACGGCGCGACGCTCGCCCTGCAGGGTGGGGTCAGCCTCGACGAGCACTTCCACGTCTGGGGCGCAGGCGTCGGCGGCCTCGGCGCCATCCGCAGCCTCTCTGGCAATAACGCCCTGACCAACAGTCCCGGTGGTGGTGCGGGTTTCGCGCTCCGCACGAACACCGTCGTCGGTGTCGACGCCGACACGTTGACCGTATCCGGCTTCTACCAAGATGGCGGCAGCTTCGGCCTGACTAAGGTTGGCGCCGGCACGCTGGTGCTCATCGCAAGCAACACCTACACGGGCGATACGACCGTCAGTGCTGGCACGCTGAAGATTGGCAACGGTGCCACCGGTTCCCTTTACTCGCCTGGGGTGTCCGGCGGCAACCTGAGCTTCGGTTCGACTGGCGCGATTATGGATAACGGTGCTTTGGTCTACGCTATCGCCGGTGGCTCGGTCTACGTGAACCGGACCATCAATGGTACCGGTACAGTCAGTGTGACGGGTGATCAGTCAGTCCACTTCGCCGACGGCACGACCATCTCGACCACTGGCGCGCAGACTTATTCGGCCACGGCCACCGGCGGACGCTACTATGGTTTCAACCTGGCGGACAACGCCTCCGTGGCACTCAGCTCGTCAGGCGCAATCTCGATGACCGGGATGTTAGGCACCGCTAATGGCCATACCGGTCGCCTGACCATCAATACCAGTTTCGGTAACGGCGACGTGACGCTCAACACCCCGAGCGGAGTCTCGGGCGTCGATTACGGCTTGGCTGAGCTCACCGTCAACGCAGGCGCAGGTGCGATCACGCTCGGGACATACATCGGTCAGTCTTGGGGCACGGTGAACGCGCTTTCCCTCACCGGCGGGGCCATCAATGCCACGGCTAACCTGAACTCCTTCAACGCGCTAACGGTCACCAACTCGGCGGCCAGTACCTTCAGCGGGTCGCTTTCCGGTTCCGGTTCCCTAACCAAGGCTGGCAACGGGACACTAACCCTCACCGCCCACAACGGCTACACGGGTGGCACGAATGTCAACGCGGGCACCCTGAACATTGACGTCCAAGGCAATCAGGGCGCCTCCGCGGTTGGCGTGAACAAGTCCGTGTTCGTGGCTTCTGGCGCTACCCTCCGCCTCAACAAGACCGACGGCCTGGGTTATTATGCCGCCAACCCCAGTTCGTTGACCATCGCTGGGGCGATGACCACCGCAGCGGGTATCCACTCCTCAATCGGTAATTTTGGAATCACGCTCAATGGCGGCACGCTGACCTCCGAGGGCGCAGGCGACGGCCAAGGCAATTATATCATGGACGGTACGGTGACCACGCTGGCCAACGCAGCGTCGTCCGTTATCAGCGCCAACGCCATCGGCCTGCGAAATGGCAGCACCTCCAACCAGTCGGTCATGTTTGCTGTCGCCGATGGTGCGGCGGCGACTGACCTCTCGGTGAGTTCCGCCCTCACCAATGGTAGCGGAACGAATGGTCTGACCAAGACGGGCAACGGCACGCTGGTCCTAACCGGTAATAGTAGCTACTCCGGTGCCACGAACGTCACTGCTGGCACGCTAAAGATCGGTAACGGCGGTTCCTCCGGGTCCCTCTACGCGCCTTCGGTGCCAGGGAATGGCAACCTCACCTTTGGTGGCGCGGGCGCGATTGTGAACGACGGCACCCTAGTCTACGATATCGCTGGAGGCGCGGTCTACGTGAACCGCACCATCAGCGGCCTCGGCACGGTCAGCGTGACGGGCAATCAGTCGGTCCACTTCGCCGACGGCACGACTATTTCGACCACTGGTGCGCAGGCTTATTCGGCCACGGCCACCGGCGGACGCTACTATGGTTTCAACCTGGCGGACAACGCCTCCGTCGGGCTCACCTCCGCCGGTGCCATCTCGATGACCGGTATGCTGGGCACCGCCAACGGTAACACCGGTCGTCTGACCATCAACACCAGCGCTGGCAACGGCGACGTGACGCTCAACACGGCGGTCGGAGTCAGCGGCGTGGATTACGGCCTCGCTGAGCTCACCGTCAACGCGGGCGTAGGGGCAATCACCGTCGGGTCCTACAACGGTCAGGCTTGGGGCACGGCCAACACGCTTTCGCTCACCGGCGGCGCCGTCAACGTCTCCGCCAGCCTAGCCGCTTTCAGCGCGCTGACGGTCACCAACTCGTGGGACAGCACCGTCAGTGGGTCGCTTACGGGGTCCGGCTCCCTGACCAAGGCCGGCAACGGCACGCTGACCCTCAGCGCCCTCAACGGCTACACGGGTGGCACGAACGTCAACGCTGGTACCCTGAACATCGACGTCCAGGGTAACCAGGGTTCCTCTGCGGTGGGCGTGAACAAGGCCGTGTCCGTGGCCGCCGGCGCTACTCTCCGCCTTAACCGGACCGATGGCCTCGGTTATTATGCCGCCAACCCCAGTTCGCTCACCATCGCAGGTTCGATGACGATTGCGGCGGGTATCCACGCCTCAATCGGTAATTTTGGAATCACGCTCAATGGCGGCACGCTCACCTCTGAGGGTGCGGGCGACGGCTTAGGTAACTATATCTTGGATGGTACCGTAACCACGCTGGCGAACGCGTCCTCGTCTGTCATCAGTGCCGACTCGATCAAGCTGCGTAATGGCAGCACGGCTAACCAGGCGGTCGTCTTCGACGTCGTTGACGGCGCGGCGGCGGCTGACCTCTTGGTGAGTTCCCCCCTCGCTAACGGCAGCGGCACGAACGGCCTGACCAAGATAGGTAACGGCGTGATGGTGCTGACTGGTAGCAATAGCTACTCCGGCGCCACGACCGTCAGCGCGGGCACGCTCATCCTTGAAAATACCTACGCCGCAGGATCTCACGCCATAGCTTCCGGCGCAGTCCTCGAATTCGCGGTCGCGACTGGCACCCGCGATTCCGCATCAACTACCTTCTCTGGTGCGGGCACTCTGCGCAAGACGGGTATCGGCGGCGTCATCTGGGGTGCAGGCGTCGTAACGTTCTCGCTGGGGTCGGGCGCACTCATCGACGTTCGGGCCGGCACTTTCACTGGCGGTTCTTGGGGTAACGATAACTGGGTAGCTAACCTCTCCGACCTCAATGTCGAGACGGGCGCGGTCTTCTCCACGGTCGAAGCGAACGTCCGCGTGAATAAGATCACGGGCTCTGGAACGATCAAGACAGGCTACAATGGGGCTGGCTATCAGAACCTAACCATCGGCGTCGATAATGGTAGCAGTACCTTCACCGGAGTCATAGCCAACGCGGAGTCCACGGGTAATCTCGTGAAGACCGGGGCTGGCACCATCACCCTGACCGGCCCGAACACTTACACGGGCGTGACCACGGTGAACGGTGGTACGCTTAAGGTTACCTCGCTCGGCACGGGTAGCGGCGGGTCTTCGCTCGGCAACTCGGCGCTTTCGGTGGGTAACCTGCGCTTGGACGGCCCCGTGACCCTCGAATACGCCGGCACTGGCGAAGCGAGCGCCCGCGGCTTCACGGTCTCGGGTACAGGCCTGACCCTTTCCTCGACGGGTACCGGTGCGGTCAAGTTCACCTCGGCCGCGCAGGTCGCCTTCGTGGCCGACGGCAACTCGTCCCGCGAACTCAAACTCAGCGGTACGAACACTGGTGACAATACCTTCGCGGCCTCGCTTTCCAGTATCCCGGCGGAAGTCGACATGATTAAACTGGTCACCAAGGCAGGCGTGGGTACGTGGATTCTGGACGGTCCATCTAACCGCTTCCGCAGCGACGTACGGGTCGAAGTCAGGAGCGGTACCTTGGGGCTGATGGCGGGAGCGGCGGGGGCGGCCGACATCGCCCTGTTTGCGGGTGCGACCTTGCGCTGGGAAGCCGGCAACACGGACGACCTTGCCAGTCAACTCTCCCTCCTGCCTTCCGGCGGACCTTCGACCGAAGCGACGGTGGCCATCACGTCTGGCGTCGTCGTTTTCGGGAATGCTTTATTAAGCGGTAGCTCACTAACGCTGGTCAAAGCCGGTGCGGGCACGCTGGAACTCACTGCCGCCCAATTGGGGCTGAGCGGTGTCCGGGTCACCGCCGGTAGACTGACCGCCAAGCACAACGGCTCGCTAGGCACTGGTGCCGCCATCATCGACGGCGGGACACTCTCCATCGCCTCCGGCGTGAGTGTGGCCAACGCGATCAACGTCAACAGCGGCGGCACCTTAGCTGGCAATGGCACCACGGGCGCCGTCATCGTTGCCTCGGCTGGCGTCCTTAGCCCCGGTACTTCACCTGGCGTGTTGACCCATAGCAGCCTCAGCTTGGGCGCAGGCTCGATCATCGTTTGGGAAGTCTATGACGCCACCGGAGTGGCGGGTGTTGGTTACGACCGCTTGGTCATCGACGGGACCCTCGACCTCACGGGTGCTAGCGCTTCGAATAAAATCACGCTCAAGGTCACTTCGCTCAATACCTTGGACACTAACGGTCGCCCCCTCAACTTCGATAATGCCAACAGTGCGACGCCCGGCCGTACGTTCCAATTTGGACGCGCCAACCAGCTCGCGCTCAATAGCGGCGAGAACATCAGCAGCGTCTTCGCGTTCGACCTGTCGCAGTTCACCTACTCCGACGGATTTAGTTCCAGTGCCGACCTCTGGTCGATCAACTGGGACGCGGGCACGAAGGCCATCACCCTCACCGCCATCCCGGAACCCTCGACCTATGGCATCGCCTTGGGGGCGATGGCGCTCGCGTTAGCGGCGGTGCGTCGCCGTAGGCAGAAGAAGAGCTAGGCTCAGTTCGCATCTCAGGAAGGTTGGCTTGCATCTCAGGTAGGGTCGGCACTGCGTGCCGACCTAGTTGTATCCCTCGTCCGGCAGGGCGGTGGACCATCGCATCTTCCGCGACGAATCAAGAAGAACTATCCATCTGAGTTTACGTAGAGGCTATTCCGACCAGAGCCTAGTTTGCCGAGGGCTTTGGTCGCTAACCACGCGGTGAGGCCGCAGGCGGCGGCGTAGGGCGCGAGGGAGGGGCCGAAGAGTTCGAGGGCCAGGAATAGTCCGGTGAGAGGCACGGCACCGGCGGATGCAAAGAGGGTGGTGAGTCCAAGCGCGGCAGCGATGGCGACGGGTAGGCTCGTGAAGCCTGCGAGCGTCGATCCAAGGCAGGCGCCGATGACGAAGAGCGGGGTGACTTCCCCACCGCGAAAGCCGGCGATGAGGCAAAGGGCGGTGAGCGCGAACTTCCAGGCAAAGGCGTCCGCGGCGGTGGCTTGGCGCAGGGCGCTGTCGATGAGGCCAAGGCTGAGTCCGGTGACTTCGAGGTGACTCGCGGCCAAAGCGGCGAAGGCGAGTGAGAGTACGACGATGCTGGCGTACGGCATCCAGGGGCGTTCGAACTGCGCTAGCTGGCGCTTGCTTTGATCGACGGTGCGGACGAAGAGCCAACCGATTAGGCCGAAGGCGAGGCCGAGGGCGGCGGCGGAGAGGAGTCCGCTGGTCGTGAGGGCGACGGCTGCGGGGAAGCGGTAGTTCGTGTGCGTAGCCCCGAAGAGGTGCTGTCCGACCCAATCCGCCCCGAAGGCGGTGATGAGGCAAAGCGCGAAGCGTCCGAACTCGGCCCGACGGATAAATTCCAAAGCGAAGACCGCGGCGGCGAGGGGCGTGCCGAAGACGGCCGCAAAGCCACCGCTGACGCCGCAGAGGAGCAGGGTGCGCCGTTCTTCCTTGGAGAGGGTGAAGAGCCGCGAGAATTGGTCCGCGATGGCTCCACCCATCTGCAAGGCCGTGCCTTCACGTCCGACCGACGCCCCACCGAGGTGCGAGAACAGGGTGAAGCCAAAGATCATTGGGGCCATCGAAGCCGGCAGCGTATCCTGCGGGTCCTTGATCTCCGACATCAGCGTGGTCGTGCCTTCCGCGCAGCGCTTCCCAACACGGCCGTAAGCCCACACGGTCGCTGCACCGATGAGTGGCAAGGACCAGAGTAGCCACGGGTGCGCGGCGAAGGTTGCGCCAGCCCAGCTGAGGCCCCCGAGGAAGGCCGCGCCAGCCGCACCAAGGGCAAGGGAGCAAGCGACCAGCAGGAAGCCCCAGCGACCCAGCAGACGGGGTAGAGACGGGGGCGTGGCCGGTTCAGGCATGTGGAGAGAAAGGCAGGAGGAGGGGCGAAAGGCAAGGGTTGTGGGTTGAGGGGTGGGGGATGGGTAGGGACGCGACTGCGTCGCGTCCGTTGACCATTGATAGGTGAGGATAGCCGCTGGGCGGAGGTTCGCATATGGATCGGCGAACGGACGCGACGCAGTCGCGTCCCTACCCCGAGGCAGAGCTAGAATAGCACGTGGTGCTGTCCCTACCCGAGGCAGTTAGGTCGTGACGCCGTCCCGACCCTACCCGAGGCAGATAGCACAATCCCTTGTCCCCGTGTCACCTTGTCCCCTAACCCGACTACGTCAGTATCTGCTTAATGACTTTCGCGGGGACGACGCCGACGAGTTTCTGGTCGAGGCCTTGGTACTTAAAGAGGAGCTTTTCGTGGTCGATGCCGAAGCGATTGAAGATGGTCGCGTGGAGGTCGCGCACGTGGACCGGGTCCTTGACGACGTTGTAAGAGAATTCATCGGTTTCACCGTGGGTCATGCCGCCTTTAACGCCGGCCCCTGCCATCCACATACAGAAATTACGAGGGTGGTGGTCGCGACCGTAATTAGTCTTGGTGAGCGCACCTTGCGAGTAGACGGTGCGGCCGAATTCGCCGCCCCAGACGACTAAGGTGTCGTCGAGCATGCCGCGACGCTTGAGGTCCTGGATGAGCGCCCAGGCGCCTTGGTCGATGTCCTTACACTGCGACTTGATGTCGTTCGGGAGGTTGCCGTGCTGGTCCCAGCCGCGGTGGAAGATTTGTACGAAACGGACACCACGTTCGACGAGGCGACGGGCCGTGAGGCAGCTATTCGAGAAGGTCCCGCGGTCCTTGGAATCAGGGCCGTAGAGCTCAAAGGTCTCCTTCGATTCCTTGGAGAGGTCAGCGAGTTCAGGCACCGAAGCCTGCATGCGGAAGGCCATCTCATACTGCTTGAGGCGGGTCGCGGTCTCCGGGTCGCCGACCTGCTGGTAGGTCAACTCGTTGAGCTCATTCAAGCCATCGAGCATCTTGCGACGGGTCTCGCGGCTGACGCCCTCCGGGTCGCGGAGGTAGAGAACGGGATCGCCGGCGGAGCGGAAGGTGACGCCCGAGTATTGCGTCGGCAAGAAGCCAGCCGACCAGAGACGGGCAGAGATGGCCTGCACGTTGGCGCCCGGGTTGGTGTGGCGGGCATGGAGGACGACGAAGGTGGGGAGGTCCTCGTTCAAGCTGCCGAGGCCGTAGGAAAGCCAAGAGCCCATCGAGGCCTTACCCGGCACCATATTGCCGGTATACGAAAGCATATTGGCCGGCTCATGGTTGATGGCCTCCGTGTTCATCGTCTTGATGACACAGATGTCGTCCGCCATCTTGGCCGTGTAGGGCAGGATATCCGAAATCCAGGTGCCACCTTTCCCGTATTGCTTGAAGCCAATCGCCGAAGGGGCGACGGGGAAACGGGCTTGGCCCGAGGTCATGCCCGTGATGCGCTGGCCGTTACGGATAGAGGCCGGCAGGTCTTCGTTGAAGCGCTTCTCGAGCTCGGGCTTCGGGTCGAACATCTCGAATTGAGACGGCGCGCCAATCATCGAGAGGTAGATGCAGCGCTTCGCCTTGGCGGGGAAGTGCTGGGCGCCGGGCAGGCCAGCGGCTTGGGCTTGGCTGGCGAGGGACTTGCCCAGCAGCGAGCCGAGGGCAATGCCCCCGAGGCCCATGGCGTTTTGGCGGAAGAACTGGCGACGGTTTAGGCGGAAGTTATGCTCGACGGCGTCAAAGGGATGCATGGCAGGATTATTTGTTAAGGGTTTCGTCGCGGTTGAACATCTGCGAGCAGACGAGCGTCCAGGCAGCCACCTCGTTGGGCGGCAGCTTGGGGTCGACGGGTTTATCGCCGGCTTTCAGTAGCTTGGCGGCCTCGGCGGGCTTGGCTGCGTAGTCGGCACGGAAAGCAGCCAGGGACTTGGCGAAGATCTGCTGTTCCTTGGCGGTGGCCGGACGGGACAGGAGCAGAATACTCAGCTGGTCGATGCGAGCCCCATCGGTGGTCTGCTCCTTGAGGAGCTTTTCGGCGAGGACACGGGAGGCTTCGATGAACTGGACGTCGTTGAGTAAGTTCAGCGACTGCAGCGGGCTATTGGAGCGTTCCCGGCGGGTACAGAAGACCTCGCGGGAGGTCGCATCGAAGTTGAGCATCATGGGGTGCGGGGCCGAACGCTTGAGGAACGTATACATCGAGCGGCGGTAGAGCCCCTCGCCCTTATCGGCTGTGTAGAAGCGCGTGTTGCTCCCCGTCATCGCGACGTCGCTCCAGATATTCTCGGGCTGGTAAGGGCGGGTGGAGGGACCGCCGACCTTTTGAATCAAGAGGCCAGCGGTGGAGAGGGCGAGGTCACGGACGATTTCCGCATCGACGCGGTAACGAGGCCCGCGGGAGAGCAGGCGGTTCTTCGGGTCCTTCTCGAGTTTCTGTGGGGTGGTCACGCCCGACTGACGGTAGGTCTCGGAAAGCACAATCGTGCGGACCATCGCACGCACGTCCCACTTCTGCGCCACGAATTCGGTGGCGAGCCAGTCGAGTAATTCGGGGTGGGAGGGCTTGTCGCCCATGATGCCGACGTTCTCGGTCGTCTCGGCTAGGCCCGTACCCATGAATTGATACCAGAGACGGTTCATGGTGACGCGGGCCGTCATCGGATTACGGCCATCAACCAGCCAGCGGGCTAGGTCGAGGCGGTTAGCGGTCTTGCCTTCAATTTTGAGGGCGGGGAGGACGCGGGGCGTGCCAGCGTTAAGGACCTCGGACGGTTGCGTGTAATCACCGCGGATCAGGAGCTTAGCGGTGGCCGGGGTGGCGTTCTCCTTCATGATGAGCGTCATGGCGCCGCGGTTTTTAACCGCGTCGAGTTCGGCCGTGGTGGCTTTGATTTTGGCGAGGACGGACTGGTCAGACTTATCGATGCGACGGTCGTAGTAGCTCCGCAGCAGGGTTACGGATGCGGCGGGTGCCTTGGCACCTTCCTTGCCGACAGCCGCCCGGAGTTCTGGGACTTTGCCCAAGGTGGCGACATCGCCGGCTTCGACCAAGGCGGGGATGATATTGGCGGAAGCGAGGACGATGCTGGTGGCGCCAGCCTTACTGCGGGTGCCGTAGCGGAAGGGAGTCGTGGTGCGGATGGTCGCGTTGGCGGGGAGGGTATTGGTGTCGACAATGTTTTGCTGCAGGTCGCCATCGATGTAGAACTTCACACCCTCGGGCTTACCCGAGCCATCATAGGCGACGATGACCTCGACTTCTTTGTTTACAGGGATGACGCCCGCGGAGCGCACCTTGAGTGCTTGGTCGGGCCAAGTCTGGATGATGTGCATGGCGGGATTGCCATTCTCGATCCAGAAGTCCCAGCCGCGGTAGTTGTTGGCTTCATCCATACGTGCGAGCACCGCACCGTTAACCGTCTTGGTCATCTTAAGCCGCACCTGCACAGCCCAGGCCTGATTCTTTTCAAAATCACCGAGGGTGGCGTGCTCGTAGGCGGACGAGCCATCCAACACAAAGCCACCTTGCTTCTTGTTGTAGGCGGGTTTGCCAATGGCCTTAGCGGTCAGTGCAGGACCGGTCGGCGTCTTGACCGTCATGGGTGTGGCGGCGTCGAACATCCAGCCAGCAGGGAGTTCTTTTGCGACGATGGAGGCCGGGTTGGCCTGAGCGCGCCAAGCGGCGAATTCTTTATCGGCCTTGGCCTTACGGGCAGCGTCATCCTTCTTAAGTTCAGCTAGGACGGTGTCGAGTTCCGCCTGCTTGGTGCGGTCTTCGGGACGGGCGACCAGCATGGACGGCGGGTGGTTGGCGTTATTGCCGTCGAGGGCGGACATCGAAGTATTCCGGAAGAACGCGGCCATAGCGTAGAATTCCTTTTGGCTGATTGGATCAAACTTATGGTCATGGCAAGCCGCGCAGCCGCTGGTGAGCCCTAACCAAACCGCGCCCAAGGTCTCGACCTGATCCTTAGCGTAGTTCGTCATGACCTCTTCGGAGATGGCACCGCCTTCACCCGTCGTGGGTAGGCAGCGACAATAGCCGGTAGCAACAATCTGCTCGACGGTCGGATTGGGTAGGAGGTCGCCGCCGATTTGTTCAATGGTGAAGCGGTCAAACGGCATGTTCGCCTTGAAGGCGTTAATGACCCAGTCGCGGTAAGGGTAGATATTACGGAGGTTGTCGATATGAATTCCATGGGTGTCGGCGTAGCGGACTGCATCCAGCCAGTGACGAGCCATCTGTTCGGCGTGCTGATCCGTCTTGAGCAGACGCTCCGCGGCCTTGGCGTAGGCGTCGGGCGAAGGGTCCGCCAAGTAGGCGCGCAACTCTTCGGGAGTGGGCGGCAGGCCAGTGAGATCGAGGTTGAGTCGACGGAAGAGGCGCTCCTTGGCTTCGGGTCCATTCGGCTTCAATCCGTTCTGGGCGAGCTTATCGACGACGAAGGCATCGACGGGTGTCTTTGCCCAACCCGTCTTATCGGCGGGCGGAGTTGGACGCTGTGGTGGCAGGAAGGACCAGTGCTCTTCATACTTAGCACCTTCGTTGACCCAGCGACGAATGAGTTCGATTTCGGTCGGCTTCAGTTGCTTGTGCGACTCAGGCGGTGGCATCACTTCGTCCGGGTCCTTGTTCAGGATACGCTTAATCAGGGGAGACTTGTCGGCTGCACCCTTGACGATGACCACGTCGCCGCTTTTGGCGGGCTGGAAAGCGAACTCAGCGCGGTCGAGGCGGAGCTTGGACTTGCGTGAACTAGCGTCAGGCCCATGGCAGTGGTAGCAATACTCGGAAAGGATGGGTTGGATATCGCGGTTAAACGAGACGCCGTCGGCGGCCACGGCAGCGAGTGGGGCCAACAGGAAGAGGGAAAGTCGGGACGACATAACTAGGGGTAAGACCAACCTAGGACCTCGGGTGTTCCCTGCAACCCTCCTAAACAGAAAAACCCCTCAAACGAGGGGTTTTGCAAGAGCCAGTAGGAGAATTACTTTACAGGAGAATAATCCATCGGGACCAGGAACTCGGACTTCACGCCATCCTTGATGGTGAGGGAGCCGCCGGCCTTCTTTTCTGAGGCTTCCTTGGCAGCGACCCATGCTGGATCGGCGCGGAAGCCGTCGAAGCTGGCCTTGGCGGCAGCCTCAGACTTGTGGCTCAGGAGGTAGATGAGGGTGTTGCCGGCGACGAGCGGAGACTTCGCGCCCTTTTGGTCGGCGGCGAGGTTCCAGTAGCTGACGTTCGTCATGCCATGCTTCTCAAAGAGCTTCAGCGTGTGGTCACGGAAGCGGGCGTTGAGGTCGGGCAGTCGGCCGGCTTCGGTCGTGTAGGTGCGGAGTTCGAAGACGCCTGGGCCGTAGGCCTTAACTTGGGCGAGGGCGGAGTAGTCGGTCGCGGTGAGGAAGGCGGACTCCACCTTGGTGATTAGCTTGCCGTTGGCTTCGGAGGCCTTGGCGGCAGCCTTCCAATCGGGGTCAGCCGAGAAGGCCTTCCAGGAGGCGTCGCGGGCTTCGCGGTTCGGGTAGGCGAGGAAGTAGACCAACTTATTCTCGGTGTTCTTCGTCGGGACGAAGTAGCCGAGGCTGGTCATGCCATGCTTCGCAAAGAGCTTCAGCGTATGGTCGCGGAAGCGGGCGTTGAGTCCGTCGAGTTTACCTTCGGCGGCGTAATAGACGCGCATCTCGAAGAGACGGGTGTCGGGTTCGGCGGCGACGGCGGCGGTCGCGAACAGCCCGAAGGTGAGGAGGGAGAGCAGGGTTTTCATATTATTTGAGGAAAGAAGAAAGGTTCTCGAGAGTCACGAGTTGGAAAGGGATGAGGTTATCCTTGGGGCAAGGCTGCTTGCGCGCTAGGAGGAGGGCGGCGTCGACGGAGCCGCGGCCTTGGCCAACGGCATCCTGAAAGACGGTCGCATCGAGGCGACCTTCTTTCACAGCGGTCAGCGCTTGGGCGATGGCATCGATACCGATGACGGTGACGTCCTTCTTGATGCCCGCACGTTCGAGGGCCAGCAGGGCACCCATGGCCATTTCGTCATTATGCGCGAAGACGGCTTGGAATTTCCCTTTGTGGGCCTGAATCCAATTCTCGGTCAAGGCCATGGCCTTAGCGCGATCCCAAGAGGCGGTCTGTTGGTCAATGAGTTTGAGTCCTGGGTATTTGGCGAATACCTCGCGGGCGCCGGCTTCGCGCTGCAGCTGGGCCGAGGTGCCCATGATGCCATGAATCATGAGGACGCCGCCTTGGCCCTTCAGTTTCTTGGCGATGGCTTCCATGGCGATACGGCCGGCTTCGAAGTCATTAGAGCCAATGTAACTATCACCTGCCGACTTGGTGACCTGATTGACGAGGACGAGTGGGATCTTGGCGGCCTTGACGTAGTCGACAGCCGGGGTGCTCGCCTCAAGCTCGCAAGGATTCAAGATGATGGCGTCGACCTTTTGGGCGACGAAGTTCTCGACTTGCCCGAACTGTTTTTGGACATCGGATTGGGCATCGACCATCACAAGTTTCACCCCCGGCTTGGTCTTGGCGTATTCGACGATGGCTTCGGAAAGTTTCGCCGTGTATTCGGCGGAAAGGTCGCGCGAGGAGAAGCCGATGAGGATTTCGCCTTCTTTACGTTCAGCCGGCTTTTTGCAGCCAGGCAGGAAGAAGCTAAAGACGGTCAGGGCGGCCAGCATCGAGCCGATGGCCAGGCGGGGGGTAGGGCGCATGCTTATGGATTACGAACGGGACTGACGGCGGTCGAGCCAAACCGCACCCACAATGATGACCCCTTTAATCACGGCTTGGTAGTAGGACGAGACCCCTTGCAGGTCTAAGCCGTTATTGATGACTCCGATAAGCAGGACCCCGAGGATGGTACCGAGCACGCTGCCGACCCCGCCAGATAGGCTGGTGCCGCCGATGACCACCGCAGCAATGGCGTCGAGTTCGTAGGCCTGGCCAGCGTTGGGTTGTCCCGTGGTGATACGAGCGGCGAGGACAACGCCTGCTAAACCCGTGAGCAAACCGCAGACACCATAGGCGAAAAGTTTGACCCGTGGGACCGAAACGCCCGCGGCGCGGGCCGCCTGCTCGTTGCCACCGACCGCGTAGAGGTGACGTCCGAGACGGAAACGTCCGAGGAAGAGCCAAGACATGAGTGCCACGACGGCGAAGCAGAGCACCGGAATCGGCAGAGGCCCCCAGTCGCCCGCGAGGTGGGTGAGGGCCGGCGTCATATCAGCGACCGGTTTACCACCGCTGAAGATTAGCGCCAAACCACGGGCTACGGTCATCATACCTAACGTAACGATAAACGGGGCGATACCGCCGCGGGTCACCAACACGCCGTTGAGTAGGCCGCAGAGCGCGCCCGTGAGTAGCCCCATGGAAATCGGCACGGCAAGCGAATGGTCGCCAGGGTGGGCGAAAAGCGCGCACACCACGCCACTCAGGGCAACGACCGAGCCGAGGGATAAGTCCACCCCGCCGGTCAGCAGTACAAAGGTCACGCCGACGGCGAGGATACCGTTGATGGAGACTTGGCGGGCAACGTTGGTGAGGTTGGCGGCGGTCGCAAAACTATCCGTCGACACGGCCAACAGGCCAGCGATGCAGAACAGTACCGCGACGATGCCGAGGCGGTGGCGGAGGTTACGGTCGAGGGAGGGACGGGCGGCGTTCATTGGGGCATGGCGTGGCGGAGGATTTCCTCCTGGTTAGTCTGGCGTGGGTCGAGTTCAGCGGCGAGTTCGCCTTGGCGGAGGACCAGGATACGGTGGGTCAGCGAAAGGATTTCGGGGAGTTCGGAGGAGACCAGGAGTATGGCCGTGCCTTGGGCAGAGAGCCGTCCGATGAGCGCGTAGATTTCGGCCTTCGCACCGATGTCGATGCCGCGGGTGGGTTCGTCCAAGATCAGGACTGCGGGGGCGGCCAGCAAGGCGCGGGCGAGCAGGACCTTCTGCTGGTTACCGCCGCTGAGTTGCTGAATCGCCTGACCAGGCCCACTGGCCTTGATGGCAAAGTCAGCCGTCGCCTTTTGCGTGACGGCGGCTTCGGCGGTGGCATCGATGACGCCCCCGTGGCAGTATTGGCGGAGGGCCGTTAAGGTCAGGTTATGCTGCATGCTCAGGGCGGGAATGATGCCCGAGCCCTTGCGGTCTTCGGTGAGCATCCCAATCCCGGTGGCCAAACCGTCCGCGGGTGTGGTCAGGCCGAGGGTTTTTCCGTGCAGGCGAATCGTGCCGCTGTCGGCGGCGTGGAGCCCGTAGAGTGCGCTGACCACTTCGGTACGGCCTGCACCCATGAGTCCCGCGAGCCCGAGTACCTCGCCGCGACGGAGCGTGAATGATATGTCACGGAAAGCCGGTGCGCGGGTCAGGTTGCTGACTTCAAGGATAACATCGCCCGGTAGCGTGGTGATTGGAGGGAAAACTTGCGAGAGCTCCCGGCCGACCATGTGTGCAATCAGAGATTCAGGCGATAACTCGATGGCCGCTTTCGTGCAGACCAGCTGGCCGTCGCGGAGGACGGAAATACGGTCGGCCAAGCGGAAGACCTCGTCCATCTTGTGCGTTGTGTAGACCACGGCGACCCCGCCTCGGCGGAGGGTATTGATGGCGTTAAACAAGGCGGTGACCTCGTGGTCAGAGAGCGCGGCCGTCGGTTCATCCATTAAGATGACGTCGGCTTGGCGGGCCAGGGCCTTGGCGATTTCTACCACTTGCATCTGGGCCACGGAGAGGCGGCGCATGGGCTGGTGGGTATCGAGGTCGGTGTTGAGTTCCTGCAGCCACTGGCGGGCTTGGCGATGCAGTTCGGCGCGGTCGACCCAGCCGAGTGCGTTGACCGGCTCCATGCCGAGCAGCAGGTTCTCCGCAACGTTGAGGTCGGGGATCGGCATCAACTCCTGGTGGACCATGGCGATACCTTGGGACAAAGCATCGTGTGGCGACTGGAAGCGCACTGGTTGGCCGCGCCACTCGATGATGCCGGCGTCGGGTTGGTAGAGCCCGGCAAGCATCTTCAGGAGTGTCGATTTACCGGCGCCATTCTCGCCCATCAGGGCGTGCACTTCACCGGGATGGAACTCGATGTAGGCGCGTTGCAGGACGGGAAGGCCGCCGAAGAACTTGGTCAGCTCGAAGGCGCGGAGCATAGCGGCTTACTTCGCCAGCGGAAAGGGCGTCGGAATGTCGCCGGCGACTTCCGTGGGCCAAGCGGTCAATGGGCGGATCTCGAGACGACGGTATTCGCATTCCGCCGCTTCGGACTGGACCTGCAGTTTGCCGGCCTTGAGCGGGATGTCTTGGGTGGAGCCCTTTTCGCGGTAGCGCGAATTCAGGATGACGTTCACGGTGCGGCCATTCAGCCGGAACACGGCGTCGCCGTTGAGGGAGTAGACCTCGATGACGTTCCATTCGCCGGAAGGCTTTTCTTGGTAGTCGGTGCCGTGGAAGGCGCGCCCGGTCATGGTCTTGAGCGGGGCCTTGGGTTCGTAGGATTGGGTGCGTCCTTCCACGCGGATCGGGATATCGACGATGGCACCCGCAATCGGCCACCAATCGCCGATGTCGCCTTCTTGGACCTGGCATTCTTGGCTACGCATCCAGTTCTTGCCGCCCGCGCCGTGTTCGCCCACGCAGTAGATCAAGATCCCGTTATCGCGGACCGCGTTGAGGCGGGGCTCCCACTTCTTCGTACCCCAGCGCTGTTGCGTGCGGAGGTGGAAGTTGTCGTAGGACTTCAGAGATGTGAGGCCGCCGAAGACTTGACCGGAGATGTGGAGGACTGGCTCGCCGTCGACGAGCTTCGCCGTGTAGACGTCGAGCGGGTCGCGATTGAGGCCGAGGACAGGGTCCTCCTTGGCGGTGGCCCCACGCACGTAGCCAGGTACCTCGTAGGCGCGATGCGGGACGCCGAGCCACTTCTCCCATTGCGACAACTTCTCGTCGAGCAAGGGGGTGAACACCGGCTCCGCCGCGAGGCCGGTGGCGGCGAGGCCGCAGAGTAAGAGCCAGGTGCGCATCGCGGTCGGCTTAGCGGACGTCGCGCCAGAGCCACTTGAGGGCCTCGGGCATCAGCATGCCGCCGTGGCGGCCATCGTGCGTGCCTTCGCCCATCACGAACTGGTAATCGTAGCCCTTAGCCTTCCAAGCGTCGGCCATCTTCTGGTTGGCTTCCGGCCACACGCCGAACTGGTTGGTCAAGTCGTGCGAGCCGTCCTGGGAGTAGACGCGAATGTCCTTCTTCGGCTCGGCGAGGACCATCTCGGGGAATTTATTGCCGCCGCGGATGTTGGTGAAGCTACCGATGGTCGTGAAGACCTTGCTGAAGGCGTCCGGACGCTGCCAAGCGGCGTTGAAGGCGCAGATACCGCCCGAAGAAGCACCGCCGATGGCGCGACGCTTAGCGTCCTTGGAGATCTTGTAGCCCTTGGCTTCCACGAGGGGGATCATCTCCTCGAGGAGGAACTTCACATACTTGTCGGTCACGCTGTCGTATTCGAAAGACCGGTTGGACTTGCCGAGCGGCTTGCCGTCCTTGCCCTTACCCGTCGGGTTATTGGCGTCGGGCGCGATACCTGGGTTGATGAACAACGCAATCGTCACGGGCATCTTCCCTTCGGCGATCAAGTTGTCGAAGACGGTTGAGACGCGCCAGTTGCCCTTGGGCCCGATGTAGCCCATGCCGTCTTGGAAGACCATGAGGCAGGCTTCTTTCTTGCTGTCGTATTGGGCCGGGACGTAGAGCGCCCAGTCGCGACTGTAACCTGGGAAGGTCTTCGAGTCTTCGAGGTGGAACTTGGTGACCACGCCCTTGGGGACGTTGGCCTTCTCCTGGGAATCGGGTCCGAGGACATACTGCGCGTTCCAATCCTTGGTCGGGGCAGCGTTGGCCTTGGGGGCAGCGGTTTGGGCGGAGGCCACGGAGGCCAGCCCAGCCAATAGGCAGGGCAGGAGGGTACGGAGGGAGCTCATGGGGGTCTGGTCAATGAAGCAGAGCCCCCAAGGGTGACAAGCCCAAGTACCTTACTTTGTAGGTTCCTGGCCGACTTTCCGTAGGTGCCAGATTTCGGGGAATCGCCAGTGGGTTAGGCCCATCACCCCAAAGGTCGCCAAGCCCCCAAAGACCACCGAATTGACGGTTCCTAGGAGCCGGGCCGCCAGACCGGATTCGGCCATCCCTAATTCATTGGAGCACCCGATGAAGACGGCGGTCACCGCGGAGACGCGCCCCATCATCTCAGGCGGGACGGTCGTCTGCAGGATGGTTTGGCGGATGATGACGTTCACAGCGTCCGCCGCGCCCGAGATGAGGAGGAATAAGAACGATAGAACGAAGGCGGCTTGGAGGCCGTACCCGAGCGCGCTGGCGAAGGGGATGGAAAGCCCGAAGCCGATGATACAGATCCCGAAGATCGCAAAGGAGGCATAGAGGGCGGGGCCAGCCCGCTCTAAGGGCGGCCGGATAATCAGGTAGATGGACATGACGACGGCACCCATCGAGGTCGCGGCCCGGAGGAGGCCAAAACCTAATTCGTCGACCCCGAGCATCTGCGCAAAGATCGGCAGTAGGGCGACGGCCCCACCGAGCAGTACGGCGAAGAGGTCCATCGTGAACGCGCCGAGCATGATGCGGTGGTTACGCATGAAACGAATCCCCGCCGAGAGGCTTTGCAAAATGGGCTCGGGGGTCCGCGTCTGCAGGAGTTGCGTTGGTTTCAGTAGGCTGGTGGTCACGAGCGAACCGACGAAACAGCTCAGCATGAGTCCATAAGCCAGCGGTTCGCCGCCGAGCCAGAGCAGTAGGCCCGCGAGGCCCGGGCCGATGACGCAGGCGAGTTCGAAGAGCGTATTGCGCCAGCGGACGCCGCTCGGGATGAGTTCGCGTGGGATGAGCTCGGCGATCATCGCCTGACGCGCGGTGGTGAGGAAACTCCGGGCCAGGCCGCCCAGCATGACTAACGTATAGAGTAGGGTGAGTTGTAGCCAGGTCTCCAACTTGAGCATGCTCTGCATGAACAGTACGATGCCCAGTAAGGTCATGGCGGCCATGGCTAAGCGCGCGATACGTCGACGATTACGGGTATCCGCCACGTGTCCGGCAAAGAGTACCGCCGCGACGAACGGGACCACTTCCGCAAAGCCGATGGCTCCAAGTGCCAGGGCGGCCGTTTGCGTGTCTGCCTTCGTCAGCCGAAAGACCTGCCATGCCACGGCCACGCCTTGGATCTGGATGCCGAGTGTGCCGAGCACAATCGCACCGAGGTACAGGCGGAACGACCCGTGCTGAACGGCGGAGGCCTGGGGCGCGGTGGACATTGCGCCGAGTTAGGGCGGGAGCGACCCGCTAGGCAACCACGCCTTTGACGACTGTACCTGCGATGTCCGTGAGGCGGTAGTAGCGCCCTTGGAACTTGAAGGTCTGACGTTCGTGATCGACACCGAGTAGGTGCTGCATGGTTGCGTGCAGGTCGTGCACGTGGACGGGATCCTTGACGATGTTATAACCGAACTCATCGGTCTGGCCGTAGGCTTGCCCGCCTTTAACGCCGCCGCCAGCCATCCAAAGGCTGAAGCAGCGCGGGTGGTGGTCGCGGCCGTAGTTGTCCTTGGTGATTTTACCTTGGCTGTAGGCGGTGCGGCCAAACTCTCCGCCGGAGATTACGAGCGTATCCTCGAGGAGGCCGCGTTGTTTCAGGTCCTTGATGAGTGCCGCGGAAGCTTGGTCGGTCTGCTTGCACTGGCGCGTGATACCGCCAGGCAGGCCGCCATGCTGGTCCCAGCCTTGGTGGAAGAGTTGGACGAAGCGGACGCCTTTTTCGATGAGTCGGCGGGCTTGGAGGCAATTGGCAGCGAACGACCCAGGCGTGTTGACGCTGTCACCGTACATGGCGAGCGTTGCCGCCGATTCTTTGGAGAAGTCGGCAACTTCGGGTACGCTCGTCTGCATGCGGTAAGCCATCTCGGCTTGGGCTAAACGGGCATCGACTTCGGGGTCGAGCTCGGTGGCACGTTGGTCGGCGTTTAACTTACCGAGGGTGTCGAGCATACCGCGTCGCGCGTGCGGCGAAACACCTTCGGGGTTCGTTAAATAGAGTACGGGTTCCTTGCCGGCCTTGAACTGGACGCCTTGGTGTTCCGAGGGCAGGAAGCCCGAGCCCCACAGGCGTGAGTAGAGCGGCTGGTCCTTACTCGCATCCTGCGACACCATGACGATAAAAGCCGGTAAGTTTTCGTTCATGCTGCCGAGACCGTAGGAAGCCCAAGCGCCCATCGATGGCCGGCCGGCAACCTGATTGCCCGAACAGAAGAACGTGATGGCCGGGTCGTGGTTGATTGCCTCGGTGTGCATCGAGCGGATGACACAGAGGTCATCGGCCATTTCGCCGGTGTGGCTGAGGAGGTCGCTGTATTCGGTGCCTGACTTGCCATACTTCTTAAAGTTGGTGAAGGCGCCAGCGAGCGGGAGCGTCGCCTGGTAGCCACTCATCCCCGTGAGCCGTTGGCCTTGGCGGACGGAATCAGGGAGCGGTTGCATATTGCGTTCGCGCAGCAGCGGCTTGGGGTCGAGGGTTTCAAACTGCGAGGGGCCGCCCGCTTGGAATAAGTAGATGACCCGTTTTGCTTTCGCTGGGAAGTGCGTGCCCTTGGGTAGGGGCGCTGCTTGAGCGTCTCCCACGATGCCACGCATGGCCAGGGCGCCGAGGCCGAGGGCCGAAGCGCCGAGGAAGTGGCGCCGCGTGTGCTGCATGAGGCCGTCGTAACTAGGAAGGGGATGGCTCATGGGATTAGCGGGAAGTCACGGCGGCATCGCTCGCCAAGATGGTGGAACAGACGAGCGTGAGCGCAGCCAAGGCCGGGTCAGCTGAGATGGCCGCGGCTTTGACCGGAGCGGCGGCACGCTTGCCCTTGGGCTCGGCCTTGGCCTTCGGGTCGGGCTTTGGTTCGGGCTCAGCGGGCGCGACGGGAGCGAGTTGCGCCAGCTGAACTTTCTGTTGGGTGTAGAGTTCCACTAACGCCGTGAGCTCAGTCGGGCGAGGGGAGCGGGTGCAGATATGGCGGAAGGCCAAGGTAATCTGATCCTTCGAGTCGGTCGCTTCTTTGCTGACGCGTAAGGCGATTTGCTGGGCCGACTCCACGAAGCCCGGATTATTCAGCAGCACCAGCGCTTGGAGTGGTGTGTTGGTGTTGAGCCGTTTGGGTTGGCAGACCTCGCGGGAGCCCGCATCGAAAATCAGCATGTTGTCTGGCGGGGAGGTGCGTTTACGGAAAGTGTAGACGCTCCGGCGATGGGCGTTTTCTTGCACGCTGGCACCGCCGACTTTTTCAACGAGTTTCCCGGAGGCCAAGAGGGCTTGGTCGCGGACCATCTCGGCGGTCAGGCGGAGAACCGGCCCCCGGGCGAGCCACTTATTGGCCGGGTCTTTTTCACGGGCCTCGGCCGTGGGCGTCGAGGCCTGTTGGAAGGTCGCACTCAGCACCAGTCGACGCAGCATGGCCTTCGTGTTCCAGCCGCCACGGACGAAGTCGACGGCGAGGGTATCGAGTAGTTCTGGGTGTGTCGCTTGGTCGCCTTGCAGACCGAGGTTTTCGCTCGAAGCGACGAGGCCGTTGCCAAAGACATGCGCCCAAAGTCGATTGACGGCCACGCGGGCGGTCAGTGGGTTTTTCGGGTCAGTCAGCCAGCGGGCGAGTCCGAGCCGATTGCGCGGCTGTTTTTCGTCCCAAGGAAAGACTTGGGTGGGCACGCCTGGCGCGCACGGCTTGGTGAGGTCGGGCTTGTCGTATTCACCGCGGGTGAGTACGTAGGCCTTGGGCGCTAGAGGGGAATGCTCCATCGCGAAGAACGCGGGCACGGATTCCTGATGAGCGGCGAGATCACGGCGCGCCTGTTGAAGTTTCTTCCAGGCTTCTTGGTAAGCCGTGTCCGTGCGTTCGCGGACGTGCGTCAGTTGCATGGCTTTGGGTAGCGTCGTCGGGTCGAGGCCGTGCAGGCTGGCCACCTCAACGGCGGTCAGCGCTTGGTGCCAGAGCTGAACTTCGTCGAGGGAACCGTTGCGGAAACCGGCATCACGGGTGCGGGAACCGATTTCGAGGGCGTTGTCGCGGGCCTTGGCGTTAAGCGTGTCGCGCACGACCGTCGTGGTAATCTCGCGTCCATCGAGATAGAGGTGAAGTCCCGCCGCTTGAGAAGAACCGTCGTAAGTCGCCGTGAGGCGATGCCACGCATTCAGCGGCAGTTCGGCGGTCGTGATGATGGAGGCAGCACTATTGGGCCAGAGGTGAATCATACTCCAGCGCAGTTTCCCTTCGGTGACCAGCAGTTCCACGCCAGTCGCATCGCCGTCGCCCGTGTAGAAGCCAGTGGAATGCAGGACGGTGGCGCGGGCGTTCTTTTCACCGAAGCGGATGAACGCGGAGAACGTGAAAGGCTCGAACCGGCCCAGCTGGCGAAAGTCGGGGAGGATGAAACCCGCATCGCCATCGAATTTAACCCCTTGGCCTTTCACGCCGGGGACCAGTTGGAGGTCTTCGGGGGAACTGCGTCGTTCGAACTTCGCGGGCTTACCGTTGGCGATGGCATTATCGGCGCCTGTTTTGCTAAACACATCCAGAGGAAGGTGCACGCTGGGGGCGGACGGAGCGGTCGTTCCGAGTTGGGTGACGGACGGAGTCGGGAGGGCCGCGAGGGCTTTTTCGGCGGCGACGATGGCCGCCTTTAACTCTTGTTCCTTGGTGCGGGCGTCGTCGGACTTGAATAAGCGCACAAACGGTGGCGGCACTTCGCCGTGATAGGAGAGTAGGCCATTCTCGTTTTGATCACCGAACAGGGCGGCCATCGAGTAATAGTCCTTTTGCGAAATCGGGTCGTACTTGTGGTCGTGGCAGCGCGCACACTCCATCGTCAAACCCATGAAGCTGTAGCTCGCTGTACTGACGCGGTCGTTGATGCCGTCTTGGCGGAATTCCTCGGCGATGGAGCCCCCTTCGAACGTCATCCGATGCAGACGATTAAAAGCCGTGGCGACGCGTTGATCCTGGGTCGGATTAGGGAGGAGGTCACCCGCCAGTTGCTCGGTTAGGAATTGATCGTACGGCTTATTATCATTGAGCGCCTGCAGGACCCAGTCGCGCCAGGGCCAAGCGAACATCCCATTGTCCCCAGTGTAGCCCCAAGAATCGGCGTAACGCGAGAGGTCGAGCCAACTGACGGCGAGGTGTTCGCCGAAGCGAGGCGAAGCGAGGAGGGCATCGACGCGCTTCTCGTAGGCGTTAGGCGATTTGTCGGCGAGGAAGGCGTCGACCTCGGCGGTCGTTGGCGGGAGGCCGGTCAGGGTCAAGGAGGCCCGGCGAAGGAGCGTCACGCGGTCGGCAGGGGCCGAAGGCTTTAAACCGACTTGGGCGGCCTTCGCGGCCACGAAATGATCGAGCGGATCCTTGGGCCAAGCCGCATCAGCCACATGGGGCAGTGGGTAGGCCTGCGGCGTGACGAAGGCCCAGTGCCGGTCATACTTTGCACCTTGCTTGATCCAGCGGGTGAGCACGTCTTTTTCCGAGGCAGTCAGCGGGCGGTGGAGCTCGGGTGGCGGCATGATTTCGTCTTCGTCGGTGGCGCGGATACGCCCGATGATTGCACTTTTCGCTAGGTCGCCGGGGACGATGGCGGTTTCGCCACTTTTGAGTTTCTTGGTGGCGCCTTCGGGTTCGTCCAAGCGCAGGCCCGCTTTGCGTCCCTTGTTGCTATCGGGACCATGACAGCCGAAGCAGCGGTCCGACAGGATGGGCCGAACTTCGCGGTTAAAGTCCACTACCGGTTCTTCGGCCGCGATCACGCCCAGCGTTAAGCCAAGAAGCGTAAGGGTGAGTGGGGTAGGACGCATGGGCAAAGGTATGGCTACTGGTTGAGTGACCTCAATCCGTGAATCACCCTATTTAACGGTGACGCTCGCCGGGGTTGCAAAACCTTGCCAATAGGATTCCAGTAACAGTGGGTCGGGTTCGCCCGTGAAGACGACAAAGCGGAACTTCTGGGTGAAAAGGGAGCCCGGTGCGATGGTAGTATTCCCGTCATGCGCCGGCGTGTAGGCCACGAAAGGCATCGTCGGGTTGAAGCGCGTCGTTTGCGGGGCATTCAGATTGTCCGGGTGGCAAAGAATCGCGACCCCCACCGTCTTACCGTCGGCGGGTCCACCGAAATAGAACCACCGGGCACGTTGGCCATCGCCCTTCTTGCGGTCCGTGGCGCCTTCGGAGGTCAGGAAGCGTAGCGGTGCCTTGGCGTCCCAGTCTCCGCGACCGCGGAAGCCGAGGCCGCCGTAGATATGTTTCGTCAGTTCCAATGGGTCAGTGGTGATATTCTTTTGGGTCGTCTCCACATCGAACACATTGGCCCGGGCGTTAGCTCCGCCCGCGTAGCAGCGCACCGTCCAAGTTTCGTCGAGCACGGGCACGGCGGGTTGGACGCCGGTGTCGAGGCTGCAGAGTTTGGAAGTAAAGCCCCCTTCGACGGGACCAGACCAGACACGGTCGACGCCGAGAGCAGCCACCCGTCCGGTATTTTCTTGAACGTTCCAGAAGTCGGGTTTGCGGCCTTGGAAAGAGGTGTGCGACCAGGCCGTCCAAATCCCGTGATGGTGGAGGTGATCGGCCGCGAAACTGTCAGATACTAGGGTTTGGTCCGGCGTGTAAATCGGGTGGATGAAACCGCCACGTCGGTAGAGTTCTTTCACACCGACGGGGAGGGCTTCGGCCTCTTGGTATTTGAAGATGGTGCGGCTCGTTTCGCCGATTTCCGATACCTCGACGGTTTCCTTGCTGCGGAGCGCTTGCACTGTAAGCGGTGTCTTGGGTTTACCCAGGGTGGCAAAGCCCGTGAAGGTTTTGCCAATGTCTTGGTAAGGTAGGATGAAGCAGAGCTTTTCTTTTTTGCTGTCCCACTGAGCGGGAAGCAGGTTCACGCCGGCAGTGGTCTCCGTCGCGATGACATAATTGAGTGACCGATCCAGGGAGGCATCAGTGACTTCGACCACCTGATTGGCCTTAGATTGGTTCGGACCAGGAATCGTGAAGGTCGCGGCTAAACCGTTGAGCGTGCTGAACAGGAGGACGGAGAAAGTGAAACGTGAGGGCATGGGGATATGAGCAAAGGGACGTTAAACGCTCCTTTGTTTAAGGTAGATAGGAGGAATGATACCTAGTTCCATTTCGATGGAATTATTTATGACTGCTTTAGTCATTAAACTCATAAAGGGAGGTTATCATTCATTAAACTTGCGTTAGAAGGCTGAAAGTATGGAATTTCACCATGGCAACCAAACTCTTCGGGACCGATGGTATACGAGGGAAAGCAAACGAATACCCCATCACGGCGGAAATCGCCCTTAAAACGGGCCAAGCCATTTCACGGGTGCTCAAGTCATCGGGCGCCAACCACAACCGTGTGATCATCGGCAAGGACACGCGCATCTCGGGCTACATGTTGGAGACGGCCCTGACGAGTGGTCTGGTGGCGAGCGGGATGGACGTGTTTCTCGTCGGCCCGATTCCGACCCCCGCCGTGGCGCATCTCACGAAGTCGATGGGCTGTGGCGCAGGCATCATGCTGACGGCTTCCCATAATCCGTATGAAGACAACGGCCTGAAAATCTTCGGCCCGGATGGTTTTAAGTTGTCCGACGAACTCGAAGCGGCGGTCGAGCGTGAGATTTTGTCCGAGGGTAAACCCCTGGCGGTCAGCCCGGATAAGATCGGCAAGGCCTACCGCATCGATGATGCCCGCGGGCGCTATATCGAATATGCCAAACAGAGTTTGGGGCCGACGGATCTGAGTGGCATGAAGTTGGTCGTCGATTGCGGACATGGGGCGGCGTATCTCCTCGCGCCGCTTATCTTCAAGGAACTCGGGGCGAAGGTGACCAAGCTCGGCGTCGATCCCGATGGCATGAATATCAATGCCGGCGTGGGTGCGTTGCACCCCGAACACGCCGCCCAGGCGGTTCGTGAGCAAGGGGCTGACCTCGGTATCTCCTTTGATGGCGATGCCGACCGGGTCATTTTCACAGACGAGACCGGAGCAACGGTCTCAGGCGATCGGGTCCTGACCCTCTGTGCCTTGGCCATGCAGACGGAAGGCACGCTCCGCGGGTCCACCATGGCGTGTACCGTGATGAGTAACCTCGGCTTGCACGAGGCCATGCGCCAGGCCGGCGTCCAGGTCCTAACCACCCCGGTCGGCGACCGCCATGTCATCGAGGCCTTGCGCAGCGGCGGCCATTCCTTTGGCGGCGAGAATTCCGGCCATCTCATCTTTGCCGACCATGCCACGACGGGCGACGGCATCCTCAGTGCCTTGCAGGTGCTGAGGATTATGAAGCAGCAGGGCGCACGGCTATCCGACTTGGCCAAGGCGATGCACGAGTATCCGCAGTCTTTGGAGAATCTGCGGATTAAGTCGAAGCCACCGCTGGCCTCCCTGCAGCGTTTGCAGGCTGCCGTGCAGGAAGCCGATGCCACCTTTGGCGTCCATGGCCGTCACCTCATCCGTTATTCAGGGACCGAAAATAAGATTCGGATTCTCGTTGAGCATCGCGAAGCAGCGACCGTCGCTGCTTGGGCCCAGCGCTTCCGCGCGGCCGTGGAATTCGATTTAGCCTAAATGACCATGAGTGCATTCCGTTTTCTACCGTCAGCGCCTACGCCGGGGTGTCTTCCTTTGACCGCCACCCGTGCCCTGGACGCTTTTCCGATTGGCAACGCTCCGCTGTCAGAGCACCAGCGCGGCGCCTTAGCTGGCGCTTGGCCCCAAGGGGTGGTCGTCGAAGTCTATCCCCACGCCTGGCTGGAGCCGGTAGATGTGGCGGCCTTTATGGCGGAGCCGAACGCTTCGGCCCTGGTGGATGCCCAAGGAGCCGAATTGATGCTCCGTCCGGGGGCCACCGGACAAGTCTGCCGTGCGCAGGGCAGTTTTTTGCTTCGCTTTGCTTGGGATCTCTTGGTCGCCAACGAACGCGCCCTGAAACTGCGGACCGTTTGGGAGAACCATGGCGACTGCCATGCCTCACTTTACGTCGACGGACGCCTCTCGGTCGGGCCCGGCACGCGTATCCTGCCTGGCGTTGTCATCGAAGGGGACGTCGTCATCGGTGCCGGCTGTAAGGTCGGGCCCAACTGCTATATCCGTGGCTCCACTTCCGTCGGCAATGGTTGCCACGTCGGGCAAGCCGTGGAGCTTAAAAACTCTATCCTCCTTGATAAGACTAACGTCGGGCACCTCGCGTATATCGGGGATTCCGTCTTAGGGGAGAAGGTCAATTTGGGGGCGGGCACGATTATCTCCAACCTGCGTCATGATGGCCGGCCGCATCGTTCGATGGTCGCAGGCGAACTCATGGATACCGGACGGCGTAAATTCGGCGCCATCATCGGCGACGGCGTGCACACGGGTATTCATACATCGATTTACCCGGGTCGAAAGATTGGGCCAGGCCTAACCACGCGACCAGCGGACGTCGTCGACCGCGACCTCGTCTAAGATGTGTGGCATCATCGGATATGTCGGTCGACAGCCTGCGCTGCCCATACTTCTTGGAGGGTTGCGCCGCTTGGAGTACCGCGGTTACGACTCCGCTGGTATCGCGTTGCAGGAGCCGAGCGGTCAGCTGACTACTGTCCGTGCCGTGGGTAAGGTCGCGCGCTTGACGGAGAAAGTGAATACGCAGTTGCCGCCCGCAGCCCAAGTGGCGGCGCAGACGGGGATCGCGCACACCCGCTGGGCGACGCATGGCGCACCGACGGAGGCGAATGCCCATCCGCACGCTTCGGCGGAAGGCCAACTTTGTTTAGTGCATAATGGTATCATTGAGAACTATCGGTCCATCCGCGCACGCTTGGAGGCCAAGGGTCATGTCTTTGTCTCTGAAACCGACACCGAAGCCTTAGCCCGTTTAATTGGGGAGCACTATCAAGGAGACCTGCGCAAAGCGGTGGGGCAGGCCTTGGCCCAAGTCGAAGGCGCTTACGGCATCGCCGTGTTAGCGGTCGACCAACCGGGCGTGCTGGTAGTGGCCCGCAAGGGTAGTCCCTTGGTCTTGGGCTTAGGCGAGGGCGAGACGCTGGTGGCCTCGGATGCGGCTGCCCTGGTGGCGCATACGCGCCGTGTCATCTATTTGGACGACGGTGATATCGCGGTCCTCACGGCTGAGAGCGTCGATATCCGCGATCGCCACGATGTCATCCGCGAACGTGAAGTCGCAGAATTAGGGTTAACAGCCGGGGCAGTTGAAAAAGGTGGTTACGCGCATTTCATGCTTAAGGAAATCTACGAGCAGCCGGAATCCGTCCGCAATGCGTTACGTGGTCGACTCGATGCCGAGCACGGCACCGCCCTATTAGCCGGCATGGGAACCTCCTCGCGCGATTTGGCTGAAATTCAGCGCATCATCCTCGTTGGGTGCGGGACTTCCTTGCATGCGGGGCAAGTCGGTGAATTTGCCTTCGAAGATTTGGCTGACCTCAATGCCGAGGTGCAGCAGGCCGCCGAATTCCGGTATCGGAATCCCTTGGTCGGTAGCCACGACCTCGTCTTAGCCATTTCGCAATCCGGCGAAACTGCGGACACTTTGGCCGCCGTCCGAGAGGCTAAGGCCAAAGGCGCCCTGGTCCTCGGGCTCGTCAATGTGGTGGGGTCGACCATTGCCCGCGAAACGGGCCAAGGCGTCTTCATTCATGCTGGCCCCGAAATCTCGGTGGCCTCGACGAAGGCTTTCACTGGTCAGGTGGCGGTTCTTTTGCTGATGGCCCTGCGGCTAGGCCGTGGGCGTCGCCTTTCTTTGGAGCGGGGCCGGGCGCTGGTCGCGGAATTGGCACGGTTGCCGGAGCTCATCGAGCAGGTCTTGGCCCAGAACGACGCCATCGCCGCGGTAGCCGCCCGCATGGCGACCGCGGAGCACGCTTTCTTTTTAGGGCGTGGTCCGATGCACCCGGTTGCCCTGGAAGGTGCCTTGAAACTCAAAGAAATCTCCTACGTTCATGCCGAAGGTTATCATGCGGCCGAGATGAAACATGGCCCGATTGCTTTGCTTACCCCGGGGACGCCCGTGGTGGTGCTGGCGAATCGCTCACCCCAGCTGGATAAAGTCTGGGGCAATGCGGAAGAATGCAAAGCCCGCGGGGCGCGGATTGTGGCAGTCGTGACGGCCGGTCAGTGCGCGGACACCATCGCCGATGACTGCATCGTCATTCCTGACTGCGATCCACTCGTAGCAACGATTCCTGCGGCCGTGGCTTTGCAGCTCTTGGCGTATCACGTGGCCCGCCTGCGGGGCTGTTCAATTGACCAGCCCCGCAACCTAGCGAAGTCGGTGACGGTAGAGTAAAACTGATTTTATTGATAGGCCATCAACCCTACGGTCGTACCGTTGCAGGCGGGGCTCTGACCTTTTCATATTTGCGGAGTCATGAAAAATACTACCTCCAAAAGTTGCGGCCGTTGCCGCCAAACTAAACTGACCCTCAGTTTCTACCCCGTGGGGGAAGACGGCGAAGGCCATCCCTTCTGTACGGATTGCCTCAGCCTGATTTTCCTGACGAAAGAGCGGGAACGGCGGAAGTCCAGCCTCGTGCGTCAGCGGACCTGCTCCCAGTGCGAGCAAACCTTCCCCTTGGGGCACTTCCACTGGATAAAGGCGTCCAAGGCTTACCATAGCTACTGCCGCGCGTGTCATTCGGCCTACATGGCCATCCGTTACCTTCGGAAGAAGGTCGGCAGCCGGAAATTAAAAACCGCTGGTGGCCGGACGGGGACTTGAACCCCGAACCAATTGATTAAGAGTCAACTGCTCTACCATTGAGCTATCCGGCCAGACAGCGGAACGTGAATGAGTGCGGACTGGCGGGATTTTTTCAAGCACGAAAACAGGCCATAGGGCCTGACCTTTAAGCGGTGTTCAAAGTGGCCGGACCGGGACTCGAACCCGGAACCAATTGATTAAAAGTCAACTGCTCTACCATTGAGCTATCCGGCCCTTGAACGACTGCCAGCAAAGGGCTTTGCTTGCCGTGGGTAAAGGATAAATAGCCCTTAGCGGTGACCGCGCTGGCGGACGGCCTCAAAAAGGCAAACACCCGCAGAGACGGATACGTTGAGGCAGGGGACGGCACCCAGCATTGGAATGCGCACCAAGAAATCACAGGTTTCGGCTGTCAGGTGACGGATGCCGTCGCCCTCGGCGCCCATGACAAGCGCGAGTGGGCCGGTCAGTTTAGCCGTGTAGAGGGATTGGCTCGTCTTGTGGTCGCTCGTGCCGGCAATCCAGACGCCGCCTGCCTTGAGTTTCACCAAAGCGTTACGGAGGTTATGGACCTGGACGATGGGCATGTGCTCGGCCGCGCCGACGGCGACCTTACGGACCGTATCGTTGACCGGTGAAGAGTTCTTGCGGGTCGTCACGACGAAGGCGCAGCCCGCGCAATCGGCAGTCCGGAGGCAAGCTCCGAGGTTATGCGGGTCTTGGACACCGTCGAGGACGAGGATGAGCGGGTCCTTGTGTAGTGCGAGCAGGGCAGGGATGTCGGCCTCATCCAGTTGCCGGATGGGTTTGTTGAGGTCCGCGTGGCGGGGCGCTCGATCGTCTGACCGAGCCATGACTTAGCGGCGGGCCAGCCGGCCGCGGGCGTGGAGGGCTTCGGCGATCTGAATGGCGTTGAGCGCTGCACCTTTCCAGAGCTGGTCGCCGCTGACCCAGAGGGACAGGCCATTGTCGAAGAGCGTATCCTTACGCAGGCGACCCACGCCGCACTTTTCCTTACCGGCATAATCCAGCGGCATGGGGTAAAGCTTCTTGGCGGGTTCGTCGCAGACTTCGGCACCAGGAAAGGCGTCGATTGCCGCGCGGGCGACCGCAAGGTCGACCGGCCGTTCGAACTCAGCGCTGATTGCGATCGAGTGCGCGCGGAAGACCGGGACGCGGACGCAGGTCGTGGTGACCTTGAGGTCGGGTAGGCCCATGATCTTACGGCCTTCGTGCAGCATCTTCATTTCTTCCTTGGTGTAGCCATCTTCCTGAAAGGAGTCTACCTGTGGGATGAGGTTAAAGGCGATGGTGTGAGGGTAGACTTTGGGCGGCGAGGCCTCGCCCTTTGCCCACGCCCGGACTTGCGTGTCGAGTTCGCGCATGGCCTCGGCGCCAGTACCGGAGACGGCTTGGTAGGTCGAAGCGAAGAAGCGCTTCAGGCCGAAGGCTTGGTGCAGGGGGAAGAGACCCATCAACGCGATGGCGGTAGAGCAGTTCGGGTTCGCAATGATACCTTGGTGTTTATCCAAGGCATGGGCGTTGATTTCCGGGACCACGAGCGGGACCGTCGGGTCCATGCGGAAGGCCGAGCTATTATCGATGACGATGACCCCGCGCTTGACCGCTTCCGGGGCCAGGGCGAGGGAAACCGAGCCGCCCGCGCTGAAGATAACGAAATCTAGGCCTTCAAAGGCCTCTGGCTTGGCCTCCTGGACGGTCCAGTCCTGGCCGCCATAGCTAACCTTAGACCCAGCCGAACGGGCCGAAGCGAGAGGGCGGAGCTCGGTTACCGGGAACTTTCGCTTGGCCATCAACGCCAGCAGTTCTTGACCGACCGCGCCGGTCACGCCCACGATGCCAATTCGATATGCCATGTTCTGAGTTATCCTTGGTTTTGAAAAAAGAGTTCGCCGAACGCCTTCAGGCGTTGGGTGTATCCATGTCGGAACATTGCCTTCTGGTGTCGGTTGACCAGCAAAAACTCTGGCATTTTCATGGCGCGGGGTGCGATTCTTATACCATCAGCACGGCGCGGGCGGGCCGCGGCTGCGTCCAAGATTCGCAACAGACCCCTACCGGCCTGCATCAGGTGGTAGAGAAGATCGGGGCGGGCGCTCCCATGGGCATGGTTTTTAAGGCCCGCCGACCGACAGGTAAAGTCTGGTCCGATTGGCCGTCAGCCGAGGATAACCTCATTACCTCGCGGATTCTTTGGTTGGCTGGCCTCGAGCCTGGACATAACGCCGGCGCCAATGCCGCGGGGCAGGTCGTCGACACCCAGCAACGCTACGTCTACATCCATGGTACGAATCAGCACGCCCAGTTGGGCTCGCCCAATAGCCATGGCTGCGTGTTGCTCGCGGATGCGGATGTCATGGCGCTCTTTGACCTCGTTCCAGTCGGAACGCAGGTCTACATTCGCTAGGGCCTATTTATCTTTCTCGTCGGCCGCGGTGCGCCAAGCGAGGATCATGTCTCGTGCGACGGGTCCAGCCGTCTTCCCACCCCAAGTGCTTGTATCGAGTTGGCCTTCCACGAGCACACAGAAGGCCACCACGGGATTGTCCGCTGGGGCGTAGCCGACGATCCAGGCGAGGTGAGCCTTTTCACCTTTCTTGAAATATTCGGATGTGCCCGTCTTAGCTGCGTAGGGCAGGCCGGGAATACGTACGCTCTTGGCGGTGCCTTCCTCGACGCAGCGCAGCATGCCTTCACGGAGCGCATGCAATTGCTGGGTGTTCAGGCCAATGGGTTCAGCACCAGCATGGCGTCCATCGCGACCCGGATCATGGATGATACTCGGAGTCGTCCGGGTCTCGCCGCGGGCAATCGAGGCGGCTAAGCAAGCCATATGGAGCGGGGTCGTGAGCAAGTAGCCTTGGCCGATGGAAGTGTTGGCGGTATCGCCATCCGTCCAAGGTTCTCCCACGAGACGCTGCTTGTAGGCCCGATCTGGGACGACCATGCGGGTAGCCGGATTTGGGAGCTCGGTGGTGGAGTGATTGTCGAGCTCTGCCGGCTTTTGTAGTAAGGGTGCATCGAGTCCGAAACGGCGGGCTTCCTTGGCAAGGTTTTCTGGTCCCGTCAGTAGGCCGACCTTGTAGTTCCAGACGTTACAGGAGACGGCGAGCATCTTCTCGAGATCGACTTGCCCGTAGCCGGCCGGATCATGTTCGGGGAAGGCGCGTCCCCCGACCATATAGCTGGGACCACAGTCCAAGATATCGTCCCAGTCTATTTTATTGGCGCGCATACCGGCCGTGGCAGTGATTAATTTAAAGGTCGAGCCAGGGGCATAAAGCCCTTGGGTCGAGCGGTTCAGCCAGCCGCCTTCCGCGTTCACTTGGTCAAAATAGGCCTGGGTGACGCGGTCCGCCATTTCATTGGGGTCGAAGGAGGGCTGGCTAGCCAAGGCGAGGATTTCTCCCGTATTGACGTCGAGCATGACCGCGGCCGCGGGGAGGGGCTTGCCTTGGGAATCAACAATCTTGGCCAAGGCGTCTTCGGCGGATTTCTGAATCTTGGTATCCAGCGAAAGCATCACGTTCGAGCCCTGCTTAGGGGCATCGAATCGGAGCAGATTCTGGTTATAGCCGGATGATGTCTTGGTCCAGAGTTCCCAGCCGCAGTGTCCCGAGAGGACTTCGTTGTAAGTCGCCTCGATTCCATCGGCGCCTTTTTTACCAGAGTAGCCCAGTTTCTGTAGGTTGACGAATTCATCGTCGATCACGTCGTCGAGTTGGCCTTTTAGGACATCGGAGTCACGCACGTAACCTAAGACGTGGGAGGCTAACTTACCGTTCGGGTAGGAGCGCACCATGTCGGCTTCGAGGGTAATGGGCCCATAGACTGGGAATTGCTCAATGAAGCGGGCGACGGCCCGATTGCCTTCCTCCGGGGTCATGGCCTGGCCAGAGTTTGGAAAAGCGAGGTCAAGAATGAGCGGGAATTTCAGGGCGCGGCGTTCGGTGAGGTGCTTTTTTAGGGCATCAGGGTGAACCATACGCTCTTCGGGATGCAGGTTGGGGGTGGACTTAACCTTAGCGGAGCCTTTCGCTGCTTTCTGATTCGTCGAGTCGATGACAAACCAGATCTTGGTCAGCCAGGCATTAAGCACGTTGAGGCGTGCGGTCTGGTGAAGTTGGTCGTAGTCGGGTCGGCGGTCGGGGACGCGGGCTTTTTCCTGCTTGAGCAGTTCGAGGTATTCCTTCCGGAACTCAGGCTGGAGCGCGAGTAAGTCTGCTTTCACACTCCAGCGGACGCGGTTATCGACGAGGACGTAACCGTTACGATCAAAAATCTTACCGCGCGACGGTGGGCGGATGACGACGCGCCGGCTTTGGTTGTCGGATTGACTGGTGAGGACGTCTTGCTGGACTAGCTGACGATAACTTAAGCCTACGGCGACGTAGATGAAGCCGGCGCAGAAAAAGAAGAAAATCGCGTTTAGCCGCCAAGGGGAAATGGGGTCCGAGGGGGCCGAAGGGTTCTGTCCATCGACGTCCTTCATAGGGCTTCGTCAGGTGGGGGGACGCCGACCTTATCCATGGCGAAGTTCTGGACAAAGGTCAGCGGCACCAGCAGCAACACCGCCAGGATGGTTGCGAGCAGCAGATGCACCAACCACTGGCCTAGGAAGTGTAGCGAGAGCAGCGGGACCTCGTTCGTATGGGCCAGGCCGGCGGCGATGAACCAAGCCGTGCAGGCGAGGCCATTCACCAGGACGGCGGCCCAAAACATCTTCGGCATGTCACGAATCTCGTCGCGGTGGGAGGTCAAGTAGATGGCCACCAAGACCAAGAGGAGCGCCAGCGATCCATCGGGGATGGGCCGCAGGGATTCGAAGAGGAAGCCGACGCAGGCGGAGAAGAGTACCGCTTGCCAGCGACGGAGACGGCGGCAGGGCGTAATAATGGCTGCGCCGGAGATGAAAAGGCAGACACCCGAGGTGGCCATGGCGTCCGAGAGCAGGTCGACGCCGAGCAACCATGGGAAGGTCGCGAGCAGGAGGAATAGCCAAGCCCAGCTTTGGCTCATCGGAATTCCTCCGGTTTGGCGCTATCGGCCGGGGTGAGTAGAATTTCACCAGCGGTGGGGTATTTCGGAATCAGCACCGACACTTCTTGGATAAAGCTAAGCTCTTTGGCGGGGGTGAGGGCGCCCGTTTGCATGTGTTTTTCGGCGGTCGTCTGGACGCCTGTTTCCAGTGTGCCCAACGTGAGGCCGGAGGGGAAGACCCCGCCCAGTCCCGTGGTCATGACTTTCGCGACTTGCCCGGCAGGTGGATTGTAATCGAGCGGGATGATGGAGACCATCGCGCGAGGGGCGGAGAGTGCTAGGCCAGCCTGACCACTGACGTGGACGACGTGGCGTTGTTCGTCGCCTTCCAGAAAAGCGGTGCAGCGGAAGCTCGGGCTGGTGACGAGGTCGACCTCGCTCGTGGTCAAGTGGACGATGCTTACTCGGCCGATGACGCGGTCACCGAAGACAACGGGGCAGCCGGGGCGGACGCCATCGCTGCGGCCTTTGCGGATGATGATGCGTTGCCACCAGGAAGAAGTTTCCCGGACGGAGACGCGAGCGACGACCGTAATGAATTCATCCGTCTTCGGGTAGCGTAGCATCTCGCGGAGGCGGAAGTTCTCTTTGCGGGCGTCGTCTAAGGTGTGAATTTTCAGCTCAAGCGCTGCGTTGATTCGGGCGAGGTCACGCGCAGCGGCAGTCAGTTCTTCCTGGGAGCGGGTTTTGAGTTCCCAGTAACGCACGAGGTCACGCCCTTTGCCGACCAAGTGTAAGGCCGGGGCCTGGAATTCGGCGAAGGCTTCGCGGTTGAAGCGACGGACGGCGCTAGGCAAAATCAGCCAGAGCCCCAGAAAGAAAACTAGGGCGACGTAGGACGCTTTGGCTCCTTGGCGATTATTATCCATGGCGGGTTGGCCCGCAGCAATTACTCTCGGCCGCTCCAGCGGGAGGCGTTGGCGAGGATCTTACCGGTGCCATTGACAACGGCACACAAAGGGTCTTCCGCGACAATCACCGGGAGGCCAGTGGCTTCGGAGATGGCGCGGTCAATGCGGCGGATGAGGGCGCCGCCACCCGCGATGACGATGCCGCGGTCGACAAGGTCGGCCGAGAGTTCGGGGGGGATGCGCTCGAGCGAGCTTTTCACGGCCTCGATGATCTGGTTCACATTGTCCGCCATGGCCTCGCGGACTTCCTGCGAGGTCAGGTGGAGGGAGCGGGGCAAGCCTGTCACGGCGTCGCGACCGCGGACTTCGTAGGTCATTTCCTGCTCAAGGGCGTAGGCGGAACCAATCTTGATCTTAATTTCTTCCGCGGTGCGTTCGCCGATAATGAGGTTATACGAGGAGCGGATATATTTGATGATGGATAGGTCGAACTCGTCGCCTCCCACGCGAATGGAGCGAGCGTGGACGATACCGCCGAGGGAGATGACCGCGACTTCGGTCGTGCCGCCACCGATGTCCACAATCATGGAGCCCGTGGGTTCTTCGACCGGGAGACCAACGCCAATAGCGGAAGCTACCGGTTCTGGAATGGTGATGACGTCATCGGCCCCCGCGCGGTAGGCGGAGTCCATGACGGCACGGCGTTCAACAGCGGTGATGCCGTAAGGCACGGCGACAACAACGGTGAGGTTAGTTAAGAAAGACTTTCGGGCGACCTTGCCGATGAAGTAGCGGAGCATGTGCTCGCTGATTTCGAAGTCGGCGATAACACCGTCCTTCATCGGGCGGAGGGCTTGAATGTCGCCCGGTGTCCGTCCCAGCATCATCTTGGCCTCGTTGCCGACGGCGATGGGCTTGCGCGTGGCCGTACGGATGGCCACGACGGAAGGTTCGCGGAGAACAACGCCGCGGTCCTTGAGGAAGACGAGCGTGTTGGCGGTACCGAGGTCGATGCCGATGGCTTGCGTGAATAGCCCGGGGAAGCGCTTGAACATCAGTTGGGTTGGTTTCCTCTATGAATAACCTATGAATAAGGGAGTCAAACCCCTTTTACCCAAAGGGTTAAGCGGGAGAGCCCCCTTGGGAATAACTTTGGTCAGGCTGCCCGCGAGCCGCACCCGCAAGGCCTTGAGGCGGGGGCATTTGTGCAGTCTTTGGTCCTTAGGCCAGACCACGCCAAAGTAGGATAACGCTACCGAGGGCGATGCGATACCAAGCGAACGGGCCCATGCCGCGGCGCATGATGAAGCCGACCATCCATTTGACCGAGAGGAAGGCGGCCACGGCCGAGATGGCTAGGCCAACGCCCGCACTGCCCACGGGGTAGATCTGCGTGAGGGCCGGACCAAGGCCGTAAACTTTATATAGTGAGGCTGCGGAGAGAATCGCGAGACCGACCAGGAACGAAAACTCGGTCGCCGCGGCGGCGGATAGGCCAGCCCAGCGGCCGCCGAGGATGGTCGCGAGCGAACGACTCGTTCCGGGGATCAGCGCCACGCATTGGCAGAGACCAATCGTCAAGGACTGTTTCCAGTTGAGTCGAAGGACTTCGTCTGGCTCGGCCGTGTGCTTTGGTAGGTAGTGCTCCGCGAGTAAGATGACGAGACCACCCGTGATGAGCGCAAGGGCGACAATCTCGATGCTGAACGGAATGTACTCCTTGAATAGGTAGCCGAGCACGGCCGCAGGGAGAAACGCGATGAAGATCGACCGTACGAGCGCGAGGGCAGGGCGCTCGAGGCGAAGCAAGCCGGTAGCCAACTGGCGGAGGCGCCCGAAAAAGACGACCAGGACAGCCAGGATGGCACCGAACTGGATGATCACGATGTAGTCGTTCGCTACGCGGTCGAGATCCACTGGGCGACCTTTGCGATCCACCACACCACGCACGACCTTGTCCTTATCATTATCCACGCCGAGCAGGCGGTCGCTGATAATCATGTGACCCGTCGAGGAAACTGGCAGGAATTCCGTGACGCCTTCGACAATGCCAGTGACGATGACGCGTGTGGTCGTGAACTGCGCTTGGGCCTCGGCGGGGCTGATTTTCTGCGGGGCGGGCGTCGGGGGGGCGGCTGCGAAGCTTGAGAGGGAAAAGGCGAGTAGGAGAAGGCAAAGGCCACGCATGTCTTTCTAATGGTCGGGATTGTCGAGCAGGGCAAGTCCAGCGATGTGACCTTGTCGCTTGCCCTTCGGAAGGCTTCTCGCTTTATCGAAGGACACTTTATGTCGGCCTCCAGCCTTATCCCGACCACCGAGCCTCGCTTTCAGGTTCCCGACGTTCATGGCCGTTTCGGTCAGTTCGGCGGCATGTATGTCCCTGAGACATTAATGACGCCTTTGCTCGACTTAACCAAGGCCTACGCTGAGGCCCGGCGTGATCCGGCTTTTCAGAAAGCCTACGCGGACATGTTGGTGGAATATGCCGGCCGCCCCACGGGCCTCTATTACGCCGAGGCGCTGACCAAGCTCTGCGGTGGCTCCAAGATTTACCTCAAGCGCGAGGATATGCTCCACACGGGGGCCCATAAGATTAACAACGTCATCGGCCAGGCCTTACTCGCCGTGCGCATGGGCAAGACGCGCATCATCGCCGAAACCGGCGCCGGGCAACACGGCACCGCCACCGCCGCGGTCTGCGCACGTTTCGGCCTTAAATGCGTCATCTACATGGGTGCGACGGACATGGAACGCCAAGCACTCAATGTCTATCGGATGCGTCTCATGGGCGCCGAGGTCCGTGGCGTCGAAGCGGGTCAACGAACGTTGAAAGAGGCCGTCAATGAGGCCATGCGCGATTGGGTGACCAATGTGCGAGATACGCATTATATCTTGGGCACGGCTTACGGTTCGCATCCGTATCCGATGATGGTTCGCGATTTCCACCGGATTATTTCAATCGAGTCCAAGCAACAGATGATTCGCGCCGAGGACCGCTTGCCCGACACCGTCGTGGCCTGCGTGGGCGGTGGTTCGAATGCCATCGGGTCGTTCTTTGAGTACCTCGACGAACCGGGTGTCCAGCTGATCGGCGTCGAAGCTGGTGGTCGCGCCATCAAGACGGGCGAACATGCCGCGCGTTTCGCCGGTGGTCGCTTGGGCGTGTTGCAGGGCTGCATGACCCATATTTTACAGAACAGCGAAGGGCAGATTGAAGGGACTCATTCGGTCTCCGCGGGCTTGGATTACGCCGCCGTCGGCCCCGAACATGCCTATTACCACGACAAGGGTCGCATCGAGTTTGCCTACGCGAATGACCAGGAATGCCTCGACGCCTTCCAGCTCCTCTCGCGGACCGAAGGCATCATCCCGGCGCTGGAGTCGAGTCATGCCATCGCCCACGGTTGCAAGGTCGCGGCGGATGGTCCGCGCACGAATATCGTGCTCATCAACCTCTCCGGCCGCGGCGATAAGGACGTGTGGAGCGCCGCCCGCGCGATGGGCGTTGAAATCAAACTCTGAGCATGGCGGCGACTTCGATGACGGGTTTCGGCCGCGGAGAAATCAACCTCCCGGACCGCCGCCTCTCCGTTGAAATCGCCACGGTCAACCAGAAGAACTTGCAAGTATCCTGCTACGCTCCGGAGGAATGGTCGTCGCTGGAGACGCTGTCGGCTTCGTGGATCCGGGCCCGACTGGTCCGCGGCAAGGTGACGGTGCGGGTGACTTTTGCCGACGTGGCTGCCAAGCCGACGACGACAGCGTGGGATGATGAGGCGGTACTGAACACTTTGGCCGATCTGCGTAGCCTAGCGGCACGGGCGGGCGTACCTTTCGAACCCGATGCACGCCTGCTGCTGCAACTCACTGAAAGCAAGCGCTCGGCACGCACTCCCTTACCGACCTTAGAAACTTGTGAAGTCGCCGTCGCCCAGGGCTTTGCTGCCGCTCTGGATCAGTTGGTAGCGATGCGTGAGGCCGAGGGCCGTAGTCTGGTCGCCGACCTCAGCGCCCGCTTACAGAAAATTTCCTCGCTAGTCGTAGACATGGAAGTCGGCGAGCGGGAGGCACCAAAGCGGCATCGCTCGGCCCTCCTAAAACGCCTAAAGGAAGCCGGCCTGAGTCTCGATCCTTCCGACGAGCGCGTCCTCAAGGAGCTCGCTCTCTTCGCCGACCGCTGCGATATCACCGAGGAGGTCGTCCGCCTCAAAAGCCATATCCTGCAGTTTGCCAATGAGTTGAAGGTCGAGAAAAGTGGTCGAAAACTCGATTTCCTCGTCCAAGAACTTCTTCGGGAGGTTAATACCGTTGGGAGTAAGGCTGCCGAAATCCCCACCACTCAGGCCGTTTTAGAGGCTAAAACCGAGATTGAGCGGATTCGCGAGCAGGTGCAGAACCTCGAATAGCCTTTTTCGTGGGTGCGGTGTTGCCATGGGGCGTTTCCCATGCCTTTGTCTATCAACACTTACCCACCTCTATGTCCGACAACCTCACCAAGCGGGAAATCGTCCTTAAAATCTTTACGGAAAAGGGTTACCCACAGAAGCATATCCGCGACAGCGTCCAACTCACCTTGGATGCCATCAGTGAGGCGCTGTTGTCTGGCCGCGATGTCGAGCTGCGTAATTTCGGTGTCTTCCAGGTGCAGGTGCGTAAGAGCCGTATCGGTCGTAACCCGAACCGCCCGGAGACCGATGTCGTCATTCCGAAACGCGCGGTCATTAAGTTCAAAGCTGGCAAGGAACTGAAGGCCAAGCTCAAGTCGTACAACGTCGACAAGACGGACGCCGCCCCCGAGCAGCCTAAGCAGTAAGTTTCGCCCGACTTTCAATGTCTGACATTCGAACGCTACCCGGCTTCCGGGAGTTCTATCCTGAAGACCGTGCGGTCTTAGGGCATATCTTTGACGTCTGGCGCCAAGCCTGTCGCCGTTATGGTTTCCGTGAGTGGGAATCGCCGGTGCTCGAGCCCTTGGAGCTTTTTACTGAGAAGTCCGGCGAAGAGATCGTCCGGCAGTTATTCAACTTTGAAGATAAAGGGGGGCGCCAAGTCAGCCTCCGTCCCGAAATGACGCCTTCGCTGGCCCGCATGGTCGGCGCCCGCGCTAACGGCATGGCCAAGCCCATTCGCTGGTTCGCTGTCGGCGAGAACTACCGTTACGAAAAGCCCCAGAAAGGCCGCCTCCGTGCTTTCTATCAGCTGAACGCCGATTTGCTGGGTGAGGCTGGTCCCGCCGCCGATGCGGAGCTCATCGCACTCTGCGCCGATTGTCTCTTGGGTTTTGGCCTGACGCAGCAGGATTTCCGCATCCGTATTTCCGACCGCACGCTTTGGTTCCGCTACCTCGCGAGCGTTGGCGTCCCCGAAACCAACGCCACCGCCGTGCTCGGCGTGGTCGATAAACTCGAGCGAGGATCCCCGAGCGACTTAGCCACCGCAATGACGGCCGCGTTAGTCGGGACGGCTTGCGACCCAGCTAAGACCTTGGCGGCTGCGCGGGCCTTTGCGGCGACCCGTTCAATCGAGGACCTTGCGACGCTCGCTGCCGGCGACACTGCGATGCTGGCGCGACTAGAAGAATGGAATCATTTGCTCGGTACGCTCAGGTCCATGGGCTTCGGTGAATGCATCGTGATGGACCTCACGATCGTCCGCGGTTTGGCCTATTACACTGGCTTTGTCTTCGAAGCCTTTGAAACCGGGGGCGAAGCCCGCGCCTTAGCGGGCGGCGGTCGCTACGATGCTTTGGTTAAGAAGCTCGGTGGTCCGGATCTACCCGCCGTCGGCTTTGGTATGGGCGATGTCACGCTGCGTGACTTGCTCGAAGCTAAGAAACTCATCCCGGCGTATGCCGACGGCCCAGACTTCTTTGTCATGGTGCTCGGTCCGGATGCCCGGAACGCCGCCTTGGAAGACGTCGCTAACCTCCGTCGCGCGGGTTTTCGCGTCGAGTATAATTTACGCGACGGAAAATTTGGTAAGCTCGCCCAACAGGCCGAAACCGTGGGGGCGAAGTATGCGCTCGTTTATGGCGGCGAGGAAGTGGCCAAGGGCGTGACCAAGGTGCGTAGCCTCACAGACCGGACCGAAGCCGAAATCCCACGGACCGACTTGGTCCCGGCTTTACGCGCCGTGTTGGCAGAGGGCATGCGGGCCATCTTGCCTTAATCCCCGATGTCCGAGCAGACGCGCCAGTATCAGGATATGGCCAAGACAGCCTCCTGGACGATGGTGTCGCGTGTGCTGGGACTTTTTCGCGACCAGCTGATTGCTGCCTTCTTCGGCGCCAGTGCGATTGGCGCAGCGTTCCTTTTTGCCTTTCAGATTCCGAACCTCTTTCGGCGCCTGCTCGGCGAGGGTGCCCTGACGGCAGCGACGGTCCCGGTCTTGGCGGAAATCGAAGCTAAGTATGGCCGCCCCGCCTCGCACGCCTTCCTTAATTACGTTCTGCAGAAAATTCTTCCGTGGCTCTTGGGCATCACGCTCGTCTGCATCGGCCTTTCGCTGCTGGCGATGATGCTCTTCAAGGACCCGCGTTATGTGAATTCTGCGGAGTTTACCGCCTGGTGCATGCCCTACATGCCGCTCATCTGCGTGGCGGCACTGTTCACCTCGGCCGTCAATCTCAGCGGCCGTTTCGGTTTGGCGGAGATTGCTTCGTCGGCTCTCAACGTCTGCATGATTTTAGGGTTAGGCTTCTTCGGCTATTATCTGGGAGATGGTGATCTGGGGCGGGCGCGTTGGTTGTGCTTCGGTACCTTGGCGGGCGGCACGCTCCAGCTCCTGATTCCAATGTGGGGTCTCCATCAAGCTGGCTGGCGGAGTGCGCCGGTGCGGGCTGATGCCGCCGCCTGGCAAGCCCTGCGGGTCGCCTTCATCCCCGCGGCGTTGGGGGCCGGCATTCTGCAGATTAACTTCCTCATTTCGCGGTCTTTGGCGTTCGACCTCGCGGGCTCCTCGCTGACGTATTACTACATTGCTAACCGCATCGTCGAGCTCCCGATTGGGCTGTTCTCGACGGCCATCGCCACGGTGATGTTCCCGGCGATGGCGACGGCTTTCGCGGAGAAGGACCCTGCCGCGATGGGGCGCAACTACGCTCGGGGGATGCGCCTGATTCTCGCGATCAATATCGGTGCGGCCATCGGGCTCGCCGTTTATTCCGAACAGATTATCCGGCTCCTCTTTGAGTTCGGACGCTTCTCCGCCGAAGACTGCGCCAAGACCCGTTCGGTGTTGGTCCTCTTCGCCTTGGCGATGCCTTTCCATGCGATGATCTCGATGGTGACGCGGGCGTTGAACGTCGCAGGCCAGACCCAAGCCACCTTCCGGGTCGCTCTGTGGGCCGTCGGGATCAATATCACCGGTTCGATTGCAGCGGTTGTGCAGGGCTATGGCATTGAAGGACTGGCCGTTGCTAACGCCACCTCAGCCGTGGTGCAGTATTTCCTGTTACGCCGGCAGTTGCGCCTCACCGCGCCAGCATTCCTGACGGAGAACCTGACGAAGCCCTTCCTCCAAGCGATGGGCGGATCCCTCCTTATGGGAATTACCGCTTACCAAGGCTTTGGGTTTATCTACCGGTTGGCGGAACTTCGGTTGAATACGAAAGTTAATCTCTTCCTCTCCATGGCCTTAGCGGGAGGCCTCGCTGCGGTGCACTACGCCGCTTTGCTGGTTTGGTGGAAATACCCCGAACGCGACATGGTGCTAGGCTTTAGTGACCGACTACTGCGTCGCTTGCGCCTCCGCCGCTAAAGTCTTTTGAAACTCTCCAAGGTGGGAGTTGTTCTAAAAGTACCCTTCATGATTTTAAGCGGACCGAATATCCCTGAATTACTCCGCGATGAGTGCTTGGCGGACATCTTCCGGGCAACGGTTCGTCGTCAGCCGATGTCACTTGCGTTAGAGGATGCCCACGGCGTCCTGACTTATCAGGATCTCTTGACCCGGGCGGAGGGAGTCGCGGCGGGACTGCGCGCGGCGGGCGTGGGGCCTGGTCAATGTGTGGGGCTATGGATGTCGCGGGGTCGTGACCTCATCATCGGGCAGGTCGGTATCGCGCTATCTGGGGCAGCTTGGCTGCCCTTTGACGCCGCCGTGCCACCTGATCGCTTGGCGACCTGTATGCGGGATGCGCACGGCACGATAGTACTGACTGAGGAGTCCATGTCCGTGTCGGTCCGTGAGCGTGGTTTGCAGCCCTTGGTCATGGCAACGCTGCCGGTCGTCGGGGACGGCGTGGTCGTCCGCGCGGCTCCGACCGACAATGCGTATGTGATTTATACCTCGGGCTCGACGGGCGAGCCGAAGGGCATCGCCATCTCGCAACGCAACGTCTGCCACTTCGTGCGTAGCGAAAACCAGGTCTTACGGATTCGTTCCGACGACCGAGTCTACCAAGGTTTCTCTGTCGCCTTTGATATGTCGGTGGAGGAAGTCTGGATTTCTTTCCTGGCGGGTGCCACGCTCTGGGTCGCCCCCGTCGAGACTGTGTCCGATCCCGACGCGGTTGCAGCGGCCTTGACTGCCCATCGCCTCACGGTCCTGCATGCCGTGCCGACGCTGGTCGCGTTAATGCCGGCGTTACCGTCTTCGGTTCGCTTATTGAACTTAGGTGGCGAGGCTTGTCCCGATGCCTTATCCGAACGTCTGACGGGTAAGGGCTACGAAGTCTTTAATACTTATGGCCCGACCGAGACCACGGTGACGGCGACCCTCGCTGAGCTCTGCCCTGGAAAGCCGGTCACGATTGGCCGTCCTTTGCCTAATTATCACATCGGCATCTGTGACCCGGAGCGCCGGCTCCTGGCCCAGGGTGAGGCTGGCGAGATTGTCGTTTTGGGGCCCGGTTTAGCCAATGGCTATCTCGGACGTGCCGAGCTCACGGCCGCACGGTTTGTCGAAATCGCTGGCCAGCGCGCCTACCTGACGGGTGACTTAGGGCGGATTGATACCTCGGGCGAAATCCTGTGTTTTGGGCGCGTCGATAATCAGGTGAAACTCCGCGGGTTCCGTATCGAGCTCGATGAAATTTCTGCGGCGCTGGCTGACCAGCCTAGCGTCGGTACAGCGGCAGTTGTTGTCCGTCCATTAGCGGGCAGCGATGAAATCGTCGCGTTCATCGTCGCGTCCGGCCCGGCGCCCAACATCGCTGACTTACGTGCGGCCTTAGCTCGTCGCTTGGCGGTCTATATGTTGCCGGCCCATGTGGAAGTCTTGGAAAGCATGCCGCGGCTAAGTTCCGGGAAAGTCGACTTAGGTGCGTTACGTAAACGTGATTTACAGGTCATTGTAGCAACCGATGTACCGCCGGCCGCAGATGAGCACGAAGCTGCCTTGCGCGTAATCTTAGCGGAGTTTTTTCCCGGCCGACGTTTGGCCCCAGACGTAGATTTCTTTTCAGACCTCAACGGCCATTCCTTACTCGCGGCTCGCTTGGTCACGCGGCTTAGGCGCGATCCACGTTACGCGGGAATCGGCGTCCAACACGTCTACCGTAATCGTCAGCTCGGAGCGTTGGCCCAAGCGATGGCCGGCCTTGGGGCGTCGACACCGGGTCGCCCAGCACCGGCCCATGAGGTCGCTCCGCTCAATCGCCGGTTTTGGTGCGGATGCGCCCAGGCGGCCTGTCTGCCTTTCCTCGTCCTGCTGCACATGTTCCAGTGGCTGGCTCCGTTCTTTGCCTACCACCTTCTCACTGGCGAAGCAGATGACAGCATGGTCGTCGCGATTGTGGCAGCGTTAGGCACTTACTTACTAGCGTTGGCGTTATCTTTCCCCTTGGGTATTCTACTGCGGCGGCTACTGGTGGGCCGACTTCGTCCGGGCAACTATCCGCTCTGGGGCATGACCTATTTCCGTTGGTGGCTAGGTGCCCGTCTTAATGAAATCCCGGCGGTCTACCTCATTTCGGGCACCCCTTGGAAGTCTCTCCACCTGCGTCTCCTCGGGGCTAAAGTCGGTCGGGACTGCCTCATTAACTCCGTCACCGTGTCGGTCCCTGAACTTTTGAGTATTGGCGACGGCGCCTGTCTCGGCACCTTCGTCAATTTGGAGAACGCCCGCGTTGAAGGCGGCCGACTCATCATCGGTCGCATCACCATCGGCCGCGGTGCCGCCGTGGATTCTTATGCGGTGCTCGAAAACGATACCTCGGTCGGTGACGGCGCCAGGTTAGCTGGGCAATCCGCTTTGGCGGAGACGAAGCATATCCCGGCAGGCGAGACCTGGGCGGGGTCACCGGCCCGCCCCGTGACGGCAGATGCCATACCGCCGGCTCCGCCGCCGCGTCCTAGCGAAGGAGCCCGCTATGCACGGATGGCAGCCTTTGCCTTGGGGTCGGCCGTGGTGGCGGTCATGTTCTATATTCCGGTCTTCCCAAGTTTTGTCGCCATCGACTACATGGATGCGCACTGGCTTGATCTGTTCGAGTCAGACCACGCCTGGTGGGAGACTTTCCCGTTCTTCTTCCTGCTGGCCATGCCAGCAGCGGCGATTCTCTTGGTTATCACGACCTGCCTAGCTGGCATATTAAAGCAATGCCTACCGCGGCAACGCCCAGGTCGCTTTTCATTATACGGCCGCGAATATTTCTGGAAGTGGCAACTCTCCGCCGTCATGGATGCCTCCTTGCAGGTCTTGCATGGTTTATACGCCTCGGTCTATGTCGCCACCTGGCTTCGGTTACTCGGCACGAAAGTTGGCCGCGATGCCGAAGTCTCCACGGCCGAAGGGGTCGTGCCGGAGCTTTTGGAATTAGGTGATGAATCCTTTATCGCGGACGGGGCGATGCTCGGCGATGAAGAGCAACGTGGCGGCTGGATGGTGCTTCGACGGACGCGCATTGGCCATCGTTCCTTTGTGGGCAACGGCGCCTACGTCCCAGATGGTACGACCTTCCCCGAGGACTTCCTGCTCGGGGTACAGTCCAGTTCGCCGACTAACGAGCAGATGCAGCCGGGGCAGACCTGGATGGGCTCTCCGCCGATGCTCTTACCTGCGCGTGAGACCATCGAGTCGCAGGATCCGACGCTGACCTTCCGCCCGAGTTCAGGTCGTCGCTTGGCTCGGGCCTGTATTGAAGGCCTGCGCATCGTCGTGCCCTTGGCCTTTGTCATCGCGGTAGGTTATGTGACCGTCTACGAGACCATGGATTATGTGACGGAAGAAGACTGGCTGGGCTTCGCTGGCGCGTTGACGCTGGCAGGGTTGTGCTACGCCGCGATGGCCTTCGCCTTCGTCTGGTCTGCCAAGTGGCTGTTAATTGGACGGTATCGTCCGCGCCTCGCGCCCATGTGGACGCTGTTCGTTTGGGTAAGCGAAGCCGTGACGATTCTGCATGAATCCTTGGCGGTGCCAGCGTTACTCAATTACCTCCGCGGCACCCCGATGCTCGCGTGGGCCTTACGCCTACTCGGCGTGAACGTCGGGCGTGGTACCTGGATTAATACCACGGACCTGACGGAGTTCGACTGTGTCACCATTGGCGATGGAGCTGAACTGAATGAGCACAGCGGACCGCAGACGCATTTATTCGAAGACCGAGTCATGCGGATAGGCTTAGTCAACATTGGTGCACGGGCCACCTTGGGCGTGCGTGCCACCGTGCTCTACGATGCTTCCGTGGGGGAGGAATGTCGCCTCGGGCCGTTGACCCTGGTGGCCAAAGGTGAGCACACGCCAGCTCGCACTTCCTGGCAAGGCACGCCCTCGGCACCTGCGCCGATGAACTGATATGAAAGTCTACGACCTTTCCGAAGCAGCCTTCGTGACGGCACCAAAGGCGACCGACCTTTACCTCCTACGTTTACCTGCAGTGGGTCGTGGCCCTGCGGCCAAGGCGTCTTTACGGCGCGAAATCTTAAAGTTACTGCGCGGTTGGTATGGTGAATCGGTCGAACTCATTGAGACTGGCTTAGCGCCGACTTTTACCAACTGCCCGTTGAAACTCTCGATCTCCTACGATGGCCAGGACGGTTGGGTCGCGCTGGGTGCACGGGATAAATTGGGCTGCGACGCTGTGCTGGCCGCGGAATTCCCTGAAATGCTGGCCGTGGCTGAAAAATATCTGGGCGTCCGCGTGACGGAGCGCATTCAGCAGTCTCGACTACGTGCCGAGACTTTTGCCCACGCTTGGGCTAAGTATGAAGCGACCCTCAAGGCATTAGGGTTAGGCTTAACCGAGGACATCGAAGTGCCCGAACTGTTGTGTCACTATCACCGGCAAACACAGGCGGTCGTGGCGGTAGTGACGGAGTAGTTACACCTTAACCGAGCGGGCAGGGGAGGTGGCTTTCGGTGGGGTGCTGCGGTACTTCTTCACCAAAGCTTGCAGGATGGCGACCGTTTCGTCGTCTGGGACGCCATCGACCTTGGATCCACGGAAGTGGCGTTGAAACGATTCGAGCCCAAGGCCCAGGGTCTTATCCGAGTTATCATCTAGGCGGTAGCCGTAGGTCCGCAGCAGCTGCTGGATGGCAGCGTTCGAGAGCTTCTTAGATTTGAGCATGATACGGAACACCTGAACATCTTTGGCGTCCGGCCAGGCGCCGACGCCGTTGGCGGCAAAATATTCCCAGGGAAACATTGAGCCAGGATCAATTTTACGCCCGACCGCGATGTCGGAGTGGGCCACGATATTTTCGGGGCTGATTCCGTGCGTGGCTACCAAGTGCTGGGCGAGTGCGAGGACTGCTTCAACCTGCGGTTTGGGGTAAGGATTTACATTGCCGTCATAATTAACGATTTCGATGCCCAGCGAAGACTGGTTGAGACCTTCGAATTTCCCCCAGGCGCTTTTGCCCGCATGGAACGCGGCGAGGGAGTCAGGACACATCCGGAAAATCCGCGCCGTGGGTAGCTCGGCGCTGACCAGGTAGTGGACGCCAACCATGTGTCCTTTGGTCCGCCCCTGCAGGGTCTCTAGGGCAGAGGGCAGGGAGGAAGCCGTATGGTGCAGCACTAAAATCGAGATGGGCTGCTTACGCGCCTCGACGGCAGCGGATGTGGCCCCCTGGATCACCGAGAGTTTGGGGCTGACCGCGATGATTACGCCGGATGACTCAGCGGAGTTATTCGAAGAGGTGGTCCCGCAGCCTGTGATGGCCAAAATTACACACAAAACTGCTAAATGCTTTAAATATGAGGGATACATGCTTTATTGACGTATACTTATACAAATAATCGACCCCGTATAAACCCCCAAGATAATACTGTAAACATGCCTTTTACCTTTGTATTTACTGAATATCTATTAATTAGACATAATGTATATTGTGCGAAATACGCCTGTAGTTAAAACAACCGAAGAAAAGCGTTATTGATTGCTTGAGAGTTATCGAGCATAAATGGTTACCGCCATGAAAGTAGCCCGCCATATCATTGAAGCCCGTCGTGAAGCCATTGCCAAGTTACTGGGCAAGGTCGGTT
>Ga0214919_10000117_pt1 | contig 126124 bp, 99 predicted proteins | sample LL1503_MetaG_FD_177994 | JGI IMG/M metagenome (GOLD analysis project Ga0214919, IMG submission 177994) | Freshwater microbial communities from Lake Lanier, Atlanta, Georgia, United States - LL-1503 | ecosystem: Environmental > Aquatic > Freshwater > Lake | place: USA: Georgia | collected...
CGCCTTTGGGCTTGGCAGGGGTCACGTCGATGCGAGACGGCACGCCACGCAACACCTCGAACTGTGTGTGCAACCGATATCCGCACAGCGACGCCCCCTTGGCCTTGGGAAGCCATGAGAGCCGTGCGAGGCACGCCCGACGCCGAAGTTCTTTCGCACCTTGTCGAGGGTGCCGGCCTGCTTGAGTCCACGCAGGCTATCGACGATGGGACTAAAGAACCAGAGTAGGATCAGCGAACAATACTGATCCCAAGAATGATCCTAGCGCAGGTCGCGATTGCCTGCCTTGTCACGCTGCGTCCCCACGAGGTGCAGCCGTTCGATCAAACCCTGCAACGCCTTGAAATACTTCAAGCCGTGGATGTCTTCAGGGCGTATCTTGCGGCGAGCTGCTGCCATGGCTCACACTATGGCAACTTCGAGCTCAGGGCGCAACCCCGCCCAACTCCCCCGGATTCGCTGGTTTCTCTGTCGCAAATTTCGTGCCGAACACTACTGGGACGGGAGCGAATTTCCGTTCTGGATGCTGTCAAAAAAGGGTACAGCCATCGCATGTCCGGAATCCATGGCCGGATCAGGCGGTCGAAGCTAGGGGCGGTCTATGCGGGCGGCACGCAGGCGGCCGACAATATCGAGATCAGCGGCCTCGCCAAGCTTCTCGGCGAGTTCCAGGCACGCCGACCAGTCGATCACGTCTCGTTGCGCTGCCACGAGGCCGCGGATGTCCTGGTCGTCCTGTGGCCGTCCCGCGAGCGCTTTCATGACGAGCAGATCCTCGATCGACACCACAGGGATGCGCGTCCCTCCGATCGTGACCGGTGTCGCGCGGTGAACTGCCTGCTGCTCGAAGCCCGACATCCCGATCGCCAGATCGACACGGATGCCGGTCGACCGGTGCCGGAGCGGGAGGATGAACGACTTGGTAACCACCTCCTCCACGCCAGGGAAGAGCGGCTCGAAGCAGGTAGAGTCCAGTTCGTGCACCAATCGAAGGGCGTCTTCGACGGTCGCGAGGACCACCAAATCGACATCGACTGTCATCCGAGGCTGTCCGCGAAGCGATACGGCAAGGCCGCCGATGAGGGCACATCGCATGCCGCGTGCTTCCAGCACCGCGACCGCGTCAGCTAGCGTCGGCCAGAGGGCTGGTTCCACGGAGTACCTCGTCGTACCGGTGGAAAGCCCGGACCTGTTGAATGCGGTCGCTCAGTGTTTCCTGCCAGGCCCTGGCGTCCACCTGCTGCCAGTCTCCTGCCGCAACCCGTGCCGCCCGAACAGTAACGAACAGGTCGTCTGCCACGGCCACGCGTTCCGCGGGTAAGAGGCCAAGGACCCACGCAGCGTCACTGATCCGCACTTTTTCACCGCAGAGCTGTTCGAACAACTGCCAACGGTGCGTGGGTGCAAAAGGCTCGGTAGGGGCGTCGTCCAAGGTCATTCTGAAATTATACGATGAAAAAATGAGACCGGAGCAGCGGTGTTCGGCACGGCGCTTGCCGTGCTTTCAAGCGTGGCAACAAGATTGCATCTTGTGGGGCTCTTGGTCGCATTCGACAAGTTGAAAACTTGCCTCCACGGGGGAGGTCAATATCCGTTCCCCCCATTTCACGAACAAGTCAATCGGGGCGGTGGGGTTCGAACTCACGACCTCCTGGTCCCAAACCAGTTGCCGGGGGCATTTGACGATCATTGACTGACCGACCGCCAACCACCGTTTGTCATTGACTTTCCCGGCAGAAATGGCGATATTTGTTCGTTGACGAACGTTGACGTTCGTGGACACGAATTGACCAAACTCATAGCCCCGACATAGCCCCGAGGGATTCCGCCATGCCCGCCGGCGAAAAGCGAAGACTGACGAAACGAACGATCGACGCGATACCTTCCCCGATCGGGGACGAACGGGTCGTGGTCCACGACACTGACGTAAAGGGATTCTCGATCCGAATTTCCAGGGGGGCGAGGACCTTCTACCTCTACCGCTGGATCGGCGGACGACCGCAGCGGATCCGGCTCGGGGGCTACCCCGAATTGGCCCCCGAGGCTGCGCGCAAACTCGCCGAGAAATCAAACGGCGAGGTTGCGCAAGGAAAGGACCTCGCCGCCGAGCGGCGGGATCGCCGGCGACCGGACCGGACCGACCCGACCCTCGGGGAACTGGTCGCCCATACGCTCGCGCAGCATTGGAAGCCGAACTGCCGGACATGGAAGGAGCAGGAACGGCTGTTCGAGAAATACACCCCGAAAGCCTGGAAGCCCCGCCGGCTGTCGTCCATTTCGAAAATCGACGTGCTCGAGCGCCACCGGACGGTCGGCAAGGAAAACGGTCCCTATGTTGCGAACCGGTGGCGCGGGGTCCTGCACCGGCTGTTCGAGGTAGCTGCCGAGGATTTCGATTTCGTTGGCGGGAATCCGGTGCGGATGGTGAAACCGTTCGGCGAGCAGGAACGGGAACGGTTCGTGACACCCGAGGAACTACCTCGGCTGTTCGATGCGATCGACGCCGCGACGGACGTGCGGATCGCCGATTTCCTGCGGCTTGCCCTGCTGACCGGCGCGCGGAAATCCTCGATCCTGCGAATGAGGTTTGCGGACGTGGACCTCGCCCGAGCGGTATGGACGATCCCGGCAAACGATTCGAAGAACAAAGCACCCGTTCACGTTCCCCTGGTCCCCGAGGCGATTGAGGTGATTCGGTCGCGGCTGTTCGCCGCCGGCGGTCGGGATTTCGTGTTCCCCGGTCGGCATGGAAAGGGACCGCTGATCGACGTGCGGAAGCCGATCGCAGCGGTGTTCAAGGCTGCGGGGTTTGTGGACGTGCGGCTGCATGATCTGCGGCGCACGTTCGGGTCGTGGCAGGCTATGGGCGGGTCGTCCGAGCTGCTGATCGGAAAATCCCTCGGACACCGTGACACTCGATCCACGGCGGTCTACGCTCGGCTGACACTCGATCCCGTCCGGCAGTCGGTCGAACGTGCAACGGACGCTATGCGGTCGGTGGTGCAGGCTGATCGCCAGCGGCGGAAGGACGAAGCCGAGGGGACGTAAAAGAAACGGAAGGGACACGGGTGAAACGGAAACCGTCGAAGCGGAAAACGGCAAAGAAAAAACCGGCGATGTCGGCGAAGCCGCTGCGCGAACTCGGTGGAGAACTCTTGAAGCGGCTACCTTCCCGACCAGATTTGGGGATGGTTTTCTGGTTCGGAGAAGGGCCGCAACCGCCGCGAAAGCCGCGAACCGAAATCGCTGGTGCTCCCTTGCCGCCGGATCTCGAGCCAGCGGTGCGCTACTACGCTGGGAATATGTTCGATAGCGTGGAACAAGACCTTACCCGTCCGCCATGGGAATGGGGACCAGGGACGGACGGCGAGGAAGAATCCGAGGAAGACTACCCCGGCTGGAAGCGGGCGGACATTCTTCCTGAGGGGTGGTACCGAATCCGACAAACGCTCGAGGACTGCTTTCGGCAAGGCTTCTACCTCGCGCTGCTGCGGTATGCGGACGATCTGAAAACGTCTGCGGAAGCCGAGCCGCTGATCGAAGGTCTGCGGCAAGCGGCCCGCAAGGGTGGCGCTGCTCGCCGAGCGCAAGCCGCGCCAATTCATAAAGCGATCCGCAAACGATTCCGAGAGTTGCGGAAGACGACACCAAAGAAAACCGTTCGGTATCTGCGGGTCGCCGAGGAATTCGAAATGTCTGATCGACAAGTCGCTCGGATCGTAGACGGGATCGACTAGAAAACCGCTGCTATCTGCGGCGCACGACAAACCCTTTGGTTTGTCGAATCGCACGACAAACCCGCTGGTTCGTCGTGTTCACGATGCTTCCACGTCCATAGATTTCGTGTAGTCGCAATCAATCGTCCGACGTGGACGACGTGCGAGGAACACGAAACGAAAGGACGCGAGAAATGGCAACGGCAACGGACGACCGGCTGCTGACCAGGAAGCAAGCCGCCGAGGTGCTCGGCTTTCAGCCGCAGACCCTCGCCCGCTGGAAGTGGGAAGGACGTGCGGATCGTCCGCCCGAGGTGCGGCTCGGTCGTGCGGTGCGATACCGCGCGAGTGAGTTGTCCCGGTGGATCGCCGATCGCGGCGAGAACCCGACTAGGAACCCGAGGAACTAACCCCAGAAATACTGCAACCCGCCGGATCTCACCCCGGCGGGTCGCGGAAGCCCGCGTAGGAGGCGGGTCCATATGTTCGGATGCTACTGCGCCGATCCGGCGATTGAAACGGCGATCGTAGACGCCCTTGAATTCTACGGTCTGGAAGCAAGTCCAGCCGCCGCGAACCGCCGGCCCGCGCCAGCGGCGAGCCTTGAGGAACACCTCGAGCGGGTGGCGCTGTCTGGCAAGGTGCTCGCCCTGGTCCGCCGGTCGGTTGCGGTCGGACAGGACGACCGGCGACGAATCGAGCGGCTTGTCGATTCGGCTTGCCAGCGGCTCGAGGAAGCCGACCAACCGCCGGCGGTGCGGAAGTATGCCACCGCCGGCGCGGCTGCTGTCGTGGCATACGCTGCCGCCGGGGGCGGGTCGATCGGGTCGTTTGAATCCTTCCGGCGGTCGTTCGTGTCGTCTGCCGAACTGCTCGAGCCAGTAGCCGATCCCGTGGTCGATCGGCAGGACGTGCGGCCCGCACCGATCCGCGATCCGCACCGCCGTCCGAATCCGCCGGGGTCGGCTGCACCGGCGAAGACGAACCCGACCAGGACGATCCGCTCGAGCCGGTGGTCCGCCACCGGAAAGGCGGTGCGGTCGTGAACGTGGAACGTCTTACGGAAACGGGAACCCGGCTCGGGCGACACCTCGCACGGGTGCAGGCTGATCTGCGGCAAGCCGACCGGCTGCGCGGGTCGCGGCGGGAAACGATCCTGCGAGTTGCGGCTCGCCAATTCATGCAGGCAGGGTTTCACGATCTGGCGAAGGACGTTCGCCGGCAAGCAAGGGAGGTGCAGAAATGACCAGGGAGGTAGGCGAAGTGGCAAACGACACCGACGACCGGCTCGGGGACCTCGAGCTGCTCGCCGGCAATCTGCGGCGGGCGATCGTGGCTGTTCTGTCGCACGCGATCCGCCGTCAGCATTTGCCGGGGGCGTTCACGTTCGATTCCGCATTGTGGGATCGGCTGCGGGACCTGGACGGGGACGGCGCTTGCTCGGCTGTCTCGAATGAAATCGAACAGGTGCAGGCGCTGCTGCGGCGGGGAGGTGCGGAATGATCAAACGATCGAACGACAAGCCGGCGCACGTCGAAGCGGTTCGCCGCCGGCTCGAGGAAGCCGCGCACGAACGACCCGAGCCGAGGTTCGGAGCGCGGCGGACCAGGAAGCCGCGCCGACCGGTGGACGTGCCATCGGTGCAGCGGGAATTCCGATTCGAAAGCGAGGTGCAGGAATGAGCAAGCGAAAGCCTGCACCCGCGCCGCCGGCGCTGACCGGTGAAATCCTGTCGCATCGCCGAGGATTCGAACGGTTCGTGCTCGAGCACGCCGAGCCGTGGCATAGGGAACACCTCGGGCGGTTGTTCGTGAATTGGCGAACGTGGAACGGCGATCATTTTGAAAGCCGGCTCGAACCGCCGTATCTGGTGCTCGCCGAGCCGGCATACAGCCGCGCCTACGGATGCTGTGCTGCCTTGTCGGGATTCGGCGGTCGATCGGAAATTCGGATCCGTCCGTCCCTGGTGCGAGGGTCGCACCCGCACGTCCTTTCTGGTCGGGAATACCAGGACGGGCGGGATCGGTTCGTGGACGACGTGCTGCTGCATGAAATGGTCCACCAATGGCAATTCGAGGTGCTCGGCGATCCCGAGCCGGCATACCAGGGACACGGCCCGCTGTTTCGTGACGTGGCGAACCGGATCGGCTCGGTGCTCGGCTTGTCCAGGGTTCGAGACAGTAAGCGGCGTGGAACGGATAAGGACCTCCCGAGTTGCGCCCAGTGGCCGCATTGTGTCCGAACGGCGGACCACTACCTCGGAGCGTATCGTCCGCGCCGCCGCGCTCGCCGGTGCGGTGCTCCGCTCGAGCGGATCGGCTGGTATGCCATTCAGCACGTCTACCGCGCCGCCGATCGGGAAGCCGCCGCCGCCGAGGTACGGGAAGCGGTCGAGGCTGCTATCGGTTTGTCCCTCGAGCCGTGCGAGGTGCAGGCATGATCGCCGAGGTAAATTCGGAAACGGTTTCCGAAAAGCCGCGCCGGGGTCGCCCCCGGTCGTGGCAGCGGAAATACGCCGAGCATTTGGAGCGATCGAACCTGCTGCCGAGCGGGTGCGGCTGCGAGCGCAGCCGAATGAATGTCGCTTTTCGATACGCGGCATATCGTCCGGCGATGAAACTGCTGTCCGCCGGCGAGCGCGCTGATCTGTTCGAGGCAACGGACGAAGAACTGCGGCAAGTCGGAACCTTTCCTCGAGGGTGGGATTCTGCGGCGCTGGAAATCGGGCGGCTGCTATCGGCGATCGACGCCGACGACGAAACCGCACGGGGATACCTCCTGGTCGCGGTGAACGCTCGCCGGGATGGTGTTTCGTGGCGGGCGATCCGTTCGCATTTCCGATCCCTGCGGCTCGGCGAGCGGTGCGGCAACGCACTTTCCCTGTTGTCCGAACTGGCGAGGACGATCGACGCCTATCGCTCGAGGTTCCCGGCGACGACCGACCAAATGATCGCCGGCGCGGTGCGGTCCCTGTTCGGGGTCGTTTCCGAGCGAATCGACACCGAAACCGCCGAGCAGTCTGAAAACGACCTCGCCATTTGCGATTAGACGCCCTATCGGATCGCCGCCCGACCTCTGACACCTACAGAAAATCGACCTACGACCTGGACCATCGGCACGACGCCGATAGGAACGACACCCCGAAAGGAAGCACGAATGAGCACGACAGAGAACACCGCCGCCGCCGCGCCACTAGATTTCAAATGGGCGCCGAATGGCAAGGGACTGAAAACTACGCTGCGGGTGTTCGACGGAAACGATCTGATCGAAACCGACACGGTCGATCTGGCGAAGACGGCAAAGCGAACCGAATTCGCCGAGCGGCTCGCCGCCCGCACGGGAATCCCGGTCGAGGACGTGGAATCCGAACTACTTCGAATCACGAACGAACGATCGACGGCAAACGAACCCAAGCCGGACGCCGCGCCCGACGACGACCTCGCCGAGCAGACCCGCGCCGCCCTCGAGCAGACCGACCAGGACGTGCGAGAGGAAGCCGAGCGACTGCTCGAGGATCCTGCCTTGCTCGAGCGGATCGGGGTGGACATTGAAACCGCCGGGGTCGCCGGCGAGCAGGAGCTCGCGCTGACGCTCTATCTGGTCGGTGCTTCCCGGCTACTGCGCCGCCCACTCGCCGCGATCGTGCAGGGGCAATCGTCCTCGGGAAAGTCTTACACCGTCGAACGGGTGGCAAGCCTGTTCCCGCCCGAGGCGGTCATTCACGCTACCCAAATGACACCACAAGCACTGTTCCACGCCAAAGCGGGAAGCCTGTCGCACCGGTGGGTCGTCGCCGGCGAGCGGTCCCGGCTCGAGAACGACGACAAAGCCGAGGCTACCCGCGCAATGCGGGAAATGTTGTCCGCCGGACGGCTGACGAAAATGATGCCGATGAAAGTCGCTGGCGAAATCCAGACCGTGACGATCGAGCAGGAAGGACCGATCGCATTTGTCGAATCCACGACCTCGGCGAGAGTTTTCGAGGAAGACGCGAACCGCTGCATCATGCTGTCCACCGACGAACGCCGGTCGCAGACCAGGACGATCATGCGCCGGCTCGCCATGCACGCCAGCGGCAAGGTTCGATCGGACGGTCCTCGGGTCGGCGCCCGCCATCATGCCCTGCAACGGCTGCTCGAGCGCCGGACGATCGTGATTCCGTTCGCCGAGCGGCTGGTCGAGTTGCTCGAGGTGTTCGCCGATCGGGTCGAGTGTCGCCGCGCCTACCCGATGGTCCTGTCGATCATTGAGGCTTCCGCCCTGCTTCACCAACGGCAACGGCGGACCGACCAGGACGGGCGGCTGATCGCCGAGCCGGCGGACTACGGGGTCGCCGCACGGCTGCTGTCCGGCCCGCTGGCGAGGACGATCGGGGAAAGCCTGTCGGATCCCGGTCGGCGATTCCTCGAGCGGCTGCTCGCCGAGGTGGACGACACTATCGACCCGCTGCCGACACCGTTCACGGCGAAGGACGTTCGGCGGCGGCTGAATGTCGGACGGTCTACGGTCTGCGGCTTCCTGTCCGAACTCGAGGACAAAGGATTTCTCGACCCCACCGAGGGGGCACCGGTCGGTCGGGGGCGTCCGCCGAAAGCCTGGAAGCCGACCGGCAGGGACGGCGAGGACCTGGACGTGCTTCCGCCGGTCGAAAAACTTTTTCCGGTGGATGGCGGAAACGAAATGACAAAAATGCCGCCGGCGAAGCCGAGGTAGGTTTTCCCTCGGGAAAGACGGCGGTTTCCCGCCGCTGAATTTTGCCGAACCTCGATTCGGACAAATTCGGACAAATGGCAGAAATCGGCGAACGTCCCTGCTGCCGAGGACGTGCTCCGGTGTTTTGCTATTTCTGCCGAATTTGGTCCCGTCCGGCGCGGCAAAATTCAAACCCTGCACCGGCAACGGCTTACGTTCGATTTTCGGGTTTTTGTCTTTTTGCCGGCGGCTAAACGACACGGTTTTTTTGTCATCGTCGCCCGTGGGGCGCCGGTGGACGGCTGGCAAAGGACCCGCTCGACCTCGAGCTATCGGGAGAGACTCGATCGACCAGGGGATTTCGCAGCCGGTGCGGCGTGGTGGCGGTCGGCAAAAGGACCCGTCCGTCCGCCGGCGAGCAGGGAGGGAAGACTCGATCGAGCGGCGGTTTTCGCAGCCGAGGCTGCCGGGCTGCTCGGTCGGAAAGGACCCGCCGACCGTCTGACGTGAGCGCCGTTCACGACACTGTTTTTTGTGGCTGGTCGGCGACTACTGGCGAGGACCTCGGCGGCAAAGGACCCGCTCGCCGGTCCGGTCGGGGGCTGCTCGGCGGGTCCCACCGAAAAACGTCCCGAAATTCGCGGAAACAGGCGCGGCGGTTGCGTGGGGTCTCCCGATGTCGGTCGGGTTTGCAATCGCCCCTACCCCCCCCTGGTGAAACCTGCGGGAACGTGCGCGGCGGTTGCGTGGGGTTTTCGAGGTGTCGGCGGCTTGTCGGTGGACCCTACCCCACCCGACGGGTCGTGCGGTTTTTGGAAATCCGACCGGAAATCCGCATACAGCGGGCATGGGGTCAAGGGGCTGGTGACAGTCTTTCGAACGACCCCACCCCGGTCCTGCACCGGATTTCCAATTACAGCCACCCGTCCGCAGCGGTAACAACCGTGGTTCGTTGCGGTGAAAACCGGGATGATTCGCCCCGCCCTGCCCCCGGCTAGAGGTGCTCGACGTGCGGTTGCGGGTCGAACTGCCGACCGGCGAAATCGGTCGAAGCATAGCCCCCGCATAGCCCCGAGCGGTTTTCGGGATCCGGCGGATTGCCGGATCATGAAAGAAAAGCCCTGTATTTCAAGGGAAAAATCAAGTCGGGGCGGTGGGGTTCGAACTCACGACCTCCTGGTCCCAAACCAGGCGCGCTACCAACTGCGCTACGCCCCGATGGCGGGCCCACGATCCGTGATCCTTGGGCCCGCTGAAAATAGTCTACCGCATCGGCGGCTGAAGTCACTCCGCCAGATGTTCGAAGAGCCGCTGGAATTCATCGAGATTGGCAAACGGGATCACGATTCGGCCGGCCCCCTTGCCGTTGGCGTGGACCACCACTTTCACGCCCAATGCCCGCCGCAGGTCGTTTTCCACGGCTACGGTCTGGCTCGAACGCTTCGTGGCCGGGCGGCCCGGCTTCCGCTTCACCGCCGTGCCGGCCCCCGTGGCAGTGCCTCCGCCACGCGAGTGGTCGTCGGATTCATCGAGCGTTCCATCCTCGTCGGCCAGATCATCGGCCCGGAGGATCTCGGCCACCTCCGCTTCGATCACGCGGACCGAAAGTCCGTCGGACGCGATCCGGTCGGCGAGCCGCGACTGCTCCTCCTCGTCACCCAGCGGCAGGAGCGCCCGCGCGTGCCCCATCGAGATCGCGCCTGAGCGGAGCCTTTTCTGCACCGCCTCGGGCAGTTCGAGCAGACGGATCAGATTGGCCACCGTGGACCGGTCGATCGAGAGCCTCTTGGCGAGTTCGTCCTGCGTGCCGCCCCAGGCGGAAAGATACTGCTTGAAGCTCGTCGCCTTCTCCAGCGGGTCGAGATCGCGACGCTGCAGGTTTTCGACGATGGCGATCTCTGACATCTGCCGGTCGTCCACCTCGAGCACCCGGACGGGCACCTTGCCCCAGCCCAGCCGCCGCGCGGCGAAGAGCCGCCGCTGGCCTGCGATCAACTGATAGCGGTCGCCATGCGGCCGCACCACGATCGGCTGCACGAGCCCGTGCTCCCGCAGGCTGTTTGAAAGCTCCACCAGATCGGTGTCGTTGACGATGCTCCGCGGCTGCCACGGATTGGGGTCGATGAGACCCTCGGCGATCTCATTGGTGGGGAGCGACGCGGCGGCCTGTTCCAACTCCTCGGGCTTGTGGAGGATCAGCCGGGCGGCCCCGGCACCGAGTTCCTGGCGGGCGGGTTGCGTGACCACGGCAGCAGTGCCGTGCGCGACCGGGGCGGGGTCGATTCCGGCCCGACCCAGCAGTGCCTCCAGCCCACGGCCCAAGCGTCGTTCCTTACTCACAGTCGCGTACCTCCATGCACAGTTCTGTATAGGCCCGCGCTCCTCGTGAGCGCGGCGCGTAATCGAGCACACTCTGCGCGTGGCTGGGCGCCTCCGAGACGGCCACGTCGCGCGGGATCACCGTCTCGAAGACGATCTCCCCGAAGAAATCCCTGACCTCGGCCTCGACCTCCGCCGTCAGTTCGAGTGCGGCGTCGTGCATCGTCAGCACGATCCCGCTGAACCGCAGCCGGCCCGGTCGCTCGGCCATCACGTCGCGGATCACCTCGATCATCTGGGTGAGTCCTTCGAGCGCGAAGTATTCGCATTGGATTGGCATCAGCACCTCGGTGCTCCCGGCCAGCGCCGTCCGCGTCAGTTCGCCGACACTCGGCGGACAGTCGATCAGGCAATAGTCCCAGGCATTGAGCCCGCGGGCGAGATGATTTTCGAGCACCATCGACCCGCTCCGGGCCTCGGCCGCGATCCGTTCGACATCGCGGACACTGCGGCTTCCGGGGATGATGGAGAGATTGGGAATCCCCGTGGCTACTACCGCCTCGGAGAGCGGAGACTCCGACACGAGCGGGTGCGTCAGTGCGGGGATGGCACCGAAGCCGGTGGTGGCGTTGCACTGCGGGTCGAGGTCGAGCAGGAGCGTGCGGAGGCCGCCCCGGGCCAGGCCGGCCGCGAGGTTGGCGGAGGTCGTCGTCTTGCCGACGCCGCCCTTCTGATTGGCCACGCAGAGAATCCGTCCCACACGCACATCCCTTCCAAACGCCAACGCACGCACAACGCGTGCCCTCGGAATATCGGCAGCAACCGGCCCCACATGGACGTGGTTTCACATGAAACCGCCCTCGTTGCCCAGCCTTCGCAGATTGCTGGTTTCACGTGAAACCTGTGCGGCTTGGGTGGTGGTGGCCGGGGACGGTTCGGGGCTGCCCACGTCCCGTCGCCGGACGTGGACAGCCCTCACGGATACATCGGATTCCATACAAGCCCCCGGCGGAAGCCGGGGGACTCCGGGTGGGACCGCCGCCCAACGTGCCATGCAAAACCGGGCTCGCCCAACGACCCGGTGTCCCCGGACTTCCGTCCGGGGCTTTTTTTCAAACTCGCGTCAGGCCCGGAGGGCCGGGTAATTACCAGCGGGCGGAGGCCCGCCAAGAAACTGCTGAGGACAGGCATCCGCCTGTCGTGGCGACACGATGCGATGTTTTTCGTGAAACAACGCCCCCGGACCTCCGTCCGGGGCTTTTTGTCAAACGTGCGCCAGGCCAGGAGGACCGAATGAGCAAGCCGTCACACGAGCGGATTAAAAACCAGACCGCTGGCGAGCTTGGGATAGAAGTAGGTGCTCTTGGCTGGCATGCGTTCGCCGGTCTGGCTCACCTGGCGGATGTCGTCCACGCTGGCCGGCATGACGAGCGCGGCCAGCGGATAGCGGCCGGTCTCCAGCGCCTCCACCACCTCCTGCACGAGGTGCACATAGCCGGGGGTGGGGATCTCCTTGGCACCCAGCAGGTCGCCGATCACAAGGCGGTGGAGGATCGACACGCCGAGGCTCCTCCAGGCGGCCCCATGGTCGGCCGCCACCGCCTCCATCCGGGCCCGGCCCGCCGGGGTGATCCGGGCCAGCGTCCAGGCCTGATCGCCAGATGTGTAGAGGCCGAGCGTCCCCTGGCTGCCTTCCGATTCGACCTCGAGCCAGACGTTCTCCGCGTCGGCCGGGCCTGTGCCCGCCGGTTCCGCCGTAAAGCAGTCGCCCAGCCTGGCGGCGAGATCGGCCGTCGTGGCCACGGCGGGCTGCGTGAAGAGCCGGTGCGTGGGGAGCACGACCAGGCCCGGATCGCTCATGCCCACCAGCATCATCAAAACGAAGTTGGCCGGGTGGTCGGACGGCAGCGGTTCGCCGCCGTGCTCCTCGGCATATTCTCGGGCCACCTCGTCGCGGTAGTTGCAGGCGGTCTCATAGCGGTGGTGGCCGTCGGCGATGAAGACAGGCTTCGGTCCCAGCAGGCCGGCCACCCGGGCGGCGACCGACTCATTCGTCATCGGCCACATCCAACTCCGCACGCCGAGGTGGTCGGTCGCCTCCACGGGCGGCTGGCCGGCCACCGACGCGTCGAGCAACTCCTGCACCTCGCCCTCGGGGTCGGGGTAGAGGCCAAACACCTGGCTGAGGTTGGCCCGGCAGGCCCGCGTGAGCAGCAGGCGGTCTTGCTTGGGGCCCGACATCGTCTCCTCGTGCGGGTGGATGTTGCCGGTGCCAAATCGTTCCAGGCGCACCCGGGCCATCACGCCCCGGCGGACGTGCCTGCGTCCCTCGACCTCGAACTCCTGGTGGTAGACGTAGAGCGCCGCTGCGGACTCCTGCATGAGCACGCCCTGCTCCCGCCACGCCCGCAGGAACTTCGCCGCCCGCGTGTATCGATTCGACAGGTCGTCGTCGCCCGGCTCCTCCCGGTTGAGTTCGAGCCGGACCACATTGGCGGGATGCTGCTCGTAGAGCCGCTGTTGGAGTGCCGCATCGATGACGTCGTAGGGAGGGGCGATGACCTGCGAGAGGACGCCGACATGCTTGGGGTCGTAGCGGAGGCCGCGGAGCGGAGCGACGGAGGGCATGCGTGGGGTGCACCCGGGGGAGGAGAACGTGCGGAACGAAGAGCGTAGCACACCGAATGGCCGCAGTCGTTGAGGGCGGGAATGCCGTGATGTTTCCACGTGGAACGGCGGCAACGCATAAAAAAGCGGGGGCGTCGCATCGCGACGCCCCCGCCCTGAATCGATCTGTGCCGAACGAATCCAGCCGGCTTAGTACCGGTAGTATTCGGGCTTGAAGGGGCCCTCGACTGGCACGTGCAGATACTCGGCCTGGGCGGGGGTGAGCTTTGTCAGCTTCACGCCCAGCTTGTCGAGGTGCAGGCGGGCCACCTCCTCGTCGAGCTTCTTGGGGAGCATGTGAACGCCGATGTCGTACTTGTCGGTGTCTGTCCAGAGGGCAATCTGGGCCAGCACCTGATTGGTGAAGCTCGTGCTCATCACGAACGACGGGTGGCCGGTGGCACAGCCCAGGTTCACGAGCCGGCCTTCGGCCAGCACGAGCACCGACTTGCCGCTTGGCAGCGTGTAGCGGTCGACCTGCGGCTTGATCTCGACCTTCTTCACACCCTTCGTGTTTTCCAGCCAGGCGATATCGATTTCGAGGTCGAAGTGCCCGATGTTGCAGATGATCGCGTCGTTGGGCATCTGCTGGATGTGCGATCCGAGGATGACGTCGCGGCAGCCGGTGGCCGTCACGAAGATCTGGCCACGAGAGGCAGCCTCCTCCATGGTCGTGACCTCGTATCCCTCCATCGCGGCCTGCAGGGCGTTGATGGGGTCAACTTCGGTGACGATCACGCGGGCACCGAGCGCCTTCATGGAGTGGGCAGAGCCCTTGCCGACGTCGCCGTAGCCGCAGACCACCACCACCTTGCCGGCCACCATCACGTCGGTGGCCCGCTTGATGCCGTCGGCGAGGCTCTCGCGACAGCCATAGAGGTTGTCAAACTTGCTCTTGGTGCAGGAGTCGTTGATGTTGATCGCCGGGAGCTTCAGCTCGCCGTTCTCATGCATCTGATAGAGACGGTGCACGCCCGTGGTGGTCTCCTCGGAGAGGCCGCGGATGCCGCCGATCAGCTCGGGATACTTGTTGTGCACCATCGAGGTGAGGTCGCCACCGTCGTCGAGGATCATGTTGAGCGGCTCGCCATCCTTGAAGAACAGCGTCTGCTCGATGCACCAGTCGAACTCCTCGTTGGTCATGCCCTTCCAGGCGTAGACCGGGAAGCCGGCCTTGGCGATGGCGGCGGCGGCGTGGTCCTGCGTGGAGAAGATGTTGCAGCTGCTCCAGGTGACCTCGGCGCCGAGTTCCTTGAGTGTCTCGATGAGAACGGCCGTCTGGATCGTCATGTGGAGGCAGCCGGCAATCCGCGCCCCGGCGAGGGGCTTCGAGCGGCCGTACTTCGCCCGTAGGGCCATCAGACCGGGCATCTCGTTCTCGGCCAGCATGATCTCCTTGCGGCCCCAATCGGCCAGCGACAGATCAGCGACTTTGTAGGGCAGACGGGTTTCAACTTGCGACACGTGAAAGGCTCCTGGAACGGGTGGGATAGGTGAGCGATATCGTCCCATAGTAGCCTCCCGACGGCAATCGCAAAGGCCGCTAATGAAGGCCCTGAATGCCCCGGAGGGCGGCGGCGACGAATGCCCTGACCTTTTGCGGGTCTTTCCGCCCCGGCGTGGCTTCCACGCCGCTGGCGGTATCTACGGCTGCAAGCCCCGTGACGCGGACCGCCTCGGCGACGTTGTCGGGGGTCAGCCCGCCCGCGACGGCCATCGGCACCGTCAGCGAGCCGGCCCGGGCGAGCGCCGTCCAGTCGACCCGTTCTCCGGTGCCACCAAGCCGTCCAGATTCGGTGTCACGTGAAACGGCGGCATCGACGATGACCATGGCGGGCGCGGCACCCGCGGCCGCCGCTGCGGCAATCCACCGGCGGGCGGCCGCCAGCGCGTCGGTGCCGGGCCGAGAGGTCTCCAGCCGCACGGCCCGGATCACGGGCAGGCCAGCGAGTTGTCCACATCGCTCGGGCGGGTCGATCGGTTCCCGCCCGCCGCCCAGATGACCGTGCAACTGGATTGCGTCGAGGCACAGGGCGCGGGCGATCTGCAGCATGTCATTGACCGGGCTCCCGGCAAACACGCCCACCCGCAGAACCCCGGCGGGAATGGCGGCGACCACCTCGCGGCCATGGGCCACGTCGAGTTGGCGTGGCGAGCCCTGCACAAAGTTGAGGCCGATGGCGTCGGCACCTGCCGCGGCGACCATCTCCGCGTCGGCGGCGGTTGTCACGCCGCAAATCTTCACCTGGAACACGCGTTTACCTCCGGGCGTCATATCCGGTGCCACCGGTCTGGGACGAGCCTTTTTCTCCACGTGTCAAAGTCTACGGGGGAGTCGGATGGTGCAGGAAGGCGCGGCCGTTGGTCGAAATCAGATGGGTCGGAAGTTGCGAACGCCACCTCTGGATACTCGAACCCGTGCATCAACCCCGTCGACACCCGTCCACCCGCCCCTTCATGGCCGTCCCTCGCACACAGTTCTATCACCCGGCAAAGGTGATAGACGGGGCGCTGCACGCCATCGACCGCGCGATCCGCCGCGCCGAGGGAATCTCGCTGGTGGTCGGGCCGCCGGGGACGGGCAAGTCGCTGCTCTTGGCGAAGGTGGGCGAGAGTGTGGCCGAGGACTTCAGGGTGGCCCTGCTCTCTGGTGCACGGATCTGCACCCGTCGGGCGCTCTGGCAGTCGATCCTCGTCGACCTGGGAAAGCCCTACCGTGGCATCGACGAAGCCGAATTGAGGATCGCCGTGGCGGAGGTGGTGAGGGAACTGGCCGCCATGGGATCGGGGCTCGTGATCCTGGTGGACGAGGCCCACACCCTCCCGTTGCGTCTCATCGAAGAACTGCGGCTGCTGGCGAACACGCCGACGCCGCTGCCCGCCGTCCACATCGTGTTGGCCGGCCCGGCGGCCCTCGAAGAGCGGCTGGCCGCGCCGAAGATGGAGAGTCTTGCGCAGCGGATCGCGGTCCGTTCCTATCTCGAACCGCTCGACCATGCGGAGGCCGTTGCCTATCTGCGGACGCAGACGAAGGCTGCGGGGCTCGACTGGGACACGTGCTTCGAGCCGGGATGCGGTGACACCGTCTCCAGCATCGCCGACGGCGTGCCGCGACTGATGAACCAGCTCTGCGACCAGGCGATCGTGCTCATGGCCGATGCCAGGCGGCGGGTGAAGCCCTCCGATATCGCTGCGGCCTGGCAGGAGATCCAGAAGCTGCCGTCGCCGGCGCTGTTCGGACACCTCGTGGCCGGAGAGACATGCCCCGACACCACCGGCAGCGATGCCGCCAACGAGAGCGGCAGGTCCAGCTCTGGCACCGAAGGCTGTATGGATGACGCGGTCGATGGCTCCGACGAAGGCATCTTCGTCCGCGAGCACGGTGGCGAGAGCGGCGTGGGCGTGATCGAGTTCGGATCGCTGGACGACCATCCTGGTGACGGAACGACCCGGCCGTTCTCCGATCTGGGCGGGATTCTGGACCGAGAGAACGAGGAGCCAATCCGTGCCGGCCAGTCTGATCCTTGGCATGGTCCGGACGTCGAGTTTGTGTTCGATGCCTCGACCGATCCCTTTCAGGAGTTCTTCGAGCAGGAGGAGCGGATCGTGGAACGCTATCTCATGCGATCGCCAGACGACTTCAGCCGCCATCAGCATGTCGCCAGCTGCGAGGGGGCGGCGCTGGTGCGGCAGTTGGCCGAACTGGCCGACAGCCGGCCCGGGACGGCTGCGGCCCCCGGTGGCGGGAGGACGCCGTCAGGCGTGTCCGAGCAGACTGGGGGCATCCCGCAGCCGCCAGCCGAACCCAGCCGCCTCGTCGTGACGACGGCCGCCGAACTGGATGACTCCGACATGGTTGTGATCGAGGAAGACCTGCTGGCACAATCAGCGGGCAAGCCGGTGGTTGCCGCCGTGCGGTTGGGCGACTACCGTCGACTGTTCGCACGTCTGAGACGCGGTGGCTGAATGGACGGAAAAGTAGCCATTCGTGGCCGATGCGGTCTTTTATTCGCTGCGTGCTAATCTGGCCGACGTTATGTCCTCCACCGCAGACATTCACTCACGCACGGACTGGCCTTCGGGCCGCGTGCTCATCGTGTCGGCCACCTACAACGAGCACGACAACATTGTCGCGTTGATCGATCGTGTGCTGGCGGTTTCGCACGACTTGCAACTCTTGATCGTCGACGACGACTCCCCTGATGGCACGGGGCGGATCGCTCTGGCCCTTGCGGAGAAACAACCGCGTCTGCACGTGCTGACGCGTCGCGGTCGTCGCGGCCTGGGCACCGCGATTCTTGAGGGCTTTGAGATCGGTCGGCAGCATGGCTTCCAAGTGGCCGTCAACATGGACGCCGACTTCAGCCATGACCCCGACGACATCCCGCGATTGCTGGCGGCGCTTGAACCCGTGGGGGGCAAGGCTGCCGATGTGGTGGTGGGCTCTCGGCGGGTGCCGGGTGGACAAACGGTGGGCTGGCCTCTCTCGCGTCATGTGGCCAGCCGGATGGTCGGCTGGTTCACACGCTGGGTGCTGTGGGTGCCGATCCGTGATGCGTCGAGCGGGTTTCGGGCGGTGCGGCTGTCAATCTTCGACCGGGTGTCGGGACCGTTCGCAGAGGGCTATGCCTTTCAGGAAGACCTGCTCTGGAGGGTACACCGGGCTGGTGGTCGGTTGGCCGAGGTGCCGATCACGTTCACCGACCGGCTGAAGGGCTCGAGCAAAGCGGATTTCGCCGAGAGCAGACGGAGCATTGGCGAACTGCTGCGGCTCGCCCGGCAGACATGGCTGGGGTGAGCCGGAACTCACTTGCCCTGGATGCCGAGCGGATCGAAGGCTTTGCCTGTGGGAGTCGGCGACGAGAACGGAGGCGGTCCGAGCGTCGATTGCGCCGGCATTGTTGGGGCCTGCTGGGGCTGCATGGGCCGCTCCGGTTGCAGGGGCTGTCCTGGCGCCGGCGCAGCGGGCTGCTCGCCGAGCGCGACGGCGAGCCCCTCGCGCGCATCCTTCATGGTGGGGTTGATTTCAAGCGCCTTGCGGAAATGCAGGATCGCCTCGTCCTTGTTGCCCTGTCGAAAGAGGGTGACGGCATAGTTGTTGAGCAGCGCCGCATTGCCCGGCTCTTTCTCGAGCAGAAAGCGAAACGCGTCGCTGGCTTCGGCGAAGCGGCCGGCTTGAAAGAGCGCGTTGGCGAGATTCACCCGCATCGCCGGCACGTGGGGCGTCAGCCGGCAGGCCTCGGCAAACTCCTTGATGGCCTCGTCGAGACGGCCCTTGGCGGAGAGGGCCGAGCCGAGGTTGTTGTGCGTTTCCCCGAGGTCGGGCCGGAGTTTGGTGGACTGGGTGAAGTGATAATAGCCACCCTCGATGTCGCCTCGGGAGAATTTCTTGGCCCCGAGGCGATTGTGCGCCTGCCAGGCGTCGTGGTTGGTCTTGAGCGTGTGCGTCCAGAGCGCGTCTTCGCTGGCCCAGGCATTCGCATAGCGAAATGAGAGCAACGCGCAGGTGGCCAGTGCGATGGTCCCACCGGCGATGATCAGCGGCTGCGCCGACACCGTCGATCGTTCGTACCACCGCGTCGCCGCGGCGCCGATCAGGGCGATCACGCCGATCATCGGCAGGTAGTTGAAGTGGTCGGCGACCCACGTGATCCGCATGTAGGAGATGGTGACGAAGCCGAGCACGGGCAGCACCATCAGCAGGAAGAAGCCGAGGCCGAAGAGCACGTGCCGGCCCCAGCCAGGGCGGTCGGCCGTGCCACGGTTGGCCCAGATCCACGCGGCCGCGGCGGCGATGACCGGCCATGCCAAAAACTGCCAGGCCTTCGGTGGATCGACCTCCCACCGCGGGTAGATCGGCAGAAGGTTCACCGGCCAGACGATCTCCGCGAGGTAGAAGAGGATCGCCATGCCCGCGGTGGCAATTCGCGAGGCCACGCCGCCGACGAGTATTTTCTCCGCGCCGATGGCGCGGCCGTGCTGATACTGGATCGTGATGATGCCGAGGACGAGTGAGATCAGAAAGAAGGGAGCCGTCCGGATGACGTCCTGCAGCGTGACCGTGCCGCGCTTCCACCAGGCGTGCAGCAGCAAGAGGACCGGCAGGCCCACCATCGACGTCTTCGCCAGCATCGCCAGCAGAAAGAACACCATCGAGAGCACGTAGAACCACGTTCGTCTGCCGTCTTCCCATTCTTCATCTTCTTCATCCTGTTCGACCCAGCAGAGGCATGAAAGCAGAAAGAGTGGTAGCGAGAGCGTGTTTTTGGTTTCCGACACCCAGGCCACCGATTCGACGGCGACCGGATGGATCGCGAAGATCAAGCCACTCAGCCACGCCCCAGGGATCCGCATGCGGTGAAGGAGGGCCCAGAGCAGCAGGCTGCCGATCAGGTGCAGCACGATGGTGGTGACGTGGTAGCCGGTGGGTTGGTTCTTGAAGAACGGCCACTGCGCCCAGAGTGCCGTGTAGGAGAGCGGGAAGAAGTCGGCGCCGTCGGGGTTGAACCAGAGCTTGCCAAGCCCCTGCAGCGAGCCTGACTGCACGACCGGGTTGGCCGTGAGCAGCTGGTCGTCGTCCCAGAGCCAGTCGCCGTGATAGGCCGGCGAATAGATCCACAGGCCGGCGAGCACGATGATCGCGGCGTGGAGCAGGAAGTCGCGCCAGCGACCGGCCTCAGGAGTGGGCGGGACGGTATCGCGGACCGGAATCGCTGCGGTGGGTGGGCGTGCCATGCCGTCAGTATGCTGTTTTTTCCCGCTCTGGCCAGCCGACTTTGGTCGTGCCGAGCAGCCGCTTGAGATCTTCCGCCATCGCGCGGTCCATCGCCAGCGATTTCACTTTGGTATCCGGATCGGACAGCCGGGGTTCGAGCTCCAATGCCTTGGCGAGCGCTGTGGCGGATTCGGCCGCACGGCCCTGTGCGTCGAGAATCAGGGCGAGCGTGACCCAGATGTCTCCCCGCGCTCCGTTCGAGAGCCGGATCGCCTCACGAGTGAACTGTTCGGCTTCGGGCAGTCGGCCGGCTTCCCGGAGCGCCTCGCCAAGGCCCGTGGCGGTCGTGACCGAGTCGGGGTTTTTGCGATAGGAATCGTCCCAGAGGGCGAGTGAATTGGCCCACACCGTTTGGCGTTCGATGCAGGCCATCCCGAGGGCGGCCACCACCGCCATGCAGCCGACGAGGATCCGTTGCCGGACCGGCTCCCGCCTGGCGAGCCAGGGGGCGTCGAGCAGGCAGGCCACGGCGAGCGCCACGCCCGCCATCGGCAGATAGAGATAGCGGTCGGCGGCGGCCCGGTAGATGGGAATCAGGTTGGCCACTGGAACCAGCGGCAGCAGGATCATGCAGTATGCAAAGAGGAGGCGACGGTCATGTCGGGCCGCGATTGCACCCGTGACGGCGATCGTGGCCAGCAGCACGAGCGCCAGGGGCAGTGGCAGATGACTGACGGATGCCAGCCCGTAGTCAGCGCTGAGGTTGATTGGGAAAAGAATGAGTTGGGCGTAGAGTGCGAGGATTCGCGGTTCGATCAGCATTGCCTGCGAGAGGGAGCCACCCGGGTATTCGGGTTTGGATTCGAAGATCGACGATGGGCTCGGCTCGAGCAGAAACCGGGCGGCAAGGAATGCGATGACGACGAGCTTCGCGCTGCCGATGGTGACGGCCCAGAATCGGCCCGGCTCGCCGCGGCGAAACAGCCACCAATAGGCTGCAAGCAACATTGGCGCAACGATTCCCGCCTCCTTGCTGGCGATGGCCAACAGGCACAAGGCCGTGCAGCCGATGGCCCGGCGAGTGTCGAAGCCGGGGGTGGCGGGGTCGTGTCGGATGGCGAGCACGAGGGCGGAGAGCGTGCACATCGCCACGAGCAGATCCTCGCGGAAGGTCGGCTCGCAGACGGCCTCGGTGACGACCGGATGGAGGGCGAAGACGACCGCGGCCAGCAGCGGGGCGAGCACCTTCTCTGGTTGGCCTTCGGCGTCGGTCATCTCCCGGATCACGAGCCAGATGAGGAGCACGTTTGCCACGTGCATGAGCACGCTGGTGAGGTGGTACCCGAACGGGTCCCTGCCCCAGACCGCAGCGTCGAGCATGAGCGATGCCAGCATGGCGGGGCGGTTGAAATCGAGCACGTCCATCGCGAGCACGCGACCGGTCAGCACGGCCGGCCAGTTCCGCCAGTCGTGGATGAAGTCGCCGGAGAGGATCTGCATCCGGGCGTCGTAGACGAAGTCCGCTGACAGAGTGGCGAAGAAAGCGGCGAACGTGATGCCGGCGAGCAGGGCCGCCTGTTGCCAGGGCTTCAAGGCCATCGTTCAGTTTTTCTCGAGCAGGATGCAGACCAAGTCGCCGGCGGCACTGTCGATTGGTGGCTTCAGGTAACCGAGTTCCAACAGGGACTTCTCGAGGCCCTTGCCGTGGTCAGGGAATCCGTTGCGATTGACGTAGATCGCAGTGAAGCCACGTTTGCGGATCTCGTCGACCGCTGCGCCGACGCTGTTCTGATTGAACTGGATCTGCTGGGTCTGCTGGTTGAGCGCGGCACCGTTGAGCATTTGCTTTTGGACCGCCTGCTGCCACTGTTCACGCGGTCGGCCCTTCATCGAGCCAAACGAAAACCGCAGCTGCTTGCTGTAGAGATAGGGGCGGAAATGGTCGTAGGGGGGCACACCCGAAACCGCTGCCTCGGGAAATTCCATGATCGGCAACTGAAACACCATCGCGCCCGCCGGCAGGGCCGCTTCCATCTGCGTCACGAACGTGCGATCGGCTTCCACTTGCCGAGCGAGGAAGGCCGTGAATTCGGGCTTTGGGGCCTGCGGCACCTGGTCCCAGAGGATGACGAGGCCGGCCGCGATGGCGGCGGTCGCCGCACCGATCCGCAGCGTTTCGGGATCGGTGCGAAATGCCGCGGCCTTCTGCAGAGCCGTGAGCCGTTGGGCGGCGTAGACCAGGGCGATTGCCAGGATCACGATGCTGTAGCGGCAGCCGGTGCGGAAGAGCGTAAAGCCGAAGGCGCCGAGGATCGTGTTGAGTCCGCCGGTCGAGAAGCAGAGCACGATCCAGAGCACCTGCCAGGCTTCCATGGGGATGGAATTGGCCCGGTTCCGCACAACAGCGGAGATGGCTGTGGCGACGAGCAGGCCCAGGGCGGCGAGGCCGATCAGTCCGAGGTAGGAGCCTTCGTCCTGGAGGGGCGCGGCTGCTCGATGGGCCCTGGCAAAATCGGCGAAGAGCTGGAAGTGGTGGGTGGAGGGCGGTACCACCAGGTCGACGAGCTTGAGTCCGTAGACTTCGAGCCATTTGTATTCGCGGACGAGGGCGCCGCCGTTGGGCCCGTGGACCGCCTTGTAGGCCCAGCCATCAACATTCATGAGGGCGAAGGCGGCGGCTGCGGCCCCGATCACGGCGAGGGCGGCCTTGAGGGGCGTGCGGGAGCCGGTCCGCAGCCAGAGGAGGCCTCCTCCGAGGAGCGTGAGCTGGCAGAGGATATTGGTGAAGTAGACGTTTTGGAGGCCGGTGAGGAAGGCGATCCCGAGGGCCCACCAGAACTTCCGCGAGCCGAACGCGAGCCCGGGTTCGACGGAGACCCATTTCCACACGAGGAGAAAGAGTGGAACGTGCCAGACGGAGGCGACGGTGATGTGGTGGGGTGATTGGGCGAAGATGAATGGGGCAAGGCCGAAGGCGAGCGCGGCGACGAAGGCCCAAGTGTTCGAGCAGTCGAGCGAGCGGGCCACCAGAAACATCGTGGCGGCAGCGAGCAGGTGGCCGGTGAGCAAAGCGAGATTGAGGCCCGCGAAGAGGCCGAAGACTTTGCCCAGGAGCCCGTAGAACAGGATCTGAAACTCTTCGATCGAGGGCCAGTCGTTCCAGTTTCCATCGTAGGGGGCACCGAGTTCGGGAATGTTTTTCCAGGCGAACGGCCAAAAGTGGCCGGCGGCTGTGGCCTTCATTCCGGCGAACGTCGAGATGACGTCGCAATAAAAGCCATCGAGGTATTGGGTGGGGGTGTTCCAATCGGCGGCTGTCCAGCGACCGGTGCCGGTGCACCAGGCGAGGACGACCAGGGCCAGGAGGGCGGCAATGGGGAGAAGATTCTTCGAGACAGGGGCGTGGTTCCCGGGAGAGTGCATAAGGAGTCCGTGTGGAAAGGCTGGGTCGCCAGTTCCAAGCGTACGAATTGTTGTGCAGGCCGTCGACAAGGGGCCGTAATGTGATAGCTTTTACCGGGATTTGTTTGCGTAAGAAAAAAGGTTTCTGCAGCGACGGAATGAGGGTTTTGGAAGAAACTCCTATCGAGGGCGATCCATGTCAGCGGTAAAAATTGGCAACAAGATGGTCGGTGACGGCCACCCTTGCTACGTGATCGCCGAGATCGGCATCAACCACAACGGTGACATCGATGTGGCCAAGCGGTTGGTCGATATCGCAATCGATGCGGGCTGCGATGCGGTAAAGTTTCAAAAACGAACCGTGGACGTGGTCTACACGGCCGAAGAACTCGCCAAGCCCCGCGAGAATCCTTTTGGCGTTACCAACGGCGACCTCAAGCGTGGCCTGGAGTTTGGTCGGAAGGAATACGAGGCGGTCGACGCCTATTGCCGCGAGAAGGGCCTGCCCTGGTTTGTGTCGTGCTGGGACGAAGAAGCGGTTGACTTCATCGATGTCTTCAATCCGCCCTGCTACAAGATCGCCTCCGCCTCGCTGACCGACGATGCCCTCCTCAAGCACACCCGCTCGAAGGGCAAGCCGATCATGCTGTCGACGGGCATGAGCAGCCACGACGAGATCCATCACGCCGTGCAGGTGCTCGGCAAGGAGGACCTGATTCTTCTCCACTCGTGCAGCACCTATCCGGCCTACTACGAGGAACTCAACCTGCGGGTGATTCCGGTGTTGCGGCAGCAGTATGGCGTGCCCGTGGGTTACTCAGGGCACGAGACAGGCATCCCATCCAGCGTGGCGGCAGTGGCGCTCGGAGCCTGCGTGATCGAGCGACACATCACGCCAGACCGTTCGCTCTGGGGCTCTGACCAGGCCGCGTCGCTCGAGCCGAGCGGCATCACACGACTTGTCCGCGACATCCGACTGATCGAAACATCGATGGGGGATGGCGTGAAGCGGGTCTTGGACCGCGAGGTGCCGGTGATGCAGAAGTTGCGACGCGTCGGGGGCTGGCGTGACCGCTGAAGTCGACTTTCGCGGGATCAAGGCGATCGCGCTCGACGTGGATGGGGTGCTCACCGATGGCGGTTTCTGGTGGGGCCCAAACGGCGAGGAATGGAAGCGTTTTTGCTTTGCCGACGTGATGGGGATTTCGCTCGGGAAGAAAGCGGGCCTCAAGTTCGCGTTGATTTCCGGCGAGGCGAGCCCATTGGTGGATCGGTTTGCCCAGAAGATGGGGATCGAGGACGTCTTCAAAGGCTGCAAGGACAAGGCCGCCGCGCTCAGGGAGTTTGTAGACCGGCATTCGCTTCAGCTTTCACAGGTAGCGTTTATGGGCGACGATGTGAATGATCTTGGGGCGATGGCGATCGCGGGCGTGAGTGTGGCGCCGACGAATGCGCGGCCCGACGTTCTCGCGGTTGTCGATGTTCAAGTTACTGCTCGCGGCGGGGATGGTGCAGTGCGAGAACTGGTCGATCAATTACTGACGTATTCCCCTCACGCGACAGACAACGACATCGTTGTCTAAGGCGAGTCTTTGAATAATGATCTGTCGCTTACCCAAGAGATCAAGAGTTGCACGATGAGAGTTGCCGACTACATCATGCAGAAGATCGTAGAGTCAGGCGTCCACACCGTTTTTATGGTCCCTGGGGGCGGGGCCATGCATCTCAACGATGCGCTCGGCCGTTGTTCTTCGCTCCGGTACGTTTGCAATTTGCACGAGCAAGCGAGCGCTGTTGCAGCCGAAAACTGCGCTAAGATCGTCAAGGGGCCGGGGGCATGCCTTGTGACGACTGGCCCAGGATCTACGAACGCCCTCACCGGTGTCGTCGGAGCCTGGCAGGATTCAACGCCTGTCGTCTTTGTGTCAGGACAGGTCAAGCGTGCCGACAGTTCTTGCGGTTTGGGCGTTCGGTGCCTGGGCGTGCAGGAGGTCGATATCGTCGGCATGGTAGCAAACTGCACGAAATACGCGTGCACGCTGAACGATCCAACAACCGTGCGCTATCACGTCGAGAAAGCCTTCCATCTTATGCGTGCTGGCCGTCCGGGGCCGGTGTGGATCGATGTCCCCCTTGACGTACAGGCGACCAAGATCGACCCGGACTCTCAGCCGGGGTATGTGCCCGAGAACCCGCAAGCGGGAGTGGCAGGCGAGCTGTCGGTATCTGTCGCCACCATGATCGAGATGCTCAACCAAGCCGAGAGGCCTGTGGTGCTGGTAGGGAATGGTGTTCGACTTGCAGGTGCGGAATCGGCGATGTTTGAGATGCTCGAACGCCTGAATGTGCCGGTGCTGACAACCTGGCTGGCGATCGACATCCTTCATGACGACCATCCGCTGTTTATTGGTCGGCCCGGCGCTGTCGCGCCTCGTGGTGCCAACTTCACGCTGCAGAATGCCGATTTTCTTCTGACGATCGGAGCACGGCTCGACCTCGTCATCACGGCGTTTTCCCATGAACACTTTGCCCGCGCGGCGAAGAAGGTCATGGTGGACATCGACCCCGCTGAAATCGGGAAAATGAAAACCCCGATCCATCTGCCCGTCGTCGCTGATGCCGGGGAATTCATCGATGAAGTGCTGGCACAACAGGCGTCTGTCGACGCACAGCCACGGGCCGCGTGGTGGGATCGCTGCAGGTCGTGGAAAAAACAATACCCGGTGGTATTGGCCGAGCACCGTGAACACCAGGGCCGCGTCAGCGTCTATGCCCTTGCCGAGGCGATTGGTCGGGAATTGTGCGGTGGCGAGATCATCGTTTCAGGAAGTTCTGGCAGCGGCATCGAAATATTTCTGCACGCCCTGCACGTCAAGCCGCGGCAGCGAGTCCTGCACACAACCGCATTGGGCTCGATGGGCTTCGCGTTGCCCGCCGTGGTGGGCGCCGGGGTGGCGAGTCCCGGCACGCCCATCATCGCCGTCGACGGAGATGGCGGCTTTTTCTTCAACATCCAGGAGTTGGAGACCATTCACCGGCTGAATCTGCCGGCGAAGATTTTTGTCTTGAACAATGATGGTTTTTCCTCGATACGAAACTCCCAGCAATACTGGTTCAAGGATAATCTGGTGGCTGCCGACGCCACGAGTGGCTTGACGTTGCCCAATATCGTTCGCGTAGCGGAAGCGTTTGGCCTCGGCGTGGCCCGTATCGAGTCACAGGACTCGCTGCAGGAACAGCTGCGCGACGTTCTGGCGATGCCGGGGCCTGTGGTCTGTGAGGTGATGGTCATTCCGGATGAGGCCCGCATTCCCAGGGTGTCGTCCCTGCAGAAGGAAGACGGCACATTCGTGTCGAAGCCGCTCGAAGACCTGTTTCCGTTTCTAGACAGGAATGAATTCTTGGCGAACATGATCATCCCGCCGCTCCCCGAATGAGAAGGTGCCGGGACAATGACGCGAATCCGGATCATGCAAGGCCGATTAGTGCCGCCGATGGAAGGGCGGTTTCAGTCATTTCCGCGCGGGCGATGGCGGGAAGAGATTGCCTCCGCCCGGAAGGCTGGGCTCGATGGCATTGAATGGATCTACGATACGTTTGGCGAGGGGCTGAATCCGATCGAAACGGCGGAGGGTGGTCGGCTTGTGATGCAGTTCTGCGCCGACCATCACGTCCTTGTCGACTCTATCTGCGCGGATTACTTCCTCGACCAGCCGTTACTTCGTGCTCACGGTGACGATCGTGAGAAGCTCGAACATCGGCTCCACGAACTCATCGCGCACTGCGCTCCGCTGCGGGTTCGCTACATCGTGCTGCCGTTCGTCGATGCGTCACGGATCGAATCCGATGCCGATGCCGCCGAGGTCGCTTCGATCCTCTTGCGGGCGATTCCGATGGCAGAGCAGTCAAACGTCGAACTGCACCTCGAAACCTCGCTTTCGCCAAGGCGTTTTGCCGCTCTTCTCGCGAAGGTGGATCACCCGTTGATCAGGGTCAATTATGACTCTGGCAATAGTGCATCACTCGGCTACCTCCCCGCGGAGGAATTCGACTGCTTCGGTGACCGGGTGGGGAGCGTCCACATCAAGGATCGCGTGAAGGGGGGCGGGACCGTTCCGCTTGGGACCGGGGATGCGGATTTCGCCGGGCTCTTTGCGTGCTTGCGGGCAACGGGATATCGGGGCGACTATGTGTTGCAGGTGGCACGTGATCGAGATGGCGATGAGGTTCCATGGGCCCGCGCGAATGTCGCCTGGCTCAGGGGCCAGCTCACGGAACATCGACTTTGTTGAGGACAGGGGAACTGCATGAAGATTGTGTTTGTCGGCCTTGGCGGAATCGGTCAGCGGCACCTCCGGAACCTCAGCCAACTGCTCGGTAGCCAACTCGATGTCCACGCCTTCCGCTCGCGGCGACTGACGCAGGTGGTTTCGGACAAACTCGAAATCGTTCCGGACGAGAATATCGAGACCAAGTATGGGATTACGGTCCACGATACCTGGCAGCAGGCATTGGAGGTGGGGCCGGACGTGGTGATGATCTGCAACCCCAGCAGCCTTCACATGGAGTATGCGCTCTCGAGCGCCCGCGCCGGGATTCCAGTGTTTGTCGAAAAGCCCCTGTCCCATGACTGGGACAGGGTGGCCGAACTCCTCGCCGTGGCGGACGATCGCCGGCTTGTCGGCTTCGTGGGCTATCAGCTTCGATTCCACCCCTGCGTGAAGCGACTCCAGGAATTGCTGGCGTCGGGATCGATCGGTCGACTCGTGGCGGTGCGGATGCAGGTCGGCGAGTATCTTCCCGGCTGGCACAAGTATGAGGATTACCGAACTATGTATGCCGCACGGCGCGGTCTCGGAGGAGGGGTGATCCTGTCGCAGATTCACGAACTCGATATCCTCTATTCGGTGCTGGGGGTGGCCGACAACATCCATACCGTCGGCGGTCATCTCACGAAACTCGAGTTGGATGTCGAGGATACTGCAAGCAGCCTGATGGCCTTCGTGAATGAAGGTCGGACGATTCCAGCGCACCTTCACCAGGATTACATTCAGCGTCCACCGCGTCGTGCGTACGAGTTCATCGGTGACGAGGGAAAGATCGAAGTCGATATGCTGGCGACGACGCTGACGTGGTTTGATCGGGAGGGAGTGGTAGCAGAACGTCTGAGCATCCCTGATTTTCAGCGGAACGAGTTGTTCCTGGATCAGATGCGGCACATGCTCGCTTGCTTGCGGGGTGACGCGACTCCGTTGGTGTCCCTGCGGGATGGAGCCCAGAGCCTGTGCATGGCACTCGCTTCGCTTCGGTCGCTGGCTGAAAAGCGCGTCGTTGACGTGCAGGAGATTGTCGCATGAGCACGACCGGCTTTCCCTTGTTTGACCTGACGGGCCGTGTGGCGGTTATCACCGGAGGAGGAGGGCTTCTCGGACAGCAGCATGCCGCCGCGCTGGCCGCATGCGGCGCCATTCCGGTGCTCGTCGATATCCATGTCGACCAGTCGCACATGGATGAGGCCACGCTGCGGAAACGGTTTCATGGTGATGCGACGGCGATCGGCTGCGACATCACCGACGAGCAGGCGGTGCGATCGATGACAAGGCAGGTGATCGACCGTTTTGGGCGACTGGACATCCTCGTGAACAACGCCGCCAACAATCCGAAGATGGAGTCGGGGGCAACCGTCGAGTTCAGCAGGCTGGAGCATTTTCCGCTCAGCCAGTGGGAGGCCGACCTGGCCGTGGGTATCAAGGGAGCGTTTCTGTGCAGCCGGGAATGCGGGGCCTTCATGGCGGAGCGGCGCAAGGGCGTGATTCTCAACATCGCGTCGGATCTGGGTGTCATTGCTCCGGATCAGCGGATCTACCGCAGGGAGGGCGTTTCCGCTGACCGGCAGCCTGTGAAGCCGGTTACCTACTCCGTGGTGAAGACGGCCCTGCTCGGCTTGACGCGGTACGTGGCGACATACTGGGCCGATCACGGTGTTCGCTGCAATGCACTTTCGCCGGGCGGGGTGTACGCAGGGCAGCCCGACGATTTCGTTCGCAGGCTTTCCGACCTCATTCCGCTTGCGCGCATGGCGCACGTGGATGAATATCAAGGGGCAGTTGTCTTCCTTTGTTCGGATGCCTCGAGTTACATGACTGGGGCCAACCTCGTGGTCGACGGAGGGCGTAGCTGCTGGTAACCATGAACTCTCGGGGGAATAGTGTCGACGCGAATCGTGAGGAACTGGCATTCCTCCTCTCCGGATCACGAGAGGAGTTGGCCGCACGGGGCCGTCATCGATTCGATACTGCGACAGAGACCGGTCGGCCGCTTGTTCTGTTTGGTGCCGGCAGCCTCGGCCGCCGTACGCTGAAGGGGCTGAGGTCCCTTGGCATCGAGATTGCCGCGTATGCCGACAACAGTCCACGGCTCTGGAACAGCGTGCTTGACGGAGTGCGGGTGTGGTCGCCGGAAGAGGCAGCAGCCCACTTCGCGACCCAAGCCAACTTTGTGGTCACCATTTGGCAAGGCGGGGACTCTCTCCACCGCATGTCGCACACGGTGGCCCAGTTGCGTGACCTCAGTTGTGACCGAATTGCTTTGGCTGCGGAACTCTACTGGAAGTACCCCGAGACGTTTCTGCCCTACCTGATCCTGGATTCACCGGAACGTGTCTGCGACGAACGCCAGCAGATATTCGCCGCGTTTGAACTCATCTCCGACGATCGTTCGAGGCGCATCTGGCTTGATCATCTGCGGTTCCGCCTTGATCTTGACTACGAACGGCTCCATCGAGATCCGGGTGAGGAATATTTCGCAGAGGATCTTGTGCACCTGCAGGACCACGAAGTGTTCGTCGATTGCGGAGCCTATACGGGCGATACGATCGCCTCCTTTATGCGCCATAACCCGCGGTTCGAACATATCATTGCCTTCGAGCCAGACCCATCGAATTATGCTGAGTTGGAGAGGTATGTCGGTACGCTCGACGTCCGCGACAGGATAGCGGTTCTCCCTCGCGCTGTATCGTCACGGTGTGGGGTTCTGAAGTTCTCGGATAACAGCGACATGACTTCCAAAATCGCGATGGAGGGTACGGAAGTCATGGCGACGAGTCTGGATGCCGCCCTCAGCGAAATCTGTCCGACCTTTATCAAGCTTGACGTCGAGGGAGCGGAAGGAGCCGTGTTGGACGGCGCACGCGACACGCTTCAGCGGAGCCGTCCGGTTCTTGCCATCGCCTTGGAGCACAGCAGTCACGACCTGTGGAGGCTGCCTCTGAAAGTCGCGAGCCTGGTCGATGGCTATGAGTTTCACTTTCGCCATCACAGCGAACAGGGATTCGATCTGGTCTGCTACGCGATTCCCGCCGAAAGAGTCCCCAAAGCAATCGCATTCTAAGAGAGAGCCGGGTGTGTTCATGTGGGGCACAGCATTCGAACAGATACGGGATATTGTCTCGGGCGGCTTTCCGCGGTGGGATCGTCATCTCCGCGCTGCCAACGGCCTTGATGGGGTGCTGACGCACAACAAACCTTTTGCGATCGCTCCCGCTGCCCGCATTGCGCGGAGGGCAGTCGGGAAATTCGCTGACAGCGGGCGGGTTCCTGTCGCTCTATGCGATCGCAACGAGGCATTGTGGGGCACGGCGGTCTGTGGCGTGCCGATACTTTCGTACGACGAGTACGCAGCGAGATGGCCGGAAGGAACGTTGTGCGTGGCGAGTTCGCTCCACGACTCGGACATCTGTGCATTCGCGGCATCGCGGGGGATCCAGCATGTGGTGTCATACCCCTGCCTGGCCCATTGCTATTCCGAGATGTTCGGCACGCGTGAATATGCTGGTATGACAGAGTCGGTATTTCACCCCGACACCATGCCTTCGATCGAAAAGCTGTTGGATCTGCTCGCTGACGATCATTCGCGGCAGGTGTTGTTGTCGAAGGTGTTGTATTACCTCACGTACGACAAATCACTCCTGGACGGCATGCGGTCGCAGGAGACGATGTACTGGGATGCAACGGTGGTGCGGCTCAGGACCGATGAGGTGGTTGTGGATGGTGGCGCGTATCGGGGTGACACGCTTCAGTCCTATGAAAAAGCATCTCGGGGAGTCTTCGACCGATACTACGCGTTCGAGCCAGATCCGCTTGTCTATGCCGATCTGACGGCCGTGGCTGCGCGAGACCCCCGGATCGTGTGCGTGGGGTGTGGTCTGTCTGATACGCGAGAGAGCATCGCATTTTCGATCAGCGGTGCTGCAGATACGACGCCAGCAAGTCAAGCTGGGGTTGTCTCCGAGAACGTGCAGTACCTCAACGTCCTCGATCTCGATAGCTTCTTCGTTGGACAGTCACCGCCGACATTCATCAAGATGGATATCGAGGGTGGGGAACGACGGGCGATTGCCGGAGCGAGTGCCTTGATCGAGAGCCAACGCCCCACACTCGCCGTATCCGCGTATCATCACCCCCGGGACCTCTGGGAGATTCCGCTTTTGATGGCGGGGCGAACGTCATCCGCCGGGCTATTTCTCCGGCATTACACGCGAGAAGTTGATGACACAGTCTGTTATGCCGTCCCGATGGGACTCTGAGAGGAAGAGGGGGTGTCTGTGAGTGACAGCCAGTCACGAGAGTCGTGCTGCCCACTCTGCGGCGGGACGCAGCGAGTCTTGATGTTTCAGCAGCGTTTTGAGTCGCTTGGAAGCGCGTCGCTCATGAGCGGCTATGACGTCGTCGCGTGTCAGGGATGCGGGTTCGTTTTTGCCGTAGGTATTCCTGCGCCGGAGGAGTTCCTCCGGTACTACGCAGAGGCCTCAAAATACGAATTTAGTCATGCAGGCGGGAAACAGCACTCGTACGAGGTCAGCCGTCTCGCCGATCTCGCCAGTTGGATAGGAGATCATTGCCCACGGGATGCCCGACTGATTGACGTGGGCTGTGCGACGGGGGAACTGCTCGTCCAGCTTCGGGAACAGGGCTTCACATCCCTGGCGGGCCTCGACCCGTCGGAGGCGTGTGTTCGCTATGGGAGCGAACAACTCGGGCTGCGCATCATTCGAGGCGTTCTCGACGAGCGGCCGGCGAATGAGCGGCCGTTTGATGTGCTCGTGCTGAGTGCGGTGCTTGAGCACATCCCCGAACTCGATGCATCCATCGAGCAGATGGCATCGTGGGTTGGGCCCGAAGGGCGGGTGATTCTTGAGGTGCCCGATGCCGCTCGCTTTGCCGACGCGTTCAACGCACCGTATCAGGAGTTCAGCGTCGAGCACATCAACTTCTTTTCAGCCGAGTCCTTGACCAATCTGATGGAAAAGCATGGCTTTCGGGCCGAGGCCGAGCGGCACTATGTCTGCAAAGCGGGCGCGGGAGTTACCGGTGCAGGGCTCACGATGATCTTTCAGACGGGTGGCATTTCCAGGCCTCCACGCAAGGAAACGGCGTCGATTGAGGGTGTGCGGCGGTATTTGACAAAGTGCACATCGTGGGTTGAGCACGAAAGTCGAGTCATCAGTGGCCTGGTGGCGTCGCAGGAGCCCATCCTCGTCTGGGGCACTGGTACGCTCTGTCAGCGGTTGCTTGCAACGACACCGTTTCGTGATGCCAACATCGTAGCGTTCATCGATTCCAATCCGCACTATCAGGGGATGGAACTCCACCATCGGCGGATTCTTGCGCCTGGTGAACTCGCTCGTTTTAAAGAGCCCGTGCTGATCACTTCGTGGGCTTTTCAAGCGGAGATCGAGAATCAGATCCGCAATACGCTGGGGATGACCAATCGCCTCATCGGCCTTATTCCGCAGGGCATGGCGGCATAATCCCGAGTGAACGTCGTGTGCCAAGTGGTATGCGGCGTTCAGTCGGCTGCAGTATCGAGCCTTTCAACTTGCTCGGCCAGGATTGTTAAGGCAGGCTACCGTGACGGCTCGCTTCTACGACGAGCGGCCGTTTTCTCACCTGCGTGAGTACCGCTCCGACATATTCGCCAAGCAAACCAATCAAAAAGATCTGTGCCGACCCCAGAAAGAATATCCCGATCACTGCGGGTGCGTATCCCGCTGGGAGCGAATACCAAAAGGTCAGTTTTAGCACGAGGAATCCAACAGCCACGAGCAGCGATAGACCACTCAAGATGAATCCAGTGAACGTCGCCATCCGAAGCGGCACCTTCGAGTGGCTCGTGATGCCAAGAATTGCCAGATCGACCAGAGTGTAGATGTTGTTTTTCGTGATGCCACGCTTGCGCAACGGCTGGTCATACGGGATGAGCGTGTAGGGCAGGCCGATCTCGGCGATCATGCCGCGGCCGTAGGGATAGGGATCGGCAAACCCTCGCATAATTTCAATCACGCGACGGTCATAGAGCCCAAAGCCTGTCACGTGCTCCAGAAGCGGCACTTCCGACATCGACCTGGCGAGCCTGTAGTAAAGCCCGCGGAGGGCAAAAAAGCTGGCTGATTCCTGGCTGGTGCGCTTCTGGCCCAATACCATGCTCGCCCCCCGCTCCCACTGCTCGAGAAATTGTGGGATGAGTTCCGGCGGATCCTGCAGGTCGGTGCACATGGCAATCACGCAGTCACCACCTGACTCAAGGAGAGCGTGAAACGGCGAACGAACGTGCCCAAAGTTTCTGGCGTTGACGATCACCATCACCCGACGATCGCGATCTGAGAGGGCCTTGAGTTTCGCAACCGTGCCATCCGTTGACGCATTGTCGATGAAGAGCATCTCGAACGTGTAATTGGGCAGGCCCTCGAACACCTTCACCAAGCGCTCGTAGAGTTCCTCGACATTGCCCTCCTCGTTGTAGCAGGGCAGCACCAGGCCCACGTGTCCGCCTTGGCGCTGTTCCACAGGGCGGCCACCCGCCCAGGTCGCGAGTTCCGGTCGGTCGTCCGGCAGTGGTTTCATGTCGAATCCTTTCACAAAAATGCTACCCTGTTACGGCATTCGTCACAATGCAAATAGCCGAGTGATAGTCGAGAAGCCCACACCAAAGGGAGCGATATGAATCGCGATGCTCACACAGCCTCATCCGCGGCGATGGCAGATGAGTGCCAATCGGCCTTGGCCGTGCTCGCCACACTGCCAGCCGCCGTGGAAACACTCGCCCTGATTGCGAACAGGCTCACGGCAACACTTCGCAGTGGCGGCGTGCTCTACTTCTGCGGCAATGGCGGCAGCGCCGCGGATGCCCAGCATATTGCGGCCGAGTTCGTGGGGCGATTTCTTCTCGAGAGACGGCCACTCCCCGCTGTGGCACTGACGACGAACACTTCGATTCTCACCGCCATCGGCAACGACTACGACTACTCAGAAGTCTTTTCCAGGCAGGTGCGGGCCCTCGTCAAGCCTGGCGACTGCGTCGCAGGCATCTCGACGAGCGGGAGATCGAAGAATGTCTTGCTCGCATTGGAGGCGGCGAGGGACATCGGAGCCGTCACGATCGGATTCACCGGTGGTGACGGCTCACCCCTGCGGGAACTGTGCGACGAGTGTTTTATCGCCGAGTCAGCAAGCACGCCCCGCATTCAGGAATGCCACCTGCTCGCATGGCACTTAATCTGCAACATGGTCGAAAAACAGGTCGTGGCAGCGTCATGAGCCGCCTGCGACTACTGGCCCGGCTGACCGTTCCGATCGGGCTCTCGCTCGCCGCCTGCGGTCTCCTCGGCTGGTATCTGCTCCAGCATCAAGACCAATGGCAGACGGTGTCGCTGGCTTCGCCATGGCTGCTCGGCGTGTGCGCCGCCGCCGCGCTTGCCGCCCTCCTCGCCCCCGGCCCGATCTTCTGGGTGATGACCGGCCGCGTGGGCCGGAATGTGTGCCTTGCCGAAAGCACCTCGCTGGCCGTGATGACCAGCGCTATCAACTCGGTCGTGCCGCTCCACGCCGGCGCCGCAGCCCGGGGCGTGTATCTCAAACGCCGGCACGATCTCGATCTCTCAGCCTTCGCTGCCACCTTCCTCGGCTACAACATCCTACGGCTCTTTGCGGCCGCGGTCGCCGCGTGCGCTGCCGGCGGATGGCTGTTGCTGTCGCGAGATAACGGCGGGCCCGCCCTGCGAGGCACAAGCTCGGCCACGCCATCGACACCCGGCCTATCCGGGCTGGAGGGCCTCGTCTTCATCGCCGGTGCCCTGGCTTTGGCCGCCATTGGAGCGTGTCTCGTCAGGCCGGCATGGCTGGGCCGATTGGGGTTTGGTGAGCTTGAACAGCATCGATTGCTTCGACCGCTCATGAGATTCCAGGCCGGCTGGCACGAACTGATGCGTTGCCCGCAGTTCCTGCTCAAAGTGCTCGCGCTCGTCATGCTTCAGATCATGGCTGAGTTGGTCATGGTCTGGGCAGCATGGGGGGCTGTAGGCGTGCCGCTTTCTGCGGCGGCCGTCGTGCTCGTCACGTCGTTTGGCATTCTCACCGCCCTCACCGGTCTCACGCCGGGCGGTCTTGGGATCGTGGAACTGGTCTCCGTTGCCGTCGGAGCCGCCGTGGCTGTCGAGCCCACGCACGGCATCGCCGCCGGCCTGGTCGCCCGCGGCGTTTCACTGGCTGTGCTCGCCGCGGCCACGCCCGTGGCGCTGGCAGGCCTCGTTGCCTGCCGTCGGCGGGCGTGATGCTTTCCCCGCGGGAATGGCCAGGGAAATGCGCGATCAACAGCGGTCGCAAAGCTATTTTTCCTTCGCCCAAACGATCGTGCGTCGGATCGCTTCGTCGAGCGGGGTCGCCGGTGCGAGGCCGAGGTCCACGCGGGCCAGCCGACAACTGGGCACATATCGCTCCGCGGAAGAACCTGGCACCGGCTGCTTTGCCACGATGACCTCCGGCCGACCCCGATCCGGCCATACCGCGGCTGCGACATCCGCCACGCGGTCGGCCAACTGCCGGATCGACACCGCCTCCTCGCTGCCGACGTTGTAGGCCCGGCCCGATTCTCCGCGGAGCAGGATCGTGAACAGCCACTCTGCGAGATCGGCGGCATAGAGATAGCTTCGGAAGGGAGTGCCGTCGCCGCCGATCCGGAGCGGCCCGCCGGCGATGGCGTCCCGCAGAAAGTTACCGATCGCAAAGTGCACATCGAGCGGGAGGTGTGGGCCGACGAAGGCGAAGCAGCGGGCGATCGAAACATGGAGGCCGGAATGATCGCCCCCGCCGGCATGAGGCTCTGCCGCGATCGCACAGAGCAGTTCCGCGGCCCGCTTGCCCTCCGCATAGGCATTGCGCGGGTTGAGCGGATCGGGCCCGCCGTGAAAGTCTTCTGGCACGTGTGAAAGATCTGGCGGCTGCCGGCCGTAGACCGCTCCCGAGCTGGTCAGCAGGAATCGCTGGCAGCCCTTCTCCCGCGCGAACGAGAGCATTCGTCTCGTGCCCTCGACGCAGGTGTCGAACACTGCCTGCTGAACGGTGCCATGGGGCGGCGCGATCGTGTCGGTCGCGGCGTGGATGACGTGCGTGACCGGTCCGTCTGGGAAGCGGAAGCTGCGCACGTCGCCTGCGATGAGGGAGACAGTCGGATCGGCAGCGAGGTGCGGAGCCTTCACGACGAACCTTGCCGGATCGCGGGACAGCACCGTCACGCGGCAGCCGAGGCCTCGCTCGCGGTTCGTGGCGAGCAGCGATTCGAGGAGCCAGGTTCCGAAAAACCCCGTGCCGCCACTCATGAAGAGGCTCGCACCACGGAGTGGCTCCCAGAGCGACGGCGTCCGGTCGAGCAATCGGCTGATGTCGGTGGCGATCGTCGCAGCCATGTTAGCCCCGGACGAACGTGGTGACCGTGTCGATGACATGATCGACGTGGGCATCGGACAGTCCGGGATAGACGCCCAGCCAGAGCGTGTGACGCATGATGTAGTCGGCACCGGGCAGGTCGCCCGCCACCCGTTGAGGTCTGCCCTGATAGGCCGGCTGACGCAGCAGGTTGCCGCCAAAGAGCTGCCGGGTGCCGATCTTCTTTTCGTCGAGGTGCCGCACGAGGTCGCGCCGCGTGAACGACGCGTTGGGACGCACAGACAGCGGGAATCCAAACCAGCTCGGATTCGAACCGGGAGTGGGCTCGGGCAGCACGAACACATCCTGCAACGACTCGAGGCCAGCCCGTAGACGGGCAAAATTCTGCCGTCGTGCTGCAATAAAACCCTCGAGCTTGTCGAGCTGCGCCACGCCCACCGCAGCCTGCATGTCGGTGAGCTTCAGGTTGTAGCCGATGTGTGAGTAGATGTATTTATGGTCGTAGCCGTGCGGCAGATCACCGAGCTGCCAGTCAAACCGCTTGCCGCAGGTGTCGTCGTGGCCCGGCTCACACCAGCAGTCGCGGCCCCAGTCGCGAAAGCTCTCCACGAGTTTTTCGAGCCGCGGAGAATCGGTGAACACGATGCCCCCTTCACCCATCGTGATGTGGTGGGCGGGATAGAAGCTGCAGGTCGCCAGATCGCCGACCTGGCCGACGTGGTTTCCGCCGAACTCGGCGCCGAGGGCATCGCAGCAATCCTCCACGAGCCAGAGATCGTGCCTCGCGCAGAAGTCGGCGACCGCGGCACAGTCGAACGGATTGCCGAGGGTGTGGGCGAGCATCACCGCACGAGTCTTGTCGCTGCGAGCCGCCTCCAGAAGGTCCACGTCGATGTTATAGGTGGCACACGTCTCGGGATGCTCCACGTCGACGAACACCGGCACGAGGTTGTTTTGCAGGATCGGGTTGACCGTCGTCGGAAAGCCCGCCGCCACGGTGATCACCTCGTCGCCCGGCTTGAGCTGCTCGGCGAGCAGCTTGTGGGAGGTGAGCGCGGTGAGCGCGACGAGATTGGCACTCGACCCGGAATTGACGAGGCTCGCGCATCGCGTGCCCACGCGGGCCGCGAACCGCTTTTCAAACTCTTCGGCGAAGCGTCCGGTCGTGAGCCAGAAGTCGAGTGAACTGTCGACCAGATGCTCCACCTCGCGGGCGTCGAATACCCGTCCCGCCACCGGCACCGGTTGCCCGGTCTGGAAGGACCGTTCTGGAAAGGACAGCCGGCAGTATTCGGCGACGAGCCCGCGGATCTCGTCGCGGACCGCGTCGGCCGTGCGGCCGACCGCAGCATCGCCGTGAGGGTGCTCGCTCATGGGTGGACTCCTGGTGTGGACGCGACGCCTGGCGACTTGGCTGCGTCATAGGACTCGATATCAGTCATGCAGAGAGAACGGGCGGCCGCAGGATTGTCGCCGTAAGACCGAAACCACGTGGCCGTCCGCAGGATTGAGTCGCGGGAGGAGAGCCGCGGCCGCCACGGGAGGCCGGCCAACGATTTTCCGATGGCCAGTCGGAGCACATGTGTCTCGATCGGGGCCCTTGGGTCGCGGACATCCTTCCACCTGCCCGCCCCCCAGGCCTCGATGAACAACTCTGTGAGTTGCTCTACCGTGACGTCGTCTTCGGACTCCGGCCCGAAATTCCAGCCGGTGCACCATTGTGCCGACGGCTCGGCCACCATCGCGGCGGCGAGCGTCAGATAGCCCGTGAGCGGCTCGAGCACGTGTTGCCATGGCCGCACCGCGGCAGGATTCCGCACCGGCACCGGCTCCCCGGCGGTGAGATGCCGCACGATGTCGGTGATGATCCGGTCTTCCGCCCAATCGCCGCCACCGATCACGTTGCCAGCCCGCACCGTCGCCAACTGCACACCATGCTCGCTGAGCCGGGCCGGAGAAAAGTAGCTCTGGCGGTAGGCTGCCGCCACGAGTTCGGCAGCCCCCTTGCTCGCACTGTAGGGGTCGTGGCCACCGAGACGGTCGTCCTCGTCGTGCGGCCGGCCGTCGGCATGGGGCTCGTAGCACTTGTCACTCGTCACCGCTATCAGCACGCACGGCTTGCCACGCAGTCGCACGGCGTCGAGGAGAGACGCGGTGCCCGTGACGTTGGTGGAAAACGTGTCGAGCGGCTCACGGTGCGACAGGCGAACGAGCGGCTGTGCGGCGAGATGGAGCACCACGGCGGGATCCGCAGCCCGCACGGCGGCGGCGAGGCGGTCCGCGTCGCGGATATCGGCCTCGTGGTGCGTCTCCACCAGATCGACGAGTCGCGCAGCCTCGAAGAGCGACGGCGTCGTCGGGGCCGAGCGAGAGTAGCCGGTCACCCGTGCCCCGAGCCGGTCCAGGAGCATCAGCAGCCACGATCCCTTGAAGCCGGTGTGGCCGGTCACGAAGACCTTCTTGCCGCGCAGGCTCTCGAGTTTCTCCACGACGCTCATCTCCATGCCTTCCACGGCGCCCTGCTCTCGCCCCAGCGCTCGTTCACCTGCAGGGTGTCGCGGTAGCTGTCGACGGCCATCCGCGCGACCTGACCTCCGCAGAGAATAACCACGTCCATGAAGAGGACATCCAGGGAGATCGAGGAAAGGGGAGACCACGGAAATGGTCCATGCTCGAAACCGGTGAAATCCTACCACGCCCTCGCCCGGTGCGGCATCGAGCCGCTAGACTTTTGCGACTCCCCCCGATCCCTTCGAATCCGCGGCTCCATGCCCCACCACAAGCCCACGATCGGCATTCTCACCAGCGGTGGCGATTGCCCTGGGCTCAATGCCGTCATCCGGGCGGCTGTCAAAAGTTCGGAGCAGCTCGGCTACGACTGCATCGGCTTCCTCCGCGGCTACGAGGGGCTTGTCGAGCCTGTCAGCTACATGCCGCTGAATTCGAGGAACACCGCCGGCATCCTCACGCAGGGTGGCACGATTCTTGGTGCCACAAACAAGGGCCGGTTTTCCGCCACCGTCGGCGAGGATCAACGGGTCGAAATCGATCCCGCGCTGCTTGAGCAGGTGGCCACCACGGTCCGCCAACTCTCGATCTGTGGGCTGATCTGCGTGGGCGGCGACGGCTCGCTCACCATCGCCCAGCAACTCCACGAACATGGCATCCCCCTGATCGGCGTGCCCAAGACGATCGACAACGATCTGGGCGCCACCGCGTTCACGTTTGGCTTCGATTCGGCGGTGGCCTGCGCCACCGACGCGCTCGACCGGCTCCACACGACCGCCGCCAGCCATGAGCGGATCATGGTGCTCGAAGTGATGGGCAGGCACGCCGGCTGGATCGCCCTGCACGCGGGGATTGCCGGTGGCGGCGACGTGATCCTCATCCCCGAGATTCCCTGGACCTTCGAAAACATCTGCCGCAAGGTCCGCGAGCGCGAGGCGGAAGGGAAGAAGTTCACGCTGATCGTGGTGGCGGAGGGGGCCCATCTGCCCGAGGGCGGCACGGTGCACCAGAAGGATGCAAAGGCGGAGGAAGCCGGCTATCGCCAGCAGGTGAAGCTCGGCGGGATTGGGGCGCTCGTGACAGCCGAGGTGGCCAGGCGTCTCGACCGCGAGGTCCGTAACGTCGTGCTCGGCCATCTCCAGAGAGGCGGCAACCCGACCACCTTCGATCGCGTGCTTGCCACGGAGTTTGGGGCCCATGCCGTCCGCCTCATCCACGAGGGGCGTTTTGGCGAGATGGTCTGCTACCAGCCGCCCAACATCGAGAGCGTGCCGATCGCCGCGGCGGTCCGCAGGCTTTCGCGGGTCGATCCCACCAGTTCGGCTGTGCAAGCGGCCCGGGCGCTTGGCATCAGCTTCGGCGACGCGATCGACCGGGCGAGCCCTTTCGCCGGCCCCAGCGTCGACGAGGCCGGCTCGCGAGGCTGAAACGCCCTCGGCCCATTGCCCGACGGCGCCGCGGATGTTCTCCTTGGGGGCTGCGAGCGAATCTTTCTTCATCCTTTCGACCGAATCGCAGGGGAGCATGTCATGACCGAGCCACAGAAGGCAGCCGGCCGGGTTTCCAGCGTGATGCAGGAGAGTCGGGTGTTTCCGCCGCCGGCGGAGTTTTCCTCCCGCGCCCGGATCGGTTCGCTCGAGGACTACCGGCGGATCTATGACGAGGCGGCCCGCGACCCCGAGGGCTTCTGGCACGCCCGCGCCCAACTGCTCCCCTGGATGAAGCCCTACTCGAAGGTCCTCGACTGGCAGCCGCCGACGGCAAAGTGGTTCGTTGATGGCCACACGAATGCTTCGGCCGCCTGCCTCGATGCGCATGTCGCCGCCGGCAGGGGCGAGAAGACCGCCATGGTGTGGGTGGGCGAGCCGACGGACGAACGCCGCACCTACACCTACCGCGAACTGCTCGCCGAGGTCTGCCAGTGTGCGGCCGGCCTGCAGAAGCTCGGGATCAAGCCCGGCGACGTCGTCTCGATCTATATGCCGATGACGCCCGAACTCGTGATCGCCATGCTCGCCTGCGCCCGGATCGGCGCCGTGCACTCCGTGATCTTCGGCGGGTTCTCCAGCGAGGCGATCGCCGACCGCAACGAAGACGCCAAGGCCGTGGCCGTGATCACCGCCGACGGCGGCTGGCGGCGGGGCTCGCAGCTGCCGCTTAAGAAGAACGTCGACGAGGCGCTCAAGAAATCGCCGACCGTGAAGCACGTGATCGTGCTCAAGCGGACCGGCCAGCCGGTCGACATGGTGCCGGGCCGCGATGTCTGGTGGCACGACCTCGTGGCCGGCATGCCCACCGACACACCCGCCGTGGCGATGGATTCGGAGTCGCCGCTCTTCATCCTCTACACCAGCGGCTCCACCGGAAAGCCGAAGGGCATCAAGCACACGACCGCCGGCTACCTGCTCTGGGCGAAGACCACGGCCGAGTGGGTCTTCGACCTGCGGGACGACGACCTCTTCTGGTGCACCGCCGACTGCGGCTGGATCACGGGGCACAGTTACGTGACCTACGGCCCGCTGGCTGCCGGCGCCAGCATCCTGATCTACGAAGGGGCGCCAAACGCCCCGCACGAGGGCCGCTTCTGGGAGATCATCGAACAGGAGAAGCCGACGATCTTCTACACCGCGCCCACCGCGATCCGCTCGTTCATGAAGTGGGGCATGCAGCACATCGAGGGCCGCGACCTGTCGAGCCTGCGACTGCTCGGCACCGTGGGCGAAGGGATCAATCCCGAGGCCTGGATGTGGTACCACGAGGTGATCGGCGGCAAACGCTGCCCGATCGTCGACACGTGGTGGCAGACCGAAACCGGCGGCATCATGATGAGCCCGCTGCCCGGTTGCACACCCACCAAGCCGGGCAGCTGCACGCTGCCGCTCCCCGGTGTCTGCCCCGAGATCGTCGATGCGGCGGGAGATCCGGTCGAGCAGGGCGAGGGGGGCTGGCTCGTGATGACCAAGCCATGGCCCGGCATGCTCCGGGGCATCTGGGGAGACGACGAGCGGTTTCAAGAGACTTACTGGTCCCGCGTGCCGGGGAAGTATCTGGCCGGCGACAACGCCCGACAGGACACTGACGGCTACTACTGGATCATGGGGCGGATCGATGACGTGCTCAACGTCGCCGGCCACCGGCTTTCCACGATCGAGATCGAAAGCGCCCTGGTGAGCCACCCGCTGGTGGCCGAGGCGGCCGCGGTGGGCCGTCCGCATGACGTGAAGGGGGAGGCGGTGGCGGTGTTCGTGACGCTCAAGGGCGGCGAGCCCGACGACGTGAACGCGCTCAAAGACGCGTTGCGAAAGCACGTCCGCCAGCAGATCGGTGCACTGGCCGCGCCCGACGACATCCACTTCTCAGCCACGCTGCCAAAGACCCGCAGCGGCAAAATCATGCGTCGGCTGCTGCGTGACATCGCCGCGGGCAAGGAGACGGTCGGCGACACGACCACGCTCGAGGATTACACCGTGCTCGCCAAGCTCCGCGGCAACGACGAGTAACGGCCACGTCCGGAGCAGATCCCGTCGCTCACGCTCAGGGCTTGTATGAATTCCATCCACCCGGAAATACAAGCCCCCGGCGTGAGCCGGGGGATCTGCCCTGTCGCCCACGGCCCGTCGGTATACTCCATCGATGCCCTCCGCTCCCGAACTTCTCGCGCCCGCCGGTGACTGGGACTGCGTCCGCGCCGCGATCGAAAACGGTGCCGACGCCGTCTATTTCGGCCTCGAGGCCGGCTTCAATGCCCGGGCCCGGGCCACGAACTTCGCGGTCGACGACCTGCCCCGGCTGATGGCCATGCTGCACCGCCGCGGGCTCAAGGGCTACGCCACGCTCAACACGCTCGTCTTCAGCGACGAGTTGCCGCAGTTCGAGCAGGTGATCGTCGCCGTCGCCGAGGCGGGCGTCGACGCCGTGCTCGTCCAGGACGTCGGCGCCGCCCGGCTCATCAAGAGGATCTGCCCCGATCTTCCGCTGCACGCCTCGACGCAGATGACACTCACCAGCGCCGAGAGCATCCGTCTCGCGGAGCAACTCGGCATGGAGCGGGTGGTCGTGGCCCGCGAACTGTCGATCGATGAAATCGTCGCCATCCGCCGGCAGACGGCGATGCCGCTCGAGGTGTTTGTGCACGGCGCGCTCTGCGTGGCCTATTCGGGGCAGTGCCTCACGAGCGAGTCGCTCGGCGGCCGCAGCGCCAACCGCGGGCAGTGTGCCCAGGCCTGCCGGCTGCCCTACGACCTCGTCTGCGATGGCAAGGATGTCGATCTCGGCAGCCAGAAATATCTGCTCTCGCCGCAGGATCTCGCCGCCTATGCGATCGTGCCGGAACTGATTGCAGCCGGCATCACGTCGTTCAAGATCGAGGGCCGGCTCAAGACGCCCGAATATGTCGCCAACATCACGAAGCACTATCGCACGGCGATCGATGCGGCGGTGGCCGCACAGCCGGTCGTGTTCACGCCACGGGACGTGGAGGAGATGGAGCTGTCGTTCTCCCGCGGTTTCTCACCGGGCTGGCTCCAGGGCTGCGATCATAAGATGCTCGTGCCTGCGACGAGCAGCGCGAAGCGAGGCGTGAAGCTCGGCACCGTCGTGGCTGTCCGCCGCGACCGGGTGGTGGTCGATCTCGTGGCCGGCGTGAAACGGGGCGACGGCCTGGCCTTCGACTGCGGCCGGCCGATCGACAACCCGGAGGGGGGCCGCGTCTACGAGGTGTTTCAGTGCGGCGACTCGCTGACTGAGCCGGTGTCGAGTGGTCAGGTAGAGCTGACGTTTGGGCACGGGGCGGTCGACTTCGACGCGGTGCAGCCAGGGCAGACCGTCTGGAAGACCGACGATCCCCAACTCACTGCCCGCCTGCGCAAGACCTTCACCTCGGCCGATCCGCACCGTCGCACGCCGATCGACCTGCACGTCACGGTGGCCGTGGGCGGGCCGATGCGGGTCGTGGCGACGGTGGCGGGGGGAAGGCAGTGCGTTGTCGAGTCGGACGGGCCCACGGTGGCGGCCACGAAGCATCCGCTGACCGCCGAGACACTGCAGTCACAGCTCGCGAGGCTGGGCGGCACGCCCTTCGAACTCAAGTCGCTCACGGCCGATATCATCGGTGAGCCGATGGTGCCGCACAGCGTGCTCGGAAAGCTCCGGCACGAAATCGTCGCGCGGCTGGAGGAGCTGGTCGTGGCCCTGCCGCCGCGACGGATCGACCGCAGCGTGTTGGCAAAAGCGGAAAGCGGAGAGGGGAAATCTGAGAGCGGCAAGGGCAAAGCGGAGATGGTCGCGCTGCATGTCATGGTGCGGTCGCTCTCGCAGTTGCGTGACGTGCTCGAACTCGGCGAGCGGAGCCTCTTCGCCGACTTCGCCGATATCCGGCAGTATCGTGAGGCGGTGGAGGTGGCGCATGCGCGAGGAGCCATGATCCAACTCGCCACGCCCCGGATCCAGAAGCCCGACGAGATGGGCATCTTCCGGCTCATGGTCAAGGCCGAGCCCGATGGCGTGCTCGTCCGCAATGTCGGCGGCCTGCGATTCTTTCGCGAGCAGGGGCTGCCGATCACCGGGGATTTTTCGTTGAACGTCACGAATGAACGGACCGCGGCATTCTTCATGGAGGAGGGCCTCGCGCGGGTGACCGTGTCGTACGACCTCAATCGGGAGCAGTTGCTCGCGCTGGTGGCGGCGACGCCGCCGGAGTGGCTCGAGGTGGTGGTGCATCAGCACATGCCGATGTTCCACATGGAGCACTGCGTGTTTTGTGCCGTGCTTTCGCCGGGCACCAACAAGACCAACTGCGGCCGGCCGTGCGACGACCACGTCGTGATGCTCCGCGACCGGATCGGTGTGGAGCACCCGCTCACCGCCGACGTGGGCTGTCGCAACACGCTCTTCAATGCCGTGCCGCAGAGCGCCGCCGAGGCGGTGCCCGCGCTCTTGGCCCGCGGCGTCGGTCACTTCCGCGTGGAACTCCTCGACGAGTCGGTGGAGGCTATTGGCGACATCATTCGCTGCTACCGCGACCTGCTCGCCGGCAGGACGACCGGCCGCGAGGTGTGGGGTCGGCTCAAGGCCGCCAACCGCGTGGGTGTGACCCGTGGCACGCTGGAAGAACGCCGCAATCCGCTCGCCATTCTGTAGTGGCCGTGTCGGGCTGAAAACGGCTGGAAAAACCGGTGTGTCTCGTTGTGACGCTGCCGTGGGGACTGGCTATTACGCGGACTATGCCGGCTGCTTGCATCGCCCCTGACAACGCCGTAAGACAGTTGGTCACGGCCGGTGGTTCGAGGCCCCGTTTTGCGGGGTATTGAGACCGGTCAGGCATGCTCGTCAGCGATGATGGGTCATGTTGTTTCATCCATCCTTCGGTTTCTTTCCTTCTGGAGACGAGCGACCATGAATATTGTGGATCTTGTGACAAGCCAACTAACCGGCGACGTGCTGGGCAAGCTGGCCGGACTGACGGGCACGAACGAGGCGCAGACCCGTTCCGCCACCAACGCCGCCGTACCGGCACTGCTGACCGCGTTCGCCAAACTGGCCTCCACCAATAGCGGTGCCAGCACACTGGCCACCTCGTTGGGTGGTCTCGACCTCAAGACACTCGGCAACCTCGCCGGCCTGCTTGGTGGCGGCCAGGCGTCGGGCCTCGGCAGCATCGGTGGCAGCCTGCTCTCGTCGTTGCTCGGCAACAACCTCGGCGGCCTCGTGGGCACGATCGCTTCGTTTGCGGGCATGCAGCCCGGCATCATGAAGACGCTGCTCACCTACCTGGCCCCGATCGTGCTGGGCACGGTCGCGAACTCCTTCAAGGGTGCCAAGCCCGATGCGGCTGGCCTCATGAGGCTCTTTTCGGAGCAGCAGGACAACATCAAGGCGGCCCTGCCGCGTGGCCTGTCGCTGGCCGACTTCGACACGACCTCGGCCTCGCCGCGTCGTGCCGAGGAGACCCGCGGCGTGCACCGTCACGAGGAGCCCGCCTCGGCGTTCCCGTCGTGGCTGCCGCTCCTGCTGCTGCCCCTGCTGGGCCTCGTGGGCTGGGCGTTGTGGCCGAAGCCGCAGCCGGCGCCCCGTGCAGTCGTGGTCAACGAGACCGTCCGACGTGAAGGTCCGCTGGTCGTCGATCGGACCGAGACCGTCGAAATGGCGGGCAAGAAGGTCGTCGCCGACGTCGTCGAGGAGACGATCGCATTGGCTCCTGGTATGGCCGAAGCCCTCGCGGTGGGCAAGGATCTTACCGGCCTGTTTGGCAACCTCGGCAAGGTGCTCGGCACCGTGACCGACGAGGCCTCGGCCCGCGATGCGATTCCGCAGCTGACTGACTATGCTCCGATGCTCGAGTCGCTGCAGAAGTCGACCGTGGCCCTGCCTGAGGCTGGCCGGTCGACGATCGTGGAACTTGTGACGAAGAACATGGGCTCCCTGCAGAAGGTGATCGACACCGTCATGGCGATCCCCGGCGTCAAGGAGATCCTTGGACCCACCGTCACGCCGATGATCGAGACCATCTCGAAGCTCGGCAAGTAATGCTGTCATGCGGCGTGACGTCGCATGCCTGCTGAACACACCACTGGCCCGGATCGGCCCCGCCGATCCGGGCCAGTTCGTTTTACTCGCATACAAGCCCTGAGCGTCAGCGACGGGATAGTTGTCCGTGCGGCGTGACGTCCCGGGTGCCGCGATCCCCCGGCTTACGCCGGGGGCTTTCATGGTCAGCGGGGGACGTTCCGGTCACCAGTAGATGTACTGCAGGAACCGCTCGCGGTCGGGCTTCGGGAGATTCTCCACGTCGCGGATGACCCAGCGGTTGTCCTCGGTGTCGATCAGCATCTTGCCGGCACCGCCGAAGTCGATCGACTGGCTCTGGGTCCACCGCATCGTGAATGCCTGATGGCCGGCGTCGGTATCCACGTCGAGATCGAGGTAGCCATGGGCAAGCTTCACGCCATGCACCCGCGTGATCGTCCGCACGAGCGACCGACGGCCCAGCGCCGTCCGCGCGATCGTCGCGTCGGCATCGCTCCAGCCGTCGAGCGAACGGATCATTCCGAGCTCGACCTCCTCTCCCGACTCGCTCCAGCCGCGGACCGAAAGATAACCCTCGGGATGCGTGGCTGGGAACGTGCGGACGACGAAGATGCCAGCGGCGATCCGCGTGTCGTCCTTCCAAAGTTCGATCCGGTCGTGAGCGCCGATCGCGAAGCGGTGCCCCTGCGGGTCGAGCCAGTGGATGCAGGCGGCGGCCGGCGGCTGCTGCATGGCATGCTGCGACGCATCCGGTGCGGGCTGTTCGGGCTTGGCCTTGTCGTCCACCAGCAAGCTGTCGACCGTGGGCTGCTTCGAGACCTGGGTCTGGATCCTCACGAGGCGGGCGTAGATGCCATCGGCGGCGAGCAGTTCGGCATGCGTGCCCTGTTCGACGAGCCGGCCGCGATCGAAGGCGAGGATGCGGTCGGCGTTGCGGAGCGTGGAGAGCCGGTGGGCGATCGCGATCGTCGTCCTGCCGCGGACGAGGACGGCGAGCGCTTCCTGGATGCTCTTCTCCGCCTCGGCGTCGATGTTGCTCGTCGCCTCGTCGAGCACGAGCACACGGGGATCGTAGAGGAGTGTCCGCGCGATCGAGAGCCGTTGCTTCTCGCCGCCTGACAGGCCGGCGCCGTGCTCGCCCAGGAGCGTTTCGTAGGCCAGCGGCTGGCGGCAGAGAAAGTCGTGGGCGCCCGCCGCCTTGGCGGCTGCAAGGCCCTGCTCGATCGTCGCCTGTGGCCGGCCGTAGGAGAGGTTTTTCCAGATCGTGCCCCGAAACAGGAACGACTCCTGGAAGACCACGCCCAGCTTCTCGCGGAGGTCGTGCATCGACAGGTCGCGGATGTCGATGCCGTCGACCGTGATGCTGCCCTCCTGCACGTCGTGAAACCGCGACAGCAGGCTGACCAGCGTCGTCTTGCCGGAGCCGCTCCGCCCGACGATCCCCACCATCTCGCCAGGATGCACGTCGAACGACACGTCGCGGAGCACCGGCTGGTTGCGGTCGTACCCGAACGTCACGTCCTCAAAACGGATCGCGCCGCGGACGTTCTCCCAGGCCACCGGCTGCTTCGGCTCCGTGATCAGGGCCGGCGTGTCGAGCAGCTCCAGCACCCGTTGGCTGCCAGAGAGAAAGCTCGTGAGCCAGGTCGTGAAGTTCGAGAGCGCCCCCAGGGGCGCGTAGAACATGGCCAGGTAGGCGAGGAAGGCAATCAGCTGGCCAAGTGTCATCTGCCCGCCGATCACGTCCCGCCCGCCGACATACCAGACGATCAGCCCACCGAGACCGAACACGATCTGCATCGAGGCGGCATAGGTGGTGTTGGTGTGTTCGACCCATTGTCGCCAATGGCGGAGGTGGTCGCTGGCGGAATGGAAGCGGTCGCGTTCCCGCGATTCCTGCGAGAAAGCCTTCACCACGCGGATGCCGGAGAGCATGCCGGAGAGCGCCGCCATCTGCTTGCTCGAGGCGTCCCAGAGCCGGTAGTGCCGCGGATAGACATGCCGCCAGAAGATCCAAGAACCGAGGATCACCAGGGGCACGGGAATGAGCGTGAACAACGCGAGCTTGGGATTGATCCAGACGAGCATCGCCCCCACGCCCACGAGCTGCACGATCTGCAGCAGGAAGCCACCCGTGATCTGGTGCATGAGGCCGTGCAAGGCCTCGCTGTCGTGCGACACCCGGCTGATCATCGAGCTGACCTGGTGACGGTCGTAGTAGGCGATCGAGAGGCTCTGCAGCTTGGTCACCATTTCGTCACGCAGAGTGGCGGTGATGCCGGTGCCGATGTCGGTGGCGAGTCGGCCCTTGAGGATGCCGACGACTGAGAGCAGCACGCGGGAAAGCGCCAGTGCGAGGACGACGACCAGCAGCGCCGTCTTGAAATCGGGCGTGGCAGTCGCCGTCGCGTCGGTCCGCCCCGACAGGATGTTGTCGACCATGTATTGCTGCAGCTTGGGCGGGGCGAGTTCGGCCACGACCCCCAGAACCGTCAGCAGGCAGAGCAGGATCGCGCCGCGGGTGTAGGGGCGGAGCAGTTCCCCGACCCGCCGCAGGATCTGGCCCTTCTGCATGCAGCGTGGGCAGGTGTCGTCGCGGTTCGCGAGCCTGAGGCTACAGGATGCACACCGCGGCGGATCGATCGGCCCCGTGCGTGCATCGCCGTCGCTCCAGCCCGGCAGCATGGCCAGTGGCTTGCCATCCGTGGGAGCTGCGTCGCGGGCCTGCTCCAGTGCCCGCGACACCTTGTGAAACCGGGTCGCCATGGCGTTGGAATACCGCACCAGGTCGACCCAGTCGCCCCCTTCGCGGACCTGTAGCGTGCCGCCCCCCACGCCGGCGCTGGTCCGCACCTGATCGATGCCCTGCCAGGGCACGCTTCGCAGGGGGCTTCCGGCGGCCGCTCCAGCCGTGGCGTGGGCCGCCGGGAGTTCGGGAACCACCGAGAGATGGTCCGGCGTCACCACCAGCCACTCCCGAGTGGGGCGGCCGTCCAACGCCACGTCTGTGTCGACCGAGAGCAGGATCGGCCGGTGGTTGAGACCGGCCTGATCGAGTGCGTTCCGCACCGCAGCCGGGAGCGGGGGCAACGGCGTTGACGGACTGTCGCTTGGCGTCCTGGCCGCAGCAGGCGTATGATCCGGCGGTTCTGCGGCGAGCGTGGAAATCGCGGCGTCCTTCACAATTCTGGAATGACGGAGTTTGTTCATGGCATACGCATGGTGCTGGGGCTTGGTTCGCGGCCGAAACAGTCGGGGGACGGTGGGGATGCTCGTGGCCCTGCTGGCCTGCGGGGTAGCCACGGCCATCGCCGAGGAGCCAGGATTCGAGACGCTGTTCGATGGCAAGAGTCTGGCAGGCTGGAAGGTGAATGAGAACCCTGCCAGCTGGAAGGTGGTCGACGGGGAGATCATCTGCCAGGGCCCGCGGAGCCATCTCTTCTACATGGGGCCCGATGCCGCGAAGCCGGCCGAGTTCAAGGATTTCCACTTCAAGGCCGACGTGCTGACGAAGCCCAATGCCAACTCGGGCATCTTTTTCCACACGGCATTCCAGCCGGAGGGCTGGCCTGCACGGGGCTATGAGATGCAGGTCAACAACTCGCAAGGGGACCCGGTGCGGACCGGCAGCATCTACAACGTTGTGAAGAACTTCATCCCGCCGGCGGCCGACAACCAGTGGTTCACCGAGGAGGTCATGGTCAAAGGCAAGGCCGTCACCGTGCTCGTGAACGGGAAAGTGCTCTTCGAGTTCGTCGAGCCGGAGGGGGTGACGGGCACCCGAAAGCTGTCGAGCGGCACCTTCGCCCTTCAGGCCCACGACCCGGGCAGCGAGGTCCACTTCAAAAACATCCGCGTGAAGAGGCTGCCCTAGCTTGCCGTGGAAAAAGCCATCCATGGCCTTTTTCCAGGAAGTCAGCCGCAGACGGCTCAAGTTATACTTCGGTTAGTCCGATCGTAAACATGGTGATGATTCCCTCAAACTCGCCTCAATAGGTGTATTCATGATCACGCCCACGCTGCCGGCAGGGATTCGCGACGACATCACGCAGTGCATTGGCAGAACGCCGCTCGTCCGGCTGCGTCGGGTCACCGAAGGCTGCGTGGCGACGGTCGTCGGCAAGATCGAGAACATGAATCCGCTCTGGAGTGTGAAGGACCGCATCGCGGCCGCCATGGTCGATGCCGCCGAACGGGACGGGCTGATCGGCCCCGATACCATCATCATCGAGCCCACCAGCGGCAACACGGGGATCGGTCTGGCCTACGTCTGCGCGGCCCGCGGCTACCATTTGCGGGTCACCATGCCGGAGAGCATGAGCCTCGAACGTCGGCGGATGCTCAAGGCGCTTGGGGCCGAACTCGTGCTGACGCCCGCCGCCGAAGGCATGCCCGGCGCGGTCCGCCACGCCGACGAGATCAGCCGCTCGAGCAGCCAGTTTTTCATGCCACAGCAGTTCAAGAACCCGGCCAACCCCGAGGTTCATCGCAGGACGACGGCTACGGAAATCTGGGAAGACACCGAGGGGCAGATCGACATTCTCGTCTGCGGCGTGGGCACTGGCGGCACGATCACCGGCTGTGGCGAGGCGCTGAAGGCCAAGAAGCCAGACCTCAAGGTCGTGGCCGTCGAGCCGGCCAACAGCCCCGTGATCTCGCAGAAACTCGCCGGAGAGCCGATCAAGCCGGGGCGGCACACGATCCAGGGCATCGGCGCGGGCTTTATTCCCGACATCCTCAACCTCAACATCATCGATGAGGTGGTCAAGGTCGACGACGAGGATGCGATGGAGACGGCGAGGCAGATGGCGAAGCGGGAAGGCTTGATGTGCGGCATCAGCTGCGGCGCGGCGGCATGGGGCGCCCTGCAGGTGGCGCGGCGGCCCGAAAACGCCGGCAAACTGATCGTCGTCGTCCTGCCCGACCTGGGTGAGCGCTACCTCTCGACCCGGCTCTTTCCAGAGTGACGCTGCCGTCGTCCGAGTGACTACGAGCGGTGCTGGCTGAAGAGCCAGTCGAGCACGAACCCATCACGGTAGGCGGGCGTCCACGAATCGTGGCCCACGCCGGGCAGTTCCGAGTAGATGGGACGGCCGCCGGCAGCCTTCACCGCTGCGATCATGATTCGCGACCGATCAACCGGCACGGCCGTATCGGCGTCGCCATGGAAACACCAGATCGGCAGGGCCGCGATGCGGGCGGCAACGTGATCATCGCCGCCGCCGCAGATCGGCAGGATGGCGGCAAAACGGTCGGGCATCCGTGCCGCCAGATCCCAGGTGCCAAAGCCGCCCATCGAGAGGCCCGTGAGGTAGATGCGGTCAGGATCGATTGCCTCACGCGTGAGAGTCTCCTCGAGCGCCTTCGTGGCCGCCGCCAGGTCGACGGTGGGCGTGGTGGGCTGCGGCGTGCTCTGCTCGTCAGCCCAGGATACATCCACCCAGCGTTCGTCCATGCGGCACTGCGGTGCGAGCACGAAGCATGGGTGGCGTTGGCGCAGGGCGGGATTGGCCAGCCACGTGGGCAAATACTTGAGTTGCTTGAGGTTGTCGCTGCCCCGTTCACCAGCCCCATGCAGAAAGAGCACGAGCGGATACCGGCCGCCATTGAGGTCCGTTCCAGCAGCGGAATCGGGTCGAAGCAGGCGATAGCGGAATTCGACCGTCGCGCTCCCATCGGCGACGCTGACAGATCGTTCCTCGTAGAGCGCTGTGGTGTCGGCGTCGGCTCCGGCGGGGACCTGGTGGATCGCTGGTACGGCTTGCACAGGTGCTTCCTCGGCGCGGATCGGTACTCATCAAGACGTTAATCTGGCGCGGGGCCAATCGCCAGTTTCACACGGCGGGGCATGGACATCCGCGAAAAGAGGCCGACGGACCCGGTGGGCAGGCCCAGGAATTCCAGGTGAGGGAACCACGTCGGCACCTCGGCGGCCAGTTTTCCGACAGCCGTGCCCCGCAGGTCGAGGGATCGCAGGCTGGTCAGTCCCTTGAGCTGCAGGAGTCCCTCGTCGGTGAGGCGGCTGCCGGCGAGGTCGAGCACTGCCAGGTCCTTCAGCGAGTCTGCCCGGAACCCAAGGAGGATCGCAAACACGTCGTCGGCGGCGGGGCCGCGGAGCCGCACCGAGACCAGTTTGTCGGCAACGTGGCCAAAGTCTTCACCGAATGATTTGCGGAGCCAATCGGCCTCCTCCATTTCCACCTCACCGCCCCGCTCGATCGTTTCGCTCACGACATCCTGCTGCTGGGCGTAGGCCTCGATCTTCGATGCCAGCCATTCGAGTTTGCCCGCCTTGAACTGCACGAAGTCGTTCGCCTCCTCGAAGGCCTTCTGGAGCAGCACAAACTGCGCCGGATCGCCGCCGCGGTCGGGGTGCATGGCCATCGCCTTGGCGAGATACGCCTGCTTGACGTCCTCCGCGGTGACCGGAGGCAAGAGGCCCAGAACGGCCAGGCACTTTGGGTGGTGTGGGGATGCTGGCGAAGGGTCGCGAGATGATGGGAACTGTGAAGAAGTCATACACCGCTGCCGCCGAAGGCCTTGGAATCCCTCGCAGGGTAAGGGCACGGCAATCCTTGTGCAACGCTCGCCTTGATCCGGTTCGCGAGGATGCCTATTTTCCGTGGATTGTCAGCAGGTGCCAAGGAGGGCGGTACGATGAAACGATTCTGGCAGCAACTCGTCGAGCGAATCACGGTGGGGCTGAGCCAACGGCCAGGCCCGGTCCGCGAGATTGGTGGCGCGATGCTTGTGATCGCGGCCTGCCTGCTCTGGCGAGGTCTCTCTGGATCGCCGCAGGCCGACGCCAAACCGCCACTGGGTGCCGCGACCACGACGGGTAAAAATGCCGCGTCGAAAAATGCCGTGGCAAGTGCCCCCGCCGACCAGATCATGGCGATGGTCAACGGTTCTGAGATCACGCAGCCCCAGTTGGCTGCCGAGTGCCTGAGCCGCCACGGCAACGCCGTCCTGGAGGCGACGGTGAATCGCGAGATCATCTTGCAGGCCTGCGGTGGGCAGGGCATCGTCATCACGCCACAGGATGTCGATGCCGAGATCGACGCCATGGCGAAGCGTTTCAGCGTGCCCCGAGACAAGTGGATCAGTCTCATCGAACAAGAACGCGGCATCTCGCCCCGGCAATATTCCGAAGACATTGTCTGGCCGATGCTCGCCCTGCGGCGGCTGGCCCATGCCAGCATCGACCCGACGCCGGAAGAAGTGAAGCAGGCGTTCGAGAGCCAGTACGGCGAGGCGATCAAGGCCCGGATCATCGTTGCCCGCTCCCAGAAAGAGGCGGAGGAACTGCGGGTGCAGGCGCTCACCGCCCCTGACGATTTCGGCGGGCTGGCACGGCAGCATTCCGTCGACGTGGGCAGCGCGAGCGCCAACGGCTGGGTGCAGCCCATCCGCCGGCACTCAGGCGACGCGGGGTTCGAGCGCGCGGTGTTTTCGTTGCGTCCGGGCGACATCTCGACGGTCGTGCAGGTGGCCGACCAATTCATCGTGGTCAAGTGCGAGGATCGACTGCCGCCGGCCGACGCGAAGCTCGAGGACGTGCGGCCTCGCCTTCTCGAGGAACTTCGGGAGCGAAAGAGCCGATCGGCCTCGGGCGAGATATTCCGCAGCCTTCAGGATGCCTCGACGGTGGAAAACGTGATGAACGACGCGGCCAAGTCGGCCGCCAACCCCGGGGTGGCAGCCCGCGTCAACGGCAAGCCGATCGAGATCAAGACCGTGCAGGCGATCTGCACCGAACGGCATGGTCGCGACGTGCTGGAGATCCTGATCACCCGTCGACTGATCGAGCAGGCCCTCGCCCGCGAGAAGCGGACTGTGACCCAGGCCGACATTGACGCCGAGATTGCCAGAGCTGCTGAATCCATGGGCTTTCGCAAGCCGGATGGCTCGGCCGACGTGGCAGCCTGGTTCGACCGCGTGACCCGTGACGAGAAGGTTCCCCTGCGGCACTACGTCGAAGACATCGTGCAGCCGACGGTCGCGCTCAAGCAGCTCGTGGGCAAGGTTCCGGTGACGCAGGATGACCTCGACAAGGCATTCGAGGCGACCTTCGGCCCCCGTGCCAAGTGCCGCATCGTCGTTTTGGACAGCCAACGCAGGGCCCAGGAGGTCTGGCAGCTTGCGCGACAGGATGCAAAGCCTGAGCGGATCGGTGATCTGGCCGAGCAGTATTCGGTCGATCCCACCAGCCGCACCCTCCGCGGCGAAGTGCCGCCGATCCAGAAGTATGGCGGCCAGCCCGCACTCGAACGGCAGGTGTTTGCGCTCAAACCCGGTGAACTTTCTGGCATCGTCCAGATTGCGGACCGGTTTATGGTGATCCTGTGCGAGGGCTACACCGAAGCCCCACAGGTGAAGTTTGCCGAGGTGCGAGACGAACTCTACGACGACATCCACGAGAAGAAGCAACGGATCGAGATGTCGCGGCATTTCTCGCATCTCCGCGAGGTCGCCACGATCGATAATTTCCTGGCCGGCACGAGCCAGTCACCCACGCAGCCCGCCAGCGGTGGGCCAGGGCCATCAGCAGGACCGCAGTCGACGACGCGGGCTGGCCAGCAGCCGGGTGTCGCGATGCCAGCGACGAACGTCCAGCTTCCGCCGAGCCTCCAAACGGACGCGAACCAACCCCGTGCCGGCAGCCGCAAGGCAACCGCGGCAGGTCCCGGTCAGCCCGCATCATCCGGCGTGCGGCCAGCATCGCTCGACGAGCCGGTGCGGTAGGCCAGGAGTCCCTACTCCAACTCCGGCAGGACTGCGTTCGCGGTGGCCGCTTCGCGGAGCTTCTCCATCGCCTTGGCCTCGATCTGCCGGACTCGCTCCTTCGTGACCCCTAGCGCCGAGCCGACCTCTTTGAGGGTCTGCGGCTCACGCTCATGATCGAGCCCGTACCGACGAATGATGATCGTCTGCTCGCGTGAATCGAGCCGGTCGAGGAACTTGCCCACCTGCTTCAGTCGATCGGTCTCCGCCAGCCGTTGCTGGTATTCGTCGGTTCGTCGGTCGGTCGCCGACTGCAGCAGCTCCATGTCGGCGGCCCGGAAGCGGTCGCGGTGGCGGTGCTCGTCAGGGATCGTGCGGGCGTAGTTCTTCATGATCGCCCACGATCCGTAGGTGCTGAACTTATTGCCGCGGGCGTAGTCAAACTTCTCCACGGCCCGGATCAGCGACATGTTGCCGTCGCTGACCAGATCGAAGAAGCTGTCGCCGGCAGCGACCCGTCGCTTCGCGATCGACACCACGAGTCGCAGGTTGGCCCGCACGATCCCGTTCTTGATCTCGACGATTTCCCCGTAGAGCCGGTCGATCTGGTCCATCAGCCGGGCGTTGGGGCGGTCGACGTCGAGCTCCGCACGCAAGGTCGTCGCCTTGTGCTTCAGGTAATTGAACTTCCTGAACAGCCACACCTCCTGCTCGCGTGTCAGCAGCGGCACCTCGTAGAGGCTCGCCAGATACGCGGGCAGGCCAGATGGCCGCCGCACCTTCTTCGCCACATCGTGGAGCCCCGGGTAGGGCTCGTTCACCACCTTCTCGGCGCTCTTTCGCGAAAACAGGGCGTTGGGAATGCAGTCCAAAGGCAACTGCATGATGTGCTCGGCCCGCTGCGACAGGATCACGCGGTAGATGCTCGCCTTGGAACGGTGATACCGCTTGGCGATCGACTCGACCGTTTCTCCGCGCTGGTAGTGCTGGTAGATCCGCTCGCAGTTCTCTGGCCGCAGGCGACCGTCGGCGACCGGAAATACCGCCTCAGACGGATGATCCTGATCATGCCGCTTGATGGTGTAGCGGATTGTTTCCACGCTGCGGTTGAGGCGGATGGCGATCCGACGGTGCACGTCGGCCGGGCAGGCACCGGCCAGAGCGAGTCGGCGGGCCCAGCCGATGATCCGGTCGTGCTCGTCCTGTGACAGTTGACTGAAACGGCTCCCTCGCTCGATCCGGAGCGGATTGTCGCGCATGAAACGCTCGACGGCACTGGCGAGAAAACCAACCCGTCGGCGGCCCCCGACGAGGTGCCGTTCAGCGACCAGGCCATGGTCCCTCCATCGCGAGATGGTCTTGGTCGAAACATTGAACTGGTTCGCCAGATCCTCGATCGTCAGCACCTCGTCTCCGGCTGCCTGCGGCCGGCCGGTCGAGTCGCTGATGGTGGGGGCGGCAAGCCCGGCGTGGCCGTGAACACGGTCAGCGCCTTCGTCAAACAGGTGGAGAAGACTGGTTTCAGGAAGCGATGAATCGAAATTCGACCGCATAAGACACCTCCAATTGCCGACAATCCGTGCCGGGGGAAAGGCGAACAAAGACACAAGCCAGTTGAGGTAGGCCATGGGGCATCCATACCCCGCTGCCACCTCTCAAAGACGTGAGTTATACGGCTGCCGGCCGGACTTGGTTCTGCGGCAGCGCGGATTTCTTGAGGGATTTTTGGCCGTTCGTCACCGCCGACCGTCCTGGCCTTCCGCTGTCGCTCAGTCGCAACCCGTTGGCGGCCAACGCCTTGCGGCGTTCCATCGGCATTTCGGGGGGACCAAGAATTCTCGTTTTCCGGCTCCCGAGACGGCGGCGAACCAGGGAAACGAGGGGTTTTATCCGTTTGGACACCTGGTATCTCGGCGGCGTGCAGTCCCTTCGTCGAAGACTCCCTGTTGAGATCATGAGGCACCACAGAGAGGGGATGATGCGCTGCATTCCAAGGGCGATTCCCAGATCGACGCGTCCGAAACTGGTGTGGGCCGTGCAGCTGTGCTGTGGTCTGGCCGCCGGGGTCGTCACGGTGGCGGGATGGACTCAGGCTGACGAGGGCTCGGCCGTTGCCGACCCGGCGGTCGCCGAGTCGGCCGACTTCGCGGAGTCGGAGGACCCCTTCGCCGCAGTGGACGAGCCGGCGGCATCGACAGGCGGGCCGCGCGGGGTTCGTGTCCGCGTCAGGCTCGACGTCACGGGAGAACTCCTGGCCCCTGCCGGCCCCGATGCAGCGGCGGTGCGCGAGGCGGTCGAGATGGCGGCGCGGTTTGATTTCGAGGAGACGTCGCTCGCCCCCACCGCTCCGGAGGCGACCCCGGTGGTTCGTCGTTCGTACCGGGATGCCACGGCATCGATGCGGGTTGGAGATGCTACCACCACCGCCACGCTCGGAGCCGATGCCCGCCAACTCCTCGTGGCCCGCCAGGGCACGACGCCGATGCCCTATCTCGACGACGGTTTCCTGTCTGGCGAGGAGTCCGACCTCCTCGAGACGCCGTTTGATTCACTCTTGATAGATGACCTCCTTCCCAGGGAGCCGGTGTCGATCGGCCAGGTGTGGGAGATTCCGGCGGACATCACCGCCGGCCTCCTGGCCATTGATACGGTGGAGTCGGGGGTGATCGAGGCTCGCATCCAGGATGTCACCGACGCCCGGGCAACCGTTACGTTCGCCGGCGTCATCGACGGGGCCGTCGATGGCGTGCCGACCCACGTGACCGTCGAGGGCAGCTTTGCCGTGGCGGCGAGGACCGGCGAAGCGACCACTCCCAGCACCGATTCCGAACCGGTCGGTCACCAGCTGCACGGCCGCGTCGCCCAGGTGTCGGCCGTGATTCGGGAACGGCGTCAGGCGAGCCATGTTGCGCCCGGGTTCGACGTCGAGGCGCGGCTGCTCGTGGCCCGCACGTCACTCGACTCCGACTTGGAAAAGGATTCCGGCCAGCATGCGGAGCCGGCGGCCGATGCGGCGGCCACTGCGGTCCGTAAGGGAACCGCTGACGGCCAGCCGCCGCGGCGGCGCGGCGAGGGCAGGCCAGGTCGGGTGTGGTATCGCGATCCGCAGGGCCGGTTCGATCTGGTCCACGACGTCCGGTGGCGGCGGGTGGAGGATGGGCCCAACGGCCTCGTGATGAGGCTCGTCGATCGGGGGGCCCTCGTCGGCCAGTGTTCGATGACCAGCCTGCCGCAGGCGACGGCCGCATCCCTGCCCACCCAAGACGACGTGCAGCGGGATGTCGAGCGGTCGCTCTCGGGCCAGGTCGTGCGGAGCGATGCTGCGGAGCAGTTGGACCGCCCCGATGGGCTGAGGGTCGTGCGGCTCGCGTCGTCGGGCACCGCTGGCCGGCTTCCTTTCCGCTGGATCCACTACGTGCTGGCAGCCCAGGATGGCAGCAGGGTCAGTGTGACGTTCATGTTTGAAGAGTCGATGCAGCAGCGGTTCGGGGACGCCGACCGTCCGTTGATCGAGGGGTTGCGACTGCCGGCTGCCCGGCCAGACCAGAACGCCGGCGGCCCCCCAGGGCCCACGGCAGCGGTCCCGGGAGGTGGCCGGCCGCAGGCACGATGAAGCCCGTTTTCGGCAATTTGCGAAGGCCTGTTGACGCTGCCCCCCGCGCCTTGGGATAGTAGGAGGTTCACCCGGGGAAAGCCCGGCAAACCGCCAGTTTGCCGCTTGACGCCGGGAACGCCGAGGAGGAGTGTCGTCGACACAACTCGTGCCACTTGCATGGCCCGGGTGTTCGCTTTCTTCCCGGCCTGCGGAATTGAATCCGCATCCGAGTCCGGGAGGCGCGAGCCATCGAGAAGCAGCATCGCATTAACGAGCAGATCCGGATCACGCCGATCCGGGTGATCGCCGGCGACGGTGAACAACTCGGGATCATCCCGACGGAAGAGGCGCTGAATCGCGCTCGTGAGGCCGGCCTCGATCTTGTCGAGGTGGCTCCGAACGAGAAGCCGCCGGTCTGCCGGATCATGGACTTCGGCAAGTTCAAGTATCAGCAAAAGAAGAAACTCCACCGCACACACGTCCATCAGACAAAAATCAAGGAAATTCGGCTTCGTCCCAAGACGGGCGAACACGACATCGATTTCAAGGTGAATCAGGCGAAGGGTTTTCTGCAACACAAGGACAAGGTCATCGTGTCGGTCGTGTTCCGGGGCCGCGAACTGGCGCACATCGACGAAGGACAGCGGGTGATGCGGATGATTCTCGAACAACTCGATCCCGTGGGAAAAGTCGACGCGCCGCCCCAGCAGATGGGCCGCCGATTGGTCTGCACGCTGTCGCCCAAGTAGCCCGTCCGGTACGCAGACAAACCCAAGCACACCGCTCCCGCACATCCGTTTCCAGGCTCTCCTCTCACCCCTCCCGAGACCCACATCATGCCGAAGCAGAAGACCCACAAGGGCGTCAAGAAGCGTTTCCGAGTCACCGCCAGGGGCAAGGTGAAGCACCGCCGCGCCGGCACGAGCCACTTGCAGGTTCGGCTCACCAGCAAGCGAAAGCGCAAGCTCCGTGGCACCGGCGTGCTCGCCGCTCCCGAAACGTCGAAGATCGTCGAGATGCTGAGGGGCTACAGTTACTGACAGGGGCTCCAGCTATGAGCTCCGGGAGCCCGTCGAGCAGGGCCCCTTGAAAATCCCGTTCAAACAGCGACATTGATCGTTCCAGAAGGCAATCTAAAACCATGCGCACAAAAAACGTCGTACCCCGTCTGCGGGCCAAGAAGCGTCTCTTCAAGCGGGTGAAGGGCTCGGTCGGCGGTCGTCGTCGCCTGCTTCGCACAGCCAAGGAATCGATCATCCGCGCCGGCGTGTATGCCCGGCGGGATCGCCGTCGCAAGAAGCGAGACTTCCGTCGCCTCTGGATCGTGCGGATCAATGCAGCCTGTCGCGAGCGCGGCCTGCGGTACAGCCAGTTCATCGCTGGCCTGGAGAAGATCGGTTCGGAACTCGACCGCCGCACGCTGTCGGAGATGGCCGTGCTCGATCCAACCGGTTTTGATGCGGTCGTGAATGCCGCGCGAAAGAGCCTCGGCTTGCCGGAGCCGGCTGCGGTCGCGTAGTGCCGTGACTCTGCCCAAAGGCCGCGATGATGCGGCTCAAGCCGAGGCCCAGCCAGCGGGCGGCGCGCCTGCTGGGCAAGCCGTGCCCATCGAGTCGTTTGTTGCCGAACTCGCAGCGTTTCGCGAGGCTGCTGCGGAATCGCTTGGACGGGTGGCCGACGGCGCCGGACTGGAGCAGGCCAGGATCGAGTTTCTCGGCGCGCGGAGCGGGCGGCTCAAGGCGATCCAAAAACTCCTCTCGGGACTGGTGGCCACCGATCGGCCCGCGGGTGGACGGCATTTCAACGAGGCCAAGGCTGCGGTCACGGCGCTCTTCGCCGACGTCCAGGAGCGGCTCGCGGGCGGTGGTGCGGCGGGGCCTGCGGCCGACGCGATCGACGTCACGTTGCCCGGTGACCCGGTGCGACTGGGGCATGTGCATCCGATCACGCAGACGATCCGCCGCGTGCAGGAGATCATGGCTCGCCTCGGCTTCGAGAGCGTCGATGGGCCAGAGGTCGAGGATCAGTGGCACAATTTCGAGGCCCTTGCCATCCCGGCCGAGCATCCGGCACGCGATCCGCTTGACAACTTCTACCTGGCGGTCGCCCGTGGAGCCGACCCGCTCTTGCTGCGGTCGCAGACGAGCACCGTGCAGATCCGTGTCATGGAAAACCGACGGCCGCCGCTGCGGATCGTCTCGCTCGGGCGGGTCTATCGGCCCGACACGGCCGACGCCACCCACTACCCGATGTTTCACCAGGTAGAGGGTTTGCTGATCGAGCCTGGCACGACCATGGCCCACCTGAAGAGTGTGCTTCGTCAACTCGCCTCGAGCTTCCTCGGTGGCGACGTGCACGTGCGGTTCCGGCCATCGTTCTTCCCGTTCACCGAGCCGAGCGTCGAGTTCGACATGGAATGGGGCGGCCGTTGGATCGAGATGGGTGGAGCCGGCATGGTCGACCCTGCTGTGCTCGCGGCGGTCGGCTATGACCCCGACGAGGTCTCAGGCTTCGCGTTCGGCCTGGGCGTCGAGCGGATCGCGGCCCGTCGCTATGGCGTTGCCGACATTCGGGATTTCTACCGCAACGACGTGCGTTTCCTGCGGCAGTTCTGACCGCGGCTGCCAGACATTCGCCGACCTTGTTCACCTGAGAGGGGACAACAGCCCATGATCATCTCCACGAACTGGCTGGCCGAGTATGTGAGTCTGTCCGCGTCGGCCGATGCTCTCGTCGAACGGCTGCTCCTCTCCGGACTCAATCACGAGTCGACGAGGGTGATCGGCTCCGACACGGCGATCGAGATCGAGGTGACGAGCAACCGCCCCGACTGCCTCGGCCACATCGGCGTGGCCCGTGAGGCCGCTGTGCTCTTCGCCCGCCCGCTCCACATTCCCGATCCCCGCCTGCAGGAGGCCGCCGTCGCGGCGGCAGCGGACATCGCGGTGGAGATCCTCGAGCCCGAGATCTGTCCGTTTTATTCGGCCAGGGTGATCAAGGGCGTGCGGGTGGGGCCGAGCCCGCAGTGGCTCATCGACCGGTTGGCCACCGTGGGAGTGGCCAGCGTCAACAATGTCGTCGACGTCACCAACTACGTGATGCTCGAATGCGGGCAGCCGCTCCACGCCTTCGACCTCGCCAGGATTCGGGGCGGCCGCGTCATCGTGCGGCGGGCCCTGCCAGGCGAACCGTTCACGGCCATCAATCACAAGACCTATCCACTCTCCGATGCGATGGGCGTGATCGCCGATGCGGAGGGGGCCGTGGCGCTGGCCGGGGTGATGGGGGGGGCCGGCACGGAGATCGCCTCCGACACGACCGACATCCTGCTCGAATCGGCGCAATTTGCTCCGCTCTCGGTCCGGGCCGCGGCGCGGGGGCTCGCGCTGGCGAGCGCGTCGTCGTATCGGTTCGAACGGGTGCCCGATCCCGCGGCCGTCGACTGGGCCAGCCGCCGCGCCGCTGCGATGATCGCCGAGATTGCCGGCGGGCATGTCTCCCGCGGTGTGGTGGAGGCGGGGCATTTGAAGGCAAGCCCCGCAACGATTCCACTGCGACACGGCCGCGTCGCCGAGGTGCTGGGGATCGAGATCCCGGCTGAGCGTCAGCAGGCCATCCTGATCGGGCTGGGATTCGTGGCTGAGAGCGTTGACGGTGCCGGATCCCGCTGGCGTGCGCCCACGTGGCGGCGCGACTGCTGGCGGGAGATCGACCTCGTCGAGGAGATTGCGCGGATCGAGGGCTACGACAAGGTGCCGGAGAACGAACCGATCGCCGCTCGGCCGGTGGCCGAGTCGGCCCGCGAGCGGACGCTGCGGCGGGCGAGCGAGGTGCTCGTGGCGGCAGGCCTCTGTGAGGCGATGACGCGGAGCGTGGTCGGCGCGCCGCTCGAAGTGACAGCCAGCCCGTGGGGTGACACGCCGCCACTGATCTGTGCACCACCGCTCGTGCGCGGTGCCGACCGACTGCGTCGCACGCTCCTCCCCAGTCTGCTGGAGGCCCGCGCGGTCAACGTGGCCGTCGGTGCCCAGCGGCCTGATCTCTTCGAGATGGCCCGCGGCTACCTGGCACGATCAGCCGATTCCAGTGGACAGGTTTCCGGCGATCGACCAACTGCCGCATCACCGGTGGAAGAGCCCCTGCTCGTGTCGTTCGTGATCGGGGGCGGCTTCGCCGCCGCCAAGGGACTGGCTGAGGCGGTGCTCGAGCGGCTCGGCCTCGTGGCCGGCGCCGTGAGCGACGCTCGCGTGGTCGTTCGCCCGGTTGTTCTCGACCTCTTCGCTCCAGGCCGCGTTGGCGAGATCGTGCTCGAACGCTCAGGCCTTCCTGCGGAGCGGGTGGGCGTGATTGGAGAAGTGGCTGCTGCGGCGCTCGCTGCAGCCGGACTCAAGGACCCGGTGGCTGCCGCAGAGCTCCGGCTGGACCGCCTGGAATTCGCCGTCGATAGGGAGCCGTCGCGATGCCGTCCCAGCGATTTTCCGGCCATCGAGCGGGACGTGAATCTGATCGTCGATCAGGCGGTACCGTGGGGCGACATCGCAACGGCGATTGACGACGGTGGCGGCGTGCTGTTGGAAGAGTGTCGGCTCGTGCAGGTCTGGACCGATGCCGAGCGGCTCGGCGCGGGCAAGAAGAGCTTCGTCGTGTCGCTGCGGCTGAGAAGCAACGCAGGCACGCTCTCCGGCGAGGAGGCCAACCGCACGGTCGACGCAGTGGTGGCGGCCTGCGGCCGGCAGTGCGGCGCGGTCTTGCGGGCGTGATGGGAGCGACACGGTCGCCTGCGCCTGCTACCGGTCGGCGTAGACCCGCGTGATCTCTTCTTTCGTGATCGGCGCGGGATGGTCGTCGCTCACCAGTTGCACCTGCATCCGCTGGTCGCCTTCGCGGCGACCGCGGACGCGGACGCGGAACACCACCTCTTCAGTGGGTGCGAGTCTGGCCAATGGATCGAAGATGACGGTGAGATTTTCGACGCGGTGGGCCGCCGGCCCCTTGGCGTCGACCGGTTCGAGATCGCCCAACAGCGTCGCCGTGAGCCGCACGCCGCTGGCAGCTTTCGTCCCTTGGTTGGCGATGCGGACGATGTATTCCGTCACGCCGCCGACCTCGATCGGGTCTTCGCTGTCGGTGACCTCGAAGAAGAGCGATGCCAGGCCTTCGACCTCGACCGTGTGCGCCGCCTGATCAGAAGGGCCATCGCTGCTCCGCGCTGCCGCGACGATCTTCTGCGGTCCGAGATCGACGGGCATCAGCACCATCTCGACGGTGCCTTTCTCACCCGGTGGGAGTTCCTCCAGGTTCCAGAGCACGCGGTGGAAACGCTCCTCGTACCAGCCCGCATGGTTTGCCCGCACGAATTTCATGCCCGGCGGCAGTTGGGCGACCAGTTCGACCGCCCGGGCAGGCGCCGTTCCGGCGTTGACCATCGACAGCACGCAGGTCGCAGGCCGCTGGAGGTAACGCCGCGACGGCATTTCGGCCGACAGTTCGAGCGTGGGGGCCGTGACCTCGATGCGGATTGGCTGCTCGACCTCGAGCCGGCCATCGGCCCGGGCTGCGAAGCGGGCCATGTGGACGCCCGGCCCGGTGGAGCCCAGCACCAGATCGATCGTCCGTGATTCGCCAGGACGCAGCTGTCCGACATCGAATTCCAATTCACGACCGGCGCTGTGCGAGATGCCGTCCGGGAGCAGACCATCGAGCACGACGCCGGTGGCGATGCCGGTGCCCGGGTTGCTGACCTTGAGCGACAGCTTCACCTCGCCTCCGATCCTCACGGCCTTGGTTTCGGACGCCTCCAGTTTCAGGTCGGGCTTGGTGGCTCGCGACCGCACCGACGCTTCCGTGCGGAAACTCACGCTGGCCACACTGCCGATCTCGCCCTCGAGCTCAGGCATCACTTCCATCGACACGCGGGCTTCGCCGCCGGGCGCGATGACACCGAGCGCCCAGACCAGTTCGGCCGTCATGCCGCCGGGGTTTGCGCCAGGCACCACGGGCTGGCCGGCCCCGACGGGGCTGGCTGGCGGCGTGGTGGTGATGAGTGTTGTGCCGTAGGGCACGGCGTCGCGAAGGGTGACATCCTGGGCCGTCGCCGTGCCGACGTTTCGCACGAGAATTTCATAGCGGGCCGCCTTGCCCACCTGGATCTCGCGAGGGCCGCGCTTTTCCACCGCCAGTTGCGGCGTCTGCAGACCCTCCAATTGCATCGGTCCAGGCCGTCCCTGCCCCGCCGTTGCCGCCCCGGGGCCGCTGCTGGCACCGCCCGACATCGGGCCTCGGGGATCGTTTGTCATGCTGTTCATAGTGTTCAGATTGTTCATGGAGACAGGCGGAGCCGATCGGGTCGGGCCCATCGGGGGCGCGCTTGCAAAGGGGTTGGTGGCCGCGGCGCTGACTACGGGGGCCGACGCTGCCGCGGGGGCAGGGGCCGGAGCAGCCGCTGCCGGCCGAAAGCTGGCCGGCGGCGTGATGTCGGACGACGTGAAGCCACGCGGTGCGGAGGTCGAATCCACCGTCGCGGCAGGGGCTGGTGGAGGGAACGGCGGTGGCGTCGGTGCCGCGGGCGGCAGATCGCCGCCGATGGGGGGCGAGGGCTGTGTGGGCTCCACCGCACTCGCTGTGGTCGAGGGGGTGAGAGCCGCGGGAGCCATGTCGGTCGGTGCAGGGGCCAGGAGATCGTCCCCGGATGATTCAGTCGATGCCGCCGTCGGCGGCGCGAATGGAGCCGCATTCACGGGAGTCTCGCCGTGCGGAACTGCGGATCGCACCAGTGTCTCGGCTGGGATGACGTCATCGCCCGACGGAGCCGCGTCGGCGGATGTGGTGGAATCGGCTGGATCTGGCGGGATTTGTCCGTCGAGGGGCTCCGCCTCGGCGGATGCCAGCCGGATCGGCTCATCGCCGGTTCCCGGGAAGCGGCCCGGGGGCGCGAATCGCGATGTCCGGCCGTCGTGGGCCGGCGGCACGGGCATGGGAAGCGGAGAGTCTGGTGCCTCGAGCGTAGCCGGCCGGGTGGGATAGCGGTCGAGCGGCGCCGGGCTGGTGGCCGGGGCAGCGGGCGCGCGCCAACCACGTTCGTTCATCGCACGCGGGGCGTCGGCATCGCTCGTGGGAGGAGACAACTGCCTCGGCGCCCACGGAGCGGTATCGGGCTGGGCATTCGCGAACCCGCCATCATCCCCTGACGACACCGTCTGGTCTGCCGCGAAGGCGACGGCAGGCTCGTCGGGAGACGCCGTCGGCAGGGCGGTTTGCACCGGCGACGCCATATCCTCGCCACCGCCGGAGCGGCCGATGCCAAGTGCCCAGACGAGGCCGAAGCCGGTGCCGGCACAGAGGACCGCTCCCAGCAGCAACGGCAGGCTCGACTTCCGCGGGGTAACGACGAGATCTTGTCGCGAGGTGCGTTCGGCTTCTGGTACGGGTTGTGCGGGCTCTTGCATCGGAGGGTCCCCGGAGGATGGAACACGGGGAAGTACCACAACCGACGGGATGCAAGAAAGCCCATTTGCAGCGGTGTCGCGACCTAGGCAGTCAGGAGGAGCTGGCGAAGATGGAAATGAAACTTACCCAGCTTCCCGCCATAGTTGCCTGCCGAGATGGCAACGAGATCAGGGCCGACGGCCGCACGAATCCCTGCCACCATCGCCCCGGCCACCGCCGACTCGTCAACGCCGTCGATGACGATCTCGAGGCCGCAGGTTGCCCCGTCCACGAGGCAGGTCTCCACGCGTCCCACCAGCGACGGGCAGAATGCCTCGTTCGTCGAGGCGCGGAGGGCCTCGTAACGCGAGCCGACCTTGCTGCCCGATCGCACGACGCCTCCCGGAAAGGGCGTGATCGTGCCAGCAGTGGCGGCGATGGCGTCCACAGCCCGCCTGGCGGCGGCAAGCGTGGCGGTCAGCGATCGGCCCTGCAGGATGAAATTTCCGCCGCCGACACCCTTCTCGATGCCCACCGACTCTTCCACGAGAAACTCCCCGTCCATTACCGGCACCCGCCAGTATCTGCGTCCATCCATCACCTTTGTCTTTTCAAACCCGTCGCCGAAGTACCGCACGTGAGCCCCCAGCGGCCGCCGCTCCTCCGCTGCGGGCAGGCCATCGAAGACGCTGGCCGTGGGGCATGTCAGCAGGCACTGCGCGGTGCGATTGGCAATCGCCTTTCCCACGCCGTCCGCAGTAAAACCGTAGGCCAAAACCGCCGCTCCGGGCCGGCCGTCGGGCGTTTCCTCCGGCTCAAGCCAGCGTTCCACGCCGATCTCTGCGTCACAGCCGATCACGCTCGTACCGTAGCCGCACGCGGCGCGGACCGCCGCGTCGAGCCAGTGCGGATCGGCCGCGGTGACAATGAGCCTGACGTACCGGAGCCGAAAGGCCTCGGCAAACGTGTCGACGATCTGTGTTGATTCGATGAGCATGGCGGTGTGTCCAGACGGGGGGTTCAAGGTGTCGAACCGTGGCCGGCATGGGGGCGGATGTGGTTCAGGCCCCGAAGATTCCGTGTTCTCCCCGCGGTTGGGTTTCGCATATCCTATCAAGCATCGCGGGTGGCCCTCCATGGCCGACTGCGGTCCATGGCAGTGCAGCTGCCCGCTGCTTGTCCGACCCCCACAAGCCAAAGGATACCGATGATGTCGTTTCTGAACCGTGCGGTCGTGTCTGCGGTGTTTCCTGTCGTGATTGTCACGGCCTTCGCAGCGCTGGCACCGTGCGCCGCTGCTGCCGACTCGCTCGCGGCCAGCGGCGTGGCGATGATTCCCGAGGACGCCGCGTTCGTCTCGGCAACCCTGCGGGCCCGCGAGCAGTACGACCGTTTCGTGAAGAGCAACGCCTTCGCTGCCCTCAAGAAACTGCCCTTCGTGTCCCGCGCCGCCGATTCCGTCGAGGAACAGAAGCTGCAGCCCGGCAGCCCGCTCTCGATCGCGGCGACCTTCATGGAACTGCCCGAGAACGAGCAGGCCCTGCAATTGCTCAAAGACATGGTCGCGACCGACACGTTCATCTACGGCGAGCCGTCGTGCGTGACGTTCGTGGAGCTCATGAAGAAGATCCAGCAGGCACAGAACGCCGCCGGTGTGCTGCGACTGGCCAGCGGCGACGCCTCGGTCGGTGGCTTTGAAGTCGACGTGCTCGAAGGCATCGACGTGGAAGAGATGGACGACGACGATGACGACGATGAAAACAAAAAGGGAGCCGCCGACACCCGCAGGCGGGTTCGTGCCAAGCCGGTGCGGTTCCAGGCCGCCGATGCCGCCGAGCAGATCTCGGCCGACGAACTGGCCACGCGGCTGGTGGTCAAGACGCTATCGGAAAACCTTAACCTGATCGTAGTGCCCGACGTGGTCTGGGGTTTCAAGACGGCCAAGCTCGACGTCGCCACGTCGCAGTTGAAGCGGATCGAGGTCCTCGTCAAGCTGATCACACAGGCCAACCCCGCCTTGGCCGACTCGCTCGAGCGCCGCAAGGTGGCGGGGGGCGAGGTGGTGACGTTCACGATCAAACCAGACGCCAATCTCATTCGTGACGCGATCCCCGGGCTGGAGGATCATGAGCAGGAACTCGAAAAGGTCTACGACAAGATCGAGCGACTGGAACTGGTGATCGGCCTCGGTGTGATCGGCGACCGTGTGATCCTCACGATCGGCGACTCGATCGACCATCTGGAGAAACTGGCTGTCGCAGGGAGCGATCGCAAGCCGCTTGTCGCCACCAAGCCGTTCGAGCCGCTGCGTGCCATGAAGGACAAGCCGCTTACCGCAGTCTCCTACCTGAGCGAGGCGATGCAGAAGGCACTGGCCCCGTCGGCCGCCGACATCGAGCAACTCGCCGACCTGAGCGACACGATCGCCGACCTCGCCGACCTTCCCGACGGCGCGGCCGACGAGGCTCGTCGGAGCCTCGGCAAGGTCGCCGAGGGCTACAAGCGGCGGCTGCCGGCACCCGGGCCGTGGCTCGCGTTTTCGTTCCTGTCGGAGCAGGGCTACGAGGGCTATGTCTGGGATTGGTCGAAGAATCTGCCGTTCGACGGGTCGAAGCGGCTGGGCCTCCTCGAGCATACGGGCGGTGCCCCGCTGGCCGCGGCCGCCTTCCGGGTGAAGAACGATCCGAGCCAATTCGAGGACTTCTCGTCGTGGGTCGACATGGGCTGGTCGTTCTTCCTCAAATACCTCGTTCCGAAGGCCGACGAGGACGATCAGGAGAAGATCGAGGAGGTCGATGAGCACCTCGCGCCACTCGGCTCGAAATTCATCGGTATTGTGCGGGCCAAAATCCTGCCATCGTTGGCCGACGGCCAGATGGCCTTCGTGATTGACGGCAAGAGCAGCACGAAGCGTCTCCATCAGTCGCTGCCCTCGGCTGCGGAGCCGTTGCCGCTGGTGGAGCCTGCGATCGTGCTGGGGCTCGCCGACCCGAAGTTGTTCCGCGAGGGGATGAGCGATCTCTTTGAACTCGCCGACGAGGTGGTCGATGCGGTGCGGGAGATGAACCCCGATGCCCTGCCGGCGGAGTATCGCGTGCCCGAGCCGGTGAAGAACAAGGTGGAGGGGGGAACCCTCTGGTCGTATCCGCTCGCCAACAGCGGTCTCGACGAGAAGGTGCAGCCATCGATCGGTGTCGGTGAATCGGCTGCCGTGCTGTCGCTCGTGCCGAAGCAGGCCGGTCGGCTGCTCCTGAAGACGCGGCTCGAAACCGGTTCCCAGTTGGCGAAGTTCGAGGAGCCTCTCGTGGGCGCCGCGGCGCTCGACGTTGCGGGCCTGATCGACGCGATCCAGCCGTGGGTGGTCTACTTCACGCGATACGGTTGCGTTCAGCAGCGTGAGGGGAACGTCGATCCGGAATCTCAACTCGGGCCCGATGACGAGAACGAACAGGCCAAGGACGCCTTGGCCCAGGCGAAGGTCGTGTTTGAAGTGATCAAGTCCCTGCGTGTCGCCGTGGCGGAGACTGCGATGGATTCGGACGCGATGGTCACGCACTGGCGAAACGTGATCCGCGACATGCCGGCGAAGTAGAAACTATCCGCGCCGCACGACGCCGCGTACGAGGAGATCGCCGCCGGGGTGATCCACGTGCTCGACCTCGATCGCGGCGGCGGACGCGAGCGACGCAATGCCCGCGCCGGCGATCGGCGCTGGCGACCTTGCGCCGCCGATGATCGTCGGGGCGACGAAGGCCCAGACCTCGTCGATGGCCTGCGCATCGGCGAGGCTCCCCAACACCGTGGGACCGCCTTCGACCAGCACGTTCGTGAGCCGTCGCGTGCCGAGTTCCACGAGCAGTCCCCGCAGTCGCTCGCGGTGATCCGCTGAAGCTGACTGCCAGACCTCGCAGCCGGCGGCTGCAAGCTGCCGGAGGCGGTCGGCCGGGGCAGCGGGGCCCGTGGCCACGAGCAGCGGCACGTCGCGGGCCGTGCGAACGAGGCGGCTCTCCAGCGGCAGGCGGGCCAGACTGTCGAGGAGGATCCGCAGCGGCTGCCGCGGCCCGGTGGGCCGCGGCGTCAGGAGCGGATCGTCGGCGAGCGCCGTGCCGATGCCGCAAAGAATGCCGTCCATCCGGCCGCGGAGCCGGTGCACCATTTCCCGCGATGCCTCCGACGAGATCCAGCGGCTCTCGCCGACGGACGTCGCCACGCGGCCATCGAGGCTCATCGCCCACTTCGCGATCAACCACGGCCGCTTCTGCTCCACGAGCGTGCGGAAGGGGGCGATCAGCCGTCGTGTCTCCGTCTCGCAGACACCCACCCGAACCTCGACGCCGGCCCTCGCGAGTGCGTCGAGGCCGCCGCCGTTGACCGCGGGGAATGGATCGCGTGTGCCCACGATCACCCGCGTGATGCCCGCCGCGATGATTGCCGCTGTGCAGGGGGGCGTCTTGCCGTGATGGCAGCAGGGCTCGAGCGTGACGGCCAGCGTGCCACCGCGGGCCGCGGTGCCGGCGGCCGAGAGCGCCGCCACCTCGGCGTGCGGGCCGCCAAATGCCTCGTGCCAGCCCTCGCCGATGATGTCACCCGATGCCGATGCGATCACCGCGCCCACCATGGGATTGGGTTCGACGCATCCCTCACCGCGGCGGGCCAGAGCAAGAGCCCGCCGTATCAGGTGTTCTTCGAACGCGTGCTCGGGGCCCCTCACATGCATGGCTTGCGCACGCCTCAGCCCGGCGTCCAAAGCGACTTCTTCTCCCCGGCCCCACCCCCCTGTTCGCCACCGGGTGTCCATATGCGGCCTGCGTCTGCGGCCGGGGACTGTCCGCCTCCGATGGCCATCCCGGCACTGCCGCCGGGCATCTGCCCCGCCGCCGCCGACTGGGCGGCCAACGCGGCGAGATCGACGCCCGCTTCGCCCAGCACCTCCGCGAGCGCCGCAATCACCTTCTGGTCGCGGGCATGCTCCCGCTGCAGGTGATTGAGCAGTCGCATGATGCCCGGCTCGTCGGCTCGCGAAAGCCGCACTCGTAATTCGGCGACATCAAGCATGCCGTCGTTGGCGCCGAGTGTCTTGGCGAGTTCGCGGAGCTTGCCGATGATCTCCAGCTTTTCAAGGCTTGTCTCCGCGCGATCCTCGAGCAGGCCATAGGCCTCCCAACGGTCCTCGGGCGAGGCGTCAGGCCGCGCCACGATTGCCCGAGCGGCCCGCGCCGCCGCCAGATCGAAGCCGGCGTCGAGCGACGTGAGGAAGAGCACTCGCAGTTGATCGAGCGGAAGCCCGTCGAGCACGACACGATGCCACCGAAGGGGTGGCACCTCCTCGAGCGGCTGGGCCGAGTGGATCGGTGCCGGCGTCGGCAGCCCCAGCTTTCCGCGGACAGCCGTCCACGCGACCGATGCTTCAGGCTGACGGGATGCCGCCTCGCCTTCGCTGATGATCGCCTCGACCCGCCGGGCCGGTTCCTTGCCGGTGTCGGCAGCCGCCTGACGCGGCGTCTTGCCCAACAGTTCGGGGAGGGGAGTGTCAGGCCAGACTGCCAGAAAGCGATCCGAGACCGCATGCCGCTGGCGGGCGAGAAGACGGTCGACCATGGAAGGACCGTCGGCAGCCTGGGGCTCCTTCGACAGCTCTCCCGGCTTCACCCGGAACTGCGTGTTCTGCAGCCACGCGGTGGGCGATGTGGTCGGCAGCCTGCCGCGGCCTGTGTCCACCGGCGCAGCGAACGTGCAGCCGAGCAACCGCTCCACTTCAGGCTTTGCCTCCGCAACGTCGGGCTCGAAACCCTGCAGCACGGCCTCGGGCTCACGGTCTGTCTGCCGACCAAAGATCATCAGCGACGCGAGCAGGCGATCGGGCTGTTCGTTTCCGGGCTGCCCGGCTGATGTCGCAGCCCCTGCCGGTGCCGGAGCATAAACCCGCCATACCGAGTGCGGAGGCGCCGCACCCCGCGACACCCAAGCCGAACGGTCGAATGTCGAGATATCGAAGCGGCCGTCGTGGCGCAGCGTGTCTTCCAGAAGCTGGAGGCCTCCGGCGGCGGCCTCCACGGAAGGAGCTGGCAGCGGGGCGATGATGCTCGTAATCTTCATCACCGGCGAGCGATCCGGGTCGGCTTCGGTTTCCATGGCGATCGCCCGGCCGGTGGCCTCGACCGCGTCATCAGGAGTGCCGGCTCGGAGCTTGGCGACGGTCAGCCAGGCCTCCGACGCCTCGTATGGTCGGCCGAGCATTTCGCAGAGGATCGCCATGTTGGTGAAAAGCTCGGGGCTCTCGCCCGCGACCGGCTTCAGGCTGCGAAATGTGGTCAGTGCCTTGGAGAGCCGCCACTCTGCGGCAGCCTTCAGCGCTGCTTCGAACTCGAAGCGATAGGGGGAATCGGCCGGGGCCGGCTCGAACGACACCTTGGTGCGGAGTGCCGGCGGCACGCCGCCTGATCCGACGATCGAGGCCAACAACTGCCGCTCTTCCTCGGTGCCGACCGATGCGTCGATCATCCATTCGACGATGCCCTGAGCGCAGCCAGGATGTCCAGTCTGCGCGGCGGCCTGCACCAGCGTCTGGGCCGTTCGCACGAGGTCCTGCGGCACTTCCATGCCGTCTGTATCGCGGGCCTGAGTGTGGGCATGGTCGCGGGCCTGGTCGAACAGGGCCATCGACTCCTGCATCCGTCCCGCGATGGCCTCGGTCACCGCAGCCAGTCCCAGCGCCACAGGGTTGTCGGGACAGGTCTCCAGAAACGCCGCGCTGCCAGCTGCGGCCGCGGGAAATTGCTTGGTGGCCAGCTGCAGCCGGGTGCGGTGGGCCATCAGACAGGCCCGCCCGGGATAACGCTGCGTCAGTTTGTCCACCTCCGCCAAGGCCGCAGCGTATTGCTGTCCCTCGGTAAGACGGTCGAGCTGTTCCAGGTCGCCCACGAGTTCGGAGCAGCAGAACTTGATCTTCTTGCCGGTGCCGCCCGGGCAGGGCGAATAGGGGTCGATGGGCATCGCTGGGGTGATCTCCGGGGAGCTGGTTCTTGTGCGTGTTGGGCAATGTACCACCGACACTCCATCGGGGCGAGTTGCCGCCCGTGGGCCGCCGCTGCATACTTTGCGATTCTCGTCGGCGTTTCGCGGCCGCGGGCAGGCGGCCAACACCGCGGCGGAACGTCTCGAGGTCGTGCCTCCCGTCGCCAGCCCCGCCCGCCTGAGCCATCCCGTGCAGCAGCCCCGCATCCTGATCGTCGATTCCGAGGGCAGCACCGGCCTGCCCTATGCCAAACTCAGCGCCCGCCTTCAGCCGTTCGAGGTGCGGGTGGAGAAGTCGCTCGATGCGGCGATCGGTACGCTCTCCCGCGACTCCTGGGATCTGGGGGTCGTCACGGCACGTTCCGGGCCCACGGCCGACCGACTCCATGCCGCGCTGAAGAACGCCGACCCGCAACTGCCGATGGTGGTGATCGATACGCGGCCGAACATCGACACGGCACGTGCCTGCCTCCAGGCCGGCGCGGGGGATTATCTCGACATCGCCCGGGCCGAGGCCGAACTCGAGGATGCGCTGGTGCGGCTGCTGGCCGAATCGCGGCGCAAGGCGGCCGAAGAAGTGCTTCGCCGCGCGGTCGAGCGACCCTACTCGTTCGACGATTTTCTGGGTGAAAGCCCGGCCATGCAGCAGGTCTATTCCATCATCGACCGGATCGCCACCAGCTCCGTGGACGTGCTGGTGACGGGCGAGACTGGAACAGGCAAGGAACTCGTCGCGAGGGCCATCCATGCCCGCAGCCGCCGGAGCGCCGGCCCGTTCGTGCCCGTGGACTGCGGCGCGATTCCCGACGCCCTGATGGAGAGCGAGCTGTTTGGCCACGAACGGGGCGCCTTCACGGGAGCCGATGCCCGGCGGATGGGGTTGGTCGAATTCGCGGATGGTGGCACGTTCTTCCTCGATGAAGTCGGCGAACTGCCGCTGCCACTGCAGGCGAAGCTGCTGCGGGTGCTGCAGGAGCGGCGGGTGCGGCGGGTCGGGGCGAGGCTCGAGAATGCGGTCGACGTGCGGGTGATCGCGGCGACGTCGAGACACGTCGATCAGATGGTGGAGCGGGGGGAATTTCGCCGCGATCTTCTCTACCGGATCAATGTGGTGCGGATCGACCTGCCGCCGCTCCGAGCTCGAGGCGACGACATCGGCCTGCTGGCCGAGTTTTTCGCCAACCGCGCCGCGCAGGAGATGGGCCGGCGGGTGAATGGCCTGTCGACCGACGTCTACCAGGTGCTGAGGAGCTACCACTGGCCGGGGAATGTCCGCGAGCTGCAGAACGTCGTTCGGCGGGCGATTGCCATGACGCAGTCGTCGGTGGTCGGCGTGGACGATCTGCCCGACGAACTGGTGGCCACCGCCGGCCGCGCGAGCGCCGCGGCGGGATACTTCGCGCAGCGCGCCGAACATATGGCGCGGTTCGAGAAGCACTACCTGACCGACCTGCTCACACGGCACGTGGGCGACGTGTCGGCGGCCGCCCGCGATGCCCGCCTGCCCCGGGGCACGCTCTACCGGTTGATGAAGGCCCACGGCCTCGATGGCGCCGCGTTTCGCACGCGAGTCGATCCATCGTGAAAACACCTCTCTCTTCGACTGTCACCCCGCCAGCGGCACTGCTGCAAGGGATCCTGCGGCGATGGCCGACGATCCTGGTCGTCGGCTACGCGTTGGCAGCCTTCAGCTGGACGATGCCGGCCAGCCTGTTTCCACCGAAGCCGGTCATCGACGGGGTGGCCGAGGGCCCATTGCTCCTGCTCGGGTTGTGGCAGTCGTGGGACATGTTCTCGCCCGATCCCCGCACCATCGACATCTGCGTGGAACTGCGGTGCACCAATCGCGACGGCACCATCGATCGCAGGATGCTCAGTGACATGGTGGCGATGGGCTATTACGAACGCTGGCAGAAGGATCGCTGGCGAAAATATTTCAACGATCACCTGCGGCTCGATGACGAACATGCCCTGTGGCAGCCGTTCGCGGAATATGCCGCGCGACGGCTGCGGGAGGAAGGGCACGATCCGACGGCGATCGAACTGGTCCGCTGGTGGCGGCCCTGCGACCCGGCCATCAGACCGGACCTCCGCGCCGACGTGCGGCAGACGCCCTGGCAGAGCCACGTTTTCCATCGCTGGGGCGTGCCGCGGGAGTGGGGCCGATGATGTCGCCATGGGCCGGAATCAGGCGTGCTGTCGTGGCCTTCGACCACTGGGTGCGGGATCCGGTCGATCCCCGGCCGTTGGCCTGGTTTCGCTCCTGGCTCGGCCTCCTCAGTTTGGTGAATCTCTGGCTGCTCTGGCCCGACATGCCGATGTGGCTGGGCGATGACGGCGTGCTGCCCGCTGCCGTGCACCGAGACCTGGTCGGTGGCACCCGCATCAGTATCTTCATGATCACCGGCTCCAGCGACGCGGCCATCGGGATCATCCGCGGCCTCGGCATCGCGGGAGGCCTTGGCCTCTGGCTGGGGATTTTTCCACGCTGCGCCGCTTTCTGTGCCTGGCTGGCCGCGGTCAGCTACGCATATCGCAACATGGACATCCTGCACTCCGGCGACAACCTGATTCGCATCGGCAGTTTCTTCCTCATGTTTGCCCGTACCGGCGGTGTCTTTTCGCTCCCCCAGTCCGTGCGTCGCTGGTTTTTTCCGCAGGCGTCATCAGACAGTCAGCCTCCCGGCGGCCTCGTGCCGGCTTGGCCGCAGCGGATCCTGCAGGTGCAGCTCTGCATCCTCTATCTGGTGGCGGGCATCTGGAAGGCGACGGGGCCGACCTGGCGCAACGGCAGCGCCGTCGGTCTGGTGCTACAACTCGGCGAGTTTCAGCGGTTTCCGATCCCGGACTTCTTTCTCACGCCCGTCATGTCGCAGGTGATGACCTACGGGACGCTGGCATTCGAACTGGGATTTCCGCTGCTGGTCTGGATTCCCAGCATGCGAATCCCGGTGCTGCTCGCGGGCCTCGCGTTTCATGCGGGGCTCGACTGGGTCATGAACGTGCAGATGTTTCAGTGGCTGATCACTGCGTACTACCTGCTGTGGCTGAAGCCAGCTAGCTCTTCGCCGGCTTCTTTCGCTCCCAGGTCTGCCCCTGCTTGTAGCGTTCGGCCCGCTCGATGAGTTCTTCGTTCTTGGTCGTTCCCAGCACCTTGTCGAGCGCCTTCGTGAACTCGTCCTTGTTGGCGTCACGGATGTTGCGATGGTGCGCGAGTTCGACCACGCTCAGGCAGGCGGGCTCCGCGAGATTCGGGTCGTCGAGGTAGGGCGCCACGAACCGCAGCGTTTCGATGGTGCGGATGGCGTTGGCCCGCTCCAGCACCCGGCGACGATCCTCGTCGCGCTTGCACAGCGACATCGTCTTCTCGAGCAGTTCCAGCTTTTGCTTGTCGTTGAGCTTGTTATCCGGGAGCGGCGCGATGCGGATCAGTGTGCCCAGCAACAGTTCCCGTTCGGTCGGGTCCTGCGACTTGCCAAGGAGGTCGAGCAGCCGCTGCGACACGGTGGCGTCGGGCCACTTTGCCAGTGCTGTGAGCCCGAGCTTCCGCTTGCCCGCATTGGCGTCGGCAATGAGACCATCGACGATGGCCAGCGTGCCATCACCGCCCACACGGGCCAGCACCGTGAGGAGCGTTTCCTTGGTCGCGTCATCGGCCGCCTTGAACTGCTCCAAAAGCACCGCTGCCGCCTTTTCCTTGCCGGGGTTCTGCGTGCAGACCGTCACCAGAGACCGCTCGGCCTCGTCTCGCTCGCCACCGGACGCCGCCTTGAGCACGCCCTGCACCATGCCGGCGACCTGCTCGGGGCCGCCGAAACGGGCGAGCGCCCGCATTCCGGCCGTTCGCACCGCCGGATCACCGTCGACCGCTGCTGCGAGAAGATCGGGCAGGGCGCTGACGGCCCGTCGGTCGGCAAGAATATCGATGAACGTGGGCCGCAGGCTCGGTTCGCCGACCTTGGCCGCTTCCACGATCAATGGCGTCACGTCATTCCCGCGGAGGATCGTCAGCGCCCTCCGTGCGGCCGCCTTCTCGGGGTCGGCAGCGGCGAGCGATGTTTTCAGCACCGCAACCTCCGTGCCACTGCCCAGGGATCCCACTGCGTGGATCGCCGCTGTCCGTACGGTGGGCTCCTGAGATGCCAGGAGCAGGGCCAGCGCCGCCGGAAGCGCTGCCCGATCGCCACGGTCGGCCAGTGCCGCGGTGAGTTCGAGTTGGCGGGCTGGAGCCAGTTTGGAGAGGAGCCCGGCGAACTGCTTTGTGGCCGCCTCCCCCTTCAGGCCGTAGCGGACGCGATCGAGACCGATCGCGCGAAATGCCTGGTCATCCTTCGCCAGGAAATCGATGGTCATCTGCACGGCATCCTGCGGCGCCGCGGCATCGGCCGCTGCCGCCGGTCGCAGGCCACAGGAAAGGCAGGCGAGGGTCGCCCACATCAGGACGATGGTGCTGCGATGGCGTCGGGCAAGGACAGGCATGATCAAAGCTCCAGAAGGCGTGTGCCAAAAAGCTCGTGCCAGAAGGCCAATGACAGAGCCTTCTGCGTGGGTGGGAGAAGGTGATGTCGCTCAGGAGGTCGTGGTCGTGTCGAGACAGGCGAGGATGCCTCGGGCGGCGGCCAGTCGCGTGGCCTTCGCCGTTGGCGTCGTGCCCGCCGCCGCTGATTCGGAGAGGGACGTGTAGATGGCCTTGGCCTCGGCCCGCTTGCCCTGCCGCAGGAGCGACTCGGCACAGGCCAATCGGGCATCGGCAATGGCGGCGGCGGCCGCCTTGTCGGTGATCCCGTTTGCAGCCGCCAGGGCCTGGCAGGCTTCGGGAGTGTGAATCCTTCCGAGCGCGTCGGCCGCGGCGACGGCCGTTTTCGATTCGCCTGAGAGGAGCGCGGCGATCGCGGGCACAGAGGCGGCATCACCACGGCCTGCCAGGGACGAGATCATGCCGATCTTGAGGTCACCCTGCACGGTTCCGAGCGCCTTCCGCAACGCCTCGGTTGCCTCCGCCGCGTTGATCCGCTCGAGCGCGAACCTCGCCATGTGCGAATGGTCTTTCTCGGGCAGCAGGGCGGCCAGGCTCGGCACGGAGGCAGCGGTGCCGATCAGCGACAGCTTGCGGCAGACATATTCCTTGGCAGCGCGGGAGGTGCCCGCGCCGAGCAGGGCGGCCAGTCGCTTTTCGAGGTCGGCCCGCGCGGCAGGGTCGGCGTGGGCGGCCACGACGGCGGCGTCGATCGGCTGGAAGGCGGAGGTGTCGCCGCCCCAGTCGAAGGACTTCAGGATTTCAAACGGCTTGTCGAGGCTGGCGGGATCGTAGGCCATGTTCAGACTCGCGGAGAGAGAGGGAGGACGAAAAGGGGTGAGGAGCGAAGGGTGCGGCTCGCCGTGAGCACGGCGGCCGCGTCGGGGCGTGAGCGATCAAAGGATCCACGGCTCGCGGCGGGCGCGATCGCAGAGCCGGTTGGCCTCTTCGTCGCCCGTGAACTGCTGCGCCGCCACATCCCAGTTCAGTGACCGCTGAAGCCGGTAGGCGATACCGATCATGTGGGGCCCCGTCATCGTGTTGACGGCCAGTTCGATGTCGCGGAAGGGACGTTCGCGGGTCTTCACGCATTCGATAAAGTCGCCGTAGATGCCTCCGGTGCCCTTGTAGACGGGCACCGGTTTCGCGGCGCGGCGCTGGCCATCGCCGACGATCTGGATCGCTCCGCGACCACCGACGAGCGGGTCCTTGGGCCTGAGCTGCTGGGGCCTGTTGTGGTGCAGTTCGATGCCGTTGGGATACGTCACGCTGACATAGGCTGCTTCTTTGCCGTCGGATGAGGCTGGGTGGTATGTCACCTTCGACGGCTGCAGTTCGCGGAGATCGGTCGCGAAGATCGTGCCGCCGAAGTGGTGGGCGCCCCAGTCGGTGAGGCTGCCACCAGAATAGTCGATGTACGACCGCCAGCTGTTGCCACCGGTGCCGTAATTGCCATCGCAGCGGCCGGAGTTGTAGGGCTCCCACGGAGCCGGGCCGAGCCAGAGGTCCCAGTCGATGTCCGTGGGCGTCTCCTGCGCGGGCAGAAAGCAGAGTTGCGACGGACCGCCAACGCCGACATCGACCGACTTGATCGTGCCAAGTTCGCCGGCCCAGCAAGGATTCACGATGTCCTTGTAATCCTCCAGCACACGCTGGCTTCCGCCGGAGACAACACGGCCATAGCGGCGGGCCGCGGCGACCATCAGCGGGCCCTCCCGCAGCGTGAGCGTCTCCGGCTTCTGCAGATAGACGTCCTTCCCAGCGCGGCAGGCGGCAATCGTCATGATCGCATGCCAGTGGTCAGGCGTCGCGATGTGGACGGCGTCGATGTCGTCGCGGGCAAGCAGTTCGCGGAAGTCGACGTATGCTGCGCTGTCGGTGTTGGCATACTTGCCATCGACGCGGCCCTTGCCCTCGTCCCGCCACTTCTTTCGAACGTCGCAGACGGCGACATACTGCACGTCGGGTCGACCGAGGAAGGCGTTCTGGTCGCCGGAGCCCATGTTGCCGATACCGATGCCGCCCATCACGATCCGGTCGCTGGCTGGCGGGGTCGTAGCATCCCCGAGGGCCTTGGAGGTGATGACGTAGGGGGCGGCGATCGTGGCACTGGCGGCGACGCCCGCAGTCTTGAGAAAGCCGCGACGCGTGGCGGTCGAAGCCTCACTGGCCGGCGGGACGAACCTGGCAGATGTGTCGTGCACCATGAGATGCATCCTCCAAAACGGCGGGAAGAGACGGGAAACCCTCGTCGTGCGAACGCAGTCGACGTAGGCGAGTGTAATGACAACCGGCGGACGCCACAAACCATTACGCTCGGGGGGCGTACGGCCGACGGAACACGCGCCTCGCGGGCGCGACGGCAGGGACTTCCAGGGCAATGGGCCGCGAAAAAGGATGGCAAGACGTCCTTCTCCGGCGAATACGGGGAGTGGCCGCGCCTCAATCGCGTGACAGATTCCCCGAGACGAGGTGCGAAAACACCGCGGAATACAGCGGCGTTTGTTTGGCACGGGATGTGCATTGTTTTTCTGATGGAGGGCCGGTCGCGTGATCGGCAACGCCAGAGAGACCAGCCGCGGGCCCGACGTCCGCCGATTCCCAGGAGACAAGCCATGAAGAAGATTGAAGCCATCATCCGCCACTTCAAGCTCGAGGAAGTGAAGGACGCTCTCAATGCCCAGGGCGTGAAGGGCATGACCGTGACCGAGGTCCGCGGCTTCGGCCGGCAGAAGGGCCATACCGAGACCTACCGTGGCGCCGAGTATTCGGTCGACTTCCTGCCGAAGGTGAAGATCGAGGTGGTGGTGAGCGACGAAGAGGCCGCGGCCGTGATCAACAAGATCATGACGACGGCGCGGACCGGTCAGGTCGGCGACGGCAAGATCTTCGTGACGGACCTCGCCGAGGTGGTGCGCATCCGGACCGGCGAGTCCGCCTCGGCTGCCATCTAGCTGTCCGCGGAAAAAGCCACCCAGCCGTCGGGTAAGTTATTCATGAACTTGCCCGACGGTTCGTGTGGTTACGGCGTGCTGCAACCAGCCCGCCCACCCTCACGGTGTGTCGAGCCGTTTGATCCACACGTTGCGAAATCGCGTGGGGCTGCCGTGATCCTGGAGGAAGAGCGGGCCCTCGCCGGTGGCGAGCAGGCATTTTTCGACGCCCTGAAGATAGTCGGTCACGCCATGCTTGTAGGGCGTGTAGGGTGACCGCGGTTCGGTGAATCGAAGTTCGTTCTGCACGAGCCGTCCGTTGAGCCAGGCCGTCACGCTGCCCGGCTTCACGATCGTGCCGGCGGCGTCACGCCGCGGGGCGATGAAGCGGATGTCGTAGACCTGCCACTGGCCCGTGGGCAGGCTTGCGTTCACGATCGGCTTCCCAAACCGGTAGAGGCTGCCCTCGTCCTGATCCGTCGGCGGCTGCACGCCGAACGAGTCGTAGATCTGCATCTCATAGTGGCCGTGCAGGTAGAGGCCGCTGTTGCCCTTCGCCTCGGGCGACGTCATGAACTCGGCGTGGATGTCGGCGTCACGAAAGAGCATGGTGGAGATGATGTGATTGGCATGCTTCTCGGTCGTCTGCACCAGCAGCGTGCCGTCGTCGACCTTCCAGTCGATCGGCCCGCCGCCCATGCCGACGAACGTCTTCAGGTCGGTGGTCGCATCGACACGTTCCGGCAGAAGCACGATTGCATCGGCCGGTGGCTTCACCGGCAGCGGCGACTGCAGCGGGTGAAAGGCGGGATAGCCGTCGGCCTGGGGCGAGGTCTGCTTGCTGAGCGTGCGGTCGGCAACGTCGGCGAACCGCTGCCAGTCGTATGAAAGGAGTTCGTGCCGACCGGTGCGGACGTAGTAGGTGATCGATTCGCCGACGGGCTTGTCGACCGCGGGATAGTCCTTCGTGCCCAGACCGGTGAGGCCGAAGAGCTTCCACGCCGGCTCAGCAGCGACGCCGGAAAGGAATTCGCCACGCGGGTCGGCCCAGCGATCCTCCACGGCGCTGGCCACGACGAGCGGCCGGGGCGCGATCATCGCCAGCAGCGTGTGCTGGTCGCAGGGCAGCTCTGTTTCCCGGTCGGCATAGGTCGCGAAGGCAGGGCAGAACCAGTGCGGAAACCGCGACGTGATCACCGCCACCGTCTCGCCGAAGTTGCGGCGTGAGAGGGCCGCACCGCCGCAGCCCGATTCATTCGAGACCACCATGGAAAACCGCTCGTCGGAGGCACCGGCCCAGACCGCAGCCTTGCCCAGCCGCGAGTGGCCGACGACGATCACCTGGGCGGGATCGACTTCCGGCAGCGTGACGAGCCAGTCGAGAATGCGGGAGAGCTGCCAGGCCCACGTGGCGATCGCGCCCGGTTCGTCCGGCGGCAGGCTGCCCTCGACCGGCCGGCCAAGTGATTTGAGCGCGCTTGCCGTGCGGCCATCGGCCCGGTCGGGAAAGACGTCGCCGCAGTAGGCGGTGGCCATGCCAAAGCCACGAGCCAGCATCGCTTCGACGGGCCATCGCTGGCCGCTCGTGCCGCGGGAGGCCTCGGTGGCGCGGTGATCGACGATTGCCGAGGCCTTGTCGTCAGGCATCCAGGCGGTGGAGAGCCGGATGGCAGGATCGGCATGCTCGGCGTGATTGCCGCGGAAGTTGAGCGTGAGGAAGACCGGCACGCGGTGGGGTGTGTTGGTTGACGTGGCCTTGGGCATATCTTTGGGGAGATACAGCAGCACCTCGGTGGTCAGTGCGTCGGCCGCCTCGCCCAGCTTCAGCGTGGCCTGGATTCGCACGGCTGCGATCTCTCCCGGCAGCGTGACATCGGCCCGCTCCATGTCCCCCACAACCGTCACCGGCACCGCCGGCAGCCGCCTGCCATAGACGAACTTTTCCAGCAGTTCGAACTGGTGCGGCCGCGCGGTCTTCTTCCACGCTTCGGCCGAGGAGACCGGCTTGCCATCCGGCCCAGCAAGCACCTCGGGCAGCGTGGAGTTTCCGACGGCGGCCTCGTCGTAGTTGGGCTCGGCGGCGTGAGGAGCGAGCATGGGTGAAGTCATTGCGGCGAGAAGGAAGAGCGTCGCTGTCGTGGCATATCTCATTCGTTGCTTCCAGCAGTGCTGCGGTTGTGTTGGGGTCGCTCGACGGATTCACTCGCTCACGCCTCGGGCGCGCCTGGGAACCCCTCGTCATCATCGTCGTCCAACCGAGCGATGTTGTACACCACTCGACGCCGTCCTTCACGCGTCGCGGCGAGCCTGGATTCCCGCACCGGCGCCGTCACTGCCCGCGGTTGCTGGCGTCGAGGTCCGTCTGGGAATCGAAGCGAGGGGTCGACGACGGTGCGGCCACGGGTTGCGTCGACGCGGGCAACGTGAGGCGGTAGGCATCACGCTGCAGGCCGTACGAGTCACGAGACAATTGGGGAAACGACGGCCGCTTTGGCAGCACAGGCGACGCCGTGGCGAGTCGCAGGTCGCCGGCCACCTCGTTCGCGAACATCGGGTTTTCATCCCCCAGATCGACGTTGCCCTCGACGGTGTTGTCGCGGAGTTCGGCCGGTTTGCCGGAGAGTCGCAGCGGCTTTTTGCAGCCGGCAGTGACATTGCCCGTGATCAGGTTGCCGTGAGGTGCGCCGACCACGCCGGCCGCATCGAGGGCTGGGGCGATCAGACGGGGGAGGCTCGGGTAGCGGTCGCTCCACGGTGGCACATCTGGGTGGGCCGATTCGACGCGCCGCCGGTAGCCAGGGTGCGTGGCGTAGCCGCGGCTGACCCCACGGCTGTCGAAGTGGATGCCGATCTCGCAGTCCACCATCAGATTATTGCGGACCGTGTTGTCGTGGCCGCCGCCGATGAAGGGGCCGCAGCCGCAACGCACCACGACGTTTTCTTCGACCGTATCGCCCGAGTCGCCGTCGTCGATGTAGAAGGCGTTGGCACGCGGGCAGTCATGCACGTAGTTGCGCCGCAGCAGATTGCCGCGGCTGGTCCAGTCCTGCCGCGTGTAGAACGCGCCGACGTCGCCCGACGTGAGGGCAACTCGACAGACCTCGTTACCCTCGAGCACGTTGTCGTTGCCGTCGTAGAGCACCGCGGCGTGGGGCAGGTCGTGCAGGAAGTTGTTGGTCACGCGGCAGCCCACAGCGTTGCCGGGGTCGAATTGTCCGACGAGCGATCCCACGTGGATCGCCGCCGCCCATGTCTTGCGTCGGCGACCCACGTCGCTCACGTCGTTGTTGGTCGCGAAGTTGCGGCATGGCGAGAGCGTGGCCCGGTCGCCGCCGGCGAGTCGGATCCCCGCTTCGCCGATGGTGTGGATATCACAACTGCGGACTCCGTTGTCGGTGCCGTCGAGGATTGTCACGGCGGTGCCGCCGAGATTCCGCAGCAGGCAGCCGGCGACCATGTTGCCCGACCCGCCCGCGATTTCGACGCCATTGCCGAGGCCGCCCTCGATCGAAAGCCGCTCGATGCTGACATCCTTCGCGTCGCGGAGCCGGATCAGCGGGAGAGTCTGATCCGCCACGACGATGCCCCCGTCGGTTCCGTCGCCGGGTGGACGCGGCGGCCAGAGATAGATCACCTGGTTGGCGAAGTCGAGGCACCATTCGCCCGCGACGTCGATCTCCTCGAGCAGATTCACGGCGCACCATGGTTCCTTGCCATCGCCGAGCGAGCCATTGGCCGCATACTTCGAGCCGATGCCGCCGTGAATGGCCGTGGCGTGCGTGATCGTGCGGTTGGCTGGATCGATCGTCGCGATGCGGACCGCCTGCGGAATCCATGGCACTCGCCAGTAGCCCTCGAGCCAGACACCGTCGTCCACCCGCCACTTCTTGGGGCGCCACTCGCCATCCGTGTCGAGGGCCGATACGAACGAGCCACCTCGCCGCTCCGCAGGTTTGCCCGACCAGGTGCCACGGTCGAGCACTTTTTCCATCACCGCATGGCCTTCGTTGGGCCAACGCGACAATGGTAGGGGTGTGTCGCCGACATAGAGATCGGGCAGACCGCCGCCGTCGGTGAACAAGACCGGGGGTTCCTTGAACGTCCGCACGCCGACGGCCGCGAGATCGATTGCCACCACGTGTTCCCGGGCGGCGGGTGCCAGTCGCTCGAGAACGGCGGCGTCGGTCACGCGTTGGATCGCACTGGCCGGAATGGGTCGGCCGGCATGAAGCCTGGCCGAGCGGTCGGCGGGCCCGCGGATGCTGAGGCCGCCATCCCGCTCGTCGAGTTCCAGTGGCGCCGTGCGATGGTGCACGCCGGGGCCGAGCAGGATCGTGTGCGGGCCGCCTTCGGTCTGCTTCGTCTTGCGGACCTCGCGGATGCGGTCACGGGCTGCTTCGACTGTCGCGAACGGCCGGTCGTGTGTGCCTGGGTTGCCGTCTTTTCCCGCAGGCGAAACATGCCATACATGCTCGCCGTGGGCCGGCTCGCCCGCAGCGGCGAGCACGGAAATGATCAAAACAGGCAGGGCAAGGCGGGAGCAGGCGAACCCATGCATCGTGGCTTCAGCGTTTTCGGTGGTGGAGGTGACCGCGTCACTTCGTATCTATGTGTCTCTTATCTATCGTGTCTCTTATCTATGCGTCGGTGGCTGAAAAACAGACCGTGGTGGCGAGTTTTCAACGTGCCGTGCCTGGGTTTGGATTCCAAACGTTGGAAACGTGCGGCCATGTGGGACCCGAGAATCTTATTTTCGCAGCTCAAATCACCGGTGTCTGGGGGGGCAATGGTCTGTTTTGGCTTTCTCACGCATAATTCCCGGGTAGCCTCGGCTATTTTGCATCGCGTCTGGAGTGATCCTCATGATGGCCGTTATTCGTGGACGTGGGCAACTTCTATCGTTCACCCTGTTTCTTCCTGCCCTGTTGCTTCTTGGCTGCCTGACGCCGGCCCTGGCGGTCGCGGATGCTGCCCGGGTCGAATTGAAGCCGCACGACCACGTGGTTCTCGTCGGCAACACGCTCGCCGAGCGGATGCAGTATTTCGGAAATTTCGAGACGCTCCTGCACTCGCGGTTTCCCCGGAATGAACTGTATGTCCGCGACCTCGGCTGGTCGGCCGACGAACTCACGATCCGACTGCGGTCACAGGGTTTTCACGACCACGGCAGCAACCTCGTGGATCATGCCCCCGACGTGCTCATCGCCATGTTCGGGTTCAACGAGTCGTTCGCCGGTCCGGCGGGCCTCGAAAAGTTCGAGAAGGATCTCGCGGCGTTCGTGAAGGATCCCTACTCGATCGACCGCTACACGTCGCCAGGCGGCAGCTGGGATCACGGCACGGCGGCGAACACGGCCGGCCGGGGTCAAAAGCCGATCCGCTCGATCGTCCTCGTCTCGCCGCTTGCCCACGAAAACCTGAAGCGGCCGGGCCTGCCGGACGGCTCGGAGAACAACGCCCGCATCGCCCTCTACGCCGAGTCGATGCGGAAGGTCGCTGCCCGGGAGAGGGCCTTCTTCGTCGATCTCTTCACGCCCAGCCGCGAGCAGATGGCGACGTCGGCGAAGCCCTGGACGATCAACGGCATTCATCTCAACGAGTATGGCGATCGGGAGTTGGCCCGGATCCTCGACGCGGCGCTCTTCGGCACGCGGACAGACAAACCGACGGTCGATCTTGCAGCCTTGCGGGCGGCCGTGAACGAAAAGAATCTGCAGTTCTTCTACGACCATCGCGGTGTCAACGGCTGCTACATCTATGGCGGCCGCAAAAATCCCTATGGCACGGTCAACTTTCCGGCGGAGTTCAAGAAGCTCCGGGCCATGACGGCCGTCCGCGATCGGCGGGTCTGGGACGTCGCGCAGGGCAAACCCGTGTCCGAGGTGATCGACGACTCGGGCACAGGTGATCTGAAGCCGATCGAGACCAACGCGAAGACGCCGGCTCCACCGACCACGCCGGACGAGTCGTTGGCGAAGATGGAGATCGAGGATGGCTACGAGGTGAATCTCTTCGCCTCCGAGATCGAGTTCCCGGAACTCGCGAATCCCGTGCAGATGACGTTCGACGCGAAGGGCCGGCTCTGGATCGCCACGATGCCCGGCTACCCGCAGTATTTCCCCGGCGTTCCCGTCAACGACAAGATCCTGATCTTCGAGGACACTGACGGCGACGGCAGGGCAGACAAGCAGACGGTGTTCGCCGACGGCCTTCATCTGCCGACCGGCCTCGAGATCGCCGATGGCGGGCTCTACGTCGCCCAGGAACCGAACCTCGTCTTCCTGAAAGACACCGACGGCGACGACAAGGCCGACGTGCGTGAGATCGTTCTCGACGGCTTCGATTCGGCCGACTCGCATCACGCAATCGGCGCCTTCGCCAGTGATCCGGCCGGTGGGCTGCTCATGGAGGAGGGCACCTTCCATCAGACCGCAGTGGAAACGATTCGCGGCCCCAAGCGGTGTTCCAACGCCGGCATCTTCCGCTACGACCGCAGGCGTGAGCAGTTCGACGTGTTCGTGTCGTACGGCTTCGCCAACCCCTGGGGCCAGACGTTCGACCGCTGGGGCCAGTATTTCGTTGCGGACGCATCGGGCGGCGCCAACTATTTCGGCACGGCGTTCTCGGGCGACGTCGATTATCCGCAGAAGCACGCGAGCCTGAAGCAGTTTCTGCAGAAGCAGTGGCGACCGACCTCGGGCTGCGAGTTCGTCAGCAGCCGCCAGTTTCCGGATGACGCCCAGGGCAACTACCTGCTGAACAACTGCATCGGCTTCCAGGGGGTCCTTCAATACAAGATGCGGGGCGACGGCTCCGGCTACGCGGCCGATCCCGTCGATCCGCTGCTGAAGTCAACCGACCCGAACTTCCGGCCCGTCGATCTGGAGTTTGGCGCCGACGGCTGCCTCTACGTGGTGGACTGGTACAACCCGCTCGTCGGCCACATGCAGCACTCGCTCCGCGACCCGAACCGCGACCACTTCCACGGCCGAATCTGGCGGATCAAGGCGAAGGACCGGCCGCTCGTCGTGCCGATGAAGATCGCCGGCGAACCGACGGATAAGGTGCTCGACGCGCTCAAGGTCTACGAAGACCGCACGCGGTATCGGGCGCGGGCCGAGCTTCGGTCGAGGCCGGCCGCCGAGGTGATTCCCGCCACCGAGAAGTGGCTGGCCACGCTCGACGCAAAGGATCCCGAATACCAGCACCATCTCGTCGAAGCGCTCTGGGTGCATCAGGCGCAGGATGTCGTGAATGAGTCGCTGCTCGACCGTCTGCTCGCCTCCCCCGAGCCGAAGGCCCGCGCGGCGGCCACCCGCGTGCTCTGTTTCTGGCGCGACCGCATCGGCGACGCCTACGGTCGACTGCGAAAGCTCGTGGCCGACGAGCATCCGCTTGTGCGACTGGAGGCGTTGCGGGCCCTGAGCTTCTTCCGCGACCAGGAGGCGATCAACATCGCGATCGAGTCGCTGGTGATGCCGCAGGACGACTATCTCGCGTATGTCTTCCGCGAGACGATGCAGACGCTTTCACGGCGGGTGCCGGCGGTGACGGCGGGAGGGGCGTCGGGATCGGCCCGACCACTCGTGACGCTCATCGAGAGCGGCCGCCTGCCGGACAACCGCGTCGGCGATGCCCTCGGGATGCTCCTGCAACGTGGCGGTCCCGACGAACTCGGCTGGCTTTTCGCCGAGTTCCTCGAGCCTAAGAAACTCGCCGCCAGCCAGCGTTCCACCATTGCCACGGGACTCGTGCAGGCGGCCGTCGAGCGGGGTATCAAGCCGGCCGGCGATCTCGCAGCCCTCGGGTCGCTGTTGGAGGGCCAGGATCGTGGCCTCCAGATTCCCGCGATCAAGCTCACGGCAGCCTGGCGTGCCACCCCGATGATCCCGCAGTTGCAGACGCTCGCCGCGGGGGAGCGGGCCGGTGGCGAGCAGCAGCGGCAGGCGATTCTCGCGCTGGCGACGCTGGGCACGCCCGAAGCCAAGGCCACGATCGAATCACTCTGCACGGCCGAGCGGCCGGAGCCGGTGAGGCTGTTCGCGATCGCGGCACTCGCCAGGATCGATACGGCGGCGGCTGCCGCCCGCGCCGCCGAAGTGCTGGCCGGCGTCCCCGCGGCCACGTCTTCCACGGAGGTCAAACTGCCAACCGAGATGCTCGACGCCTTGCTCGACCGGCGGGACGGTCCGGCGAAGCTTGCGGCGGCGATCGCGGCCCGGCCGCCGTCGGCCGACGTCGCGAAGATGTTCCTGCGACACATGTACGCGACGGGCCGCACGGAGCCGGCCGTCGCCGACGCGCTCACCAAGGCCGCCGGCATCGCGGCCAATCCGGCGCCGCCCACGCAGGAAGAGATCGTGAAGCTCGCGGCCGACGTGATGGCGAAAGGGGATCCGGCCCGTGGCGAGATTGTTTTTCGCCGGACGGACATCGCCTGCATGAAGTGCCATGCCATCGCCAAGGCCGGGGGCAACATCGGCCCCGAACTGTCGGCCGTGGGATCAATCTCGCCGCCGGAATATGTCGTGGCGTCGATCTTGAATCCCGACGCGTCGATCAAGGAGGCCTATGTCACCCGGAACGTCATCACCGACTCGGGCGAGGTGCACACCGGCATCCTCGTGGATCGCGACGAGCTGCGGGTGCGGCTCCGCGACGCGACCGGCAAGGTGATCACGATCCCGACGGCCGAGATCGAGGAGGAGGTCGAAGGCAAATCACTGATGCCGAAAGGCCTGACGACGTTCCTCACGCAGCAGGAGTTCATCGATCTGGCCCGGTTCGTTTCGGAACTCGGCAAGCCAGGGCCCTACGCGATCCGTTCGACGCCCACGATCCAGCGGTGGAAGCTGCTTGAGAATCCGCCGGCCGCTCTCGGCACGGGCGGAGCGGACACGGTTCCGACCGATGAACTGTTCGAGAAGCTCGTTCTCAAGGGGCAGGGGCTCCGCTGGAAGTCCGCCTATGGCAAGACCGCCGGAGCCCTGCCGCTCGACGAGGTCGCCGCTCCAGGTGGCTCGGGTCTGCAGCCGATCTGGCTCCAGGGCGAGATCAGCGTCGACACGGCCGGGCCCGTGGATCTGCGGATCTCGGCCCCCGAGGGCACCACCGCCTGGGTCGGCGGCACGCGGCTCGACTTCGCGAAGACAGGCTCAGTGCCGTTCGCGCAGGGGAGCAACCGGCTCACGCTCCGCGTGCCCGTCACGGCGGGCATGGGCCAGGAGGTGACGGTCGAAGTCCACAAGACGAAGGACTCGCCCCGCCGGATCGACGTCGCCGGCGGACAGTGATAGAAGACGCGAAAGCAGGCGAAGCTTTTTTCCGACCTCGCGGCCACGTGGGGCCCGAGAATCTTATTTTCGCGGTCAAAATTACCGGTGTCCGGGGGGCGAGGGTCTGTTTTGGCTCTCCCAACGCATCCTTGACATCTCAAGAACGCAGGGGAGCAAACCATGAAAAAATTCCATGACAACGTTTCCGCCGGCCGTCCGGGGTTCACCCTGGTCGAACTCCTGGTCGTGATCGCCATCATCGGGGTGCTCATTGGCCTGCTTCTGCCGGCGGTTCAGGGGGCGAGAGAAGCGGCCCGCCAGAGCAGTTGCCAAAGCAATCTCAAGCAGATCGGGATCGCCTTCGCGAATCACCATGATGCGAAGGGGGCCTTTCCACCGGGCTGGGTCATCTCCGGCACCGGCGTGCCTTGGGACAGACGATGGGACGTGGGCAAGCCGGGGTGGGGCTTGTACATCCTGCCATTCCTGGAGGAGAAAGCGACGTATTCCACGGCGATGTCGAATATCCCTTCATTGGACTTGCTACTCACCAACGGCACGTCTGGACTGCCGAGCGGAAACACCACGAATAAACTCGGTATCAATCTCCCGATCTACTCGTGCCCCTCGGACTACCTTCCGCCGCCAAACCAATACGCTCTGGGCTACTCCAACTACGTCGGCTGCTATGGTCGGACCAATGAAATGTACGGTCAGAACGTCGGCAACTTCGTCGGGGTCAGCGGCGTGCTCTATGGCTCGTCCGCGGTGAAGATCAAGGACATCCTCGACGGCACAAGCAAGGTGTTTCTCGTCGGAGAGATCAGCACCCAGCAGCGGCATTGGCCGTATTCCGGCACGCCGAGTGATTTTCGCGCGGGCAGGTGGCCCGGGGTTGAGAAGCTTTTGAAGATGGACGCGTTGACCCTGCGCGATGTGCACCCGAATCATCCGCTGAACAGTCAACTCCCGGACACCACGCTCTCGAGCGGTGGTGGCGAACACGACGGATTCGGCAGCCGTCACCTTTGAGGCGCCTACTTCGTGCTCTGCGACGGGGCGGTCCGGTTCATCAGCGACAGCATCGATTCGTCGAGTTCGCCACTGGGCACCTACCAGCAGCTCGGCGACAAGGCGGATGGGCTGAGCACGGGGACTCCCTAGCCGTCTTTCTGACGCATCACACACGGAAAGTGGCGCCCATGCCCATGGCGATCCTCGCACGACACCATCGATTCCCAGCTCGGCTCGGACTCATGGGCTTGTTCGTGATCACCCTGCTTGCCAGCCATGGCTGCGGCTCCCGTTCACGTGGTCCGCGGCGATTTGATGTGAAAGGAAACGTCACCTTCCGCGGTTCGACTGTCCCCAACGGCGTGATCTATTTCGAGCCCGATGCCTCGCAGGGTAACAGGGGGCTCGTCAGCGTGGTGCCGATCGTCGGTGGGCGATACGACACCGTGACGCACAGGTGCCCCGGCCCGCTGGAAGGACCGGCGGTGGTGCGGATCGTCGGCTACCCCGACGCGAAGCCGGGCCAGGAAATCGTGCCGCCGCTGTTCCCCGAATACCGCACCACGGCGGTCGTCACACCGTCGCGGGCGGGCATCGTCATCGACTTCGACGTGCCGGTCAGTCGTCCGCCGTCGGCCAAACGATGACCGTATTCCGCTCGGGAACCTTTGACGCTCCCACCATGAAGGCATCGCCCTGGCGTCTATTCGCTGCGCTGTTCTGCGTGGCTGCCGTGGCTGGGCTTGCCGGTCCGGCCGGGAAGTCCTCGGCACATGCCGCTGATGCAGCAGCCCCGCGAGCCCCTGCCAATCAGGTCTTCCAGTGGGCCTTCACCGGCACGTGCGGCGAGTGGCCCGACGGCTCGCAGAGCAGGGCGACCGGCTATCTCTGGATCCCGGAGGACTGCGAGCGGCTCCGCGGCCTGCTGATCCTCGGCACGAACGTGCCGGAACACATGCTCGTCGGCCATCCGGCGATTCGGTCGGCCTGCGCGGAAAAAAACCTCGGCATCGTCTGGTGCGTGCCCACGTTCTGGAATTTCCGAAAATTTCCGGAGCAGACCGAGGCGGCGGAGAAGGCCGGCCCTGAGGCCAAGGCGGCCCTGCAGCAGAACGTGCGCGACATTCACGCCCGGTTTCTCCAGACCATGCTCGACGGACTCGCGGGGGTCTCGGGCTACGGCGAGGTGGCGGCGGTGCCCTGGCTGCCGATGGGGGAATCGGGTCATCTGCTCATGGTGACGGGCCTGGTCGATGCGCGGCCCGACCGTTGTATCGCCGCCATCTGCATCAAGAATCCCCAGGGGCCCCAAGACCGGACGGTACCGATGCTCTGGACGTTCGGCACCGCCCAGGAATGGGGCCAGTCGCAGTCCGACATCCGGACGGCGTGGCAGAACGTGACCGGCCTGTACGAAGGCTGGTCGCGGTCGCGGTCCGGATCCCGTTGGCCGCTGAGCCTCGCCATCGAACCGGGCACCGGCCACTTTTACTGTACGGACGCGATGACGGAACTCTTTGCAACGTACATCCGCGTTGTTGCCACCGCGAGGCTGTCAGCGGACGGCGGCCATGCCCTCACGCCGGTCAACCTCGACGCTGGCGTGGTGGCCGAACTGCCTGTCCCCGGGCATGAAGCCGCAGCAATCACCCCCTACCGACAGGCGACGGCCGAGGAGAAGCAGCGGCCCTGGTTCTTCGACGAGACGACCGCCCGCATGGCGCAGCGGCTCGGCGTCGAGGACTGGTCCGCCGCGACGCGGCTGCCGGGCTTCGAAGCGGTCGAGGGATGCACCGTGAAGCCGTTTAGCCTCAACTCGGTGACCGACATCGACGTGGAATGCGACGGCGAGTTCACCGTGCGAGGCATCGTTCTCGACCGCATTCCAACCGGATTCGTCGGGGCGGGCGAGCCGCTGCCGACTGATCATGGAACGCCCGCGATCGAATGGATCTGCGGCCCGATCGTGCCGCTCGGCGATGGCCGGTTTCAAGTCGCACCCGACCGCACCTACCCCTTCACGACGAGCTACATCGCCGCGGTGCTCGACGGTGCCAAGGGGCTGCGTCGGTCACTGCAGCCCGCGCGGGTCAAGCCGCGAGAAAACCGGCCAGGCGTCGCACAGACGATCTCGTTCGCGGCCTTGCCCGATGTTCCCGAGGGCACCCGCGACCTGCCGCTCGTGGCGACGTCGAGCGCAGGACTGCCGGTGCGGTTTTATGTCGAGTCTGGTCCGGCGGTCGTCGAGGGAGACAGGCTCGTCTTCACCCGCATCCCGCCCCGGTCGGCGTTTCCGGTGCGGGTGACCGTCGCGGCGTGGCAGTGGGGCCGTCACGCGGAGCCGCAGGTGCAGACCGCACCGATCGTGCGATGGTCGTTCGCGATCGTGAAGGCAGCCGGAAGCCCGTGAAGGCTTACGTGATCCAAGTCCCGTGGCGGCAAGTTTTCAACTTGCCGTGTCCGGTGCCGGATTCCACAAGTTGAAAATGTGTGGCCATGGGGCCGCAGGCCGTCAGCCGACCCGCTCGAGTTTCGTGACGCGGCCCGTCGCCACCCACTCGGCCACGAAGATGTCACCAGAGGGCGTGAAGCAGGCGTCGTGCGGGTGCACGAACTCCCCGTCCCGCCACTGGTCGGGCTGGCCGCGGAGGTTTTTGATCTCGTCGAGCCGCTCGACCGCCCGGCCGAGCTGCGCCACGACCTTGTTCTTCTCGTCGAGCAGCGTCACGCAGGCTTTCAATTCAGGCACCACCATCAGCTGTTTCCAGGTGTCGAGGTTGGCCGGGAGGCCGAAGCCCTCGATCGTCTCCTTGTAGGTGCCGTCCATGCCGAAGACCTGGAGCGTGTTGTGGGCCCGGTCGCAGACGACGATCGTGGGCTCGCGGGCCGTGCCATCGGCGGCGGGCCGGCGGTCGATCCAGATGCCATGGGGCGTGTTAAAGGTGCCCTTGCCGTCGCCGGCGCCGCCGAACGAACTGATCCACTTTGCATCCTTGTTGTAGCGGTGGATCTTGAACGTGCCGTAGCCGTCGGCGAGCAGGAAGCCGCCGTCATCAAGAAACGCGAAGTTCGTCGGCAGGAAGCCCTGCCGGTTCCAACTGGGCGCGGTCGAGGTGTCTTCGCCGACGGCGTAGGCGCCCGACTCCATCGGGGCCTTGCGATACCAGACGATCTCGCCGGTGGGCGTCATCTTCGCGAAGCTCTTCACCTGCTGGTAGCCGCAGACATAGAGAAACTCCTCGTTCCCTTCCTTGCGGACCTCGATGCCGTGGCCGCCCCCCTGAAACTCGCTGCCGAAGGCGCGGACGAATTTTCCTTCCGGGTCGAAGACGAAGATCGCCGGATGGTCCTTCTGATCCTTCTTCCCCTCGTGGATCACGTAGAGGTTGCCCGCCGCGTCGACGGCGACGTTGTGCGTGGTCTGCCAGGTGAACCGGTCCGGCAACTGCGGGAAGTTGTGACGCACGCGGAAGGTGTGTGCGCCTTCGCCGAGGATCGTCTCGCCGCCGACGCGGCGGGCCTTCGCCAGGGCCGGCGTCGCGGTGGCCGCGGCCGCGAAGGCGGTCATGCCGGCGAACGTGCGACGCGAGATGCGGGCAGGGATGTGGTCGTGGGACATGGTGAACTCCTTGTCAGGCTGACGCGAGCGGACGGGTCATCTCCACCGGCACGACCCATTGGTCATACTGCTCGGGCGTGACGTAGCCGAGCTTCACCGCGGCTTCCTTCAGGCTCGTCCCCTCGACGTGGGCTGTCTTCGCGATCTTCGCCGCCTTCTCGTAGCCGATGTGGGTGTTGAGCGCCGTCACCAGCATCAGTGATTCGTCCAGATGCTGCTTGATCCGGGCGAGGTTCGGCTCGATGCCGGTGGCGCAGTGAATGCGCATCGAGTCGCAGGCGTCGGCAATCAGGTCGGCCGATTCGAGCACGTTGTGCACCATGACCGGCTTGAACACGTTGAGCTGGAAGTGGCCCTGCGAGCCGGCGAAGGCGACGGCGGCGTCGTTGCCAAAGACCTGCGCGCAGACCATCGTCATCGCCTCGCACTGCGTGGGATTCACCTTGCCCGGCATGATCGAACTGCCCGGCTCGTTCTCCGGGATCGAAATCTCGCCGATCCCGCACCGTGGCCCCGAGGCTAGCAGGCGGATGTCGTTGGCGATCTTGAACAGCGCGATCGCCAGGCCCCGTTCCGCCGCGCTCACCTCCACCATGGCGTCGTGGGCCGCGAGGGCCGCGAACTTGTTTGGGGCCGATACGAACGGATGGCCGGTCTCCTGCGCGATGTGCTTCGCCGCCACGTCGCCGAACCGGGCGTGGGCATTCAAGCCCGTGCCCACGGCCGTGCCGCCGATCGCGAGTTCATAAAGCCCCGGCAGCGCCCGCTCGATGCCCTTGATCCGGTCGTCGAGCTGCGCCCGCCAGCTGGAGATCTCCTGGCCGAGCGTGATCGGGGTGGCGTCCTGCAGATGCGTGCGGCCGATCTTGACGAGGTCGGCATGCTTCTTTTCGAGCGACAGAAAGACGTCGCGGAGCTGCCGCACGGCCGGCAGGAGCCGGTCGTGGATCACCTGCACGGCGGCGATGTGCATCGCGGTGGGAAATGTGTCGTTCGACGACTGGCCGCGGTTGACGTCGTCGTTGGGATGCACCGGCTTCTTCGAGCCCATCACGCCGCCGGCGATCTCGATCGCGCGGTTGGAGATCACCTCGTTGGCGTTCATGTTCGACTGCGTGCCGCTGCCGGTCTGAAACACCACGAGCGGAAAGTGGTCGTCGAGCGTCCCGGCGATCACTTCGTCGGCTGCCTGCACGATCAGCTTCACGGTGTCGGCAGGGAGTTGGCCCAGCTCGCCGTTGGCCAGCGCCGCGCACTTCTTGAGCACGCCCAGCGACTTCTTGACCGCGCGGCCCCACTGGAAGCGTTCCGTGCCGATTTTGAAGTTGTCGCGGGACCGCTCGGTCTGGGCACCCCAGTAGCGGCCGGCGGGGACGTTGACCTCGCCCATGCTGTCGGATTCGATGCGGAACGACTGCGGATCAGCGTGCATGACGGCCTGTTGGGTGGAGTTGACGAACGAGGGCTGTGGAAAACCCGGATTGTCCGGCCAGACGCGCAGGAATTCAATGGGGCGTTATCCCGTCGCTGACGCTCAGGGCTTGTATGGGACAATAAAGAATCCCGTCGCTGACGCTCAGTGCTTGTATGGGACAATAAAAGCCCCCGGCGTCAGCCGGGGGATAATCGGTCGCATGGGATCGCGAAAACGCAGAGCAACATGCGCAACTGCCCCCTCGCTACCGCCAGACCGTCTTCCGGCGGGCTTCCGCGGGACGGTTTTGCTTCGGCCGCGGTGGGGACGCGATGGTGGGCGGAGGAGTCTTGCGTTGTTCGAGCGTGATGGCGAGCCAGCCGTCGCTGCTCGCGGCCTGTACGGCCTGCACGTCGGCAAGCTTCTCGTTTTTGGCGATCTGATCGGGCAGCACCGCGATCGGCCGCTCCTTCGGGAAGATCTTGCCAAAGATCGTCCGCAGCGCCAGTTCCATCCGCCCTTCGCGGCCCGGCCCGCCCAGTTGAACCGGGCCCTCGCGTTCGAGAAACACCTGCTGGCCCGAACAGACCGGCCGGTAGGCGACGTGCGCGACCAGGTCATACCAGTCGCGGCGGCCGCTCTCGATCGCGTCGAGCGCGACATGCACATGCACGAGGCCGTCGCGGCACTCCACGCGGAGGGGCTGAGACTTCGCGAAGGCCACTGAGACGCCCTCCGGCAGTTCCTCGGGAATCCGCGGTTCGACGCCGACCTGCGAGCAGACGAGCTGGATCAGTTCCTCGAGCGTGAACCGTTTCCCGGCGATACCGAGCCGGTCGAGGGCATTGTTCACCGATGATTCGTGGAGTTGCAGGCTCAGCATGGCGTCGGAAGGTGCGCGGGGCCGCGGCGTGTGGGCGGCCAACTGCGAGTCGCCCGCCAGCCGTAGCCGCATCGTCGCCACCGAGGCCGTCGTCTGCATCGCCACCGCCTTCGGGTCGAGGCCGAGCTTCACCAGCGGCATCCAGACGCGGTCGCGGATGCGGTCCGCCATCTGGGCAAACTGTGGCTCCGCCTGCTTATCAACCTCGCGGCAGGCGCGGGAGACGATCTTGTCGATCACTTCGCGGTTGGCCTCGGGCATCGCCTCTACCTGCTGACTCTTCGCGATGTTCCGCATCAGCGAGCCCATCACGGGCACCGCATCGAAGCTCGTCTGGATATTGTCGACGCGTGACCGGTTGGAGGCATCACCGGCGGCATTGCCGAACAGCAGCCCCTGCGTCGAGATCGTGATCGGCTTGCGGACAGTGAACGCCGAGGCGCTGCGGGCCGTGACGGAGACGGGCCCCGCTTCGGTGACCGCCCGCGACGCGATGTCGCCATGCACCTCGAGGTTGAAGCAGATCTCGTCGTCGTCGGGCACGAGCCTGAGCGTGGTGGTGCGTTCCACGGTGCGGGTGCCGCGCACCTCACGGCCCATGACGACGTCCTGGAACGGCCCTGTGTCGACGGAGGCTCCCGGCAGGAGTTTCTCGAGGAACTGCTGATGCACCGCAATTCGGACGTTCGGTGCGAGGTAATGGTCCTCCACCGCGCGGGCCACCGGCCGCGCGGCGGTCGGATAGAACCCGCAGATCGAGCCGAGCGAGGTCTTCACCGCCATCGCGTCGGCTGCTGCCGTCGCCGCCTCGAACCGTTCGATGCTGTCGAGCAGTCGGGCGATCTCCACGACGGTGCGACCTGCGGCCTGCCGCGTCATCGCGGCGGCGGCGTCGTTGGCGCTGAGTTCCTGCGGATTGCGTTCGAGCGATGCGAAGAGGGCCGCGGTGGACCGCCACACGGCGACGCGGCGGGCCACGGCGAGGGCGGTGCGGCGGGTGTGCGTTGCCATCCCGGCATCGGTGGTCGTGTCGGCCAGCGACATGCCGGCGATCACCGTCTCTCCCAGTGCGATCAGGCTGGCGTCGGCGGCGGCATCGCGGGGGCCACGGGTGTCTTGGACTGCCTGGAGGGCAGACCTCGTCCGATTCGTCCAGACATCGACCGGCTCGCCAACTGCGCCGCCCGCTGCGGCCAGCGTCGTCAGATGAGCGAGCTGCTGCTCCAGCTTGACCGGCTGCGGCCACTGGCTGATATCGGGCGGAGCTGTGTCAGTCGGGATGGCAACGCCTGCATCGCTGCTGGGAGCCTGCGCGAGCCTGCGATCACCCCCGCGGAGGCGGTCGAGGAGCCGGCCACCCACGGCGTTGGCCGGGCCTCGGGGCTCGGTGGTCCGTGGTGCATCGGTTCGCGGCTCGGTTCGCCAATCTCCCAGCCAGTTGCGGCGTCGCTCCACCTCGGGCAACGGTGGAGAGGCGATGACATCCGACCAGTTGACACCATCGGGGTCGGTCCATGGCTCGCCTGGCAGCGGCGGCACGCCCAGCGGACCGACGATTGAGGGCACGGTTGACGGCACAGCGATAGCACGCGGCTGGCCGGCCGCTGGACGATCGTTACCGGTGGTCAAGGGCTGCGGCCGAATCGGGACCACGGCGGGAGCCGCTGCGAACGCCTGCGACCAGCTCTGCGGCGGTGCCGGAGACGGCACGGGCTGTGGGGTCTGCTCCGCGATCTGCTGCGGAGGCTGGCTCACCGGAGGCTGGCTCACCGGAGGCTGGCTCACCGGAGGCTGGGCGGCCTGCATGCGAGTCATCATCGCCTTGAGCGACGCGGGTGGCTCGATCGGCTGAGAGGGCTGGGCAGCGATTGGCGCTGGCGTGGTCGGTGGGAGCGTGGCAGCGAGGGCAGCCCCAGCGGCAGGGCTCGCCGTGTCGGCCATCGCGATGCGTTGGGGAGGCATGCCGACGTTCACGAATGGAACCGCGACCGGCGTCAACGGCTCGGCTGATGGAGACGCGGTCTGCTCAGCTATGGCGATGGGCGGGACGACGGCTGGGGCAATGGCTGGAGTGACGGCTGGAGTGACGGCTGGAGCAACGGCTGGAGCAGCGTCGAGGGCAATCGGTGCCGCATCGGTTGACGCGAGGCCCGTGTCGGCCGGAGCGACAGCCGCTTCAGGAGCGGCCGGCGGCGTGTCGAGAGGTACTTCGACCGGATCTGCGACCAATGCAGCAACCGGTGCGAATGCTCCCGCCGACATCCTCGCCTGGGCCCGGGCGGAAAGTTCGGCATGCGCCGCCTCCATCCCGTCAGCCGATTGGGACTCGGTCGTGGTCTGGTCTCCGAGACCAAAATAGGGACCAGGCACCGGGTCCCAGGCCCGTGGCGAAAAGATCGCTGCTGCCAGCAACAGGCCGGCAACGAACGACGACGCCAAGATTCCGCCCGCCCTTTTTTCGGACATGCCCGATCGCCCCCCTGGCCTTCGACAACGGTCGGCTCGGACCCGTTCCAACCGCTGCGAGATGAATCACAGCGGGGAATGGCGCCAGCCTTCCAAGAGGATCGACAGGTACGATCCAAAAAATCGATTCAGAAGGTGCAGCAGGTAAAAACTGCCCACGCTGCCACGCCGACGAGGGGACCGACAGGGGACGGGAAGAATGGGCAGACTGGCGATCAGAGGTTCCGGCCCAGCGATGGCTGTTCCAGCACGGCGGTCCAGGCGTCGACGAGGATCGTCAGGTTGGCGTTGCGGTCGATCGACTCCAAGGCCTCGAGCGTGCTGCGAATCGACTGCGTGGCCTCTTCATGTCCGGCCCCCCAGGCTTCCACACACTGAGCGAGGATCGGATCGGCTGGCTGCTCGCCGGTGACGGCCCGCCGCAGGGCAGCACGGTAAAAATCGATCGCTGCTTCCAGCACGACACGGAGCCTGGCCCGCCGCGGCGGCGCTTCCTTGCCGGCGGCTTCCACGAGGGCATTCGTTTCGCGTGAAAGTTCCACGCCGTGCAGCGGACGCTGCGACAGGATCACGATCAACCGCCCGTGGAATGCCGTCAGTTCCGGATCGAGTAGGAGCCGCGCACGGGCGAGGCTGCCCCCTGCGGCAGCAGCACATCGCTCGAGCCGCGCGGGATCAGGCGTCCCCGTGGCCGGTGCCTCCGCAGACAGGATGCGAAACACCGTCTCGTCCTCCAGCGGCTGGAATCGCACGATCTGACATCGCGAGCGGATCGTGGGGAGCTGCCGTTCGAGCGAGGTGCCCACGAGGATGATGAGGGCGCGGTCGGGCGGTTCCTCCAGTGTCTTGAGCAAGCAGTTGGCAGCCTCGTCGGAGAGGTGGTCGGCATCGAGGATGATCGCCACCTTGCGGCCGCCGAGGGCCGGCCTTAGAAGCAGCCGCCAGCAGAGTCCCTCGCGCATACGATGCTCGGGATCGCCGATGAAAGCCTCCAGTGGAATCGTCGCCCGGTCTGGCGGCCTCGCGACGACGTCGATATCGGGGTGGCTGCCGCCGTCTGCCTGCACGCACGATGCGCACTCGCCGCAGGCCACGAGCCCAGGGCGAGGCCGTTCGCAGAGCAGCGACTTGGCAAGAGCCAGGGCCACCGTGCTCTTGCCGACGCCGGCTGGTCCGATGAAGAGATACGCACCCCCGATTCGGCCATGCGCAGCGGCTCGCACGAACTGCCCGACCACCGCATCCTGGCCGATGATCTCACCGCGACGTGTGGTTGCCTGCCAGGACATGGCGCCATCTTCTATGGAGGACGTGTTATGTAGGTCGTGCCAAACGCAATTCCGGAAAGCGGTGCTCGAGCGCCGCCCGCACGTTGGCCTGCACCGTGGCGGGGTCGCCGGTCGCATCGACGACGGCGATGCGGTCAGGCCGCCGGGCCGCCTCTGCAAGATACCCCGCCCGCAGCCGGCCGCGATACTCGTCGCCGCGGTTTTCCAGCTTGTCGAGCGGTCGGGCCAGTCGGCGGGCCGCCGTCTCCAGATCGACGTCGAAAAGCAGAACGAGATCGGGCTCGAGACCACCCGTGGCGACAACCCCCACCTGCCGGATCGTGTCGGGATCGAGTCCTCCGGCGTGGCCCTGATAGACGATGTTGGCCAACAGGTAGCGGTCCGACACCACCCACTCGCCGCGGGCCAGGCTCGGCCGAATGACTTCGCCGACGAGCTGCGCCCGCGCGGCCATATAAAGGAGCATCTCGGAGGTCGGCGCCAGTTGGAGATCGTGGCGGTCGAGCAGGATCGCACGGATCGCATCGCCCGCCGGGGTCGCGCCGGGATCGCGGCAGGTGGTCACGGCGCGGCCACAGCCGCGGAGCCAGGCGACAAGCGGCTCCACCTGCGATGACTTCCCCGCACCGTCGATCCCTTCGAGCACGATGAAGCGGGCCGCGGGCGGCGTGTGCGACGGCGTCATGTGCGATGCTCCGCAAGCCGTTGAATCGCCAGCGGATCGGACGGATCGAGCGGTGCGATCCGCCGACAGACATCCTGGGCAACCTTCTGGCGACCCATGTCGAGCAGGCAATGGACGAGCCCCTTCGCAGCCTCGTAAAACGGCTTGTTGCCATCGAGCGCATAGGGGAGCGGCTGCGGGTTGTCGGCGGCTTCCAGCGCCCGGAGGCAGAGTTCATAGGCCCGGCCGAAGTGGCCTCGAGCCAGCTTTGGATCCCCTTCCTCCAGGGCGATCAGTCCCAGGTGCACGTGGGCATCGAGGAAGTCGGGGCACTCCGAGAGCAGCCAGACCAGTTCGTCCCTCGCGATCTCCGTCTCGCCAGCCTCCACCATCGCCTCCACCTCTTCCATGTCGGCGCGGCGTCGGCGGGCGCACCGCGGATGCACGAATTCCCAGGCCGCACCGGCCGGTGATTCATGACGCTTGAGGGTGAGTTTTTCGGCCATGAACGCTGACGGCGCCGGAGATCCTGCAGGCTACGCTATGGTGTTTTGGAACTCAAAAAACACCGGTTTGCAAGGGGCTCGTGTGAAGAAGGCAGGGAAGGCCGCGGTGGTCCGGGCATTGCTGGCCTGGTATGGCCGCGCGCGGCGGGATCTGCCGTGGCGCCGGTCGCAGGATCCGTATCGCGTGTGGGTGAGCGAGATCATGCTCCAGCAGACACAGGTGGAGCGGGTCGTCGATTTTTATATTCGGTTTCTGGAGCGGTTTCCCACCGTGGCGGCCCTGGCCGCGGCGGCCGAGCACGATGTGCTCAGACTCTGGGAGGGGCTTGGCTACTATCGCCGCGCGCGGCAGCTGCACGCTGCGGCGAAAACAATCGTCGCCGACCATGCCGGAGAATTTCCTCGGACGGTCGCGGGGCTCCGCAGCCTGCCTGGCATTGGCCGCTACACGGCCGGCGCGATCGCCTCGATCGCCTTCGATCTTCCCGAGCCGATCGTGGAGGCCAACTCGCGACGGGTGATCGCCCGGCTGGCCGGCCATGCGGCGCCGCTCGGGACCGCGGCCGGTGATGAGCCGATCTGGGAACTCGCCGCCGGGCTCGTGCCAAAGCAGCATCCGGGACGCTTCAACCAGGCCCTGATGGACGTAGGCGCACTGGTCTGCACTCCGGTGCAGCCTCTCTGCGGCACATGCCCGCTCGCCGACCAGTGCGCAGCCAGGCGGACGAACCGAGTGGCCGAGATTCCCATGAAGGCCACGCGGCGTGCGGTCGAGGAGCTTCACGAGACGGCGGTGGTGGTGCGGCGGGCGGGCCGCGTGCTCGTCGTGCAACGCGGGCCGGGCGAATGGTGGGAAGGGCTCTGGGATTTTCCACGGGTGCCGGGAGCGGCGCGGGGGGCGCGGCGGGGCATCGAGCGATCGGAGTTGCTCGGTGGCCTCGCATGCGACGCGGCGAGCCGTCTCGATACGATCACGCACACGGTCACGCACCACCGCATCACGCTCGACGTGGTGTCGTGCACGGCGGGCCGCGGCGGGCGAGCCTCGCCTGGTCGGCGGTGGGTGACTGCCACGGCGCTCGCCTCATTGGCGATGACGTCGCCGGGCCGACGGATCGCGGACATGCTGGGATGAACGTGGCGGACCAATAATGGCCGCGGCATGGCTCACCCCGCTCCCATGCAAGCCGCGCCGTGGTCGCCCGCTCCCATGCAAGCCCGAAGCGCCAGCGAGAGGAATCCGCGTTGCGGTCACTTCGCCGCGTCCGCGTCTGCGGGGAGCAGATCTCCCAGCAGCAGGATCGCCGATGCATACCAGGCATTCTCCGCGTACTTGGCGGGATTCTTCTCGAGGTCGGGCCGATTGTGTTCGAAGAGGATCTTCGCCTTGTCGGGCGCCGCCGCCTCGAGCCTGATCGTGACCCGGTGCGTGCCTGCCGGCTGGCTGCCGGTGTTGAGCGTGCCGATTCGCCAGTAGGTGGAATAAGGGTCGATCCGCGGCACGTTCTTGGCGGCACCATCATCGACCTGGAGCGACACCATGCCTTCGCCCGGCCCCAACAGGTCGTAGACCGCCAGCCGCGTGCCGGTGAAGGAGACCACCAGTTCCGCGCCCGGCTTTTCCGCCTTCCAGAGCACTGGCATCCGCGCGGCGAAGGCCTTGGCCCGCTCATCATCGGCCGGGGTGACGCGTTTCCAGTCGCCGCGGAGCATCGACGGCTCGATCGGGATCAGCTTGGCCTTCTCCCAGTTGTCGGCGCGGAGTGGCTCGGGCAGCTGATGCGGTGCGGCGGTCGTTGATGCGGCCTGGATGGTGGTGAGGGACCGCGCCAGCACGTCGGCGTAGAGCCGGTGCCCGGTCTCCATGTGAGGGTGGACGCCGTCGCTCGAGAACAGCATCGGCGTGGCGTCGGCATCGAGCTTCTCCGGCTTTGTCCCCTTGAAGGTGAGCGTGCCGTCGGCGATCCGCCGGTTGACCTCGACGCCATAGTGCACCGAGGGAATCGCGTAGTGGTCGGCGACGGCCTCCATGGTCGATGCGGCGCGGGGAAATACGCCCTTGGCGAGATCTGGCAGGAACGGCTCGGAGACGGTGTAGACGAAGCAGATGTCGGTGGCAGCGTCGGCCCGCAAGATCTGCCGTACGATCCCCTCCATGGTGGCCCGAATCTGCTCCGGTGGTGCTCCGCCGTCGTTGACAGCGAACTCGACGAACACGAGGTCGGGCTTATGAGCGATCACGTCGTGGCCGACGCGAAAGGCACCGAGATCGGAGCCCGTGCCGCCGATCGCGGCGCTGATCTCGCTGAAATGTGCCGTCGGAAAATCCTTCTTGAGCCGGTCGAGCGAAAACACCCGCCAGCCCGGCGCGGCGGTGATGCTGCCGCCCAGATAGGCGACGCGGACATCGCCGCCCGCCTTCGCCTTGGCGAAGAAATTGGGCAGCCCACCCCGTGGCCGGCATTCGACGGCCGTGACCAGAGCGGCCGCGTCGGCGGGCTGGCCGACGCCTTTCGGCATGCCAAGACCGAGCGGAGTCAGCGGCTTTTCCCGGGCGCCCTCGGCCTCAACGATCGGCCAGCTGGCCCGGAGGTCGTCGGCGTAGGGGCCGATCTTTTCGATCGGGATCGGCTGGAAGCCGAGCTTCAGGGCTGGCGACTCCGGCCGCAGCCGGTAGTCGTCCTTGTCGCGGCCGACGAACAAGGGATCGCCCACGACCGACTTCCCGTCGAAGCCGAGCGCCTGCCACGATGCCCACTCGCCGATGGTCTCGGTCTGTCCCTGCTTCCGCAGGCCGGTCAGCAGCGGCAGGCCGTGATGCCAGAGGACGTTGTCGTCAGACTTGTAGTGGTCGAACGGGAGGTTGCGAAACGTGAACAGCTTCGCCTTCGGGTCGCGGTAGTCGACGATGTTTCGCAGAAACTCGTTGCCGGTCATGACGAGGCCGTCGGGCAGCACCGCATCCTTCGGATGCGTCTTCATGTTGCGCATCGACTGCCAGGCCGGCTGCCCCGCGACGCTCTCGTAGCCCTTCACCATCGTGGGGAAGTGGCTCGTCCAATTCTTGTTGCCGCCGGTCCAGCCGCTGTATTCGATCTGCTGCGGCCCGCAGTCGATGAAGATGTTGTTTTCGATCCGATTGTCGCGGCCGTTGTGGAGGTGGAGGCCCGCCTTCGAGCACCGTGCCACGATGTTGCCGATCACGTCGACGCCACCGGCGTTGTCGTCGAGGTAGACGCCCCAGGCAAAGTGCGGGCTCACCCACTTCTCCCCCTCGCGGCCGTAGCCCAGGATGTCGTGGAAGAAGTTGTGACGGATCACCGAACCACGGGAGGAGATCCAGTCGCGGCCGCCGGTATAGATGGCTCCCGTGTCCTCCGTCTCGAGGTTCACGTGGCGGATGTGGTTGAACTCGATCTCGAGGTTGTTGCCGCCGAACATGATGCCCATGCGGGGGCCGTCGTGGATCAGGTTGTGGGCCACGCGGTTGCCAACGCCGGAGAGATTGACGCCCACACCCTGCTTGTAGAACACGCCCACGTGGTGGATGTAGTTGTTTTCCGCGCGGTTGCGGGCGGGGGTGAGTGTCGTGCGGTCACCCCCCGAGATCGAGATGCCGTGCGACCCGGTCTCCGAGATATCGCAGCCCACGACGGCATTGTCGGAGCCGCCGTCGATCGACACGCCGCTGCCGGAGTAGTTGCCGACGTTGCGAACGGTGCAGCCGGCCACGCGGCAGTGCCGGGAGTTCTTGACGGCGACGGCCGTGCCCTCGCAGCACTCGAACGTGAGTCCGCCAATCGTCACGTGCTCGGCGTCGGGGCCGAGGCTCAGGATCGTGGCGAGCGTCGGCACGGTGACGGGGCGGTCGGCGAGCGGCTCCGACGGCAGGAAGAAGAGTGTGTGCGTCTCGCGGTCGTGATACCACTCGCCCGGCGCGTCGAGTTCCTCCCGCATCCCCTGCACAAAGTAGCGGTCGCCGGGGCGGATGACGTAGGAGCAGTCGCCGCTCAGCCCGATCTTTCGCGATGCGGCGTCATTCTCGGCGTTCAGTTCAGCGATGCGGACGATGTTGTTCCACCAGTTGTAGCGTGGGAATATCAAGACCTCGCCGTCGGTGGGGCGGGCCCACGGCCGCACGTCGGCGGGCTTTTGCACGAGCGTCCGCTTGCTCTCCCCTTCGATGTCGGCATACATCGGCAGGACCTTGCCGTCGACGTAGGCCCAGCCGCCGCCATAGGGATTGCCAGGGTCGAAGTTCGGCCAGCGGGCGAGGTGCTGCCGCCTGCCGGCGAAGATGAGCTGCGAGAACTTCGCCTTATCGAGACCCTGCGTGGCGAGATCGGCCTTGAGGAGCCTGCCGCCGGTGCGCGGGTCATCGGTCACTGGCTGCCAGCCGGTGATGACGGCGCCGCCGACCAGCACCGGCTTCTCATTGCCGTAGGCCCGCCAGACGACCGGCGCCTCGGCCGTGCCCGAGTCTTCCTTCGCAAGCGTGAACGTCTTCGCGAGCGGATAGTTACCGGCGTGGATGAAGACGGTGACGGGCTCCGCGAGGCCGGCCTTGCGGCGTTCGCGGATCGCATCGCGGGCCCGCTCAAGCGTGGCGACAGGGCCGTCGGTGCGGCCGGCGTTTGGCTCAGCGAGCGATCCCGACCAGGCGTCGTTGCCGCTCGGCGACACATGCCACTCGGCGGCGAGGGCCGCTCCGCTCAGGAGTGCTGCAACGGTGGCGGCGAAGATCGGGAACCGTATGGACATGGGAGGGTCGTGCGAGGTGGGAAAAAAGGCGACATACCGCAGCAGCCCTTTTTATCCGCCGCAGCCACCGCTTGACAGTCTGACTAAAATTGTATACAGATGTTCACTCATTGTGCTGTCTTACGTCGTAGTGGCGCGACACATGGCAACGGTTACAATGCGGGAGGCCCCTATGGTTGCAGTCATGAATACATTGGCCATCTACGAGCAGTTTCGGACCGTTCTCGGTGAGGAACGTGCGAAGAGCTTCGCGGAAACGATCGGAGCGATGATCGAAGACGCCAAGAACACCGCGACGAAGGAGGATTTCCGAATTCTTCGGGAATCGGCAGACGCCAACACCGCTCGGCTCGAGGCTGCTCTCGCAAGGCTGGCCGAGTCCCAGGCCCGCAGTGAGGATCGGCTCGTCCGTCTTGAGCAGACAGTTCAAAACCTCGCGGATGCTCAGGCCCGTACCGAGGTGAGGGTCGAAGGACTCGCTGAGGCCCAGGTCCGCACTGAAGCTCGGCTCGACCGTCTCGAGGAGACGGTACAAAAACTTGCTGAGGCTCAGGCCCGTACCGAGACCAAGCTCGAGCAACTCATCGAGATCGTCACCAAACTCGTCGTCCGCAGCGACCGGCACGAGGGCGATCTTCTCGAACTGAAGTTCCGCGACCGCCTGCCGTCGTATCTCGGCAGGCTCCTCCGCAAGGCCAAGGTCATCGAAGCAGCCGAGTTGATCGACGCGATCGAGCCCACGGTGGGGGCGGTGGCCGTTGACGATTTCCTGCGGTCCGACGTGGTGGCGACGGGCACGCTCGACGGCAGCTCCGTCTACCTCGTCGGGGAGATCTCCTATACCGCCGACGAAGACGACGTGATGCGGGCGGCGCGGCGGACAGCCTGCCTGGTGAAGGCCGGCCTGCCCGCCGTCGGGCTGGTGGCGTGCGAGAAGATCTCTCCGCAGACAGCGGAATATGCCAGCAAGGAGGGCGTGCGAGTGTGGCTGGATGGCCGCATGCTCGATGCCGAGGGTCGGCCCCGATCACCAGCGGCGTGAGTGTTTGAAAAGAGCTGCTTCCGATTTTAGTGGTCAGCGATCAGCCTTCGGCGCCGGGCTGGAGTTGTCCAGTCGGAAGACGAATTCGTTGGGGCCCCTTTCCGTCACTTCCGCCTCGAGCCCCGACTTGCTGTAGACGCGATACTTCTCAGGCAGAACGTTTTTTACCACCTTCGGCTGGTCTTCCGGGGCCAAGCCCCTGACCGGATTCGTGACCACTGCCGCGGTTTTCTCGATTCCCACGAGGTGCTTTCCGGGGATCGCGCCGTCGTTTGGACGAAAGGTCTTCAGCCGGAATTTTCCCGCGGCATCGGTCAGGCCGACGGCTGCATATTCCTTCTTGCCGTCCGCGCTAAGGGTCACGAACACGACCGTGGCGTCTTCGACCGGCTTGCCTTCGAATTCGACCATGCCACCGGCCGGCACCCGTCGTGGCCACTGTTTGCTCCACTCGTCCTCGCGATACCGCGAACATCCGCCTGCCAGTGGGAGGAGTGCCAGCGTCAGCGTCACGAGCACGCGGACAGCCGACGGCAAGGCCAGCCCGACGGGTAAAGACACGGCTGTATGTGGCACACGATCGATCATGATGTTTTCCAGAGGCTGGGTGCGGTGATCGCGAACACGAGCGAGACACGAGCTACTCACGGCTGTCGGACCGACTCGCCACCGGTCATGGTGCCAAGTTGTCCCCAGACGCCGTACGGGCTCGGCGACGTCGGTTTCGCGGGCCATGAGGCTGCCGGATTGCCAGCGTCGATATTCTCGCTGATGAACGTCACCGAGCCGTCGGCGAAAGCTGAGAGCACACCACCGAGGTGCCGGCTCCGCGGCGGCTGGGTACCCGTGAACGTGTAGGCGTTGCAGGCGCCGTAGTTGGGCTGCAGGATCGTGTTGAAGCCGTTGTAGCCGAATCGGCCATCAGCCCAGGAAGTGCCCATGGAGCGATCCCGGCTGATGATCGCGGTCGCGGCGCTGCCGCTCCAGCCGTCGTCGCCCATGTAACTCGCCTTGCAGTTCGAAGGGTTGTTGGTGTTCCAATTGGTGTTGGCATCCGCGCCGTTGGTGGCCGTGTTGCCGCTGCCGGTGGGCCGCGTGCATTCGGAGATGGCGATCGTGCTGGAGAGGCCGTCGGTGATCTGACCGCTCCTCGTGGCGCTGTTGAGACCGAAGAGTCCACGCTGCCCCTGCACCTTCAGGGCGTTGCCGCTGTTGCTGTTCACCGCTGTCAGGCTAACCGTTGCGTCATCCGCCAAGCCGTCGCACTTGTCGCCATACGAGAAGACATAGTTCGATTGGCCCTTCGCAGAAATGTCATTCGTGGGCGGATCCGACGGGCAGAGGATCTGCGAAATTCTTCTGATGTACGGACTGGTGGAAGAACTGTCGCCGATGTTGACCGGGGTCGGGCCGATCTTGTTGTACGTGGACGCCTCCTCGAGATAGGGAAGGAGCGGCACGTAGGCGCTGAGCCGCCCGGCTCCGGGATAGGCCACGCCATCGACCGTGTCGCCATAGGCAGGTTTCGAGTCGGTGTAGGGAACACCGCTATTGGTGTTGGAACTGATCGGACCACCCCGACCGTAGGGAAATACTCTCTTCGCCGACTCATGATTGAGCACCGCGAGCGCCAACTGCTTGATGTTGCTTTGGCATGTGCTCCGCCGGGCGCTTTCGCGGGCACTCTGCACTGCCGGCAGGAGCAGGCCGACGAGTGTGCCGATGATGGCGATCACGACCAGGAGTTCGACCAGCGTGAACCCGGGCAATCGACGGTGGCCGGAGTGTGACGACATGGATGGTGCCTTGTGATGCATGGATGAATCCCCGCTCAAGTCGATGCCGCAAAAAAACAAGAAAACTATTATATGAATAATAGTAGCAACATTAGGAAAGTATAGCCCCATCCCCGTGCCGCCGCGACCCTCATTCCAAGGCGAACGAGAACGTGTTCGGGCCCTTGGCGGTGACCTCGGCGGTGAACCCCGATGTGGCGGCCGACGCGTAGCGGTCGGGGAGGTGCGATGTGGAAACGGGCTTGAGCGGGTCGACGCCGGGCGAAGCCGCCGTGGGCTGCGACCAGGTGAGTTTTTCCACGGTCACCTGCTGGCTGCCGGCCACGGCGCCGTCGCCGGGCTTGTAGGTCTGAAGACTGTAGCGGCCGGAGGAGTCGGTGTAGCCGAAGGCGGCATACTCGCGGTTTGTGTCGGCATGCCTCGTGCGAAACACGACCTTGGCGGCCTCGGCCGGTTTGCCCTGATAGGTGACGACACCGGTCACGCGGTAGGTGGGTGGCCTGGCCCGCGTCCAGCGGTCTTCGCGGTTCTGCGAACAGCCACCGGATGCGGCGACGCTGACTCCGAACGCAACGAGAACGTATGCGGCGAGCGACGCTCCGAATCCCCGTCTCGATGGTCGTGTCATGTGATGCGTCCCGTCTTCATCAATCGAGCAACTGTTTGGCTTCGCCGCCCGCACGGCTGCCGAGGGCGCCCCACACGCCGCAGGGAGAGGCGGCGTTTTCCGCCGGCATCACCGAAGTCAGCGATTCGGCGTTGTTGTTGTCGATGTTCTCATTGATGAATTGCACGGCACCGTCGGCAAACACGGTCTGCACGCCGCCGACATGGCGACTGCGGGGCGGTATTACGCCGTTGACCGTGCCGCCACTGTCGACGCAGACAGGCCCATTGGGCCGCAGGATGGTGTTGAAACAGACGTGGGCCGCTCGACCAAAGTAGGCGGATCCGCACGTGGACCGCCAGGGGCTAAAAACACCAGCCGTGTACTGGCCACCGCTGAAGCTCTGGTAGCACGCCGACGGATTGGAAGTGTTCGCGGCGGTGTTGCCGGCCCAGTCGTTGGTGCCCGGATATTCACCTGAAGCGGTCCCCGAGGCGCGGGCCCGGACGCCCTCCGACATCATGATCGTCTTGGAGAGGCCGTCGGTAATGCTCTTGAAGCGGATGGCGCTATTCATTCCGAAGAGGCCGCGAACCACTCCCTTCGTCGTGCAACCGGCGGCGGGACAGGCCGCCCAGTCGTAATGAAGGTTGCCCGTCTGATCACCCACGGAGAACATGTAGTTGTTCTGCGCCTCCCGGCTGCCGCTTTGGAGATTCTCCGGCGGGAAGTCCGAGGGGCAGAGGAGTTCTGGGGGTTGGAACTTGACCCAGGAGGCGCCGGTGCCGGCAGCCCACGGCGTGTCACTCGGCTGGATCTTCATGGCGACCGACTGATTCTCCGTGTATTTCAGGAGCGGCACGAAGCCACTCCAGGAGCCGATGCCCGCATAGGTGCCGGTGGACAGCGCGGTGCCTATCAGCGGCATCTGATACTCACCGCTGATGCGGGTCGAGACGTCACCGCCGTTGTAATACGGCAAGCTCTGTCTGGCATCGTGGTAGGAGTGCAGCGCGAGGCCCCACTGCTTGAGGTTGTTGGAGCAGGTGCTCCGCCTGGCCGCTTCGCGGGCCGACTGCACCGCCGGCAGGAGCATGCCGACGAGCGTGCCGATGATGGCGATCACGACCAAGAGTTCGACCAACGTAAACCCGGTCGCTCTCGCGTGGCCGGAACGTGGCGGCATGGATGGTGCCCGCTCATGCATGGCTGAAACCCCTCGCGATGGCTCGTCGAATGGACGCTGGGGCAACCGCAACCCCCGCCGTCTTATTCAACAATAGCCCCAGCCCAGTCCCGTCGCCATTGTCCGAAAGGTCAATCGCGCCACGCGGTCTCATCCCCCACGCGACCTAATCCACTCGGACAGCCTTGAGAATGCCGAAGTCAAAGCCTTTCGCCACGGCCCCGGCACGGTCTGGGGCGTCGAGTTTCTCCATAATCGCCATCACGTGGGCTTTTACCGTCCGTTCGGTGATCCCGAGGGCTCGGCCGATCTCAAGATTGCTGCTGCCCCGCCTGAGGAGATGGAGAACGTCGAGCTCCCGCGGCGACAGGATGGCCGGCGCGGGCGTGGTCATCGCCGCTGGCACGCCCCGACAGATGCCGCGGGTGCCAGCGTGGGCCTGCCGGATTGTCGACACGATCTCGGCGTGCTCGACGTTCTTCGTCAGATAGCCACACGCACCGGCCTGCAGGGCGGAGCTGGCATCGGCGGCTGATTCCGACGAGGTGAGCACGAGAATTCGTGCGTTGGCCGCGATGCCGAGGATCCGTCGCAACGATTCCAATCCACCCATGCCCGGCATGCTGAGGTCGAGCAGGCAGACATCGGGGCGGAGGCTTTCCCAGAGCCGCACGGCGGCCTCGCCACTGCCCGCCTGGCCGACCACCTCGAAGTCGCTTTCCAACCGCAGCAGGTTCGCCAGCCCCGCCCGCAGCACAGGATGATCGTCGACGATCAGCAGCCGGATCGGTTTTGGGGGCTCTGGCGATCGCGTGGGCGTGGCGTCTGTGGAGGGCATGGTGGGCGACGTGATCATGAAGGTATTGGAGCAGCGGCGCGGGATGCCGCCATTGGACTTTCGGACAGCCCGACATCAGAACCAGCCGTCAGCGGCACGCGGGCGGTGATCGTGGTGCCGCGGCCGATCCGACTCTCCAGCACCAGTTCGCCGGCCACCCGTTCCACACGGTCGCGCATCCCCTCCAGGCCGAAGTGGCCAAGCGCCGCGCCGGGCTGCAAGCCCGGCTCGAATCCCACGCCGTCGTCGTGCACGCAGACGGTAATCGCGGAGGCATCGCCGCTGGCGAGCGTGGCGGTGACGTCGATCATGGTGGCCTGGGCATGTCGCAGCGAGTTGCTTATCGCTTCCTGGACGACCAGCAGGAGCGCGCCGGCGACGACGTCTGGCAACGCGTGCGCGGCGAGGGTGGCATCGTCGGCATGCACGCGGATCTCCGCAGGGTGGCCCTCCCCGAGCCGCGCGACGAGCGATCGCAGCGACTGGCCGAACGGCTCGTCGCCCGTGGGGAGCGTGTGGAGTGCCCAGACGGTGCCGCGGAGTTGCTGAATCGCATGGTCGACCATCCGCCGGGCGACATCGAGGTGGCCGGGGGCCGACGGAGTCTTGGTGCTCGTGTCCGATCCGCTCAGTGAATCAGCGGCCGTGCGATCCGCCAGTGTCTGGCAGACCTTGAGCTGGAACCCCACGCCCGTCACGGTCTGCAGGACGGTGTCGTGGAGATTGGCGGCGAGCCGGCTCCGCTCGCGAAGCGCTGCCTCGTGCTCGACAGCCGCGCGATGCCGTTGCTCGAGTTCCGCGGCGAGCAGCGCCGACTGGCGAGCCACCTGACGACGGAGGATGCCCACCCACAGGCCCGCGGCCGCCACGATCGCCACGGCACCGGCAAGTGCCGCCATCAGCCGTCGGGGCGTCCACCACGACGGTGTGCTGAGCACCTCGATGTCGGCTGCCGATCCGAGCAGCATGGTGACATGATCGGGCCAGGGATCAGCGTCCAGAAGGACGTCTTGATCCTCCTCGAGGCCGAGTTCCGCGATGCCGGTCAAAACGAGCGTGCTCCCGGGCGTGAGCTGTCGCGCCACCGCGTAGCCGGTGTCGAGAAGCGTGGCCGTCACCACGAGGTCGTCCGCCTCGACGAGCAGTCGGCAGCCGTTGGCCTGCGGGGGAGAGACTTCCAGGAGCGTGCCGGTGCAGCGGATGAGACACCCATGATAGCTGGCGGGTCGTGCCGTCAGTCCGGCCGTGCGGGCGCGCACGTTCACGTCGAGAATGTCGGTGGGCTGCATGTCGAGGGGCACGGGTGGCCGTGTGTGACCGGTGGTGCGGAAGACAGCCTCCGAGACTGTGCCGAGGCCGTGACGCATGCGGATAAAGCCGGCGACCTCGACGATGTCGCCGGCAGCGGGCGGTTCGGCCGATGCTGTCTCGACGCGAACCCCCTCGAGTCCCTGCTGGAGATAGAAGAACCGGCCCGGGATGACGCGGGTGACGACACCCGCAGTCCGCACGCGATGGCCCGGCGCCGGTGCGGGCCGATAGCCAGCGATGGCTGCCAGTGGAACCTGCGGCGACGCGAAGGCATCCACCGGTGGCGGGGACAGCACCTCGACATCCGCCGCTCGGGCGACGTAGAGCCGGGGAAGCAGGAATTCCCCCCGTGTATTGCGGACGGCGCTTGCCACTCCGGTGAGCCGCACCTCGGCATCGATGAGTTCGGCAGGATCTTGGCTGAGCGAATCCTTGTCGATCCGCGCCACCAGCCGATGCGCTGCTGACTCCACGACGATATTCCACCATGAACCGTCATCCCGGTAGCCCTGCACGACGCCCGAGAGCATGACCCGCCTGCCGTTGTCGGCGCCGCCAAAGAGACGTTGCGGATCGGCTGGTACGGCGGCCTTCATCGGCTCCGTGCCGAGCACGCCGATATGCGTCGCCATGATCGCGGGCGCGTAGGCCCCGCGGTCGAGCGTGCCGATGACTTCGACGAAATCGCCAGGACGGAGTGAGTCGAGGCAGGTGGCAATGGCTGGCGGCGTAGCGTTGAAGCGGACCCAGATACCGGCGGTGTCATCCTGCAACGACAGGAAGTCTCGGCCCTGCCTGAACGTGACAATGCCCCGGACGCAGACCCGGCCGCCGCCATCGATCTCGTCCCGCGACATCGCCTGCAGCGACTCGATGGAGACGGATGGCGGGCGTTCAGCGGTGGGCGTGTCGCCGGCCGCGATCGCCTGGAAGCGGAGCAACTCGCAGAGCATGACCGAGGCGATGAGGCACAATCGACCAGGCATGACACCACCCATGACACCACCTAGTCTCAAAACTGCGTGCGATGGCGGCACAGCTTGACACCCCTTCGTTACCCTTCCAGCATACTATGGTCTTCCAGTCTTCCATTTCCCGCGGACACATTCACGGAGTTGAAACGTCATGACGAGCTTTTCCCTACGCGGTGGTCTCTCGTGGCACGCTTTCAGCCCGATGCGGATCTGTTTCGGCGTCTTGGCGATCGGCGTGTGGGCGGTGCTGGCGGTTCTGGCCGGCGGTTCCATCGCCCGGGCCGCCGAGGCGGGCAAGCCGCTCGAGGTGCTCTACATCACCGGGGGCTGCTGCCACGACTACGACGGACAGAAGAAGGTGATCACTCAGGGGATGGCATCGCGGGCCAAGATCAACTGCACCGTGGTCCACGAGGGTGGCACGACCACCGACCACAAGGTCTCCATCTATTCGAAGCCCGACTGGTCGAAGGGCTACGACGTGGTCTTCCACAACGAGTGCTTCGCCGGCGTCAAGGATCCGGAGTTCCTCAAGCAGATCGTGGCCGAGCATGAGAAGGGCACCCCCGCCGTGCTCATGCACTGTGCCATGCACTGCTACCGGGCGGGCAACGACGACTGGTTCAAGTTCGTCGGCATCACGTCGCCCGGCCACGGCGCCCACTATGAATACACGGCCAACCTGATCACCGAGCATCCGATCCTCACCGGGCTCCCCAAGGCATGGAACGTTCCGAAGGAGGAGCTGTATTACTGCGACAAGGTGTGGGACACCGCCAAGCCGCTGGCCGAGGCGATGAGCCGGGAGCGGCAGGCCAACCAGACCGTCATCTGGACGAATCAATACGGCAAGGCCCGCGTCTTCGGCACGACGATCGGCCACTACACCCACACCGTCGAGACACCGGAGTTCCTCGACCTCGTGACCCGCGGCACGCTCTGGGCCGCCGGCAAGCTTCAGGACGACGGCAAGCCGGTCGCCGAACTGGCCGTCGCGCCGGGCGAAGCCGCCGCCGCCTCGGGCTGGGCGGCCTCGGTGAAACTGCCGGAGGCTGAGCAGTCCAAAGCAGTAAAACTCTTCAATGGTCGTGACACCGAGGGCTGGGAAGGGCACGTCGATCCCTACTGGTCGGTCGAGAACGGTGAGATCGTGGGACGCAACACCGAAGCCAACGCGCCAAAGGTGAGCACCTACCTGCTCACGAAGAAGCCGTATCGCAACTTCCGGCTCTTGCTAGAGGGCAAGCTTGTGACCAGCGAGATGCACTCGGGCGTGGCCATCTGGGGCAAGAAGTTCGACAAGGATGGCGAGGCGTCGAGCTACCAGGGCCATCTCGTGATGTTTCCCTCGGGATACGGGCTCTACGACCTCTACCGCCGCAACGGCATCAGCGGTGACCAGGACGGCCGGGCGAAGGCCGCCGGCAAGCAGCACGACTGGAACCAGATGGAGATCCTCGCCATCGGCAGCCGGATCCGCTTCGCCGTGAACGGCAAGGAAGTGCTCGACTGGACCGACCCCAAGCCGGAGCTCTGCGAGGCCGGCCCGATCGGCCTGCAGCTGCACTCCAACAAGGTGCCGCAGGAGGTGCGGTTTCGCGGGCTCGTGCTCGTCGAAGATCCGCAGGACGTGCTCGTGACGGCCAGCCCGACGCCGTGAGGCCGAGGACCGGCTGATACCCTTGAAAAATCGGATCGTGCCAGGTCTTCATAGAAGCCCGGAGCGTCAGCGATGGGACTGGCACTATGGAATTTCAAGGCGCCATGAACGCCGCCGGTCATCTGCTATCATGCCGAGAAGCTTGGCAGGAAAGCACTCTGGCGTAGGAGTTTTGGCGTGGCACGCGCGGCACTGGCACTCGAGGACGGCACGGTCTATTTCGGTGAGTCATTCGGGGCCTCGGGCACCGTCTCCGGCGAGGTCTGCTTCAACACGTCAATGACGGGGTATCAGGAGATCCTCACCGATCCCAGCTACCGCGGGCAGATCCTCACGATGACAGCGCCGCAGATCGGCAACTACGGTGTCAACGACGCCGACATCGAGAGCGGCAAGCTGCAGATGGCGGGCTTCATCGTCCGCGAGGCCAGCCGCATCTCGAGCAACTTCACCGCCACGGGCACGCTCGGCGACTATCTCGCACGGGCGGGCGTTGTGGGGCTCGCGGGCATCGACACGCGGGCGCTCGTCCGCCGGCTGCGGATCCGCGGCGCGATGACGGGAGTCTTGTCGAGCGAGGTGCTCGATCCGGCCAAGCTCGTCGAGATGGCCAAATCCGCGCCGACGCTCGTGGGCCGCGATCTCGTCCGCGAGGTGATGCCGCAGGCGGACAGCGAATGGACCGAGCCGCTCGATGACTGGGCGCGGCCGCTGCTGCAGCCGCTGGAAGGGGGCGTGTTTCCGCCGCCGCCAGCCGCCTTGTCGGGCACGAAGCATGTCGTCGCGCTCGACTACGGCATGAAATGGAACATCGCGAGGCATCTGACCAGCGCCGGATGTCATGTGACCGTGCTGCCCGGCAAGGCGACGGCAGCCGAGGTGCTCGCCCACAAGCCCGACGGCGTGTTTCTCTCCAACGGCCCTGGCGATCCGGAGGTGCTCGGCTACTGCGTCGACACCGTCCGCGATCTGGTCGGCAAGGTGCCGATGTTCGGGATCTGCCTCGGCCACCAGCTCCTGGCACTGGCCTGCGGTGCGAAGACCTACAAGCTGAAGTTCGGCCACCGCGGCGCCAACCAGCCGGTGATGGATCTCGAGACCGGCAAGGTGGAGATCACTTCGCAGAACCATGGCTTCGCCGTGGACGAGGCGACGCTGCCCCCGGAGCTGGTAGTGACGCACCGCAATCTCAACGACGGCACGATCGAGGGCGTGCGGCATACGACGGCCAACGCCGCGAGCGTGCAGTATCACCCCGAGGCAGCGGCCGGCCCGCACGATTCCGCCTACCTCTTCGGCCGCTTCCGCCAGATGATGGCGTGAGGCTGCTATTGAGTTGCTGATGCCTGGGTTACCTATGGCGCCAGTAGTCGGGCTCGCGGCTGCCATGGGCCACCGCAACGACCACGACGGAATCGGGCCCGTCGATTCGGTAGATGAGATGGAACGGGTAGCCGCGAACGATGACGAATCGATGCCGATCGTCGCAGGCGGGATGCCAACTGGGCTGGGTGGCAATCGAAGTAATCGCAGAAGAGACGGCCGCTTCGAATCCAAGTGCGGCGGTGACGCTTCGTTCGGCATACCACTGCATCGCCGCGACATACTCGTCGTCGGCAGCCTGCAGGATCAGCACGTCAGCCATCAAGACCGGCCTCTAGACGGGCACGGGCCTGCACCTGGGGCCACGGCAAGGCGGTCATCCGGCCGGCGTCGTACTCAGACGATCTCCGCTGTACTTCCTCGATCCACTCCGCGCTTGGCTTTGGCCATGTGTCGGGCGATGTCTCATCCCACACCGTGTCAACGAGCCGCAGTCTGTCGGCCGGGCTCAGCGACTTCACCGCCGTAATAATTTCTTGCAGCGTAGTCATACGGGACTCATTCGATAGGTGATCGACAGCACAAAGATGATGTTCGCATCCAGTGATGCCATAGACATAGAGTATACAGGCGTTCATTGCCTTGTCAAGCAGCGTGCTGCCATGCAGTCGCTCCCAGAACACAATTTCTACACGCCGCTGGAATGTCGGTGAAATCGGCGGCAAACAGCGTTTTTTTGACATTCGCCATTCGTGTGCCAGAGTTGGTTGAAGCTTCGGGCGGCATCCCGGCTTCACCCGCGGAATGCCCTTCTGCGGTCCCCCCAGTCACTGCCACTTTTCTTTTGGAGGCTCACGTCATGAGTCGTTCGCTGTTTCTCTGCGGTCTTGCGGCCGCCCTGTCGTTTGCCGTCGCCTCGCTCGCCGACGCGGGTTTTGGCCATCGTCGTCACGCCGATCCCGGCTGTGCCGCTCCGGAAGGTGTTGGCTGCAGCCAGTTCGAGCCTGGCTGTGCCCTCGAGCCGTCGTGCGGCCTCGAGCCCGACTGTGGTGCCGAGACCTGCTGTCCGACCAACCCCTGCATCAAGTATCGCCACAAGCATGCCCACAAGCACAAGTGTGCGAAGGGCTGCTGCGCGGAGCCGACCTACGAGACGGTCTTGAATCCGACGAGCCCCGAGACCTGCCAGACGGTGGCCGTGCCTGTCTGCCTGCCGGCCTGCTGCCAAGGCTGCCCCTGCGAGTCCTCGCGGTGCACGCTGCTCGGCTGTGGCCAGGTGCGATATGACTACGCCTGCGGCTGCTCGGTGATCATCCGCTTCCAGAAGCACGGCGACATCCTCGTCACCTACGCCGGCTTTTAGCCGATAGTCGCCGCTGGACTGGCCCCGATCCGCGAAAAATCGATCACCCGGCCGGGAGCCTTCTCCCGGCCGGGTTTTTGTTTCATGCACTCCCTAGGGCTTGGGCTGCTTTGGCGCCGAGAGCCGGAACGACTGTTCGCCGGCGCCGTGTTTGAAAAACCCATCGCGATTCCATGTAGGCTGCTCCTGCTCGGGAGGCGAGGGCAGGTCGAACGTCGCGGTGAGCGTGTACGTGTCGGCGTCGATCCGCTCGTATCGATACGGTTGTCCGGTCGCGGGATCGGTCGTGTTCTGCAGGAATGTCGCCGGGTTGTCCGCGAGCGCCTCGAGCGTGACGGGCATGACGCCCTCGCGTTCGAAGGAGGTTTCGACGTTCTGCTGGATGGCACGGAGGTCACCAACGCGTCGGGCGTCGAGCCGAAGCTGCCGCTGTCGGAACGGACTGCCGGCGGCATAGAGTGCGGCCAGCATCGAGACGATAGCCACGGCCGCGCCGATCCGGTGAAGCCAATCCCGCCAAGGCGGTGAGGGCGGGACCGTGGGTGTTCCACTCGCGGCAGTGAGGCTCTCCTCTCGGCCAACGTCGCTGGAGAACCAGAGATAGATGCCGCCGGAGAGCAGGAGAATGACCAACGCCTTGAGGATGAAGCGAACCGTCAATTCGCCCGAAAGAAAGCAGACGATCGCGGCGATCAGGTCGCCGGCCATGACCAGCGATGTGATCAGCAGCGTGAGGTAGGCGAGCGTGCGATAGATCGGGGTCAGCCGCAGGGCCGGGTCGCGGCTCGCATCTCGGCCGATCGTGCGGTGCGCCAGCCCCAGGATGGGAAGCGAGACGAGCAACGCCGCCGCCGCCGCCCGCAGCGAGCTCCTGGAGATACCAATCGCATCGTCCGTCGCCGCGGGCAGCCAGCGATCAACGAATTGAAACAGGATCGCGCCTGTGGCGAATGCGGCCGTGTAGAGCATGGCCATGCCAAGCAGATGGAGAAAGGCGTCGCGTGGCGAACTCGACACCCGTTTCCTGGGCACTGGCACGGGCAGGTGCGAGTCGGCGAAGGCGTCGAGGGCACCCTTCGCCTCGCGCGGTGACCACCCGCCGGATTCGATCGCGCGGCCGATGTCAGCCCGGGGCATCCCGCGTTCCAGGCAGGCTTTCACGAATTCGACAAGCACGTCGGGAGCGGATGCCATGGAGCAGGTCTCGGGGGCGCTGGGGAATCAGTCCGTGTAACTGTCGCCACGCCCCCGGGTTTCGTCCAGAAAAAAAGGCGTGTGGGCCGGGTTTTTCTTTTTTTGGGCGGGCTGTAACGAATTCAGGGCGGCGGCGTTCTTTCTTCCAGACGGATCGAAAGGTCATGCTGTAAGGGCGATCGGCGTCAGAACCTCCGGGAAACAACGTATGTCTACCAGCGGCGAATCACACGGCTGGGTGATGGAGGCCGTCGAGCTCCACGAACTGCCGCTGTTGCGTTATGCGAGGCGGCTGCTCGGCGACGTCGATCTGGCCGCCGACGCGGTGCAGCACGCATTCGTGAAGCTGTGCGAGGAGTCACGCGAACGGCTCGATGGGCGGGTGGCACCGTGGCTGTTTCGCGTCTGCCGCAACCGGGCGATCGATCATCTCCGCCACTCGGGCCGCGAGCACTCGTTGCTCGATGAACCCCGCGATTCGCCGTCTGCCGTTGGCCACCCCCGCAGCCGCGAGGCCGATCCGGCCATGTCGGCCGAGCGGGCCGATCTGGCCGCGCGGCTCCGCGACCTGCTCGAGGATCTGCCGGCGCCGCAACGCGAGGCGATCGACCTCTGGTGTGAGGGGCTCACCTACCGCCAGATCGCCGAGGTCACCGGCCGGCAGGAGGGGCATGTCCGCGTGCTGGCCCATCGCGGCCTCACCGCCCTCCGAATGCACCCGCTGGTGCGTGACCTGCTTGTACCAGACGGCCATCGGCCCGCGCAGAACGCATCAAACTCCTGACACACCCACCGAGGCAGACCATGACCACCGAAAACTTCAACGATTCCCAGTCCGACAGCGACCAGTTCAACAGCGACCAGTTCAACAGCGACCAGCCGGCTCCGCGCGACCGCGAGGCCGCGGATGCGCTGCTCACGGCGCACGCTCTCGGACAACTCGAGGGCGACGAGCAGGCTGCCGTCGAGCGGCTGCTCGCCGACCCCGTGCGGCACGAGGAACGGCGAACGGTCGACGAGATTCGCCGGGCGGCTGCCGCATTGCGGGCCGGTCAAACGACCGACGACGTGCCGCGGTCTCCGACACTGCGTCGGGCGGTGGTCGCCGCAATCGCGGCGAACGTTGGAAACGTGAGGGGAGGGGCGGTGGCGTCGGATGTCGTCGTCGCTCCGCAGCCTGCCCGGAGCCGGTTCGGCAGGGGGCTGGCACTCACCGCTTCGTTGCTGGCGGCCGTGCTGGTGATGGTGACGGCGGTGCTCGTGCGGCCCTTGGAGTTGCAGCCGCGAATGGCTCGTGAGGTCGCCCAGCGTGGGTCGGAACTCCGAACGGAAGGCGGCGCGGTCGCTCTTCAAGAGCAGGCGAAGAGAAAACCATCTGTGTCGACGTTGGCGAGCGATCAGTCGGCGTTGGAAAAAAGATCAGCCACGGAGCAGGTCGACAAGTCGATAGATCGATTGGGGACTGCGAGGGGGACTGCGATGCCTGCCGCGCCAGCGCCGATGATGGCAGCCAATGGTCTTCGTGCCCGTGAGACGGATGCCGTGGAGCGGTCGGCGGCACCAGCAGACATCGCCATGGCTGCCGCACCGGCTCCTGGAGCCCGCAGGTCGGCCGGCGACCGAGATGCGCGGGAACTCGAAATGCAGTCTGTCGGGGGGCAGCGAAAGCAGCAGGATGCACAGTCCGGCGAGCGGTATGCCCGGTTTGACGAGAACCGGCCGCGGACACCTTCGGAGCAGCCGCTCTCCACGTTTTCGATCGATGTCGATACGGCGTCGTACGCCAACGTGCGCAGGTTTCTCATCTCCGGCCGGCTGCCGCCACCGGACGCGGTGCGGATCGAAGAGATGGTGAACTATTTCCGCTACGACTACCCGCAGCCCGTCGGCGACAGGCCGTTCTCGGTGACGCTGGAGGCCGCCGCGTGCCCCTGGCACTCCGGCCGGCGTCTGGTTCGCATCGGCCTCGAGGGCCGCGACATCGACCGCGGCGAGCGGCCCGCCGGGAACCTCGTGTTTCTCATCGATGTGTCGGGCTCGATGAGCGCTGCGAACAAGCTGCCGCTGGTGAAGCAGGCCCTCGCGATGCTGGTCGAGGAGCTCACGGAAAACGACTCGGTGGCGATCGTCACCTACGCTGGTGACGCAGGTGTGAAGCTTCCCGCCACCAGCGGCGACCAAAAGGGAACGATTCTCGCAGCAATCGAATCACTCTCACCGGGCGGCTCCACGCATGGCAGCGCCGGCATCAACGTGGCCTACGAGCAGGCGGCGGAGCGGTTCATCCCCGGCGGCGCGAATCGGGTGATCCTCGCCACCGACGGTGACTTGAACGTGGGTGTGACCAGCGACGAGGCGCTCGTGGACCTGATCAAGCAGAAGGCAGCCGGCGGCACCTTCCTCACGGTGCTCGGCTTCGGCGAAGGCAACCTGCAGGACGCAAAGATGGAAAAGATCGCCGATAACGGCAATGGCATCTACGCCTACATCGACGGCGCCCGCGAGGCGCGGAAGGTGCTCGTGGAGCAGCTCACGGGCAGCACGATCACGATCGCGAAGGATGTGAAAATCCAGGTGGAGTTTAACCCGGCGCAGGTAGCCTCCTATCGGCTGATCGGCTACGAGAACCGAATCATGGCGGCCGCAGACTTTCGCAACGACAGGAAAGATGCCGGCGAGATCGGAGCCGGGCACAGCGTCACGGCGCTCTACGAGATCGAGCTGGTAGGCAACGGCGCCGCAGGGTCGGCCGGGGCGGAGCCGCTCAAGTATCAGCCGCCACAGCCCAAGCCTGCCCGCGAGGCCGCGCTCGTCGATGGTGAAACGAGCCGGGAGCTGCTTACGGTGAAGCTGCGGTGGAAGAAGCCAGAAGGCGATGCGAGCACGCTGGACGAAGTGCCGCTCGTCGATCGCGGCGGAGCTTTCGAACAGGCTTCCGCTGATCTGCGGTTCGCCGGTGCCGTGGCAGCCTTCGGAATGGTTCTTCGCAACAGCGAACACAAGGGGGAGGCCACGCTGCAGCTGGTGGCGAAGATCGCCGCGGGTGCGCTCGGGCCGGATCGGGGGGGCTACCGGGCAGAGTTTCTCGACCTTGTCCGCAAGGCGGAGACCCTCCGCGTCCCATAAAAGCCCTGAGCGTGAGCGACGGGATCTGCATGCTGTGTGACGGTTCGGGGCTGCCCATGCCCCGTCGCCGGACGCTCGCTTCGGACATCCTGTCCTTCGCTTGCTCGATGCTGACTGCGCCAGCCAGATCGCCTCCGCTTCGGCATCCTGCCTCCGACGACCAATCCGCTGAGACGGATCGGTGCCCGAGCAACGCCGGCTCTCGGGACATGGGCAGCCCCTCACGGATCCATCGGGACGGGCATTCGCCCGTCGGGGCGGCAGGATGGCCGTGTTTCGCGTGTATTCAGTGCACGCCCTGTCCTGCCAGCCAGCGTTCGGCGTCGAGCGCCGACATGCAGCCGGTGCCGGCGGCCGAGATCGCCTGACGGTAGTAGTCGTCGGCCACGTCGCCCGCCGCGAAGACGCCCTCCACGCTCGTCTCGGTGCGGAAGTGCTTCGTCCAGACGACGTATTTCTTCGAATTGAGTTCCAACTGGCCGTCGAGGAAACCCGTGTTGGGCGTGTGGCCGATCGCGAGGAAGACACCCGTTGCCTCGATCACCGTCTCCTTGCCGGCTTCGATCGTGCTCGCCAGCCGCACGCCCGTCACGCCCTTGGCGTCGTCGCCGAGTACCTCGGCGAGCCCCGTGTTGAAGTGGATCTCGATCTTCGGGTCGTCGTGAGCCCGCTGCGCCATGATCTTCGATGCACGCAGCGCGTCGCGACGATGCACGAGGTGCACCGTGCTGGCAAACTTCGTGAGATAGGTCGCTTCCTCTACGGCCGAGTCGCCGCCGCCGACGACGACGATCGGCTTGTTGCGGAACCTTGGCAGCGCGCCGTCGCAGACAGCGCAGGCACTGACGCCGCGGTTCTTGAAATGCTCTTCACTCGGCAGGCCGAGCCAGTTGGCACTGGCGCCTGTGGCTACGATCACGCACTGCGCCTCCACCACGCCGCCTTCGGAGGGATAGAGCTTGAAGGGGCGCTGCGAGAAATCGACTTTGAGGATGTCGTCGGTGATGATCCGCGTGCCCATGTTGACGGCCTGCTGCCGCATCAGTTCCATCAGTTCCGGGCCGGTGACGCCTTCGCCGGCATGGGGTGCCATCATCTGTCGACGTTCGGCCGGCAGGGCGGAGTCGAGGAACGCGCCGAGGTTGCCGTGCGGGAAGCCGGCATAGTTTTCGACCTCGCTCGTGAGGGCGAGCTGGCCGAGCGGCAGCGTGCCCGACATCCGGTTTTTCTCGGTGATCGCGCCCTCGAAGACCAGCGGCTTGAGCTGGGCTCGGGCGGCGTAGGTGGCGGCCGACCAGCCGGCTGGCCCGCTGCCGATGATGACGAGGGTTTCCCGAATCGTGTTGCCTGCGGTAGCGGCCATCGTGGCTCCCATGAAAAACATGAAAAAGGTGCCAGCCACCAAATCTGGGCGGTCTGGGGAGAGCCGAAGCTCCCAGCTTGCCCCAATTTGGTGGCTGGCACCTTTTTTGGGCAAGATGAACAGGTAGAACGGCCAGTTCACGCCATCTTCGCCAATCGGAATGGGGTCGCCATGAGTCTGTTGTATGTCTTGCTGCCAAGCGCCCTCGTGCTGGTGATCGCCTACCGTGTGTATGGCAGTCTGCTAGGCCGCCTCTTTCAGCTCGATGGCGCAGCTACCACGCCGGCCGTCACGCTCCGCGACGACGTGGACTACGAGCCGATCCCGCCGGAGCTGCTGCTCGGCCAGCATTTTTCGGCGATCGCGGCGGCGGGGCCGATCGTGGGGCCGATCCTCGCGGGTGTGGCCTTCGGCTGGCTGCCCGCGCTGCTCTGGATCCTGATCGGCAGCATCTTCATCGGGGGCGTGCACGACCTCGCGTCGCTCGTGGCCTCGGTGCGACACAAAGCGCGGTCGATCGCCGAGGTGGTCCGCGACCACATGAGCCAGCGGAGCTATCTGCTGTTTCTGGCATTCGTGTGGATCGCGCTTGTCTACATCATCGTCGCGTTCACCGACATCACGGCATCGAGCTTCATCGGCCGGCAGGTGCTCGAGAACGGGGATACGGTATCCGGGGGCGGGATCGCGACGTCGAGCCTGCTCTATCTCGTGCTCCCGATGATCATGGGGGCCTGCATGCGGTTTGCGAAGATGCCGCTCTGGCTGGCGACCGTGATCTTCCTGCCGCTGGTCGGCCTGGCGATCTGGATCGGCCAGTTCTTTCCGTTTGATCTGGGGCAGACCCTCGGCACCTCTGACGCCACCGCGCAGAAGATCTGGGGCGTGCTCCTGCTGGCCTACTGCCTCGTGGCGGCGATGGTGCCGATGTGGATGCTGCTCCAGCCCCGCGGCCATCTCGGGGGCTGCTTTCTCAACGTGG
>Ga0214919_10000118_pt1 | contig 125159 bp, 115 predicted proteins | sample LL1503_MetaG_FD_177994 | JGI IMG/M metagenome (GOLD analysis project Ga0214919, IMG submission 177994) | Freshwater microbial communities from Lake Lanier, Atlanta, Georgia, United States - LL-1503 | ecosystem: Environmental > Aquatic > Freshwater > Lake | place: USA: Georgia | collected...
ATACGTCCAAAGCTAAAATTGGGGTTCCTTTCACTTCGGCAACATCCATCAACGGATTGTCTTGGTTGGCCGTCGACGAAATAACTAATTTCCCATTACTCCATAATAACCAAGCCCAACCTGAACCAAAGCGAGTCGTAGCGGCTTTATTAAATTCAACTTTCATATTATCAAGGCTACCAAAATCCTTGTTGATTTGTGCTAATAAAGAAGCACTTGCTTGCAATCCTTTTGCAGGGCTTAATAATTGCCAGAAAAAGCTATGATTCCAGTGTCCACCCCCATTATTTCGAATGACAGCAGGTTGTTTGCTAATCTGCCCCAACAATTCCTCTAAAGATAAAGAAGCTGCAGGCGAACCTAATACGGCCTTATTTAAATTGTCCACATAGGCTTTGTGATGGCGATCATGATGAATTTCCATCGTCATTCGATCTATATGAGGTTCTAAGGCCTCAAAAGAATAAGGAAGCGATGGCAATGCAAAGGGCGAATTTTCAATAACCACCCCCTGAACATCTTTCATTTTGAAACTTGAAAGTAAAAAACCACCTCCTAAAAAAGCGAGTGAACTTTGCAAAAATTTGATACGTTTCATTTTATTTGTTTTATACTATTCGTAAACAATACGGCCTACTATGCTTCTGCCGAGGGTAATTTCATCTGTATATTCGAGGTCACCACCGATAGGAATACCGCGCGCGATTGTCGATATTCTAATGGAGTAATCAGCTAATTTTTTTGTTAAATAAAAGGCGGTAGTATCTCCTTCCATCGTAGGGCTTAAACCTAAAATTACTTCTTTAACTTCTCCTGAGGCCACTCGAGCCACCAAAGATTCAATCGTCAAATCTGAGGGAGATATGCCTGATAATGGAGATATAATACCGCCAAGAACATGGTAAAGTCCTGTGTATTGCCCTGTATTTTCGATCGCTAAGACATCTCTTAAATCTTCCACCACCATCAAAATAGATTCATCACGCTTATTGCTGACACAAATTCCACATAGGTCACCATCTGAAATCATGTGGCATTTAGGACAATAACGCGTTTCGGTACGCAATTGGACTACTGCATGGGCCAACTGCAATGATTGTGATTCAGGGCGTTTTAACAAGTGTAAAGCTAATCGTAAAGCTGATTTTTTACCTATCCCGGGTAATTTAGAAATTTCCTCTACAGCCTGTTCAATGATTCGAGAAGGATAGGTATGCATCATGTTAGTTTTGGAAAGATTGAATTTCTGCAGATATGCCTCTGCGGCAAATCTCATTTCTCATAGACACTAATTCGTCAAATTCCCCCGATTTTACGCCACATTTACCTTTGAAATGAATCATCAAGGTACATTGTTCCGCTTGTTCAGCCGTATGATCACACACTTCAATCAACGTCAAAATGACATATTCAAACGAATTAACCTCGTCATTATACACCACCAACTGATGTGCGGGCACTACTTCCTCCTCCACTTGAACCGAAATTTCTTCCTGCCATTTCTCTTGATTGCCAAAAGAAAAATGAAATTGGGAAACGTTATCTACGGAGAATTCCATATTTTTGATTCAATTAAAAATGACCTATTACAAATTTAAAAAAAAATCCTTTTAATCACCTATGTCTGTCCAATTAGCCGGTGGAATTCTAGCCATCTATTTTGCCTTACTTTTGGTCATCTCGTATTATACGTCAAAAGGTGCTGATACAAATGCATTTTTTACGGCCAACAGGCAATCCCCTTGGTGGTTAGTGGCCTTTGGGATGATCGGTACTTCCATCTCAGGATTAACTTTTATTTCCGTTCCAGGGGCCGTTGGCAAAACTTCATTCACCTATTTCCAATTAATCTTAGGTCACTCCTTTGGCTATTTAACCATTGCGCTAGTCCTAATGCCACTATATTACCGGATGAATCTGATCTCGATTTATGGCTACCTAGAAAAAAGATTCGGGTTTTGGTCCTACAAAACAGGCTCAGCATTCTTTTTATTATCTAGGACCATCGGGTCTGCCGCTCGATTATACTTAGCTGTCAATGTGCTCCAAATAGCTATTTTTGCACCCATTGGCGTTCCATTTGTCGTCACCGTTTTTATTTCCATTGCTCTTATTTGGTTGTACACGCACCGAGGAGGAGTACAAACCATTATTTGGACCGATACCTTACAAACACTATTTCTACTAATTGCTTTGTTTATTACCATTTATTTGGTGGGCCAACAAATGAACATGGGTTTAGGGGATATGATTCAAACTATTTCGGATAGTAAATATTCCCATATGTTTGAATGGGACTGGAAAAACCCTCATTTCTTTGGGAAAGACTTCTTAGCTGGAGTTTTCATTGCCATTGTCATGACGGGCTTAGACCAAGATTTAATGCAAAAGAACTTGACCTGTAAGTCGATTGGCGAAGCTCAAAAAAACATGTTTTGGTTTTATTGGGTATTGCTTTTTATCAATATACTTTTCTTATCCTTAGGGGCTTTATTGTACATTTATGCGCAAGCAAATCAAATCGCCATCCCTGCAAAAACAGATGAATTATACCCGATGCTCGCGTTGGGAGGCCAATTTGGTACCCTGGCCGCTGTGACTTTTTTGTTGGGAATTATAGCCGCATCTTATGCAAGTTCAGATTCCGCCCTTACGGCTTTAACTACCTCTTTTTGCATTGATTTTTTAAGTATTGAAAAGTTCAAAGAGGAAAAAAGAACTAAGATCAAGCACCGTGTCCACTTGGGATTTTCGCTCTTGTTTTTTGTGGTGATCGGATTATTTCATGTGTTCAACAACCAAGAATTAATCGCAGCGGTATTCAACCTGGCAGGCTATACTTATGGGCCCTTATTAGGTTTATTTTCGTTTGGGTTATTTACCAAATTACAAGTTCGCGATAAACTGGTCCCTATCGTTTGTGTGGGCTCCCCCGTGATAACTTTTATTTTAGAAACACAATCTCAATCTTTATTTGGTGGATTTGGTTTTGCTAAGCTGATATTGAATGGAAGCATTTGTTTCCTTTTGCTATGGCTCATCCGGGAAAAAAAAATAGCATAAAAAAAGGCGACCCATTGGGTCGCCTTTCCTTTACAATTCAATAAAATTAGTTTTGAACAAATTCTCCGTTCGCTTTTAATTCAATTTCTTCGCCTACAACAGCTGCTGGCATAGAACCAACACCAAAAGCCGTACGGTTCAATGTTCCAGTAAACTTAAATCCTGCGATTTTCTTACCTGCTTTGTTGGTCGACACACCGTTTAAAGTTCCATCTAAAGTCACTAATTTAGTTACTCCGTGCATGGTTAACTCACCTGTCAACTTATACTTGCGATCAGCCACTTTCTTGAATGAATTACTCTTGAAAGAAATAGTAGAAAATTTAGCTGCATCAAAAAAGTCAGCGCTCTTTAAGTGAGTATCACGACGATCCACATCTGTAAATACTGAATTAACATCAGCAGTCAAGTCAAATTGTGCGTCTGAAAAATCATCTTTAGTAGCTGTTAAAGTAGCATCAGAGATTTTAAATGAACCTTCTACATCAGAAAGCATTAAGTGAACAACACTAAAACCTACTTTAGAATGAGCTTTATCAACACTCCATTTTTGTGCAGTGGCAGTAAAACCTAAAGCCATAAGGCCAACAATCATTAATACATTTTTCATTTTGGTAAGGGATTAAAATTTAAAATTTGTCAAAATTACGTTAAAAATTGGTTAAAAATTTCATTTAAAGTATAATGCAAAAAATTAAAGTCCAAATTTAAAAGTTTTTTCTTGCATCATCCACATCATCCATCTCAACTGTCTTCTTAATCTTGCGCCAGTCGATTGTCCGATTGTATTTAATCAAGGTCTTATCAGCATTGAAAATACGTGTATCTGGAAAAACAAACTGATAAGGTTTGAAATTAGGCTTCTCGGTAAAAAAATCATCTATTACACTCGCTGTTTGATCATAATGATTCACGGGAGGAATGCCCAATAAGGTATAAATAACACGTAAAATAGATCCAAAATTGGCATGTGTATGCGACACATAATTACGTTTAACATACGGGCCGGCCAACATCAATACACTTCTGTGCGCGTCTATGTGGTCCACCCCTCCTTGCGGATCGTCTTCCGTTACGATGACCAACATGTTTTTCCAATAGGGTGTATGCGATAAAAACTGAAGCATACGGCCCAAAGCAAGATCATTATCAGCCATATAAGATTCATTGAATGGAAATCCATCGACCGCGCTTGGATCCGTCCCATGATCGTTGGGTAGTTGGATCGTCACTAAAGAAGGCATTTTCTCCTTCCCTTTCAGCCACATTTTGGTAAATTCTTCTTCAAATTGGGCCACTCTAAATTGGTCCGGAATACTCGTATTAAATCCCGCATAATTATGACTCGTACGATTATACAAAGCTTTTTGCATCGGAACCATCACCACATGACCCGCTCCAGTTAATGTATCAAACCAATCTTCTCGAACATGTCCCGTTTCATTTGCCTCACCAAAATTATAGAACGAAACATTTTTTCTTTCTAGGGCCTCCCAAACTCCACCCACCTCAGCAAAATCTTCAGGATCCATACTCCCCGTTGACCCTGGAAAACGTCTACCCGGTGCTTTCGAAAATATTTTAGCAGATTTGGAGACACTGGAATTGGTTTCCACCCACTCATTGGGAATGACTCCCATCATCCAGTGATGTCCATGAATGGAGGCGTCACTGTCACAATAAAAATTATCGCTCATCGAAAACGCCTTTGAAATCAAATGATGATTCGGCATCACATTTACATTTTCAAACACATGCGCTGAATCCCTAACGGTCCTTCCCAACCCATAACGAGCAATCGTAGAATCGCCATTAGCCCCTTTAAATTGGCCAAAAACCTCATCATAGGTACGATTTTCCTTCGTTATATAGACTATGTGTTTGATTGGGGAATTAGGGTTTCCTTGAATATTGAAGGTCTTATTGCCCCGATTTGCCATCGATTTCTCAACAAAAGTATAAGACAAAACCTCTTGCGTGTATTTTGCTAATTCGGCTGCATTCGGAGTTTTTACTTGTTGGAATGTCCCTAATTGAATATCGCCAACATACGATCCTTGAACAGGTCTTACAAACCCTTTCCCCCCATTAGGACCAGCACCATATCCCCTACTGGAACTGATGTACATCGATTTTTCATCCGCGGAAAGTAAAACGCGCGTTGGGCCCCAACCGGTGGGAATAAAACCTTTGGTTTTCATGGATATCACATCGATTACCGCCACCGCATTTAAGCCTAAACAAGTAACATAAAGGGTTTTTTCATCTTTGGAAAGACATAGCCCAAAGGGCAAATACCCCCTTCTTTTGTCCAATAAGGGTGAAAGTTGAATGGGAATATGACTCTTAATTTTTTGCGTTTTAAAGTCCAAAACCGCAATATTGTCATTGGTTGCATTGCTCACAAAGGCGAATTTTGAACCCACAGCGAGTGAATTAGGGCTAGAACCACCAACTACTTCCATCTCCTCCACCATTTCACCCAATTGGAATCCAGGTTTATATTTTTTGACAATTTTATTTGTCTGTAGGTCAATTTGGAATACACTCATGGCCTCATCGGATCTAGGATCACCTAAGCCAGGAATCTTTTTTCCGTCAATCACCGTCCCCTCACGCGATTCTTTGGTATCATTTCCATAAGGATGATAAGGAATGTACTGGGATTTTAAGTTCAAGAGGTTGGTCCCCTCCACCAAAGGATAGGAATACATACCCACATTAGCTACAAAAGCATATTTTTGATCTAAACTTAAAGTAACCCCAAAAGGCAATCTGCCCGTAGGGATGCTGTTTAACAATTTTCCGTCCGTTAAACGGATGCGAACCATGCGAAAATTAGCTCGGTCTAGGACAAGCAATTCATTTTGTGCGGGCGAAATCGTTATATCAGAGGTAAAACTATCTTCATAATTGACTCCTAACACCACTCCATCTAAACTAAAGGTCCTTAAGACTTTCGCCGATTGCACGTCCACTTCAAGCACAGTACCAGCATCTCCCCCACTTAAATAAACTTTTTGGCTATCCATTGAAAAAACAACACCTAAAAACGAACTTTTTCCGTAGGGCGAAAGCTTACCAGGAGTACCAAATTTAGGAAAGCGAATCGCTTGGTTGGTACGTAAATCGATTCGAGTAAAAGCCCCATTATGTAAAGTTATGGCCCATTTCCCATCTTGGCTAATCGCCATACCATAAGGATCATTCGTAATTCTAACCGTTTTTCCAGCAGGTTTCACATAGCGACCGCTGGGTAAAACAGAAATTCCGGCTGTGTCGATTTTAGCAAATTGGTTAAATCCAGGAACTTCTAGGATTTTTTGAGCTTGAATTAAATGAGAGGTAGAAAAAAGAAAAAACAGAACTACGATTCGCTTCATAAATAATTTAAATTTTGACCAAGTTATTGACAATTATCGGAATTGCGAAGTCGAATGAAGGATTTAAAGGTTTCATAATATGAATTATCCTTACCTTTACCAACTCAATTAAACCCCTTCCTTTTGAAATTATTATTTGTACTATTGAATACCTGGATTTTAAGCATTAATCCTGATACCTTAAAAACCCCCTTAAGTATTCATGGGAATATCCAATTAACCAATAATGCTATTTCTCCCGTACCTTCTTTTTCTCTAGGAAAACCTGCGCTATTGACCACATTATACCTTCAAAAAGGTAGATTCACGTTTAGTCCTGAGTTTAATTTTGATCTGGAAGCAAAACCTTGGTCAGTCAATACTTGGCTTAAGTATCAAGTCATTCATCAAAAAAAATGGGATTTCACTTTAGGGAATAACTTTTCCTTGTTTTTCAAAAAAAACAACCCGGCTTTGACGAAAGAGGAATTCCAACTGCAAAGATATCAGGCATTTGAGTTCAATTTGGGTTATCATTTTACCAAAATGCGTGGAGTAAATTTGATGCTTTGGAAATCTCAATCATTAGATGAAGTAGGAATAAAAAGAGGATTCTTCATGATGCTCGTGGCCCAAATGGGTGACCTTTGGAATGGAAAAAATGCCCGATTAGGAGTGAGGCCGACTCTTTTTGTCATCGATAATACAGCGCCATTTACGGGTTATTTTGCTTCTCAGACCTCCACCCTTTATTTCAAAAAATTACCCATTAATGTAAGTTTCCAAACGGTTCATCCATTGCACACAGAACCGGAAACAAAATTTAATTGGAATTTGGGTTTAAACTTTCAGTTCTAAGCACCCTTTATTCGAAGCTTATCATCGCTTTTACAACACCCATAGAAGGATTCATTAAATCTGGAAATTGTGCAGCTACATTATCAAAAGCAATTCGGTGTGAGATAAATAGAGTTGGATCTATTTTTTGTTGGCCTATGGATTCGGCTACCCATTGGAAATCTTCACGCGTGGCGTTCCGACTGCTCATCAGGGTCGCTTCTCGTTTGTGAAATTCAGGGTGTGAAAAAGAGATTTCATCCAGTTGTAAGCCGATCAACACATAAGTACCCCCATGAGAAATATATTGAAAAGATTGCTCCATGGCTTTTTTGTACCCCGTGGCATCGATGACCACACGAGGCATATTACCCTGCGTTATTCCCTTTAAAGCGATTAAAGCATCCTCTTGGTTTGGATTAATACTATAGGGAATATGTAGTTTTTCTTTGGCAAAATTGAGCCGATTTTGATTGACATCTTGGATGATTACTTGTGCTCCGGCCAATGAAGCCATGGCGGCAGCTCCTAAACCAATCGGACCCGCACCTACAATTAACACAAATTCATCAGGTTTGATTTGAGCTCTTTTAATACCATGAGCACCGATGGACAGGGGTTCCAAAAGTGCTAATGCGTCAAGGCTTAAAGATGTATATTTAAATAATGAATCGATGGGAATTAAAATAAACTCTGCCATTCCTCCATCGCTATGAACTCCAAAAACGTTTAATGTTGAGCAGCAGTTCGTCTTTCCTTGAGTACATGCAAAACAGCTTCCGCAAGAAAAATATGGAATGATGCTCACGTGATCACCTACCTTATAATGTTCATGTGCTTCTATCTCTACAATCTCTCCTGCAAGCTCATGTCCAAGCACGCGTGGGTAATTGAAAAACGGCTGAGTCCCTTCAAAGGCATGTAAATCCGTTCCACAAATTCCAATGCGTTTAACTTTTACCATTGCATATCCGCGTTTTAATTCGGGTGCGGGAGTATCAGAATAAGCAAATTCACCGGGTTTAACACACGTTAAAATTCTCATGGCTTAAAATTTGAAAGCATTTCTAAGGGCAAAATACAATACATTTCGACCATTTCCTGTGTCACTCATATAATCACCCGCCACGCAATACCCTAGTTCAAATTGTAAGCTAAGGTGTTTCGTTGGGAAATAATTGGCATCCAACGCAAATATATTCCCTACTTGGCGTGCATCGCTGACAATTTTTTTACCCGAAATAGGCCTTAATGGGGTCATATTGGGTGTAAATATCCCATCAGCTAAACTTTCACGTGATATAAAAGAACCTCGCAACGTGGCCAGCCATTTATTAGTATGCTGATATCGAAGGTAAGGACTGATATTAATTGTATTACTAATATTTAAAGAAACGGTTTGACCAAAGGGAGGTCTAGCATATAGCGTATTAAACGTATTTAATTCCATATCTGAACCCGAATTATCACCAGGAACATAATTTCCACTAAAACCAAGATAAATATGACGGATAGGGCTTACATTAAAATCCCAAACAGCCATATAAGATGAAATCGATAATTGGTCAAAAGAACCTAATTGCTTAGCAATTTCCACATCATAATTCCAAAGACCTAATGAGCTATATAAGCGTGAACCAAATGTATGCCTAATTTCATTGCCCTTTTTAAACATATATTCACGTAGGTTACTTTCTAAATTAAAATAATATAAGTCTATGTTTAGTCTAGATTTGGAAGGAGTGTGCATGTAATAAATACCAGAAAGCGATTCTGAAGAGCGCACATCATCAAAAACCCCAGGATTCATTTTCATGGGATTGGAAATAAATAAGTCCAATTTATTTTTAGGACTCACATATTTCAAGGTTGCCCCATAAAAAGGATGACGAGTGTTGGGTCCTTCCTTCGTAGCGACAAAACGCTCTAGGCCCCAGGTATATTCTTGTCGACCTAATCTCAACAACCAATTTCCTTTTATGTGAGTATCTAAAAACAACTGATGAACAGACAATAAATTTTCATCTAATTGAGACGTAAATGGATTAGGGTTTAAAAAACGGGCTGTATTATTTAATTGGGCAAAGATTCGAAAAGATTTTTTATAGGTCACATTCGCATGGAACATGATTCGATGCATGATTTGATGCGGACTAGCGGTAATGAAATCAGCGGGTACCTCACCAAAATTCAAGTGTTCATACGATTGATATTGTTCTCTCCATTCTCCACCTAAACTCAATTGTAAATCAGTGCCTAAGGGAACATTTTTGATTTTTTCTTTCCAGGTAGTTTTGAGGGAATCGGCATTTAAGTAAGAGAAATCATCATCGAATCGCAACCTAGCAATGTTTTGAGCATAGCATTTTTGTTGAAGAAAAAATCCAAGCAACAAAATTAAACGGATGGTTGGTAGGCGAATGCGAAACATTAAACTGGATTAAATCAATTACAAAACAAAGGCTTTTTTGGGTGATTTGTACTATTTAGCGACGAAAAAGAGTGTTTTGAAACAAAAAAAATATTCGGAATTATTAAAAAATTCCTTAGGTTGAATCAAAATGTTAAATTCCCGACAATTTCACCTGGCTTAACTCTCCGACTACTTCTTTTTTAGTACCTGAAATATTAATGATTCGAAGCGTATACATATCATCTGGAAAATATTTAAACGGAATATTTCCACTTAAATTTTTAACACAAATACCTCCAAAATTGAATAGTTGGCTTTCAAAATCACTTTTTCCCCAAAACATATTAAATACCCAATACTGATTCAATTTATTACGAAGAACAATATAATAGCCATCAGAACCTGTTGATATAACTGTTTTAGCTTTTTCATTATGATATGAAATGACATTATTTAAAGAGGTTAAATGAAAATCAGCAATTTGATTTTTCTCTACAGGTAGTGGTTTGGCAAAATCATTTATCATAAATCGAGAAATAGTATCCAACCGAGGATCTAATTTGACATAGTGATGTGAAAAAGAAATATCGATCACTTCATTTAAATAGGTCATAGTACTCATCACCGAGGTCGATAAGGAAACCATCGGTTTGGGCAATAAATAATCATTTAAGATAATTGGATGAGTTAAATCCACTTTTTTACCTTGATTCGACTTATAATAAAAGTGTTCTCGATGCTGTAAATTGTGTTTGATAAAATTAGCCGCAACCACATTATTAAAATTCACACTATCTACTAATTTACTTGTATAAGAAAGGAAGCAAAAAGTAATCGACATAATCAATAAACTATACTTAAAGAATCGATTTCCAGGTAATTTATCATATAACAACAAAGTAATTAAGCATAAACCTATCGACATAGTAATGGCATAGCGACTCTCAAAAACTAATTCTGTCCGATCATTTGCTCTGCCGATTGAATAGACCAACATGGTCAATAAAATGAATACTAAGCCTGAAATAATAAAATCAAAATTTGATTTAACTAGTACAATGAATTTAAAATGATCGATTAAGAATTTAATTAACAAAGCTGTTAAAATAAGCCCTAAGCAAAAACTCGATGTGATTAAAACATCCATGGACTGAAAATTAAATACAGATAAGGATGAACCTAAATAGACAAAAAAAGTTTTAGCAATGGGCCAAAACAAAAAAACATTATCCAAAATTTCACCTCTTTGTAATGGATGGACATATCCTTGGTAATAAAGTAATATGATGAGCAAAAAGGTGATGACCCAAATCGATATAAATTTAACGTTAGAGCCCTTGAACATGGGAATAGCAGCAATAAATACAAGCATTCCATTCCCACTTGTAAATGTGGCCAAAATCGCGAAAAGTAAAGCCAGAATGAATTTAAGCTTTGAATTTAGGTCAATTAAAAAATAAAAAGTAGTTAACACGAAAAATAATATGGTGTTATTCTGAAGCGCACAGATGGACCAAAAAGAATTTTGATAGTATAGGAAATTGAAAAGAATAAAGGCAATAGGTAGAATAATCCAGCGAGGCTTATTGAATTTTAAAATATACCCATACAAGATAAAAAAGATACCTAAGATTGATAGTGAACCTAGTAAATCAAACAGCTTGTAATTTATATTTCCAAAAATCCAAAATTGAATGATAGCAATAATGGATAAATAGCCTTCTCGATGTTCGTTGTTTTGACTAATGATTAAGGATAATTTATCAAAAAAAGAGTCCCCCGCTGAAAAATATCGAATGACTAAACCATTAATGGCATTCCAATCATCCGAATAAGCAGCATTGACAATAAACTTGTTTTGAATAAAAAAGAAAGAAAAGATTGGAATCAGGGATAAGAAAAAATAAATATGCGGGTGCTTTCCTAGCCTCATGGGACAAATATTGTTGATTTTGCCCCGCCCTTGCAATTCACTAACCTGACAGGAATAAAATTAAAATTACAATTCTTAAAACTGTTTTGCAAAAAAATAAATAGGTAAGAGGTAAAAAGTAATAAGTATTAAGTAAAAGGTAATAGGTAAGAGGTAATAGGTAAAAGGTAATAGGTAAAAGGTAGTAGGTAATAAGTAAGAGGTATTAGGTAAGAGGTATTAGGTAAAAGGTAAGAGGTAATAGGTATTAGGTAATGGGTAAGAGGATTTTTATTGCTTCGCTAATTTGTTTAGGTCTTTAGGGCTTAATGCGCGGTTAAAAACGGCTAAGCCGCCAATTTGACCTTTAAAGAAATTGCCCATCCCTCTTTTTAATAGCACCGCTCCTACCGTAAAATCCGAACCATTATTACCTATTCCGTCCGGAAAATAATAGGGGTTTTTGGACTGAATTAAGCCATCCGGATACCCTTCGAAGCCTTTTGTATTTAAAATAAGCTCCTTTTCTCTCGACTGAAATTGCCCATTGACATAGGAACGAATGTATTGGCCATCATAAGTAAAAGCGACAAAAGTCCATTCATTCGCTTTAACTTCTTGTTTACTTGCGGAATAATCACTCGAATATGGGAAAGGAGGCGTAGGCTTACCAGTATACGATATATGGCCACAGACTTGATTTTTACCATTATAATGTGGCAATGAAACAAACAAACCATATTGGCGTTTCCCGCCATCGAGATACTCATTCCACATTCCGCCAACAAACCCTGTCGTTTCCCCCGTCCATTTAACCCAAGCGGCCACAGTGACTCCTTGGCCAGGGCCATGAATATTCAATAAACCTGTTTGATTGTTATGTAAAGACAAATAAGCTCCAGTACCAAATTTAGCTGAATATCCAGACAGTGGCCCCTCATCCAATCGCTCAATTTGCCCATCCATTTCAGATAGTTCATAGGGGCCTAACAATGACTTCCTTTTCTCCCCTTTAGTTTCTTTAAAATCCCATAAGGCAATTAAATTTTTATTTTTTAAGATTTGATGAACCAATTTCATGTTTTGACCATGAAGAATTTCACCTGTAACAATAAACAAAAACAACAGAATAGATTTCAATTTCATATCAATATCAATATAAATTAAATGGATGAAGAAAAACCTTTAATTTATCAAAACCAAGAGTCTAAAAAATCGTGTCAAATACATCATGTAACGCAACAAATATAAGCTTTGTCGACATTAAAAATTTACATGATATTTTGCTAGGCTTAGTTTAAACCCAAATTTACTCTCTCATGATTGAAAAAATAATTATTATGCCTAATTTCGAATTAATGTTTTTATAAACTATGTTTAATCTAACATCATTTAATCATTGCTTTTAAATTAGAAAACCGTCAATTTACCACTTGACTTCGGATGAAAACCCAAAATAATTTAACTCTTTTCATCGTTTCATTCGTATACTTAATCGTACATTTTGTACCTGATTTTGGTGGGGCCGATGTAATGGGTGCCCAGTGGTTGTACACCAGTGCCGTCGATGCCATTGTTTTAGCTTACATTTTCTTCCAAAGGAATCAGTATTCAGAAGCCATAAAAGCGGTTTTCAGCCAAAAATTTTCACTGCTTTATACCTTTTATTTTATTTGGGCCATCATTTCGGTGACTTATGCCATTAACCCAACAGAAGCCATTGTATGCTTAGCGAGGCTAGCTAGCACCTTTTTTATCTACACTAATTTTGCGATTCTGCTATATAAAAAAGACATCAAATCTTTTTTCCTACCTATTTCAATATTGATTAGCCTAGTTTTATTTTATGATAGCATCGCCGTGATTTCAAGCTTTACTAAGAACGCAAAAACAATGCTCTTAGATCAAAATATTTTAAGCCTCATGGGTAAAAATGGCAATAAGAACGTGATGGCCGCCAGTTTATTAATCAAATTCCCTTTTGCCCTTTTTGTTATTTTACGATCTAAATTTTTAGGGCGTACGATTGGCATATTTGTTTTATTTTTTGGAAGCTTTGCCCTATTTATCTTGAATACAAGGTCCACTTTTGTGGGGCTGTTTTTAATCCTTGTCATTTTCGCTGCCAGCACAATTTACTTTAAAATAAAGTCAACGTGGCCCAAAATCGTTTGGCCCCTCGCCTATTTCATTATCCCTATTTCGATAGCATTCTTTTCTGCTAATGTAGTCTTAGAAAATGCCGTTAAGTCCCAAGAAGTACAAGGGGGTTACGGAACTGTCACCAAACGAATCGATGACATTACGGCCAATACGAAGGAAGAAAGCCGTTTGAGACTTTGGAAAGCAGGCTTAGACTATACATCCAAACACCCATTCATAGGCGATGGATATGGCAACTGGAAACTGGCCTCTATCCCCTACGAAAAGGAATATACCAACGACCTATTCGTCCCATATCATGCCCATAACGACTTTATCGAGGCCGCCGCTGATTTAGGAGTCATTGGTGGATTGGCTTACTTAGGATTATTTATCTTGGCATTTTTATTTACGCTGAGGCTTTGGGTAAAGGAGGATGCCAAAGAATTCCGATTATTTGCGACCATATCTTTGATGGCATTAACCTGCTATTTTGTGGATGCATTTTTAAATTTCCCAACCGAGCGAACCTCGATGCAAACGATGTTGACACTTACGATGGGATTGTTATTTGCTCCAGCATATTCACTGAAGACACATGTGGAGGTTAAAAATACATCATATAAAAACGTAGCATTAATTTATATTTTAATGGGTTTCATGTTCATCGGCGGGTCGATCTACATCAATAACCAAGTTTTTAAATCCCTGAAAGTACAAAAGTTTGTCATGGGAGAAATAGACACCGATCCCAAAATGGCATTGGAAGAAGTAGAAAATGCATTTCCAAAATTCCCCAATTTGTCCACCTCTACCCTACCCATCAAAGCGCTCATTGCCCGCTATGAATTTAGAGATAAGCATTACGACGTCGCATTAAAGCTTTTGAAAGAGAGTGATCAAGATAATCCCTTTTTACATTACAATGATTTTATAAGGACGGCCATTTATGCTGACAAAAAGAATATAGACAGCGTTTCGTATTTTGCCTTCAATGCTTTTTACCATTGGCCCAGATCCAGTAGTTATTATAAAAATGCGATTTTTGCGGCGGCCAAAAAACGAGATACGCTTGAAATAAATAAAATATTCAAACTTTATAACAAGTATCGAACAGGTGGATTAGCCTATGCCCAGTATATTCTTGGCCTTTTTGAAGTAAAAGGAGCTTCAGATAAAAGGATGTTCAATATGTTAGATTTTGCGATGCGAAAATTCCCTGAAGATTCTGTCATTATTTCGAATGCCAAAAATACACTATTGGGAAATGCAGCAGCAAGCAACATCAATAATAATGCGGCCCAAGGTGCATTAGCCTTTCAAAAGGGTCGATTTGCCGCAGCCGCTAAGTTTTACATACAAGCAAGCCAAGCAGAACCTGAAAACTATACCCATTTTGAAAATATAGGCATTTGCTATTACTCCAATAAGAACTATGGGAAATGCATCCAGTATTTCGACAAGGCTAATTCGTTTACTCAAAATACGGCAGGTAAATCCTACTTTTTCAAAGCGATGGCTGCCATTGCCTTAGGAAAAAAAGATCAGGCATGTAGCGCACTCAATGAAGCTAAAAAAAGGGCATATCCGGATGTCGACACATTCATCAAGTCAAATTGTCCATAATTATTATCCAATAGTAAAGCAATCAACTACAATTAAAAAGCCCATTCTTATCAAGAATGAGCTTTCCAAAATATGTTGTGTTCTAAAATCTTAAAGAAATGGTTGATCTCTTTTAAGTGCAACAAAAATATAATCCAAGAAGAAAAAGTCAAATTATTTTCAATTTAATGAGTTTAACTTTTAATAAAACCATACGAATCAATTTTCCATTGGACTATAATTTAGGGTAAACGTATTATTTAAAATCAAATTATTGCTAAATTCGAATGAGTCCCTTAGATTCTTAAGGCAGCTCGCTCTAATACGACCTATAAAACTTATGAAAAAAAACTTCCTGTATTGCCTTTTATTTTTGGCATCATTAAACCCTTTATCGCTCGCTCAAAGCAATAAAACAAAATCCAATCCCCTAAAAACTACTAGCTTATTCATCACGCAAGATGCGAAAACAAGTAGTATTTCGATTTTCCGAAAGAATGGAAAATCACCCATCCTCACCCAAGTAGCCAAAGATAATTTCCGTCCATTCCTCCATCCCATCGTGGCACCAGACGGCAATGGTGTATTAACAGAATATAGTCCAGGACATCATAAGCACCAAACTGGCATCTATTGGGGCTATACACGGGTGAATGGTCGCGATTACTTCCACCATCCAGAAGGTGATTACTGGCGTAAATCCAAAGCCAGTGTCATTAAAAACAGTGGCAATGAAGTGAAGTGGGAAACCGTTTACGATTTGTTAGACGAAAAAGGAAATGCCGTATTGACCGAAACGCAAACTTGGTCCATGCGCGAGGAAAACGGAAAGTATTTGCTCAAATTAATTTGGACAGGTGAAGCAAAAACGGATGTCACCATCGGGATGTATGATTACGGTGGGTTATTTGTTCGCATGCCGTGGAAAGAAGGTATCGACGGCGAAGTAAATAATGGAGCTAGGCAAAAAAATGAAAAAGCAGAAGGCCAACGATCCAATTGGGTGGATGTAGGAATCAAAATTGAAGGCCGTAAAGACCGAGCCCACATAGCCGTTTTTGATCATCCAGAAAACAATGGATTTCCTCAGCATTGGCGGGTCGATAACCAATTGGGCATCGGAGTAGCCCGAGCCAGAAAAGGAAATTGGGAAATCAAAAAAGGGAAGATAGAAACGATCAAACACGAAATTCTGGTCTATACTGGAAATCTTACCGACTCAGAAATCAACAAATTATGGGCTAGCTACAGTGGACAAGACATGTCATTTAACGTAGGAGGTGGTTCCACGGCTCTTTGGGGTGTGGCCCAACAAGAAGGTCGGGACGCCAAGTTTTTAAACCCGGCCGAAGCTACGGCTGCGATGACGTTAAAACCCGGTTTTAAAGTAAACCCATGGGCCGCTGAACCTATGATTACACAACCCATGGCATTTTGTTGGGATGACAAAGGCCGACTTTGGATCGCGGAAAATCGGGATTATGAATCCCGTGGATATGGTTTTTCTAAAGCAGGCAATAGCCGAATATTAATCATCGAAGATACCAATCATGACGGTATCGCAGATTCAAAAAAAGTGTTTCTGGAAGGTATTGCTTTTCCCTCCGCCATTGCTGTGGGTTTTGATGGCCTTTATTTAGGTGCGCCACCCAATTTACTTTTTGTACCGGACAAAAACCATGATGACGTGGCGGACATGGCCGATATCGAAGTGAAACTGACGGGTTGGGGAATTCGCGATCGGCATGAAACATTAAATAGTTTTCACTGGGGACCCGATGGCTGGCTTTATGGTTTGCAAGGATTTGCGACGCCGTCTAAAGTCAGAAAACCGGTAGGAAAAGGAAAAATCTATAAACAAAACGACCCATTTCCAGAAGACATTTTAACGGGTGAAGGCGTGGATATCAATGGCGGTGTGTGGAGATATCACCCCACAAAAGATATTTTTGAGGTGGTTGCTCATGGGTTTAGTAATCCTTGGGGGGTCGATTTTGACGCCAAAGGCCAGATTTTTATTTCAGCCTGTGTCATTCCTCACATGTGGCATGTGATTCCAGGGGGCGTATATCATCGCCAAGGAGGCCAGCATTTTAATCCCTATTTGTATAGCGATATTCGAACCATTGCGGATCACACGCATCGTTCAGCTCACGGAGGAGCACGGGTATATCAATCCGACGCTTTTCCTGCGGACCAAAAAGGAAGGATCTTTATGGCCAACATCCATGAGCATGCTATTTTGTCTGATGTTTTAGCTAAATCCGGTTCAGGCTTCGTGGCCAAACATGGAGAGGAATTATTGTTAGCCAACAATGCCCAATGGGTGGGTTTTAGCATGGAAGTAGGTCCTGACGGTGGTCTCTATGTGTTGGATTGGCATGACGCAGACATCTGTGGAAAAGAAGTTTTAAATGGCGAGACTGGTCGGATTTACCGAGTGATGCCCACGGATAATTTGGCCGAAAATTGGGCCGGCAGATTTGAAGATTTAAACACTTTTTCTGATTTAAAATTAGTTTCCTTTCAGACCAATAGTAGTGATTGGCACGCGCGAAGAGCCCGAGTCATTTTGCAAAATAGAGCGGGGAAAGGGAAGATAGGCCAACAAGCCATCGACGAGTTGCAAAACATTTTAAAAAATAATTCAAATACCGATTATCGATTAAGGGCATTGTGGTCACTTCATGTGACACATAATTTTGCTGCAGGCCAATTAGAAAGCCTACTCTTAGACACTGATGAGTACATTCGATCGTGGGCCATTCAACTTTTGTGTGAAGATAAAAACCCTTCAGAAAAGGCAATGGCTGAGTTTATTAAAATGGCCAAAGAGGATAAATCACCTGTGGTCCGATTGTATTTAGCCTCAGCCATGCAACGCATGAATGAACAATCAGCTTGGAAAATCGCGTCTGAGTTGGCCCAACACAAGGAAGATTCAGAAGACCAAAACTTACCTAAAATGATTTGGTTTGGACTTGAACCATTGGTTAAGGCTAACCCAAAAGCGGGTTTGGAGCTATTGAAAAATACCAAGATCAATATGATTTCAAATTACATCGCAAGAAGATTGATGGATGCGAATGAACATGCTTTATTAGTGACTTACCTTGAAAAAAATACTCAAAACATCGTTCCAATTCTAGAAGGAATGAGGGACGGCTTAGATGAGCGAATTGATTTAAAAGCACCCAAAAACTGGAATGCGGTCTCTAAAAAACTTAAGTTAAGAAAAGGAGAAGTAGCTAAATTGGCCTCAATCATATCACAGCGCTTTGGAGAAACAGATGCCACTCAAAACAACCTAGCCATGTTAAAAAACAAAAATTCGTCTATCCCTCAGCGGAAAGAGGCATTAAATTATTTAGCGGCGGCCAAGAGAGTGGAATTGAAAAATGAATTACCTAGCTTATTCAATCAAATCCCGTTGAGAATGGACGTTATTTCAGCGATTGCGAATTTCAACGAAGATCAATTAGGCGCTTTGATTGTCAGCAATTATAAAGCTTTATCGCTAGTGGAGAAACGCAGGGCGATCGAAACGCTATCCTCGAGACCCAAGTATGGCTGGCAATTGACACAAGCCCTTAAAAATCAAACGATTCCAAAATCTGACATTCCGGCTTATACGGCACGGCAATTGTTGCGCGTGGTGGGTAGTGGATTTATAGAATATTGGGGCCCGATCGAGCAGGAACAGTCCTTAGAGAAGGCTTACATCAAGTACCGCAATATTCTAACGCCAGCCGCTATTTTAGAAGCAAATGCAAAAAAAGGAGAAATCGTGTTCCAAAAAAGCTGCGGCTCATGCCATAAAATGTATGGAAACGGTGGAAATATAGGCCCTGAATTGACGGGATCTAACCGTGCTAATTTGGACTATTTTTTATTCAACGTCTTAAACCCATCGGGAGAAATTCAAGACGACTATAAATTAGTTGTGATTACGACTCGAGATGGCCGCACGTATTCGGGCAATGTGATTGCTGAAAACGATCGACAAGTGAGCATGCGCATTGTAGGAAAGGATGTATCGAAAATCAATAAGTCGGATATTCAATCAAGGGAAGTAATGCCTTCCTCGTTGATGCCCGTGGGCATTTTAGAGACTATTCAAGAAAATGAAGTATTGGATTTGGTGAAATACATGCAAACGATAAAGCCTAAGTCCTGATTGATTTAAGGTTCAATAAATTTTAAAAATTTCCTTGATCTATGGAAAACATCCTGTAGAGAAAATCAAACCATCCGTCAAAATATGGTTTTGGATTATTTATGCCTAAACCAACAATCCATTCTGTCGTTTTCATACCCTTTAAATACTGTATTAACGGGAAAACCGTGACATAGATTTTCATTAAATCGGGTTCGGACCAAATAATTAAAAGCACCCATATCACCCGTGTAGGCAGTTTTGTTGGTGCGATTATACCTTTCATGTATGTCACATAATTGCTGAAGGAAGTCAAAAAAGATTGGAAATGCTCCACCGATAATCCCACAGTTCAGCAGCGTTTCTGCCGCAAAACGTTCTTCATAAACGCGGTAATCTGCCATTTGCTCTCGCAGGTGAGTCGCATGCGCGAGCATCCATTCATTGGCTAATAATGTAGGTTCATCCCCACAAAAAAGAGTCTTTGGATTATCTTGATATAGAGGATCATTAAACGGATTTTGGACCAAGGTAACATCCGAAACATCCGTCACAAAAACACCTTGAATAGGATCAAGTGATTTCGCTAAAAAATCACGGTAGACGAAATACCGGTACACATTTGGATTAAATTCGGGATTATACTCGATGCGCTCGAATGAAATATGGGTATTTTCAAATCGCGCACAGGTCTCATCCGAAAAATTATTGTGAAAAATAATGCCTTTGAGATTAGCCTTAGCGACTGATTCCGCCCATTCTTGTACTAATTCATAGGCATCATCCTGTAAAGTCGTGTTCCGATTGACATCATAAACTCCTGTGATGTGGCAGGCGAGAATAAGTTGAAGGTTGGACGCCATTACATGGGGTTTGACGATAGTTCCCTCTTCAAAACAGCACAGGTGCTATTCGGATTATTTCGGTAATAAATATAGGATTTTTGGAACACCTTCTTCGCTCTAAACTGAATTTGAGCTCGTTCATAAAACGCTGAATCAGCGGCAAATCCCCCCTCAAAATCAATACTTTTAAATACTTTCTGATGTCCAAACAATGTCCCAAAAAGAACGGCATCATCCAAGTGAATGGGCTTACTTAAGTCATTTTTATCGGGAACATAGTAATCGTCTGACGAATTCACCACAGTCTCCGTGGTGGAGCAAATCAGATCCACATTTTCCATTTCCTGAAGGCAAGCACTTAAGTGAAAGGGTTTGTATTCATCATCACTATCTAAAATGGTGATGAATTCACCGACACTTATCAAAACTCCGCGATTGATGGATTGGGCTTGGCCCCGATTACTATGACGAATGTAAACGATTTTATCCTCGTACTTCTCTACGTATTCCAATAGTGATTTTCGATCGTTTCCCTTACTTCCGTCGTCAATGATAATAAGTTCGAAATCCTGAAAATCCTGCTCTAAAACAGAATCAATGGCTCTTTTAATGAAATGAAATTCCGTATTATATACTGCCATTAACACCGATATTTTTATATTCTTAGGCATGATTTTCAATAAATTCTAATGTAATGACTAATGTAAGATTCAAATTTAGCGATTAAAAAACTAATAGGTTTACCCTTTTAAACTCATTCCCATACTTAATGTTTCACTTGTTCATCAATTAGAAGAATCTGATCGTGGACCTAGCCATTATATTGAGCATTCATACCCTATGAACTTCATTTCAAATGAAATATCCCACTATTTATTTTTATACAAATGGTGAATTCGTGTCCAATAGCCTCAGTCAGATAATTAGTAAATGATTCGTTTTTGAAGCTTAGCGACAAAAAAAGAAGAGAATTGAAGATAATTTTGGGGATAAATCGACAGGTTCCCGTAAAAACAAAGAAACCACTCGACCTGAGTGGTTTCTAGTAGTCCGTACGGGAATCGAACCCGTGTTTCATCCGTGAAAGGGACGTGTCCTAACCCCTAGACGAACGGACCAAAACTGAATTTGGTGGCACAAAGGTAGAAGTTTTTGCGAAAGATTCAAAATAGTCCTTTAAAATAAATACATAATAAATCTAATTTAATTTCGCTATTTTAGCCTAACAATTGATTTAGAAGCCTTTATGTCCCAAGTTCTTCCCCATTCCCTTCTTAGTGAATTCGATATTTCCCTTTTCCTACACGGCAAGCATTCAAGGCTTTACGAAAAATTAGGGGCTTTTGAAATCATACATGAGGGCGTAAAAGGAACATTTTTCGCTGTTTGGGCCCCGAATGCCCAATCAGTGCATGTGCTGGGCAACTTTAATGTTTGGGATAAAGAATCACATACCTTATTTCCTCGCTGGGATTCCTCAGGAATCTGGGAGGGCTTTATTCCCCACGTACACACAGGTGAAACCTATAAATTTGGGATAAAGACAAAATCAGGAGAATATCTTGAAAAACTAGACCCTTTTGGTCTATACTGCGAAACTCCGCCAAAAACCGCGAGCATCGTTTGGAATACCTATAAAGAATGGAAAGACCAAGAATGGATGAAGGATAGGCCAACTTATAACAGCCTGCAATCACCCATGTCCATTTATGAAGTACATGTAGGCTCTTGGCAAAAAACACTAGACAATCAATATCTGACTTATGAGGACATCAGCCACAAATTAGTGGCATATGTACAAGAAATGGGCTTCACCCACGTGGAATTTATGCCCATCATGGAGCATCCCTACGCGCCTTCTTGGGGCTACCAAATTACTGGTTATTTTGCTCCATCAGCTAGATTTGGTGATCCTCAGGGATTTATGCATGTAGTCGAAAAACTACATGAGGCTAATATAGGAGTCATTTTAGACTGGGTTCCCTCCCACTTTCCGGGTGATGACCATGGCCTTCGGAATTTTGACGGTACCTGTTTATACGAGCATCCAGATCCTAAAAAGGGCTATCATCCCGACTGGAAATCCTATGTATTCGATTATGGGCGAAATGAAGTCAGAAGTTTTTTACTTTCAAATGCCGCATTTTGGTTAGATCGATACCACATCGATGGGCTGCGAGTAGATGCAGTGGCGTCCATGCTCTACTTAGATTATTCTCGAAATGAAGGGGAATGGGAACCTAATGCCCTAGGTGGAAACCATAACCTAGATTCCATTTCATTTTTGCAGGATCTTAACTCGCATATATTTGCGGAATTTCCCGACATCCAAATGATTGCCGAGGAATCCACCAGCTTTCCTGGAGTCACCAAACCTGTGCATGTCGGAGGCCTCGGTTTTAGTCAAAAATGGATGATGGGTTGGATGAATGATACCCTTCGGTTTTTCCAAAAAGATCCCATTTATCGCCAGCACCACCTAAATGAATTGACGTTTTCATTGATATACGCCTTTGCTGAAAACTTTTGCCTTCCCCTTTCCCACGATGAAGTCGTTTACGGGAAAGGTGCTTTGCTGCAAAAAATGCCGGGTGACGATTGGCAGAAATTCGCCAACCTCCGTTTGCTTTTCAGTGAGCAATTTATGCATCCAGGTACCAAATTAGTCTTTCAAGGGGGTGAGTTTGGGCAATTCAATGAATGGAATCACGACCAAAGTATCGATTGGCATTTAACTAACTTACCAGCACACCAAGGAATTCAAAATACCGTCAAAGCACTCAATAAACTCTACAAACAAGAGCCAGCCCTCCATATCAAACAATTTGACTATGATGGCTTTGAATGGATAGAAGGAAATGATCAATCAAATACGGTCATCAGTTTTTTAAGAAAGGGCGAAACTGCGAAGCAACAAATCATCGTCATTCTCAACCTAACGCCTATTCCTAGAGAAAACTATCGAATTGGGGTGCCATTGCCCGGCGTTTGGAAAGTGATTTTCAATTCAGACCAAGGAATTTATGGCGGTAGCGATTATCCAATTTCTGGAGCCGTCATGACCGAAGAAATCAATTGGCAAGGAAAAGCTTTCTCCATTTCCATCAACCTACCTCCCCTTTCTGCCGTTTTATTAAAGGCCTAAAACAATAAAGACTCAGAAAAATTCCGAGCCTTTATTCAATCCGCCTAAGTAGTATTTTTGTAACCTTTCGGTTTTTACATCAATTTTGTACACAAAAATAGTAATTATTTCATATTTTAAAATACCTTTTTGAAATATAATTGAATTTTATTTACTTTTTCCAAGAACATCTTCCATATCGGACAATTCAACCTCCAGCGCTTTGGTCGAAATCGTAATTTCCCACGCACTCAACCCTAAGGCAATACTCATTCCCAACAAACCTAATCCAAAAAACCAGCGTGCAATTAACTGCTCATTCATGAACAATAAAAACATGCATATCACGCTTAAGATCAAACTGACAATAGCTATAATCTGCATGTATTGAATCAAGGACATTCGTAAACGTAAATTTTGGATCTGTTTCAAAATGGATTCAGCTGGATTCTGCTGAAACTTTTCATGCAATCCACGGATTAAAGAGGCCATCGACATAAATCGATTGGTAAAGGCGATCATCAACAATGAAACCGTTGAAAACAATAATGCGGGGGTACCTATGCCTAATTCCATAATTTATTTTATCCAATACTGATCTAAAAATTGACTCATTTCATCTTTCATCTTTTTTGCTTCTCTCGCCGTAGAAACTGACGTGTCATCTCCCGCATATAGAATGCCCCGAGAGGAATTGACCAACAAACCCACCTTCGAATTCATGGCATACTTAGCCACATCCTCCAAACTTCCCCCCTGAGTTCCAACCCCAGGAACTAAAAAAAAGTGGTCTGGAGCTATCTGTCGAACATGTTTCAAATACTCCGTTCGCGTCGCCCCAATCACAAACATTAATTGGTCCGCCCCACCCCATTCCATCGCCTTACGCATTAAATGCTCATAAAGCGGTATGTTATTTTCATCTCGGAGCAATTGAAAATCTTGACTTCCTTGATTAGAAGTTAAAGCCAACAAAATCACCCACTTATCTTCAAAGCTTAAAAATGGAGTCACCGAATCTTCTCCCATATAGGGCGCTACGGTAATGGAATCAAAATTAAAGCCACTCGACGCTGGTTCAAAAAATGTTTGCGCATACTTTAGCGCCGTATTTCCAATATCCCCACGCTTCGCATCCGCAATCGTAAAAACATTTTTAGGAATATAATCCATCGTCTTCTGCAAACTTTCCCATCCCCTAGGCCCTAAAGCCTCATAAAAGGCAATATTGGGTTTATAAGCCACCGCATATTTTTCAGTGGCGTCAATCACCGCTTTGTTGAAAGCAAAAATCGGATCTGATTCTTTTTGGAAAGTTGACGGAATTAATCGAGGATCCGAATCTAAGCCTACGCATAAAAAAGAGCCCTTTGATTCGATTTGTTGAACTAATTGAATTGAATTCATGTCGTTTTGAAAAGAAGGCTTTGTATTAATGCCTAAATATCAATAATTTTGACACAAATAAAGGTCTTTCCTAAGCAAAATCAAACAAAGGTAGGCCAAAATTACCTGATTCTATGCAATTTATTAACCACCAACTCCCTGGAGTAATTGAATGCGTTCCAACGAAGTTTTTTGACGAAAGAGGACATTTTTACGAGTCCTACAACCAAAATTTATTTTCGGCCAACGGGATTTCAGAAAATTTTGTTCAAGATAATTACTCCTTTTCCATCGCTGGTGTTGTTCGCGGATTGCATTTTCAAAAAGACCCCCATGCACAAGGTAAATTAGTTCGTTGCATGACGGGAAAGGTAATCGACGTCATTGTGGATCTACGCAAAAGCTCACCGACCTTTGGTCAGCATGAAAAATACGAATTAGATGCAGATAAGGGCAATATGCTCTATGTACCTCCTGGATTTGCACATGGATTTATCGCTCTAGAAGAGACGATATTTGTCTATAAATGTACTGATTTTTGGAATAAAGGAGCTGAGTCAGGCATTCGTTGGAATGACCCTAATTTAGCCATTGATTGGACCCATGAAAACCCGATTATCTCAGATAAAGACCAGTTGTTACCTCTATTTGATTTAAACGAGACAATATTTAATTAATAATTGCTCAGAAAATTTTAATACCTTTGCAGCAATGACTCGCAAGCTGATTTTATCAAGCCCATTGTTGGAAATAACCATCTCAAGGTTATGCCAAGAGCTCATTGAAAATCAAATAGACGGAACGGAGACTGTTATCTTAGGTTTACAACCAAGAGGCATCTATTTTGCAGAAAGAATCGCGGCTGAATTAAGCAAGCATTTAGAAAATCCACCCGCTTTAGGAAAAATAGACGCAACATTCTATCGAGACGACTTCAGAAGAGGAGATCCTTTATCCCCCAATTCTACCGAAATACCCTTTTTAGTCGAAAACAAACGCGTTATTTTAGTCGATGACGTACTCGCTACTGGCCGAATGGTCCGGGCGGCCATGGATGCCCTTAATGCATTTGGCCGACCAGCCAAAGTGGAACTTTGCGTACTCATCGATCGAATATATAGCCGAGATTTACCCATTCACCCTGATTATGTAGGTAAAAGTGTCAATACATTAACCACCGAAAAAGTATTAGTGGAATGGACTGAACAAGGACATGAAGCAGATAAAATTTGGTTAATTACCCAATAAAGAAATATGTTAACATCGCCACACTTATTAGGAATTAAAGATTTAGATGCCGAATCCATTGACCTAATTGTTAAAACGGCCAAGGAATTCAAAGAGGTCCTCAATAGGCCGATTAAAAAAGTCCCCTCCCTACGTGATGTCACGATTGCCAATGTATTTTTTGAAAACTCGACACGTACCCGATTATCTTTTGAGCTAGCCGAAAAAAGATTATCAGCCGATACGATTAATTTCTCCGCCTCAGGATCCTCCGTAAAAAAAGGAGAAACCTTATTAGATACGGTCAACAACATTCTGGCGATGAAGGTGGACATGATCGTCATGCGACATGCCAGCCCAGGAGCTCCACATTATCTAGCCAAACACATTAAAGCCAATATCATCAATGCTGGTGACGGTACGCATGAGCATCCCACACAAGCACTTTTAGATACCTATTCCCTACGAGAAAAATTAGGCGATTTAGCAGGTAAAAAGATAGCGATCATAGGAGATATTCTGCACTCCCGAGTGGCACTTTCCAATATTTATGCCCTTAAAAAACAAGGGGCGGAAGTTCGACTTTGTGGCCCCAGCACACTTATTCCGAAACATATTCAATCTCTAGGTGTCGAAGTTTCACATGATGTCAAAAGTACCTTAGCTTGGTGCGATGCCGCGAATGTCTTAAGGATACAATTGGAACGCCAACAAATTAAATACTTCCCAAGCTTGCGTGAATATGCTCAATTGTTCGGAATCACTCGGAAAATGTTGGATGAACTACCTAAAGAAATTATATTAATGCACCCTGGCCCGATCAATCGTGGTGTGGAATTAAGCTCTGATGCGGCCGATTCACCCCATTCCATCATCTTAGACCAAGTAGAAAACGGAGTAGCTATTCGGATGGCAGTGCTCTATTTACTGGCTTCCAGAGGCTAAAAAAGACTGATAGGCTTGGAGCATTTCTTGCACGTCAATTGAATTTGCGCAATTAAAATGTATTTCTGGACATGATTTCTTTCCATGATCTCCGCAAGGCCTACATGCGAGTTTTTCCTTCACCTCAATGATTTTATTCTGTTCTGCCAAAGGACGAAAGCCAAAAGCTGGAATCGTTGAACAAAAAATGGCTACCGTAGGCGTATTCACGGCAGAACATATATGCAAAGGACCTGAATCATTTACGAAACTCATTTGGCTTTGTTGGTATACACCGATAGCCTCCTGTAAATTAAATCGACCACAGGCATTGTGGATATGGCGATCTGAACCCATAAAAGCTTGTTCCATTTCATCTGACAAATGTTTTTCAGCCGCAGAACCCATTAAGACTATTTCCTGACCCAAGGGCAATAATCGAATAAATTCAATCCATTTGTGAACAGGAAATCGCTTGGTTTCCCATACAGAACCGGGAGAAATAGAAAGATATTTTTTTGCTTGTAAATCGACTGGCAAATTATTTAAATGGCTAGCATTCAAAAATGGCTTATGCACCTGGGGACCCAGCCATGAAGCCAACAATTCAGTATTTCGTTCCGTTTCATGTTTTCCTTGGCCAAATTCATGCGGAACTTTTTCGTCGAAAAATAAGGATAGTGGATTCTTATCAAAACCGATTACTTTTTTGGCACCGATGGAAATACTTAAAAGGCCCATGCCAAAAAACCGTTGGGCTACAAAAACTTGATCAAATTTTTCATTTGCTAATTCATTTCGCAAAGACCACCAAGAATTCAGTTTATTCCTTTTGTCATAAGTCCACACTTGGGCTAAATGATCATGTGGGTAGGCTTTAAATATGTCTTCCAATCCCTTCCTGACTAATAAATGAACCGAGGTATTAGGTGATTCTAGGCGTATTTTCTCCAACAAAGAAGTAATCAAAACCGCATCTCCTAAAAAGGCAGTTTGAATAATTAATACCTTGGAGGCCTGAGACATGAAAGAAAAATGAGTGATTGGATATAAAATTAATTAATTTTAAGATCTTTTTGGTAAAAACCCCTTTATGAATTCAATTCAAATAAAAACATTAGCTAATGGAATAACGATTGTGCATCGCCAAGTGCTGCATACTGAAATTTCGCATTTGGGAATCATGTTGGATATCGGAAGTCGGGACGAATTAGATTCAGAACAGGGATTAGCCCATTTTTGGGAACATTTAGCTTTTAAGGGGACTGAAAAGAAATCCAATATTCAGATCATTAACCGACTAGATCTCATAGGCGGAGAATTAAATGCCTATACCACCAAAGAAAAAATTTGTTTTCACGCCTCCATTTTAACTCCATATTTCGAAAGGGCACTCGAATTAATTACCGACATAACCTTTCATTCTACTTTTCCTGAAAAGGAATTAGAAAAGGAAAGAAGCGTCATTTTGGAGGAAATGTCGATGTATTATGAGGCGCCTGAAGATGCGATTCAAGATGATTTTGATGAGTTATTATTCCCTAATCATCCTTTGGGAGTTAATATCTTAGGCACGCAAGAAACCGTTAAATCATTTACTCAAAGCCATTTGCATCAGTTTATCGACCGAAATTTAGATACGTCTAGAATCGTCATTTCGTCGATTGGTAAATTGCCGCATGAGAAAGTTTTTGCTTGGGCAGAAAAACATGCAGGGGGTATCAAAAGTAAAAAAGAACATATCAATCGAATCGTTCCGCCGGCCATGGTGCCCTTGGAAAAGATCACCAAAAGAGGCCTAACGCAATCCCATATTGCCATTGGGAAACAATCGTATGCCATCGAGAACCCTAATCGATTAGCCTTTTTTATGTTGATCAATTTACTAGGCGGCCCCAGCATGAATTCGCTTTTAAATGTGTCCGTTAGAGAAAGGCATGGCCTGGTTTATTCCATTGAAGCTAATTTTACAAGTTATATGGATGCGGGTTTTTGGGCGATTTATTTTGGAACAGAGCCTAATCAAGTCAATAAATCCATTCGGTTAATTCACAAAGAATTTAACAAATTAAAAGACCGTGAACTTTCAGCTTCTGCTCTCGTAAAAATAAAATCTCAGTTGAAAGGCCAAATGGCCATGGCGGAAGAAAGTAACCTAAATTTCATGCTAATGATGGCCAAAAACCTCTTAGACCGTGAAAAAATAGAAACCTTGGAAGAGTTATTTGAGCAAATCGATTTAGTTACGGCTACACAACTGCAATCTTTGGCGACTGATATGTTGAATCCTGACCAATTAAGTTGCCTCATTTTTGAACCTTAAAGATCTTGCATCTCTACCTACATATTCCCTTTTGTCATCAAGCATGTCATTATTGCGACTTCCATTTCAGCACGAATGTGGCTTTAAAATCGGATTTGGTGCATGCTATATGCCAAGAAATAGCCCTGCAAAAAGACTATTTAGGTAGCAAAAATTTAAAGACCATTTACTTTGGCGGAGGGACCCCTTCCCTACTTTCTGCGGATGAATTAGCAAAAATATTGGATACGATTCACCAGAATTTCTCCGTCGAGAACGAGGCAGAAATTACGTTGGAAACCAATCCAGAGGATTTAAATCCAATTTATTTGTCAGACATTAAAACGCTGGGGATCAATCGGCTTAGCATAGGCATTCAATCCTTTCGAGAAGAAAATCTGCGTTTTCTAAACCGAAATCATTCATCGGCGCAAGCGTTAACATGCATTTCTCACGCGCAGGACATCGGAATTGACAACATTAGCATTGATTTAATCTATGGCATACCAGACAATGATTTGAATGATCTAGCCTTCGATATCCATAAAGCTGTAGACACAAAAGTCAATCACATTTCAGCTTATAGTTTAACCATTGAACCGAAAACGGTCTTTGGCCAACAAAAGAAAAAGGGTATTTTTAAAGAATTGCCGGAATCAATCCAATCACAAAAATTTTCATTCACACGGAATTTATTAGCGGAGAAGGGCTTTGAAGCCTATGAAACATCGAATTTTGCCAAAAACGAACATTATTCGAAACATAATACAAGCTACTGGAATCAAGAATCTTATTTAGGTATTGGTCCATCAGCACATAGCTTTAACCAAAATTCTAGGCAATGGAATGTGGCTAAAAATGGCGTATATATGAAGGCGATTAACGAGCAATCCATCCCTGCGGAAATTGAAATTTTATCAGAGGCGAATAAAATCAATGAATACATGATGACCCGATTGAGAACCAAATGGGGAATTGAATGTTCAAAAATCGAACAGGCTTTTAGCCAATTAAAAGTTCAGGCCCCTGATGATTTATTCGAAAATTGGCAAAATAACGATTGGGCTCATTTTTCTAATGGTTACTTAATTTTGACTGAAACAGGAGCATTGATGGCTGATAAATTAGCGGCTGACCTTTTTATTGTTTGATTATTTTTTAGTCGTAAATTTAAACTTAATAATTTTTAATAGCTCATGGCTAAAAGAGTCAATTTTAATAAGGATTTTAAATCAAAAACAGGGTCATCAAAATTTGACAATGTGACCGACAACCCGCGCAAGAAAAATCAAAAATGGAGTTTTGGTTATTTTTTTAGAAAACTAGGGCTTTATCTATTTTATGTATGGCTTTCTACGGTTTTTGCCATTGTATTATTAAAATTCGTACCTGTTTATTTTACGCCGACCATGGCAAGCAGGAAGATTGACGCGATGTCGGCAGGAAAACCAAGCCAGATTCATAGCCAATGGACGCCATATTCACAAATTTCTAAAAATTATCCATTAGCGATTTTAGCCTCTGAAGACCAATTATTCCCTGATCATTATGGCTTTGATTTTAAGTCGATGTGGGGCGCCGTTCAGTCCAACATGAAAGGTAAAAAAATCAAAGGGGCTAGCACAATAAGCCAGCAAGTGGCTAAAAATGTATTTTTATGGCAAGATAGAAGCTATATTCGAAAAGGATTAGAAGTCTATTTTACGTTGATGATTGAGCTAGTTTGGGGGAAGAAGCGCATCATGGAGGTGTATTTAAATGTGGCTGAAACAGGTAAAATGACTTTTGGCGTGGAATCAGCCAGCAGGCGTTTTTACAATCATTCAGCTGAAGAGGCCAGCACCACAGAAGCCGCTAGACTCGCAGCATGTCTCCCAAGTCCCATTCGGTTCTCGATAGAGAATCCTTCCACTTACATCAATAGAAGAACGTCCCAAATTAAAAGGCAGATGAATGGACTGGGCGGAAAGAAATTTCTATATAAAATTGATTAAAGAAGTTCAAGCATAGGATCCCAAAATACCTTTGGAAAATCAATGATTTGATCCTCCTGAATCACAAGACCCTCTGATTCCAGGAGGTCTTGCATCACACCCTCTCCAAAAAAATTCTTACCCGTTAAAACACCATTGCGATTGACCACTCGATGAGCCGGTATTTCAGGATCCGTATGCGAAGCGTTCATGGCCCAACCCACCATTCTAGCGCCCCCTTTCATCCCTAAATATGCAGCTATAGCCCCATAGGAACTTACTCGACCAAAGGGAATCAATTTCACCAACGCATAAATATCATCAAAGGCATTCTGATTTTTCATTTAATCGAGCTTTCGTTCGTCTATTTCTTTTTCCAATTCAGTGTACCAAGCAGTACCAAATTTCCGGATTAAAGGATCTTTTAAAAACTTATAAATGGGTACACCCAATTCTTTTCCATGCGAACAGGCGTCGGAACAGATTGTCCAACGATCATAATTTAAGGCTTGATATTCAGCTAATTTTTGAATCCGAATCGGATATAAATGGCAAGAAATAGGTTTTCTGAAATCAGTCTTGCCAGCAAAATAGGCCTGTTCGATGCCACATTTCAAATGACCCTTATCATCATAAAGCGCATACACACATTCCCGACCGGCAATAATGGGAGTGGAAAAATCTCCATCGTCTTCTTTGATGTAATTACCTTGTTTGGCTATTTCCGCTAGGCCATTCGCGGATAAAAACGGCTTTATGTCTTCCTGAATTCGATCTAAAATGGCTAATTCTTCTTCTTCCAATGGCGCCCCCATATCTCCTTCCACACAACAAGCACCCTTACATTTAGCTAAATCACATACAAAAAATTCATCTGCAATATCCTCACTAATGACTGTATCGTTAATTAAAATCATTTAATTCCTATTTTAGTTTGCAAAGGTATGAAATATCTAGGGGCAATAAAATCGGGTCATTGCCGTTTAATTAGATAAATTTGGTAATTTTGCATCTTACAATATCCTGAAGAATTTGAATAGGATCGTCCCACTTTTCTTGGTGCTTATTTCGATTTCTTTTTATGCAAATGCATATAAGGATTTACCAGACACGATATCCATTGGGAATGTTAAGGTGATTATTCACGCTTCCGCCAAACCCATTTTCGATAAAGAATTTAATATGTTGGGGGCCAATAAACGCTACTCAACTGCTTTATTAGCCAAAATGCGGCTTTATTTTCCATTGATTGAACCCATTTTAAAAGAGGGAAACGTACCGGATGAATTCAAATATTTATGTGTTCAAGAGAGTAATTTAAATCCCAATGCCGTTTCCACTTCTGCGGCTGTGGGTTATTGGCAATTTAAACTTGAAACGGCCATTGACGTTGGGATGAAGGTGGATAAGCAAATAGACGAAAGAAGGCATATCATTGAATCAACGAAAGGAGCGGTCAACTATTTTACCCGAAATAACGGGGTGTTGGATAATTGGCTTAGCACTTTACTTTCCTACAGAATGGGCCTAGGAACGTTAAAAAAGACGAATTATGCGCAAGATTGGAAAGGTAAAACGGAAATAGAAGTGGACTCCTCGACCGATTGGTATTTGATCCGTTTCCTAGCCTACAAACATTTCTGGGAAGATAAATTACAAAATGAACCCAACATCGAGTTAGAAAATAGCATGGTCACCTTGCAAATGACGGGGGGAAGAAATTTGTATGAGTTATCAGATTCACTTCAATTATCATACGATGATTTAAAAAAACACAATGCATGGATTTTAAAAGATTGGATTCCCGATGGCAAAATTTATACACTTTACCATCCAAGCAATATCAAAACCTTTGTTTCAAGTCCCAATAAGCCTTTTATTGAACCCCTAGAAACTCAAATATTAACGGCTTCCGTGGATTCTAGTAAACTCTATCAGCCAAGTCCAAGCAAGAAATCGAAAAACGCGGCAATCATGTCAGACCAAATTGAGACACGTTTACATACCGTCGTTGCTGGAGAAACCCTTTCATCGATCTCCATTAAATATGAAATGAAATTACCTGAGCTGCTGAAATTAAATGGATTTGACATGAAGACGATGATCATGTTAGGTCAAAAAGTAAAAGTGAAGCGCCTGGTTCCTATGTTGGAAGTTATATCCCAACAGTTAGATAAAAAGGCAAAAAATGCGCCTAAAAAAGAGAATAACATTGCTATTTTAGAAAAAACGAAGGAAGAAGAGCCTGCGCGCAACATCACCACGAGCGAAAAAGGAAATAGTTTTATCATAGCACCCGCAGATTCTAGGGAGATCAGTATAAAATCAGAATCTGAGGTCGTGAAGGTAGAAAGTAAAAATAAAGTGGCCGAAAAACCGGAAGTTGACCTACAAGTGGAAACCTCCAATGCCTCCGAAATTAAGCACACCATACATACCGTGCAAGCGGGAGAAACGCTATTTAGAATTTCGAAGACCTACTCGATCTCTATTGAAGATTTGATTAAATGGAATAATTTGGGTAAAAATCCCAGCTTGAAAATTGGCCAAAAAATAAAGTTAATCCCTTAATTATTTTTTCCTGAGAATCAATAATCCGTCCCGAAGAGGAAGCAGCGTTTTTTCTACGCGTTCGTCATCCAGGCATTTTTGATTGAAATCCCGTAAGGCAACCGTTGATTTATCCTGCGCAGATGCATCGATAATTTTACCACTCCATAACACATTATCGACGATAATGAGCCCACCCCTGCGTACTTTATCAATTACCAAATCAAAATAGGCTGCATAATTCCTTTTGTCGGCGTCAATAAAAACCAAATCAATAGGGCCATCAATATTCTTTACTTCATCTTTTGCGTCCGCAATCCGATAATCGATTTGAGAAGCATAAGGAGAACGATTGAAAAATGAACGGGCAAATGTCTCCAATTCTTCATTAATGTCAATGGTGATTAGTTGGCCTTTTTCATCCAATCCCTCTGCCAAACACAAAGCTGAATAACCCGTATAGGTACCTATTTCGAGAATGAGTTTTGGCTGTAAAATTTTAGAAATTAAGGATAAAAATCGGCCTTGCAAATGCCCTGAAAGCATTCTAGGTTGCAAAATCAGCGCATGTGTTTCACGATTCAATTCTTTTAATAAAGCGCTTTCAGGATCTGAAAATGATTGAGAATACGCTTCAATATTTGAATCGATAAATTCCATGAATTATTTGATTCCGGTGTAAAAGAAATCGAGTGAATTTTCAGGATCATTCGATAAAAAATAATCATCCACTTGAATGGAATTGACTAAAGAATTATTTTGATTTGATAATGAATTGCGGCTTAAGCGATTCGCTAAATCATAAGGAACCTGCAACCATGTTCTTGGAAGTCGATATTGTAAATTAAAAATATCAAATTTGGTAATGCGTTCCACCGACTTTTTATTTTCTTCGTAGTATTTCATAACCTTATCATTGCCATGAATACCTTCGGTGATTACGGTAGAAAAATGCATTTCCATGAGTTGCTGTAAACCATCCGCATAATATTCACGCACGTGCCATGGGTTACGAGTCAACGAGAATTTTTTGTTGACCGTCGTCAAATACAATTTACCCCCAGGTTTTAATACTCGGGCCGCTTCGGCCAGAAAAAATGAATCCGGTTCTATATGCTCAATCACTTGAAATGTGATAACAAAATCAAAATGATTATCAGGCAAATCCTGTAGTGGTGGCAAAAACATGTCAATAAAAGTGAAATCAGGATACTTTTGGCCCAACGATTCCATTAATTCTGTATTTTTATCTACCCCTGTATAGCCCGAAACTTTATCCGCTAATACACCTACTCCCCTACCTGTACCACAACCGATTTCCAATACGTTGCCACTGATTAAATGACTAACATGTTGATATGGATATAAAAGTCGCTGGTGAACGGGATTATCTGAAGCAATTTCAGACGAGGCTATTTCAGTAGTTTTGTACATATTCAATTAATTGAAGCGCAAAGTTAAGGATAATTAAAAAGAATTTAATTGATATTTTATAATTTGCCACATGCAATTACAAATTGGGAATTTAAACCAAAATAACTTGTTGCCCTGCGATGGTCAGGTCAATTATCATCCCTTTGCTTTCTTAAAAGAAGAAATTGAGGCTCACTTCCAAGATTTATCCAATGAAATAATTTGGCAGCAAGATGTGGTTAAGCTATTTGGCAAGACCTACATCACGGATAGAAAGGTTGCATGGTATGCGGAAAAACCATTCATATACCGCTATTCGGGCCAATCGAAGATTGCGTTGCCATTTTCACCTACCTTGTCAGACATTAAATCACGAGTGGAAAAGCTCACCGGATCTGAATACGATGCTTGTCTTTTGAATTATTACCACAATGGATCTGAGGGAATGGGTTGGCACAGTGACAACGAAAAAAGCATTCGCCCAAATAGCAGCATCGCCTCCGTGAGCTTGGGAGTTTCAAGAAAATTTCAATTTAAGCATAAAACCCTTGGCCTTACATTTGATCTAATTCTTGACTCTGGAAGCGTATTGGATATGCGAGGAGAGACACAAGAATTTTGGCTGCATGCCTTACCTAAAAGCAAAAAAATCGCAGGAACTAGAATCAATTTAACCTTTAGAAAAATGGCTGATTCGTGTGAAATTGGACAAGCATAAAGAATTATAAAAAATATTGCCGACCTTTGTCGGAAATTTCAGCAAACGACGTGTCAGAAGAAAACGAATCAAGACCCCCATTTAAAAGACCATTTAGGCATTTTACGACCCCTCAAACAGATAACAAAGAAATTGTATTTGGAATACAATCGGTGTTAGAAACCTTGAGATCTGGGAAAGAAATAGACCGATTATTAGTCCAAAGAGAATTGGGTAATACTGAAATATTAGATTTGGCTAAGGAAAAAGGGGTACAAGTTCAAAAAGTTCCTTTAGAAAAGTTAAATCGAATTACAAGAAAAAATCATCAAGGAGCGATTGCATTTGTTTCGGCCATACATTATGCCAAATTGGAGAATGTCATAGCGACCACCTTTGAAAAAGGTCAAGTGCCTTTAATTTTGATTTTAGACCGAATTACAGACGTTCGTAATTTTGGTGCGATCGCCAGAACGGCCGAGTGCGCGGGTGTGCATGCCATTGTTATTCCAGCGCGTGGAGCGGCACAGATTAATGCTGATGCCATGAAAACCTCATCCGGCGCCTTGAATTTTATTCCCGTTTGTAAAGAAGAAAACCTAATTCAAACCGTTGACTTCCTTCAAAATTCTGGATTGAAAGTTATCTCTTGTACAGAAAAAACAAAAACATCGATCTACTCTTGTGACTTTACGGTGCCTTTAGCCGTAATTTTAGGATCAGAAGAAGATGGAATTTCAGATGAATTAATTCGTAAATCGGATGAATTAGCTGCCATTCCACAAAGTGGCCAAGTGGGTAGTTTAAATGTATCTGTTGCCACGGGGGTTGTTATTTTTGAAGCAACACGCCAGCGAGTTTAATCTTTTAAATTAATCTTTAGTTTAAACGCGATTGATCAAATTAGCTGAAGCCTGCGCAGTGGGCAATAAAGTCACGTCTGATAAATTGACATGTGCGGGAGCCATCACCATAAATCTTAAAACTTCAGCGACATCCTTAGCCACAAGTGGCTTAAAACCCTTGTAAACAGCATTTGCTTTATCCACATCTCCTTTGAATCTTACTGCGGAAAACTCTGTATTTACAGCACCAGGAGCCAAATTAGAAACTTTGATGCCAAATGGATTTAAATCAATGCGCATGCCTTGGGATAAAACCTCAACCGCCGCCTTAGAAGCACAATAAACCGCGCCATTGGCATAAATTTGTTTTCCTGCAATCGATGAAATATTGATAATATGACCTTGTTTACGGGCAATCATGTAAGGAATAACTGATTTAGATACATATAATAAGCCGTTGACGTTACCATGCATCATCGAATCCCAATCGGCAATGTCACCATCTTGAATGGGTGAAAGTCCATGTGCGTTACCCGCATTATTAATTAAAACATCTATATTTTTCCATTCGTCAGACAAACTAGCAAAAGAAGATTGCACTTGGTCTAAATCGCGAACATCAAAGATCAAAATAGTGGAATCAACCGTAATTTCATTTTGCAAAGCCTCCAATCGATCTTTTCTTCTCCCACATAAAATTAATTTATATCCATTTTTAGCTAAAACTAAAGCTGTTTCACGTCCAATTCCTGAACTAGCACCCGTAATACACGCAATTTTTTCCATAACAAAATATTTTAACGAAGGTAATGTCTAAATTTGTAAAATAATATCAATTCCATGAATTACCTGATTGTTGGCCTCGGTAACATAGGCCCAGAATATCTTTTCACACGGCATAACATAGGGTTTATGGCGGTTGATTATTTGGCTAGGCAAAAGGATATTAAATTTTCAACGGACCGACTCGGTTCCATCACGTCTTATAAACTCAAAGGAAAGACTATTTATTTATTGAAGCCTAATACGTATATGAATCTAAGTGGGAAATCAGTTCTCTACTGGAGCCAACAATTAAAAATAGAAATTGATCGATTATTAATTGTACTAGACGACATCGCTTTGCCATTTGAAACCATTCGTCTAAAACCGAAAGGATCCAACGGAGGACATAATGGATTAAAAAGCATAGAAGCCTCCTTAACAACGACTGAATATGGAAGATTGCGCATGGGCATAGGTAGTGATTTTCCGAAAGGAAGACAGGCAGATTACGTATTAGGCAACTTCGAAACCAAGGAATTAGACCAAATTTCATTCGTCTTAGATCGCAGCTCTGAAATAATCGAGGGTTTTTGCTTGGAAGGAATCCAACAAACAATGAATAAATTTAACCAATAGTTGTACTATTTAAAGAATTATTGATTTATTTTAATATTTTAATATTAGAATTATTAAAAACAATTAATAAAATTGACAAAATTTAATTTTGCAAAAAATAAATAAACTTTAATAATATACTGAATTTAGCGTAAATTTTAGAATATACATGTTTACCAAATCGAAAATTGTCTAAAATAAAGTTTTGCAATATTAAAAAAATGCAATAAATTTGTATTGTTGATTTAGTTAATAAATATAACAAAACAAATGAATAGTAAAATAACAGTGATGAGCGTCCTACTAGGTTTAGGATTCATCAACCCAACAGTACAAGCAAGCGGTTTGACAGGAAAAGGAACAAATGCCATCGTGTCATCAAAGAGAGAAACTCTTTCAGAAGTAATTCAAACATTAATATTAAAAGAAAATTCAGGTACAAAGACTTCGTCTGCGAGCCTAACTATTTCAATATTAGAGGATTATCAAAAAAATAATCAAAATTACCTTAAAGTAAGTAAAGAAGAAAAGGCCATTTTTAATGCCACGATCAAAACAATTATTTCTCAAGGAGATAATATTTCAGAAATCAGCACGTTAACATGGATAAAAGAAATAGGTAAAGCAGCCAATGCGATCAATGTCGTTTGGGCTGTAGTAGAAGAAGAAAAAAGTATTGAAACTTCGGCAAACAATTTGCCAGAGACACCATTAGATACGATTGTCATATTCTAATTTAGATTGTAAGTAGTTTTCATAGTTAAATAGGTTTAGAGGTATTCAGAAAAGGTGTTGTTTTTAACGACACCTTTTTATTTTTTTTGCACTAAACTTATATTTTATCCATAAAATAGCTATATTCGTATAAATTTTCATAGTTAAATAGGTTTAGAGGTTACATAAATAAGGCCAGAAGTCTCTTCTGGCCTTATTTTTATTTATCAAACGGCGTAAAAATCAATTTACCGTTGCTCCATTCCAAATCTTTTTATCCGGCTGCACAAACAAAAGTGATCCGTCCGCATCCTCAGCCATCAAAATCATTCCCTCACTTTCTAATCCCATCATTTTACGGGGAGCTAAGTTGGCCAAGAAACTAACCTGCTTGCCAATGACCTCTTCAGGTTTAAAATGCTCAGCGATTCCACTTAGAATGGTACGCTCTTTGATCCCATCATTCACTGTTAGCTTCAATAGTTTTTTACTCTTCTCCATTTTTTCAGCGGCAATAATTTCACCGATCCGAATATCCATTTTGGCAAAGTCGTCAAATTCAATCGTCTCCTTAACAAGCGGAACAGTTTTAGCAGCTAATTCCATAAGATTTTTGGTTTTATTTAATTTTTCAATTTGAACTTGGATCACATCATCCTCAATTTTATCAAACAACAAACCTGGATTTTTCAAAGTACGTCCAGCCGGAATAATTTCAAAGTCCCCAATATGCGTCCAAGAATAATCAGACATACCAAGAGCTTCCCTCAATGTATTAGCAGTAAAAGGAATAAACGGCTCTAGGGCTATAGCTGCTTGCGCGACCAATTGGACCGCAAAATTCAAAACAGAACCCGCTTTTTCTCGATCTTCCTTAATCACCTTCCAAGGTTCTGTCTCAGCCAAGTATTTATTCCCAAGTCTTGCAATTTCCATGGCGATCACCAAGGCATCCCTAAATTTAAATGCGGCTAAAGCAGCATCTAATTTGGCCGGAATATCCTGTAAAGCAATCATCAAATCTGATTCTAAACTTGATTCTGTCGACTTAATGGGCACTTGTGAATCGAAATTTTTATCAATCAACACAAAAGCCCTATTGACAAAATTTCCTAAGATGGCTACTAATTCCGAATTATTTTTGGTCTGAAAATCAGCCCATGTAAAGTCTGAATCTTTCGTTTCAGGACTTAATGAAGTCAGGGTATAACGCAAAACATCCTGTTTTCCTGGAAAGTCCTGCAAATATTCATGCAACCAAACAGCCCAATTTCGAGAGGTTGAAATTTTATCTCCCTCCAAATTCATGAACTCATTGGCAGGTACTTGGTCTGCCAATTGGAATTCCCCGTGTGCCATGCACATGGCAGGAAAAATCAAACAATGGAAAACGATATTGTCTTTGCCTATGAAATGAACAATTTGACTATCCTTCGCCTTCCAATATTTCTCCCAGTCAGGTGTCAACTGAGTAGTCATCGACATATAACCAATGGGAGCATCAAACCAAACATATAGCACCTTCCCTTCTGTATCAGGCAAAGGAATAGGCACACCCCAATTTAAATCTCGGGTCATCGCACGCGGCTTAAGGCCTTCCTGCAACCATGATTTCACTTGGCCCAGTACATTCGGCTTCCACTCGGGATGCGAATCAACGTATTTGGTTAACTCTCCTTGCCACTGATCTAAGGGCAAAAACCAGTTTTTCGTAGGCTTTAATACTGGCGAAGCTCCGCTCAACATCGATTTAGGATTCAACAGCTCATTCGGAGACAAAGTAGTCCCACATTTTTCACATTGATCTCCATAAGCTCCTGCTTGCTTACAAGAAGGACAATCCCCCGTAATATAACGGTCTGCTAAAAATTGATTCGCCGACTCATCAAAATATTGCATTGTCGTTTCCTCCACAAATTTTCCTTCTTCGTAAAGCTTCAAAAAGAAATCTTGAGAAAAATGATGATGTACAGGATCTGAAGTCCTTCCATAAAAATCAAACGATATACCAAAATCCTGAAAAGAGGATTTAATTTCTTTATAGTAATAGTCAACCACCTCTTGGGGCGTCTTACCCTCCTTTTGGGCTTTAATTGTAATAGGAACCCCGTGTTCATCTGTCCCAGAAACAAAAATCACATCCTTCTTCTGTAAACGTAAAAAACGCACATAAATGTCAGCAGGCAAATAACAACCTGCTAAATGACCAATATGTATAGGGCCATTCGCATAAATCAAAGCCGCCGTTACTGTAGTCCGTGAAAATGTAGACATATCTTGAAATTCAATTGAAAGACAAAAATAAGTAAAAAATCATCAACCCTTTGATAAAATATACAATCAAAATTTCATCTATTGACTTGTAATTCAAAAAAAATAAAATTATCTTTGCATTCCATTTTTAATACAAAAGAGAACATACATGTTAATTATTTCAATTAAAGAGAACGAGTCAATTGATAAAGCTTTAAAGCGTTTCAAAAAGAAATTTGAAAAAACAGGTGTAGTGAAAGAACTTCGTAGAAGATCTGCATTTGAAAAACCATCAATCTCTCGTCGTACTGAACTTATTCGTGCGGCTTACAAGCAGACTACATACGGGAATATAAACAACTAATTCCTACTAAATATTTAAAGAATTGACTACTTTCGGGCTATGAATCGAGAGTTAGTCAATTTTTTTTTGGTACATCTCAAAGTTGAAAGAAGACTAAGCATTCATACGGTCACCGCGTATGAAAATGACCTCAAGCAATTTCTTGCATTTATTGGATCAGAGGTTGACATTACAGAAATCAAATCCGACTTAATTAGAAGTTGGCTCATTCAATTATCAGATGATACCATTCAAAACCGTAGCATCAATCGTAAACTGGCGACTTTAAGAACTTTTTTCAAATTTTTATTACGTCGGGGTGATCGTTCAGACAACCCCATGACCACCATTAAAATGATTAAAACGAAGAAAAAATTACCGCAATTTCTTCGAGAATCCGAAATAGAACCTTTATTTAATACCCCCATTGACGCAAATTCGTTTGAAGATTTGCGAGATCAATTGATTTTGTATTTATTATATGGTACGGGAATCCGGTTAGCAGAATTAATTTCCTTAAAACGATCTCAGGTTAATTTACAATCCGGTACGATCCGAGTCATTGGAAAAAGAAACAAAGAACGAATGATTCCCATCCCAAAATTGATTGAGGTTCTGATCGAAAATTATTTGAAAGCCTGTCCATACCCACATGAAAATTTATTGTTGACAGATAAAGGAGAAATACTATATCCCGTTTTTGTTCAAAGGCTTGTCAAAAAACAATTGAGTCGTATTAGCACCTTAGAGAAACTATCACCCCATATTTTACGCCATACCTATGCCACACACTTATTGAACCGTGGGGCTGATTTAAACGCCATTAAAGAGCTATTGGGACACGCTAATTTAGCGGCAACCCAAGTATACACGCATAATTCAATGGAAAAAATCAAGGAAATTTATTCACAAGCACATCCTAAAGCCTAATTAGGAAGAATCACAGGACCCGCTTGGTTAATTTGAGATACATACGTTTCTGAACCAATACCTAATTTGGCAAATTCAGCTGCCATGATTTCAGCTACTTTTTGGGCCACTTCCTCCCCTTTTGAAAGCGCAAATAAAGATGGACCTGAACCTGAAATTGAGCAACCTAAAGCTCCTACCTGCAATGCAGCCATTTTTACTTCTTTAAAAGCGGGAATTAAAATAGCACGGGAAGGTTCAATGATCACATCCACTAAAGAACGACCAATTAACTCATAATCGGGCAATAGTAAACCAGCAACTAAACCTGCTACATTTCCCATTTGAGTAATGGCGGTTGACAAATAAATTTCTTTATTCAAAATACCTCTCGCATCTTTGGTATTCACCTCAATCTGCGGGTGAACAATGCTGGCATATAAATCGTTTGGCGTAGGTATCTGAATAATATCCAAGGGCTCATAACTTCGAATAATAACAAAACCACCCAATAAACTTGGGCCCACATTATCTGCATGGGCAGATCCACAGGCTACTCGTTCCCCCTCCATCGCAAAAGGAAGTAAATCTTTTTGTGCTAAAGGACGCCCCATTAATTCATTTGCGGCAAAAACTCCTGCCACAGCAGAAGCAGCAGATGAGCCTAATCCAGAGCCCAAAGGCATATCTTTATGCAATGACAGGGAAAAACCTTGTTCCGACTTACCTATAAATTCAAGAAACTTTTGAATGGCAATGCCAGCCGTATTTTTTGAAACCTCCTTAGGTAACCGGCCCTCATCTCCCGTAATTTCAATAATTTCAATTCCAGGAGAATCCTTTTTAACTAAAACTACTTCGTCACCTGGATGGTTGACAGCAAAACCAAAAATATCAAATCCACAGGCCACATTAGCCACAGTAGCAGGAGCATAAACACGTATTTTTTCCATATTTATCCTAAATAACTACCTAATGAAACGATGTCGGCAAATACGCCTGATGCCGTAACTTCCGCCCCAGCACCTGGCCCTTTAATGACTAAAGGCCTATCATGATATCTTTTAGTTGTAAATGCAATCACATTATCTGCTCCATCCATTTGATAAAAAGGATGTAAAGAATCTACTTCCTTTAGCCCTATAGTGATTTTCTGATCCTCTAAAGTGGCGATATATCGCAAAACATGGCCATTCACATGTGCTTGATTAACCAAATTTTCAAAGTATGCATTCTGATTTTTCAACTCATCGAAAAATGCGTCAACTGTTGGCGCCATTTCGCATGAACTAGGAATAATAGGAGAAATGGTAATATCTGAAAACTCCAATTTCAAACCGATTTCCCTACTTAAAATCAATATTTTTCGAGCCACATCCATGCCACTCAAATCTTCACGTGGATCCGGTTCCGTGTATCCCTTTTTCTTTGCCTCCATTAAAACATCCACAAAGGATTTACCGGGAACAAATGAATTAAATAAATAAGATAAGGTTCCAGACAAGATACCTTCTATTTTCTCAAAACGATCGCCAGATGAGATTAGGCCCTGCAAAGTATTGATAACCGGTAAGCCAGCGCCCACATTTGTTTCGTATAAAAACTTAACTCCCTTCGCTAAAGCAGTTTGATGCAATTCCGCATAAAGCTCATATGGGCCCGAATTAGCTACTTTATTTGGTGTAACAACGGATACATTGGCATGAAATAAGCCTAAATAAAATTGGTAAATATCTTTACTCGCCGTGCAATCTGCGAAGATTGAATTAGGTAAATTCAATTGCTTTAAATCAGCGACAAATGCATTTAAATCATTTTCAGAACCCTTTGAATCTAATATTTCAATGGCCTTTTTTAGATCAATCCCTGATTCATCGATGTATTGCTTTCGGCTGTTGGCCAGACCGACCAACTTAATTTTCAATCCTTTATACTTAGCCAAATATCGCTCTTGGCCTATCAATTGGGCCAATAATGTCTTGCCAATCAGGCCAGTGCCAACTAAAAATAGGTGTAATGTCTTGGTCTGAGAAAAGAAAAAAGTCTCATGAATCACATTTAATGCTTTAGATAAATCCTTCTGTTCGATGACGACCGAAATATTCAATTCAGAAGATCCCTGTGCCGTCGCTACGATATTAATCCCATTCTTACCTAACACAGAAAATAACTTACCACTCACACCTGTGTGCTTCCTCATTCCCTCTCCTACCACGGCGATGACAGATAAATCCTTTTGTATGTCAATTCCCTCAATATCACCCGAATCAATCTCCGCAGAAAACTCTCGGTGCAAAATCGCTTTGACCTTATCTGAAACTTGAGGCTCTATTGCAAAACAAATGGAATGCTCAGAAGATGCTTGGGATATCAAAATCACTGATATTTTTTCCCGAGCTAACACCGTAAATAATTTAGCTGATACTCCAGCCACACCGATCATCCCAGAACCTTGTAAATTAACAAGAGACAAATGATCAATCGAACTTATTCCCGTAATAATATAGGGACTTAAAGTAGACTCCTTGCTAATAACCGTTCCTTTAAATATAGCATTAAACGTGTTTAGGACACGAATAGGTATATTTTTAGCAAATGCAGGTTGTAAGGAAGGAGGATAAATAACCTTAGCCCCAAAATGAGTTAACTCCATCGCTTCTGCATACGAAATAGATGGAATCGTAAATGCTGCAGACACCTTGCGAGGATCTGCGGTCATCATTCCATCCACATCCGTCCATATTTCAATCTCCTTAACATCTAAAGCAGAGCCAAAAACAGAAGCAGTATAATCAGAACCACCCCGACCTAAAGTAGTGGTGTCGCCATCCACATCAGAACCGATAAAACCTGTGATTAAACAAATTTTATCCGCATTATCCTTAAAATAAGATTGAATTAATGGATTTGTTTCTGAAAATAAGACCTCGGATTTACCAAAATTTTGGTTGGTTTTTACTAAAATTCTAGCGTCCACATATTCAACGGGCAGACCTTTTTGCTCCAATACTGAAAATATTAATTGGGTCGATAAGCGTTCACCAAAACTCACTAGTAAATCTGAGGTCTTAGGTGAAATCTCCTTGATCAAACTTATTCCTTTTAAAACATCGCGCAATTCATTGATTAATGTTCGGATTTGGGCAATCACTTGGGACTGGCCCGTAACCGGAATAAAATGCTTGATAATCTCAAAATGACGATTTTCAATATCCTCTATGATGGAATTATCTATGTTTTTTCTCTTAGAAGCTAGGTTGCCCGCTTCTAGTAATTGGTTTGTCACACCACTCATGGCGGAAAAAACGACTGCAAATTTAGTTTGAGCCTTAAAATTCGATTCGATGATCGAAATAACAGATTGAATACTGACTATACTACCACAACTCGTACCCCCAAATTTTAAAATCTTTTCCATCAAATACGAAAACAAAATGACTCTTATCTCTACAAACAGATAAGAAAGTGAGCAAATATACAATATTAGGCTGTATTTTTGCCTATTACTCGATGACCTTTATGTTTTCTTTTGGTGCTTTTCTTGAAATTATCCGAAAGTACTGAGATATTACCATCTACTTCAAACATCGCTAGATTAACCAATTCAACACTTTCTACCCCATGCTCACGGACCACGGCGTTCAGTTGGTCTACCGAAATTTGTGCTTTTTTTAATCCGTCCAATTTCACTTCTCCTTGATAGATTAACATAATCGGATCCCCTTCGACGGCCTTGGAAAATCCCGTACTAAACAAGGATATTTTTTTGAATACATAATTCATCAGAAAAAGTGAAAATGCCGCAACTAATCCACCCTCCAAAGACGAATCAGCCCCTACCATGGCATTTTGAACTGAATTAGAGATCAATAAAATGAAAACTAAATCGATAATTGATAATTGCGCAAATTCTTTCTTTCCAAAAACACGAATAGCCGCCACGATGAACACGTAAACGGCTATTGATTTAAGGGCTATATTCAAGTAGCCTTCCATATATTTTATTTTTTCTTCTCAGCTGCCATCACCATCGATAGGTTATTCTTGGCAGCTAAATCATACACATCAGTCAAATCCTGTACGGTACGCGTTTTATCAATTGAAATAATCAATGAAGTGGCTTTCTTCGTTTGTAAAATAACTTTTAACGCAGAATCCACCTGTTCAATTGCAATACCGTTGGCATTGCCATCCAAATAAAAAGCATTATTAGCATCCACCGACAAGCGGATCGACTCCACAACTGGTGGAGTAACCTTGGTAGAATCAGCTTTTGGAAGCAATAAACGAATAGCATCCGGAGAGGCTAAAGTCGATATCATTAAAAAAAACATCAATAAGAAAAACAAAATATCCGCTAATGCACCTGTCTCAACCTCGGATGCTTCTCTTTCGCGCTTTCTAAAATTCATACAATTATTTTTTATTAGCTGGCTTATGCAATAAATCAATAAAATCCATCGCTACAATTTCCATCTTATTAATACTGCGATCAATCATGGTCATTAATAGCGTATACAATACATAGGCAATGATACCCACAATTAAACCTGAAGCGGAAGTAACCATTTTCTCATAGATACCTGAAGCAATCGTCGAGATCTCAATTTTGTTTGAAGTTGAAATATTATGAAACGTACGAATCATACCCGTAACCGTTCCCAAGAATCCAAACATGGGTGCGATACGTGCAATCGAACTCAAAATACCTAAGTTCTTTTCCATGTTGTAGATTTCCAACTTAGCCTTGTTCTCAATCGCACTTTCAATTTCGCGGATGGGAGAACCCAAACGACCCAATCCTCGCTCCAACATATTGGCGATTGGGAATTTAGAATTCTTGCAATAGGTGATAGCTGCTTGAATATTACCAGCCAATAAAAGTTCATTGATGTTATGAAGAAAGTTCTCGTCTATTTTAGTCGTCTTTCTGATATATAAATACCTTTCAATAAATAAAAAGACAGCAGCACTGAACAAGAACAAGATAGGATACATCACATATCCCCCTTTTTCCAATAAACTTAAAATGGTGAATTCTTCTTGAGCGGATGCTTGTAACAGAATTAAATTAAGTATCGATGACATAAATATTTGTTGAAAAATTTAATAACACTTTATAACCTTAAAGATTAACATTTTAATTGTTTTTTTCAAAAAAAACCAGATCTTTTTAGCTTTATTTATTCTGAAGAAACCAATAGCCCTCTTTTAAACTGTAAGAAGACACCCACATATTTTCTATAGCTAATTCCTTCAAAACAGTGGCTATCAAAACATTAGCATACGGTAATATCCCCGCTCGAAAAGCTTTCATCCCCTTGATTGTTTGTCGGCCTACAAAATCAGTTTCTTCTACGATTTTCTTTTGTTGGTAAAATTGCGTTATAACCAATTTAGACGCGGGAGGAATGACGCGAGTCGGCATGTCCGCATTGGCTAAATCCCAAATGGTTTCAAAGGCACCCGCCGCACCGATTAAAACGCTAGGCTTATATTCCGCACAGGCGGCAAACAATGGTTTCATTTGATCTAAAATATAGGCTTGCATGTCACTAAGCTTAGCAAGATGAAATTGTCCATCTTGCTGAAATAAGTACAAAAGGCGTAAGCCACCCAGCTCTAAACTAACTTTAAACAAAATCCTTGTTCCTTCAAATAAAATGAATTCCACACTTCCTCCCCCAATATCCATGACTAAACTAATGGGATTCCAAGGCTGCGGCAATGAATGATAAATTCCATGGTAAATCAAATCCGCTTCTTCAATCCCAGAAATTACCTGAATTTTAATGCCTAGTCGATCATTTACTTCATCGACAAATTGTGGCGTATTGGAAGCCCTTCGTAAAATACTAGTGCCTATGGCATGAATTCGGGTATTTTCACAGCCATTGGCCAGAGCCACATCTCTAAATTCTGTTAAAGCCAATAAAGCACGCTCCATCGCATCCTTTTGTAAAAGCCCAGTTTCCATAGCCCCTAAGCCCAATTGAACCGGTCGCTGTAACTGGCAAATTATCTGTAGGGGTTCAGAAATATTTCCACGAGTGGCCACTAAAAGTTGGAAGGTATTTGTACCTAAATCGATGATTGCAGTTGGCTGTGGCATTAATTAAAATTTTGGAACAAATTTAGGTTGAAATACTGTTTAAAAATTAAAAATAATTGCTTTAATTTAGTAAAAATTATAGCGTCTAACCTCCAATAATACTCTATGCTGGATCCCGAATTCGATGAAAACAGAGAAGATATCAATTCTTCCGTTCAAAGATTTGAAAAGATGTTAAATAATCAGGAGGATTCTTTCTTCGACATAGACACGTTAGAGCAAATTGCGGATCATTATTTTATGCAATCCAAGTTTGACGAAGCATTAAAAGCATGTGATTTAGGGCTTACCCATTTTCCATATACACTCGAATTAATTATTTTAAAGGCACAAGTTTTGGGAGAAATCCAAAAACCAGAAGATGCCATGGAAATCATTGAAAATGCGATTCTATTATTTCCTACAGATATAGAACTCATTTTGGTTAAAGGTTCTTTATTGAGCCAAATGGGCCAACATGAAGCTTCCGTCAATCTATTTTTAGAAGCTTTAGAAGCTTATGAAGAAAAAGATGAAGTCTACTTCAGATTAGGCTTAAGTTACGTGGCCTGGTTCAAACCCCGCGAGGCGGTTGACATGTTCAAGAAATCGCTTGAATATAATCCAGAAAATGAAAATGCCTTAGTCGAATTAGCTAATGCATTAGATGAAATAGGTAAAATCGACGAGAGCATACCCTATTATAAAAACTTTATTGACCAAGATCCTTTCTCCTATACCGCTTGGTATAATTTAGGCATCGCCTATTCTAAACTTAAGCAATTTGAAAAGGCGATTGACGCATATGAGTATTCTTTAGCCATAGAACCTACTTTTGGTTCATCATTGTTCAATTTGGGGAATACCTACATGAACTTAAAAGACTACGTAAAAGCTGAAGAGTCTTACACACAATGCCTTACTTGTGACGATCCTAACCCCGAATTATTTTGTTGCTTAGGGGCTAGTTTAGAAAGACAAAAGAAATTTGACGCTGCATTATCCAATTATAAAGATGCAGTAAAACTTGATCCCCTTTGGGATGAAGGATATTATGGATTAGCAGTTTGTTTAACCGAAATGGACAAATGGTTTGAATCCCTGCATTTTTTGAAAAAAGCGATCAAATTAAATGAATCTAATCCATTGTACTGGACTGGTTTAGCGGATGTTGAGGCTTATTTAGGTAATACAGTTTCGGCGGATGAAGCTTATCAAAAGTCCATCGAGTTAGATTCCTTCTTTGCACCTACTTGGGTTAAATGGGCCCAATTGCACTATGACCTCGAAGATTTTGAGAAATCAGCTGACATCATGTTATCTGCGATTGACGAATTACCGGAAGAAGCCGACTTCTATTATCGATCCGCTATTTTCTTAATCAAAGCAGGCCAATTTAAAGAAGCATTTCACTTTTTGGAATCAGGACTTATCTTGGATTATGACCAACACGTCATCATGTTTGAATATTTCCCTAACCTAGAAACACAAAAAGCAATCTTTAAATTGATCCAACAATACAAAAAATAAATCCTATCGTGGATTTATACATCCATCCATCCTAAAAAAAATATTTCATTTACTATTTTAGGTAATTTAATTTTTCAAATTTAAATCAACATTCAATTAATACCATGAAAAGAATAATCCTTGCGGGACTCCTTTTAGTTAGTTCAACTGCGGCGATAATAGCCCAACAAAAACCCACTGTCAATAAGTCAACGGCAAAACAAACGGTAGCAGCACCGGCAGCTTCCTTGCCTATCCCCGAAAAAGTAACCTCAGCTGAAGGAATTACTGAATACCGATTAGCGAATGGGCTTAAGGTTCTGTTATTCCCTGATCCATCGAAACAAACCATTACTGTGAACATTACCTATTTAGTAGGCTCTCGCCACGAAGGCTACGGAGAAACAGGAATGTCTCACTTATTAGAACATATGGTTTTCAAGGGTACCAAAGAAAAACACAAAGAAGTGGCCAAAGAAATTTCTGATCATGGCGCACAGTTTAATGGTACGACTTGGTTAGATCGCACCAATTACTTTGAAACTTTTGCATCGACGGATGAAAATTTAGATTGGGCCTTAGACATGGAAGCCGATCGTATGATCAATTCTCGTATTGCAAAAAGCGAATTAGAAACGGAAATGACGGTCGTTCGAAATGAATTTGAACGTGGTGAAAACGATCCAGGAAGCGTACTTATGGAACGTATCGTTTCTACCGCTTTTTTATGGCACAACTATGGTAACTCAACCATTGGCGCCCGTTCTGATATTGAAAAAGTGCCAATTGAGAATCTGCAAGCTTATTATCGCAAATATTACCAACCCGACAACGCGGTTTTATTGATCGCAGGAAAATTTGATCCAATCAAAACCTTGCAATTAGTTAACCAAAAATTTGGTGTAATTCCACGTCCAACACGCGAGCTGACAAAAACTTTCACAGCGGAACCTACGCAAGATGGCGAAAGAGAGGTTACGTTAAAACGCGTAGGAGATGTTCAGGTGGTAGGAATGGCTTACCATATTCCATCCGGTTTACATCCAGATTACGTAGCTGTGGATGTCATGTCTGATCTTTTAACAGATGCTCCATCGGGTCGATTGTATAAAGCGTTAATTGACACCAAAAAGGCATCGAGTCAGTTTGGAATGACATTCCAATTAAAAGAACCGGGACTTGTTTACTTTGCGGCTGAGGTTTTAAAGGAAAAATCATTGGATTCAGTGAAAAAAATCATGATTGAAACCATTGAAAATTTCGCGAAAACACCTCCTACTAAAGAGGAAGTAGATCGCATAAAAACAAAAGGAATCAAGAACATTGAATTACTTTTAAACAATGCTCAGCGCGTTGGTATAGGCATGTCAGAATATATTGCCCAGGGCGACTGGCGTTTATTGTTTCATACCAGAAACCAATTAGAAAAAATTACCCCTGCCGACATCCAACGTGTGGCTGCAGCTTATTTCAAATCTTCAAATCGGACTTCAGGTATATTTATCCCAACGGACAAGCCAGATCGAGCTGAAATTCCTGAAGCCAAAGATGTGGCAGAAATCTTAAAAGACTTCAAAGGAAAAGCCGCTGTTTCAGAAGGAGAAGCATTTGATACGTCGCCAAGCAATATCGATGCAAGGACAAAAGTGGAAAACATAGCTGGAATAAAATTAGCTCTATTAGCTAAAAAAACGAGAGGAAATTCAGTTTATGCAAAAATGACGCTACGTTTTGGAGATGAAAAGTCATTATTAGGAACAGTAACTGCCGCTGATTTAGCAGCAGATATGTTGACAAAAGGAACGGCCAAGCATACGCGCCAACAATTTCAAGATGAATTGGATAAATTAAAAGCTCGCGTTTCGATTTCAGGTGGACCTACTCAGGCCAACGTGTCCATCGAGACGACAAAAGATAATTTAATTTCTGCGCTTAAATTAGTGGCGGAAGCTTTGAAACAACCTATATTCCCTGCTGATGAATTTGAGAAGTTAAAACAAGAGAATTTAACTCAAATTGAATCGCAAAAAAGTGAACCGACGGCTAAAGCTAGTGAGGCTTTGAGCCAATTAAGAAGTGGACATTATCCTAAAAATGATGTACGCTATCAACCTACAATGGCAGAACAGACGACTAATTATTCGTCTGCCAAATTAGAACAGTCCATTGCTTTCTACAAAGGATTTTATGGAGCATCAAATGCTACATTTTCTGCCGTTGGGGATTTCGATGAGGCCGATTTAAAAGCTACCATTAAAGCTGAATTTGCTGATTGGAAGTCACCTAAGCCGTTTACTAGAGTACCTGAAATTTTTAAAGATATCAGGGGTCAAGTAAAATCAATCGAAACGCCAGATAAAGCAAATGCTTTCTTTTTAGCTTACCAACCCATCAAAATGTCAGATAGCGACCCAGACTTTGCAGCCTTAGAATTAAGCAATTACATGCTAGGAGGTGGATCAGGCTTAAGCTCTAGATTGATGAATCGTATTCGCCAAAAAGAAGGTTTATCATATGGAGTAGGTTCGCAATTTGCGGCAAGTCCATTAGATCAATCAGGTGCATTTGTAGGCTATGCGATTTATGCGCCCGAAAATTTGGCCAAATTAGAAGCTGCCTTTAAAGAAGAAATCGAAAAAGTATTAAAGGAAGGGTTTACTCAAAAAGAAATAGACGAAGCTAAAAAATCATGGGTTCAGGCAAGAGCAGTAAGTCGTTCACAAGACGGCGGACTAAGCTCTACCTTAAATTCAAATTTATATTTGAACCGTAACATGAAATGGGCAGACGATTTAGAGAATAAAGTGAAGGGCTTAACGTCGGAGCAAATTTTACAAGCTTCTAGAAAGTCCATCGACTTATTGAAAATGTCATTTGTAAAAGCAGGTGATTATGAAGGTGCTGCTAAAAAGATGGCAGAAAAAGCTAAAAATACTACATCTGAATCAGGTGCGGTAGGCGGAGCACCGAAGCAATAAGTTAATGATTAAACATAAAAAAAGGAGCTAGCAAATTGCTAGCTCCTTTTTTTTATACTCAATTTTTTAGCAAAACTCCTCGAAAACACCTTCTAAATGTCCTGCGATCATTTCAGCTGAACGGCCCTCAATGTGATGACGCTCTACAAAATGCACCAATTCCCCATCCTTAAATAAAGCGATAGACGGCGAAGACGGAGGATAAGGCAATGTATACTCACGTGCTTTTTGGGTGGCTTCTTGGTCAACACCAGCAAAAACAGTTACTAAATTTGTAGGCTTTTTTTCAGAAGCGGCAACTGCCTCTTTGACACCTGGTCTAGCTGTTCTAGCAGAACAACCACAAACTGAGTTGATAAACAATAAAGTAGTTCCTGGCTGCGCCATTGTATCTTCCACTTCAGCAGCAGAACTTAACTCTTTGAAACCACCTTCGACAATATCCATCCGCATAGGATGTACTAAATGTTCTGGATACATATTTTTTTATTTTTAATTTTTAAAATTCACTTACATAAAACCTAATTCTAACTTGGCCACCTCTGACATCATATCTTGTGCATAAGGAGGATCAAAAGTTAGCTCAACCGAAACCTCAGCAATTCCTTCTATTTCCCTAATAGCCTTTTCGATATCCACCGGAATGCTTTCCGCTGATGGACAAGATGGAGAAGTTAACGTCATTAATACGTACACATTATTGACTGGAAATATTTTCACTTCGTAGATAAGACCTAATTCATATACGTCAACAGGTATTTCTGGATCATAGACGGTTTTAATTGCCTTGATCACTTTTTCCTTAAGTTCAACCTCCGTCATTTGTAAGGATGTCGTCGTTTTCTCTTCCATATTTTTTTTACTTCGCTGAAAAGGCCAAAGCATAATTTTTCATTTGTTTTACCATCGATAACAAACCATTTGAACGCGTTTGCGCTAGATGCTGGCTCATTCCGATTTGATCAATAAAATATAAATCCGCCTGCATAATTTCCTCTGCCGTGTGATGGGATAATACCCGAATCAACATACTAATCAAGCCTTTAACAATCACCGCCTCTGAATCGGCTTCAAAAACGATTTGATCTCCCTGCTTTTCAGCATGCAACCAAACTCGGCTTTGACAACCCTTAATGACATTTTCTTCCGTCTTAAATGCTTCAGATAAATTAGGCAACTTTTTACCTAAGTCAATCAAATACTCATATTTATCAGCCCAGTCATCAAATAAACCAAACTCCTCGATTAACTCTTCTTGGGTTTCTTGTATGCTTTGAGCCATTATTGCAACATATTAATCGACCTACGTAAGGCCTTCACAAATAAATCTATTTCTTCAAATGTGTTATAAAACGCAAATGAGGCCCGGCAAGTTCCCGGCAACCCAAAACGCTTCATTAATGGTTGAACACAATGATGTCCCGTTCGAATCGCTATGCCAAATTTATCCAATAACACACCTAGGTCTTGTGGATGTATTCCATCAATCACAAAACTAATGACGGCAATTTTATCAGGTGCCGTACCAATGATTCTTAAACCAGGTATGGTACTCAATTGTTCCGTTGCATAGGCTAAAAGTGCCAATTCTTGGGTAAATAATGCTTCTTTTGACAAAGCATTTACATAGTCAATCGCGGCTGAAAAGGCAATTACATCCGCAATATTGGGTGTACCCGCCTCAAATTTATAAGGCAATTCATTGTAAGTCGTTCCCTCAAAAGAAACTTCTTTTATCATTTCACCCCCACCTTGATACGGTGGCATGGATTCTAACAGTTCACGCTTTCCGTATAAAACCCCAACGCCCGTGGGCCCAAACAATTTATGTGCTGAAAAAGCAAAGAAATCAATTTCTAAAGCTTGAACATCTATATCTAAATGAGCGATGGATTGTGCGCCGTCAATCAATACTTTTGCCCCATGTGCATGAGCTAATTGAATCATTTCGGCAATTGGATTAATAGTACCAATCGCATTAGACACGTGATTAACGGCCACTAATTTTACGCTAGCGTCCAATAAATTACGGTAAGCCTCAAGATCTAAAACACCTCTTTCATCCACCGGAATGACTTTGATGATTGCGCCCTTCTCCTCAGCAATCATTTGCCATGGCACAATATTCGAATGATGCTCTAAATTCGAAATTAAAATCTTATCTCCTTTTGAAAAATTAGCACGGCCAAAGGTCTGAGCCACTAAATTGATACTTCCTGTCGTTCCAGCGGTCAATATGATTTGATCCGAAGCAGGAGCATTAATAAATTCCTTTATTTTAGTTCTTGTTAATTCAAAAGCAGTAGTCGCGCGTTCAGCTAGGGCATGAATACCCCGATGAATGTTCGCATTATCTGATTTATAGTAATGAGACAAGGCATCAATGACCGACTTAGGTTTTTGGGTCGTCGCTGCATTATCAAAATAAATCAGCGGCGAACCATTGACCTGTTGGTCTAACACCGGGAAATCAGCACGAATCTTCTGTATATCTAAGGTCATTATGATAAGGTTAAACCTAAAGAAGCTTGTATTTTATTCACAATCTTTTCAGACAATTCCGCACGAATTTCTTCATGCTCCAATTTGTCTATTACCTGCTGAACGAAAGCTAATAGCAGCAAAGTCTGTGCTGTGGCTTTTGAAATCCCTCTGGAACGCATATAAAACAAAGCTTCGTCGCTCAATTGTCCCGTGGTCGTTCCATGTGAACATTTCACATCATCCGCCCAAATTTCCAATTGGGGTTTTGTGTTCATCGTCGCTCGATCTGAGGCTAACACATTTTTGCAACTTTGAAATGCATTTGTTTTTTGAGCGTCAGGACGAACAAAGATTTTACCATTGAAAACGCCAGTCGCATTTCCCATCAAAACTCCTTTATATAATTCATTGGACTCTGAATGAGGCATGCGATGATCTACGACCGAATGGGTATCCATTAATTGGTCTTCCCCAGGAACGTACAAACCGTTCAAATTAGAAACGACCTGTGGACCATCAATGTAGAAATGTAGATTGTTGCGCAAATAAGCTGCGTTGATTGAAAATGTAAACGCATCGACCAACGAGTTTTCTTGTTGGAATATAAACGTATGATCCACATGCGTAATGCTTTGTTGTAAATCTTGATCTTTAATTAAGGTAAGGTGGGCATTTTTTGAAACCCAAATCTCCTGCACGTAATTCGACAAAATCGCATGGCTAGACTCAGAACGTTGTTGTTCGAACCAAATAATTTCCGAATCCTTCTCTAAATAAATGAATATTTTTGATTGTACGGCGGTGTCTTGTTGGCCCGAAACTACATAATGATGCAACAAAGGCTCCGCAATTTTAATACCTTTTTTAACCCATAAAACAGCATAATCAGAAGCTAAAGCCTCATTTAAATCATACAAGGAATTTTGATCCAAAATTGGATTTCTTGCCTTCCACACGGATTCGAAGGTAGGGTTTTGAGCCATAAATTCGGACACGGACAAAAGAGCAATTCCCTGAGGCAAGGCCCCTTCTGAATGGGTATTTCCATTTAAGGTCTGAATAATGGCACTATGCTTCCAAGCAGGCTTAGGCAAATTAACGCTTAATGTTTCAGGCGACCATTGCCAATTATGCTCATTCAAATGTTTTAAAGAGGCATATTTCCATTCCTCCCATTTGCTGGTCGGAAAACCTTTGTCTATAAATTTCCCTAGGGCTAATTGCTGAGCTTGGGACAATGAATCTATCGTTTTGATGCTATCTACTAATGTTTTCTCTAACATTTTATTTAATCTAAGGCAGAAATAATCCAATCGTAACCTCTCTCTTCTAATTCTAAGGCCAAATCCTTATTGCCTGATTTCACAATTTTACCTTTGTAGAGTACGTGAACAAAATCAGGAATGATGTAGTCCAAAAGCCTTTGGTAATGCGTAACTAAAATCGTCGCATTTTGAGGTGTCTTTAACTTATTTACTCCTTCAGCCACGATGCGAAGTGCATCAATATCCAGTCCTGAATCCGTCTCGTCTAAGATGGCCAATTTGGGTTCTAGAACTGCCATTTGGAATATTTCATTTCTTTTTTTCTCACCACCCGAAAAGCCTTCATTCAGTGCCCTGCTCAATAAAGATTGGTCTATGTTCACATAGGCCATTTTTTCTTTGAACATTTTCAAAAACTGAACCGCATCCATTGCATCTTGACCTCGGTAAGCGCGAATTTCGTTAATGGCCGACTTCATGAAATTCGTGGTAGAAACACCAGGAATCTCCACAGGATATTGAAAAGCTAAAAACAAACCCTCTGCGGCACGCGCTTCAGGCGATAAGTCTAATAAATCTTTACCAAAGAATTCCACAGAACCTTCGCTCACCTCATAATCCGATCTTCCGGCTAAAACAGAAGCTAGGGTTGATTTACCCGAACCATTAGGCCCCATGATGGCATGAACTTCGCCCGCATGAACTTCTAAATTTATCCCTTTGAGAATTTCCTTCTCCCCTATTCTTGCATGTAAATTTTTTACTGAAAGCATATGCTAATATTTTTACTTAATGAACCACAAAATTAACGCCATAAATTTTTAAAAACCATAGTTAATTTAGATTCGCTCTAAATAGAATCATTTTTATCAAAAAAAATGATACATTTGCATCTAAAATATTTCAAAATCTTTCAAAGATATGATCACAATCACGGATTTAGCAGCTAATCGAATTAAGGAATTAAGATCTAAAGAAGGTTTAACGGAGGAATTTAATATTCGAGTTGCGGTAGAGGGAGGCGGTTGCTCGGGTTTAATGTACAATTTAGATTTTGCTGCTGCACCACAGGCTAACGATATGATTTTTGAGGACAAGGGTGTTAAAGTGATGGTAGATAAGAAATCAATCTTATATTTAGCTGGAACGGAATTAGATTTCTCGGACGGCTTAAATGGCAAAGGTTTTCAATTCAAAAACCCGAATGCATCTCGTACTTGTGGATGTGGAGAAAGTTTCTCGATCTAATTAAAATTGAATTTGGGCTTGCTTTCCATCCAAAATATAGGGCTTTAATAAGTTGAAGACCTGAAAAATGGGTAAACCCATCACGGTATAAAAAGAGCCATCCATTTTTTCAATCCCAGCCATTCCAATAAAATCTTGGACGCCATAGGCACCGGCTTTATCTAATCCAAATCCCCCTTTCACGTACCAATCAACTTCCCAGTCGGCCAAAGATCGGAAGGAAACCATGGCTGAATCCGCCACAGATATTGTTTCATTAGGAGTTATAAGTGTAATTCCAGTCACCACTTCATGAGTTTTTCCGGATAATAATTGGAGCATCTCCCTAGCCTCAGATTTATCAGCTGGCTTATTCAAAATTATATTATCTAAAATAACAACTGTATCAGCAGCTAAGATGATCGCTTGGGGATTTATGTCGGCAAGAACGCGCGCTTTTTTTTCAGAAAGAAAAACGGGTACCTCACTCAGAGTCATATCCGCTGGAAAAGATTCATCTACATCAGAAGCTACTACTGAAAAAGCAAAACCAGCTTGGCTTAAAATCTCGCGCCTACGCGGTGAATTACTAGCTAAAATGAGTGGATAATGTAAACTGAGAGTCGATTGCATAGTTCAAAATTAGCCCAAAATATGAGAATTGTGTTTGTTGACAAAAAAATAATTTAAAATCATTTGTAATTAATGTATAAACATTTAATTTTGCAACATCTAATTAGGTACCATGTCCATTTCAGATGAAATAAAGCAGTCAAGCTTCAAAAACGAGGAAACAAAAGCCGTAATCAATTTGATTTTTACGGGCAACTTCATCGTACAAAGGCAGCAAGCATTTATGAAACCTTTTGGAATTACGATGCAGCAATTCAATGTGCTAAGGATTTTGGAGGGTCAGAAAGGCCAAGCGATCAGTGTATTATCCATCACCGAAAGGATGTTGGACAAAATGTCGAATGCTTCACGCTTGGTCGATAAACTATTTGCCAAAAAATTAGTTTCAAGGGTGCAATGTGAAAAAGATCGCAGGGCAGTCGACGTATTCATTTTGCCGGCAGGTTCAGCTTTGATAAATCAAATTGAAGTGCATTTGGATGAATTCAGAATGCAGATAAGCCAATTAGGAGAAGAAAATTTAAAACAATTAAATGAATTGTTGGATCAATTCAGAGCGAGTATTTCTTAACAATTAAAAATAAAAAACATGTCAATTATCGATTCGCTATCATGGCGTTATGCAGTAAAAAGAATGAATGGGAACAAAGTTTCTCAAGACAAATTAGACACCTTATTAGACGCGATTACTTTGTCGGCATCGGGCTTTGGCTTGCAACCCTATCAAATTTTGATGGTAGAGGATGATGAATTGAAGGCTAAAATTCAGCCGATTGCCTATGGTCAGCCGCAAATCGTGGAATCATCTCATCTACTTATTTTTGCCGCTTGGAATGAAGTAACGGAAGCGCAAATTGATGCTTATATGGATTTAATCGCTGAAACACGCGGAATGTCTTTATCAGACTTAGGTGATTTCAAAGGAGCCATTGCAGGATCTATGAAATACAAATCAAAAGAACAACAAGCACAATGGGCTGACCGTCAGGTGTATTTAGCGATGGGTACTGCATTAGCGGCAGCTGGTGAATTGCAAATAGATACAACGCCGATGGAAGGTTTTATCCCGGCTAAATTAGATGAGTTATTAGGATTAGAAGCCAAAGGCCTACATTCCGTACTTATTTTGGCGATCGGAGAACGTGACGAAGCGACAGATTACATGGTCAACGTGAAGAAAGTAAGAACTCCGAAATCGGAATTGTTTGTGCAACTATAAATCGTTGAAAAGCTAAATTCAGAATATTTACCGAATTAAAATCAATAAGAAAGGCTCCCATGGTGGAGCCTTTTTTAGTGGGGTTAAAATAGGTATAATCATTTAATAACTTTAACCGTAAGCGTCGAAAAAAATTATTACAAATTAGTACTTTACGTAATAAATTAATATTTTTGTACGTGATACTTTAATTAATTATGAATACAAAACTGACATTAAATCTTAACAAAGGCGTAATTGAACAAGCAAAAAGCTATGCAAAAGAAAATAGCGTAAGCCTTTCGAAACTTATCGAAAGCTATCTAGATTCTCTAACGACAAGATCAGAGAAAAAATCTAAAATAAGTCCTTTAGTAAAAAGCTTGACTGGAGTTATTCCAAGCAGAGACTATGACGATAAAGAAGATTACAAAGATTATCTTTCTGAAAAATATTTGTAATGGAAAAACTCCTAGTTGATACAAATATTGTCATAGACCTACTTTCTAAACGAGATGATTTTTTCCAAGAAGCACAGGAATTGTTTACGCTAGCAGATAATAAAAAAGTGGAGCTTTTTGTTTCCGCTTTAACTTTTGCAAACACACACTATTTACTTGCTAAACATCAAAAACTTGATGAGGCAAGAAAAACATTGATCAAATTTAAAGTTTTGGTAGAGGTTTCTGCATTGAATGATAAAATTGTAGAACTTGCTTTAGTTTCGGATTTCAAAGATTTTGAAGATGCCATTCAATATCATACTGCATTAGAAAATGGCGTTGACATTATAATTACAAGAAATAAAAAGGATTTCAAAAACTCAAAGCTTCCTATTATGACAGCAAAAGAGTACTTGAATAAGTAAGCACCAACAACTGAAATTGATTTTGCGCAATGCTGAATGATACACTTCATACGCAATTATTAGGCGGTGGTATGCTTCTGCGCTAAGATTACTAGTTAAATTTAAAGAAAGCAGGAATTCCGAAATCGGAATTGTTTGTTCAACTATAAATCGCTGAATAGGTAAATCCAGCATATAAACTGAATTCAAATCATAAATGAAGGCTCCCACGGTGGAGCCTTTTTTTGCGGCCAAAAATGATCAGTTATTCGATCAAAAATAGTCCACAATTGAATGAATTAGTCCATTTACGAATGAGACAAACTATCCACATCATCTACATTTACAAAGTCATCGCGAAGACAAAAAAATAAATAGTTAAACTTTTAAAATAATTTAAAAATGGAAAATAACATATTTGATTTAAGGCAAATGCAAGCTCAAGAGTTATCATTTGAAGAATTACTCCACATAGAAGGAGGCGGATTTTGGCATACACTAGGAGTCATATTAGGAATTGCAACGGTCGTAGCTACGGTCGTTGCAGTCATTTCTTTAGCAGGTCCAGGTGCAGCGTTAATGGCAATAATTTAAATTCTAAAATAAAATAAAATAAAAATGAAAAATACAATCGAAAGCAGTATACATTGGCGTGAAATGAATCAAGAAGAAATGCTTGTCATCACAGGTGGAAATTGGTGGTCAGATTTCAAACTTGGTTTTAGCGAGGGCTTCAATTGGGCCTGGGGAGTTATAAAAGACACGGTAACCAATACAAGGTCTACCCAAGTAACATTTTAAATTAAAGACTATAAGAATAGCATGCATTCTTATAGTCTTTTACCTACCACTCATAAAACCTAGACATTGAAAAAATACTTATTTACTTTTTGTTGCTTAAGCATTCTGCTAATGCCTAATGTATTTTTTGGCCAACTAATTCATGGAAGAATTATCGATCAAATAACTAAAGAGCCCTTAAGTTTTGCCAGCATAAAACTAGGTTATCGGGGTGTAATTAGCTCAAACGACGGTTCTTTTAAGATTTCCATTAGAGAAATAGACCTTCAGAAAAATTATAAGATGAAAATCTCATTCATTGGGTATAAGACACAGGAAATTAATCTGAAAATCATTAAAGATAATTTGATCATCGAGATGGAACTAATGGAAAATCAATTGGATGCAGTTGAAATTACCAATGGAGCTGAGGAAATAATTAAAAAAGCCATACGAAATTTCAAAATCAACTATGCGGATAAACCTTATGCGATATACGGAATCCAAAGTGAAGTATTGGAGGATCAAAATAAAAACCAGATATATCATTTGACTGCAGATTTAAAATCCATCATGCCTAAATTCTCTTCTGAAGATAAAATTAAAATTGAATTAAATAATTTAGATCTAAAAGAGTCAAAAAAAGCAGATTCATCCAATTTTGTTATATGGGGAGCAACAGGTAGAACTATTGAATTCTTTGATTTTTCAAACAATTCGTATTCCATACTAGATTCCACAAAATTTAAAAGATTTCGATTTATTGTAGAAGAAAGTGTCTATGAAAATAGGCCAATATATAAAATATCATTTTCACCTAAAAAAAATCGGGAGAACTCATATGAAAGTTATCTGATCATTGACAAAGCTACTTTTGCCATCATAACCTTACAAATAGAAGCCATAAACTCAAACAGTTTATGGGCTATATTGCACCAATCAAAATGGCAAATCAATTACAAGGAATTTAATAAAAAATGGTATTTTAAATCATTAACCCATGTGCATAAAAGTCGAAGTTGGACCTCCCAAAAAGAAGCTTTCAAACTATTGAAAATAGAAATTCAAATTGATAAAATTGATACGTTGGTCAATTTTGATATAGATTATGCGAACAACATTCAAAAAGACGATATTTTATATTTAAAAGCCGAAAAAAAACGGACCAATAAGGATAGTACCCAACTTTATGGTATTAATTCAAGTAAACATAAAAACCGATTTATTAAATTTTGGTATCATCATATCAGCATAGGAAAAACGCTATCCATTACACCTTTAAATTCCTCCTCTAATTCATTCTACGCCAGATTTATTGAAAGCAAATGGCAATTAGACAATAGCTATCTGATTCCAAATAAACTAGTTAATCCACTTCTAATTGGAGCCAGTGTCGAAATAAAAATTGGTAAATCGATTAAGCTTTTCTATGAGGGATCAACCAATTTTGGAATAGGGGGTCGTCAAATAAATTACGCAGGATTGGGAATAAAATTTGAAAAGATCTTCCACCCCGACAAAAGACCCTTTGGCGTTTACCTAAGTCCTAAAGTTGGTGTTTTGGATGAAAAAATCCCCATCGACGGACTACAAACCTTCACATCTGAACAATATAATTTAATGAACTTAAATGCAGAACCTATTGAACTTATGCTTAACAAGGGCATTCCACTTCTATCGATTGCCTTGGGGTATTCATATGAAATATCAAGAAAAAAGCATTTGAATTTTGAATTACAATACAATTATGCCAACAGGGAGGCGAATAGTCTAATAATTAACGATCCCAATAGATCAATATTCTTAAGCCAAAATCGCATTCTGACTACTGTAACCTCTAGTCATCCATTGACTAATCTAAACTTTTCAATTAAACTTTTTTAAACCTAACCAAAATGAATGTAGCTAAAATACAAGAATTTCAAAAAATGATTCAAGATATAAAAAACGACATCGTAGAAGTACATCAAGATCCAGATGGAATATTAGAAATTGAAATCAATGGTCATTTAAGAGTTCAAAAAATAAGAATCAATTTAAAAGTAAATGATCAAAAATTGGAGGAGACTCTCCCTGGATTGATTAATTCATCCATTGAATCAGTCAGTTTGAAAATTAAAAGATTGATAGAAATGTATCAAAAAAATCAATAAAACTAAGCACCATGAAAATAAAAGCTGTTGATTTCGAACATACAGTCGAAAATCTGTATGCTAAAAATAAAAGTCCGCTACTGTCAATTTATAGCATTTCCTTGCCACTCATAGCAATTTTATTAATTATCATATGCTTAAGCAGCATCGATATAAGCATACAATGCCGAGGAATCATCCGCAGCAGTGGGGAAAATACACCTATAACATCGTTGCAATCGGGTCGAATTATTTATCAAAAGATGACTCCAAACCTAGCCGTCGAAAAAAATGACACCTTATTAGTATTGGATTCGAAAGAAAAAAACATTGAAAAAAAAAGGTTAGAGGATGAATTACAATTAAAAAAATCAATCTTATCTGATTTGACCCAAGTGGTTCAATTAAAAAATTCAGATTTAGTGAATGTAAGCATTCAAGAAGATTATTATCGGTACATAACCCATTTCAATGAATTAGAACTAAAATCAGAACAGGCACAATTAAAATTAAATCGCGACCAATTCCTTTTCAAAGAAAATGCTATCCCACTAATTGAATATGAAAGATCAAAATTTGAAAATGAAATAGCTAAAGAAGTATCCAAAGGATTTAAAAAAGACAATTTAACCCGTTGGCAATTTGATATTAAAGAAATCTCAAAAGATATAATAAACATTTCGAATGAGATGAATAAAATTACACTTGAAAAAAATAATTATGTAATAAAAGCGCCAATAACTGGCCATATAGTCAATTCTATAGGACTTACAGAAAATTCTAATTTATTGAATGGACAGGTATTAGCTCAAATATCTCCCAATGAAAATCTCATTGTTGAGTGTATCATTTCCCCTAAAAATATTGGGTATATAAATAAAAGCCAATTAGTAAAATTCAATTTGGATACTTTTAACCATAATCAATGGGGTTCACTAAGTGGCTATGTGATGGAAATAGACAAAAACCCTAGAATAATCAATAATGAATTGGCATTTGTGGTAAGATGTACGTACTCTCAACAAGATTTAATGTTGCAAAATGGAGTAAAAGGAAAGATTATAAAAGGAATGACTTTAACTGGGAATTTCTTTTTGGTTAAAAGAAAGATCATCGACCTATTATTTGACAGAGTAGATGATTGGATTAATCCAAACAAATTAAAAACCACATAAAATGAATTCCATTGAAGTAAAACAACATGACATAATGGATTGCGGTGCCGCGTGTATTTCATCCATAGGAAATTTTTATAAGGTATATGTACCCATTACAAAAATCAGACAATGGTCAGAAACAGATAAAAATGGAGCCAATATAATTGGACTTATTGACGCCTTAGATAAAATGGGCTTTCACGCAAAAGGTGTAAAAGCTAGTATTCAAGCAATTGACAAAATCCCATTGCCATCGATAGCTCACATGATGTATGAAAATCACTTGCAGCACTTTGTTGTTATATATAAGGTGAAAAAAAAATCTCTAACTATAATGGACCCAAGCTTGGGTTACCTGATTCAATTAAGCATAAAGGAGTTTGAAACTAATTGGTCAAGTGCCTTAATCTTAATTGCGCCTAAAAGTAACTATTCACCTGCGAATTTTAAAAAATCAAATATAAGCCGATTCTATGCGTTAATTAAACCTCATAAATCAATTTTATTTCAATCCATTTTCGGAGCATTATTATATACAATATTGGGGTTATCGATACCTATTTATATTCAAAAAATCACAGATCATGTTTTAATTAATGGAAATAAAAATTTATTGAATTTGATGAGTACCCTAATGGTCGTAATAATAAGCATTCAGGCCATAATTGGAACAAAAAAAACAATATTGATCATGAAAACAGGTCAATTAATTGACGCCCAATTAATCCTAGGCTATTATACACATTTAATGAAATTACCTCAAAGATTTTTTGACACTATGCGAATTGGTGAAATAATTTCGAGAATAAATGATGCGATTAAAATAAGAAACTTTATTAATGAAACTGCCTTAGAAATTGTAGTGAATTCATTGGTCATCTTGTTTACAGTTACATTAATGTTCACCTATTACTGGAAACTTGCATTGATTATTTCATTAATCATACCTATCTATTCAGCCATTTATTTTACCATGAATTATTTAAATAAAAGAAATGAAAGAAAAATAATGGAAGTTTCTGCAAAATTAGAAAACCAATTAGTTGAATCCATCAATCATGCTAAGACGATTAAAGAATTTGGGATTGAAGATTTTTCAAACGCACAGATAGAACACCGATTTATAAAATTATTATTTACAGGTTTTAAATCAGGATTAAATAGTTTATTCGCTTCCACATCAAGCCAATACCTGTCTTCCATTTTAACCATTGTTATATTATGGTTTGGATCATCCTACGTAATTGATGGATTACTTTCTCCTGGTGAATTATTTTCATTTTATGCATTAATTGGTTTTTTTACTGGTCCTGTTGCCGTGCTCATTGGGGCAAATAAATCTGTTCAAAACGCATTAATTGCTAGTGATAGACTTTTTGAAATTATGGATTTAGAAATTGAAGGCACAAATGAAGGTAAATTATCTTTACAAAAATCTGATTTAGGTGACATTCAATTCCAACATGTTACCTTCAGTTATGGAAATAAGTCAAAATTATTTGTCGATTTAAATTTAACTATTTACAAAAATCAAGTTACCGCGTTAGTTGGCGAAAGCGGTTGTGGTAAAACAACCCTGTTTTCATTATTTCAACAGTTATATCCTATAAAAGAAGGAGCTATTTTCATTGGTCATTATAACATGAATGACATAAATGCAAAAGCTTTGCGATCAATGGTGGGAGTTATTTCACAAGATTTACAATTGTTCTCCGGAAATATTATTGAAAATATAGCACTTGGGGATCCCAATCCGGACTTTAAAAGAATATTAGATATATGTAGTGAACTTGAAATTAGTGAATTTATTGAAAGGCTTCCCAATAGCTATGATACAGAAATTGGCGAAAATGGAACATTGTTATCAGGAGGACAAAAACAAAGAATCGCTTTTGCAAGAGCTATTTACAAAAAACCTGAAATTCTCTTATTGGATGAAGCTACATCCTCTTTGGATTCAAATTCTGAATTACCCATTAAGAAATTCATAGAATCCTATAAAAAACAGTTTAAAACAATTATAATAATTGCCCATCGACTCAGGTCAATAAAATCAGTTGACCGAATTATCTTTTTAAAGAAAGGAATGGTACAAGAAGTTGGAACGCATGAAGAATTAATTACCCTAAAAGGAGAATATAATAACTTGTGGCAATTACAGCATCAAGACTTAATCATCTAAAATTAACTTTGAATTTAATCTTCAAACAAGACTGACTTATCCACATCAAAAAAATCAGAAATTTGCAAAAATCGTTCGAGACTTAATTTAGTTTGTCCTCTTTCTAATTTAGCATATGCACTTTGGGTCATATTTAGTGAGTTAGCGATTGCTTCTTGAGAGATTTCCTTAGAAATTCTCAATCTCCTTATGTTTTGTAGGATTTGATTCATTTTATTATGTTAGTGGTTGAAAACTAAATTAATATAATTTAATGAATAAAATCCCCTTTTAACTGATCATTTGATCCAAACTTTTCACCGGCTTCAAACCCAGTTTCTGTCCCTCTGAAATCATAAAGTCCCAACCAGAAGCAAAATCATTGCGAATCAAACCATCTAAAATGGCTTCACGAATAGCAATCTTAATTAGGCCAATTTCTTTTCCAGGACCGATATTAAACACGTCCATAATAACTTCACCTGAGAAAACGGGCTGAAAGCTGCGCAAAGAATCATTTGCCTCAACTTCCTTAAGTTTAATCTCTACTACATCAAAGTTTCGTAAATACTTTTTAACCTTTTCCCCGTTTTTAGAGGTAATATCGGCTCTGCATAAAGTCATCAAAGCTTCTAATTCGTCACCTGCCTCAAAAAGCAATCTCCTTAAAGCTGAGTCTGTAATTTCTTCTTTGGATAAGGCAATAGGACGGAGATGAAGGCGAACCAATTTCTGCACCAACTTCATCTTCTCATTTAAAGGCAATTTGAACCTTTTGAAAATAGCAGGAACCTGCCTCGCTCCCATTTCCTCATGACCATGAAAAGTCCATCCTTTTTTCTGGACAAATTTCTTAGTTTGAGGTTTTGCAATATCATGCAAAATAGCAGCCCAGCGCCACCAAAGATCATTTGTGTTTTTTGAAATATTATCAAGCACCTGTAACGTGTGATAAAAATTATCCTTGTGCCCCTTCCCTTCTTCCGTATCCACGCCCTTCAAATGCATGAATTCGGGAAAAATAATGGGTAAAATTTGACATGCATCTAACAACAAAAATCCATACGAAGGCCGATCAGAAAGAATAATTTTGTTCAATTCCTCCGAAATACGCTCCATCGAAATAATGGCTAATCGGTCTTTCTCCGTAGTTAAAGCTTCAAAAGTTTCTGGGAAAATGTCAAAGCCCAACTGCGTTGCAAAACGAACCGCACGCATCATGCGCAACGGATCATCCGAAAAAGTAATTCCAGGCTCTAAAGGAGTCCTAATTATCTTAGCTTGTAAATCATCTATCCCACCAAATGGATCCAATAAAGTGCCCCAAGTGTTTTTATTGATCGAAACGGCTAATGCATTAATCGTGAAATCTCGTCTATTTTGATCATCCTCCAAACTGCCCTCCAAAACCAAAGGCTTCCGAGAATCCCGCTGGTAAGATTCCTTCCTCGCCCCCACAAATTCTAAATCCCAGTCGTCCACTTTCAACATGGCCGTACCAAAATTCTTAAATATAGATACCGATTGCTCCGATAAGTTAAATCGCTTCGCCACTTCTTCAGCTAATCCGATTCCTGAACCTAAACAAACGATATCAATATCCTTACATTCACGAGCCAATAAGCTATCTCGGACAAAACCTCCCACCACATAGGTTTCTAAACCCAAGAAATCTGAGGCTTCCCCAATGATCTTGAAAATTGAATTTTCAATAATTTCTATGCCGGATTTCATCAAGATCGTATCATCGTATATTCACCACCTAATCCCAATTTAATTATTTTGGAAGATTTTAAGCCTCCTTTTTTATCCGATTTTTCAGGTTGTAAAATATAATCCACCTGCGATTTGATGGATTCAGAAATACTGGCAAAGTCAGTTGGCGATGCAGCTCCTGAAATATTCGCGGAGGTAGAAACAATTCCTCGCTGATAGCGATAAACCAAACCCTTGCAAAATTCATCTTTCAACAATCGAATCGCGATGCTGCCATCGGGGCCCAACATATACTTACTGACGTTTTTGCCTTTTGGATATATAATGGTCAATGGATCTTCCGCAAACTCAGCTAAATCCCAAGCGATTTCCGGGACCTGCTCCACATATTCACTTAACTGTTCAATTTTGGAAATCAACAAAATCAATCCCTTATTTTCAGGTCTATTTTTAATGTCAAAGAGTTTTTCAATGGATGCATCCATACGGACATCACAGCCCAAACCCCAAATGGTGTCACTTGGATATAATATTACACCTCCAGACTTTAAAGAGGCAATCGCATCAGCATATAGATTCAACATAATGGGCACAAAGGTAAGATTTAATTCCTCATTTATTAAGTCAAATCGCAATATTTGATCCAAATTGGCTACCTTTGTCGATTATTGGGGAGCATTAAATCCAATTATTTTAATATGTTATTAGTACAAAAGCAATTAACTGAAGCCTTAAAAAATGGCTTATCCTCATTATTTGAAATTCAGGCAAACGACTTGGTTTTGCAAGAAACCAAAAAGGAATTTGAAGGAAGCTACACTTTTGTCGTTTTCCCTTTTACCAAGCAAGCAGGTTTAGCTCCTGCAGCCATTGCCGAGAAACTAGGCCAATTCGTCTTAGAGAACTATTCTGGCGTCAAAAAATTTCAAGTCGTTCAGGGCTTTTTAAACTTTAGCTTTACGGATGAAGTTTGGATAAATGCGTTAAACAAAATAATACAGGGCTCTCAAAATTTCTCCTTAGATAAGAAAGGTGAAAAAGTATTAATTGAATATTCATCACCCAACACGAATAAACCATTACACTTAGGCCATTTAAGAAATAACTTTCTTGGATTTTCCGTAGCCCAAATTTTAGATGCGGCTGGATATGAGGTCATCAAAACAAACTTGGTCAATGACCGCGGGATCCATATTTGTAAATCGATGCTGGCGTACCAACTCATGGGCCAGGGTGAAACTCCTGAAAGCAGTGGATTAAAAGGAGATCATTTGGTTGGAAAATATTATGTAGCCTTTGACCAACTCTATAAATCAGAAATTGACGTATTAATTAAGCAAGGATTAGATCCAGAAAAAGCTAAAAAAGAAGCACCCATACTCCTAAAAGCGCAAGATATGTTGTTGGCATGGGAAAATGGAGATCAAGAGGTCATGGCCCTTTGGAAAACCATGAATACTTGGGTTTTCGCAGGTTTTGAGAAAAGCTATGCACAAATGGGCGTTCGTTTTGATAAAATTTATAGAGAGTCAAATACCTATTTATTAGGTAAAAAATTGGTCGACGAAGGGTTAAAAGAGGGAGTCTTTTATCAAAAAGAAGATCAATCCGTTTGGATCAATTTAGAGGAAGAGGGATTGGATGAGAAGTTGGTCTTGAGAAAAGATGGCACCTCCGTGTATATCACGCAAGATATGGGGACGGCCCAATTGAAATTTGAGGATTTTGGAGCAAAAAAATCCATCTATGTGGTAGGGAATGAACAAGATTATCATTTTGAAGTGTTGTTCCACATTTTGAAAAAATTAAATAAACCTTATTCCCATGGCAACTACCACTTATCCTACGGGATGGTTGATTTACCCAGTGGAAAAATGAAATCACGAGAAGGCACCGTGGTAGATGCGGATGATTTAATGGCTGAAATGGTACAAACCGCCAAAGAACGAACCATGGAGTTGGGAAAAACGGAAGGTTTTACGGAAGAAGCGTCGAACGAATTATACCAACAACTTGGCATGGGGGCTTTGAAATACTTTTTGTTGAAAGTTGACCCCAAGAAAAGGATGATGTTTAACCCAGAAGAATCCATCGATTTTCAAGGCAATACGGGTCCATTTATTCAATATACACATGCTAGGATCTGCTCTATCACAAGGAAAGCAAAGGAATCGGGCATTGATCTCATGGATAGACATGCCACCGGCGTTGAATTAAGCGTAACAGAAATAGATTTAATCTATGTTTTGGGCCAATATAAAAGTATTATTGAGACGGCTGCAGAAGCGTTTTCACCCTCATTAATCGCGATGTATGCGTATGATGTAGCGAAACAATTCAATAAACTTTATAATGAATTAAGTATTTTGAAAGAGGAGGATGAAAATAAACGAAACATTCGATTAACTTTGGCAGACATTACGGGCAAAACAATTCAGCATGCATTTTCGTTATTAGGAATAGTTTCACCCAATAAAATGTAATGAAACGTAAGTATATCATTTTTTTAACCTTTTTAATTTTGACCATCATGTTAGCAAGCTTTATGAAAATTGGATCTATTTTAACGGCATTAGCATTGCCATTCACCCAAAACACCGTATTAACACGTCCAAACCAAATGGAAACAACCGCTGAAAAGAACTTTCATCAGTTTAAAATGAAGACCATCGACGGAAAAGTAATCGACTTTTCTCAATTCAAAGGAAAAAAGATTGTCGTATTAAATACCGCATCGAAATGTGGATACACTCCACAATATGCAGATTGGGAGAAATTCCATCAAGCAAATAAAGACATTGTTATCTTAGGTTTTCCTGCCAATGAATTTGGGGGACAAGAGCCTGGAACAAATGCTGAAATAGCTACTTTCTGTCAAAAAAATTATGGAGTTTCCTTCCAAATGATGGAAAAAGTGGTTGTTAAAGGCGGAGAGAAATGTGAGTTATACAAGTGGCTTTCAGATAAAAACCAAAATGGATGGAACGAAAAAGAACCAAGTTGGAATTTCTGCAAATATGTCATCAATGAAAAAGGAGAATTAGTTAATTTCTTCGCTTCTGGAATAAAGCCAACAAGCCCTGAATTCATAGCGGCATTGAACAAATAATTCACATGAACCGATGGATTGAGGCTGCGAGACCTCGCACCTTGCCTCTTGCGATTTCAAGTATTTTATTAGGAAATTTTCTGGCCTATGCGGCTGGAAAATTTTCTTTTTTAACGGCATCCCTTGCTATAATAACCACTTTACTTCTTCAAATTCTTTCAAATTTTGCGAATGATTTAGGAGATTCGAAAAACGGAGTAGATAACAAAAACAGAAAAGTAGCTCTTAGGGCCGTTCAAACTGGCAAAATAAGTTCATCTGAAATGATAAATGCGGTAATCATTGCCGCAAGCCTTTCTTTTATATCAGGAATAAGTCTTCTTTATTTTGCTTTGCAATACGCTAGGCCACAAACGATTATCACTTTTGTTGGGCTAGGTCTTCTCGCTATAGTAGCAGCAATCGCATATACAGTTGGCAAAAGACCCTATGGCTACATGGGCTTGGGTGACATTTCGGTATTTCTATTTTTTGGTTGGGTAGGCACCTTTGGAACCTATTATTTACAAACTGAAGTTTTAAATTATTACATTTTAATTCCTGCCTCTGGATGTGGGTTTTTATCTGTTGCCGTTTTGAATTTGAACAATTTAAGGGATATAGAAAATGACCGAAAAACGGGAAAACTATCTATTCCTGTTAGAATAGGAAAACTTTATGGTTTCTACTACCAAAAAACAATTATGCTTTTAGGCATTTGCACCTTCATTATCTATCTGATGTATCAGGGAAAACCTATTCAGTTGTCACAAAACATCATCATTATGGCAGGATGGTACCCATTGGTTCAAATCATCAAGCAATTGAATTCAAAAATGACACCCGCCCAAATAGATCCATACTTAAAAAAGACGGCTTTAAGCACTTTGTTTATGATTGTAATTTTTGGTGTAAGTCAAATTTTTCTAAGCTAGAAAATTGACTATTTTTACAAAAAAATATCCTCCTATGTTACAGCGAATTTCCATTTTGTTATTGTTGAATTTATTTTTCACCTCTATAGTTTATGCCCAAGACGCCGCCCCTAATTACCTTGAATTGGGCATTACACAAAACAAAACGGGCAATTACGCCGATGCATTAAGGAATTTCAGCATTGAGATTGAAAAAAATATTGCTAATCCCAATCCGATTTCATTTTACAATCGTGGATTTGCTAAATATAATTTAAAAGACTTCCGAGGAGCCATTTTAGATTTTGACAAAGCTATCGAATTAAAACCTACGTATTTCGAGGCTTTTATCGCGAGAGGACAAAGTTATAGCATGCAAGACAATCACAAAGTGGCTATGAATGATTATAATGAAGCAATTCGTTTGAACCCATTGGAAGCCACCGCGTATTTTAGTCGGGGAATCTCTAAAATGAAACTTCAAAATTTCCGCGGCGGTTTATCTGATTTCAATAAATCATTGGAACTAAATCCAGAGTATGCACCAGGATTAGCTTCAAGAGGAGAATCAAAAGTAAAATTGGGTGACTATAAGGGAAGCTTAGAGGATTTTGATAAAGCCATCACCATCAATCCAAAACGTGCGAATTATTATTCGAGTCGCGCTTATTCCAAACTAAAATTAGGGGAATTTGCCACAGCATTAAAAGATTATGCAGAAGCCATTAAATTAAGTCCAGACAATCCAGATGATTATTATTTTTCAGGATTTTGCAAAACGCAATTGGAAAACTTCAGAGGCGAAAATGGAGAAAAAGGTGCACTAGAAGATTTTAGCAGGTCTATTGAATTAAACCCAATGAAAGTGGAAGCCTATTATGGCAGAGGATTTTCAAAATCAAAAATTGGAGACCAACGGGGAGCTATTGAGGATTACACCAAAGCAGCAGAAACAGGAAACAATGAAAATGCTAAGATTCTTTATGATGGCAAAATGTCTAAAAATTTGTTAGATGACCTAAGAAATGGAGTACAAGACAAAATCAAAATGGCTGAATATACTTCGGAAAGAGCTGAAATATATTTTAATAGAGGTTCGGCTAAGGCAAAATCTGGTGATCAAAAACAAGCTATGGATGATTATAATAAGGCAATTTCGCTTAATCCTATTTATGCGGAAGCCTATTTTTTAAGAGGTGTGGCTAAGTCATCATTGGGAGACCAACGTAATGCCATCCAAGATTGCAGCAATGCGATTAAATTAAATCCAAAATATGCGGAAGCTTATTATGTTCGAGGCATTATAAAATTGGCCCTCAGCGATAATACAGGTTGTTTAGATCTAAGTAAAGCAGGAGAATTAGGTTATAATCCTGCCTATCAGGTCATCCGAGATCATTGCAATTAATATAAAATAATCTTTCATTTGAATAAAAAAAGCCTTCTAATTGAAGGCTTTTTTTATTCAAATCTTAAATGTTTGACTGATTCACCAGAATTCGCTAATTCTTCTAAAGAATCAATGCCAATTTGCAAATGCTTATTGACAAAATTGGCCGTAACCGTATGATCACTTTTTTCCGTTTTCACACCATCTGGTGTCATGGGATTATCAGAAACTAAAAGCAAAGCCCCATGTGGTATTTTATTGACAAAACCTACGGTAAAAATAGTCGCTGTCTCCATGTCAATGCCCATCGCACGTATATCAGATAAATATGTTTTGAAAACTTCGTCATGCTCCCATACTCGTCGATTGGTTGTATAAACCAAGCCGGTCCAGTAGTCCATTTCATGCTTCTTGATCATCGAAGAAACCGCTCTTTGTAGTCGGAATGATGGCAAAGCAGGAACTTCCTTAGGCATATATTCGTCTGAAGTACCCTCACCCCTAACGGCGGCAATGGGCAAAATCAGATCCCCTAAATTTAAATTTTTCTTTAAGCCCCCACATTTTCCTAAAAACAAAACGGCATGTGGAGAAATTGCTGATAATATATCCATGACCGTCGCTGCCATAGGTGAACCCATACCAAAATTTATAATGGTTATATTATTTGCAGTAGCCGTTTGCATAGGACTGTCTTTCCCAAAAATCTCCACCGAAAACTTTTCAGCAAACATGTCCACATAATTTTTGAAATTGGTCAACAAGATGTATTGGCCAAATTTTTCAATAGGAGTTCCCGTATATCTGGGTAACCAATTTTGAACAATCTCTTCCTTTGTCTTCATTAAATTATGTTTGAGTGATGAAATTAATCTAAATAAAGATTAATTTAGTATTTGGCTTTAAAACCTATGAATTCTTCGAACAATTTAAAATTAATTTTCCCTGAATTTGAGTACAAATTAACAAAAAAGGAAGGGAAACTTTTCATTTTTGATCCAATAGCCAAAAAATACAGGGCCTTAAGCCCAGAGGAATGGGTGAGGCAACATTGTTTGAATTTTTTAACAAACCATTTAGGATATCCTGCGACAAACATTCAAATAGAAAGAGCATTCAAAGTAAATAAATTAATCCGACGAACTGATATTCAGGTGTTTGATTCATCTGGAGAATTACTCATAATTATAGAATGTAAAGCTCCACATATTGAAATAAATGATGTTAGCTTTCAGCAAATCAGTCAGTACCAACAAAAAAACATGGCTAAATATTTAGCTTTAACCAATGGATTAGAAAATCATATTTTTGAAATAAATTCAACAGAAAATCAAACAAATAAAATCAACCAATTCCCCGCTTATTTATGAAAACCTTACTCTATTTAATTTTCACCACGACCATTTTATTATTTTCACAAACATCTTTTTCTCAAAAGAAGCTAAACGTATTGCCTAAGAGGCCGAAATTGGTCGTTGGCATTGTCGTAGATCAAATGCGCTATGAATACCTATATAAATATGCCGACCGATATGTGGATGGAGGGTTTAAGAGGCTCATGAAAGAAGGGATTAATTGCCAAGAAAATCATTATAATTATGCGCCAACCGTCACAGCTGCGGGACATACAAGTGTTTATACAGGTACTGTGCCTTCAGTGCATGGAATTGTGGGCAATGACTGGACCGATGTGGCCAGTGGTAAAAAAGTATATTGCACGGAAGATAGTACGGTAAAAACGGTGGGAACAACGGGAAAAACAGGATGGATGTCGCCTAAAAATCTTTGGACTAGCACTATTACAGACCAATTAAAAATGGCGCAGAATTACAAGTCAAAAACAATAGCCATAGCCTTAAAAGACCGTGGAGCGATTTTGCCAGGAGGACATACAGCCAATGCAGCTTATTGGTATGATTCGAAAGAAGGCCGTTGGATCAGTTCTAGTTTTTATTTCAATGAATTACCAAGCTGGGTTCAATCATTCAATTCTGAGGAAAGAGCGTTAAAATATATTCAGAAAGGCTGGAACACCCTGTATCCAATCGAAACATATGTCCAAAGTGCAGAAGATGAAAACAAGTTTGAAGGAAAATTACCAGGTGAAAAATCCACAAGTTTTCCACACGAATTAAAGGGAGGAAATCCATTGGAAGTAATTAGAACTACGCCATATGGAAATAGCATTACAAAGGATTTTGCACTAAAAGCCCTTGAAAACGAAAAATTAGGTAAAAATGGCACTAGCGATTTTTTAGCTATTAGCTTCTCATCTACGGATTATGTAGGTCATAATTTTGGTCCACAATCCATTGAATTAGAGGATACTTATCTACGTTTGGACAAAGATATCGCAGAGATATTGACCTATTTAGATGCACAATATGGAAAAGACCAAGTACTTGTTTTTCTTACGGCAGATCACGCGGTAGCTGAGGTTCCAGGGTATGCCAATAGCAAAAAATTACCTGGGGGAGTTTTTGACCGAAATGTATCCATCTCGGACATGAAAAAAGCGATCAATCAAGCATTCGGAAACGTAGATTTATTGGTCGGCGAGGAAAACAGCCAACTCTATTTCAATCATAATTTGATGGCCAAAATGGGGATTGATTCAAAAAAATTATTTGACTTAGTCAGAAAATCGTACCAAAAACAGGAAGGTTTTTCAGAGCTTGTCAATTTGCAAGATATTCCAAGTGCCAATTTAAATGCCCAATACAACCAATTGATCATCAATGGATATCATCCAGCGAGAAGTGGAGATTTCATGATTTTATTAAAACCATCCTGGTTTATGGGATCAAAAACCGGCACGACACATAGTACTTTATATTCGTATGACACCCATGTACCCTTGTTGTTTTATGGCTGGAAAGTTAAGCCCGCTGAAATCATTAAAAGAACTTCCATTAGCGATATTTCGGTGACATTGGCCAACTGGCTACATATTATGGAACCGTCAGGAAGCATAGGCAATGTTATAACGCAAATACCTTAGCCATTAAATCAATATTTGTAATTTTTAAAGATTATTAGCTAATTTTGTAGCCAAATTTAGAATTTAATTAAGATTAAAAAATGAAAATAGCTGTTGTAGGAACTGGATATGTAGGTTTAGTTACGGGTACTTGTTTTGCAGAAACAGGAAATCATGTAACATGCGTGGATATTAATGAAGATAAAATTAATCGAATGAAAGCAGGCGAGGTTCCTATTTATGAACCTGGTCTTGAGGATTTATTTCATCGAAATACAGCAGAAGGAAGATTGAATTTTACCACCTCACTGAGTGAGGGTATAGTAGGAGCAAAAGTGATTTTTCTAGCTTTACCTACTCCTCCAGGCGAAAATGGCTCTGCCGATTTAAAATACATTTTACAAGTAGCTAAAGATTTAGGGCCTCTGATTACAGAATATACTGTGATTATTGACAAAAGTACAGTTCCGGTGGGAACCTCAGAACTTGTACACCAAGCGATTGCCAAAAATGTTTCTCCTGATTTATTTGACGTAGTTTCCAATCCCGAATTTTTACGTGAAGGTGTGGCAGTTGAGGATTTTATGAAGCCTGACCGTGTGGTCATTGGAACGGAATCCGACAAAGCAAAAGAAATATTGAATCGATTATATGCCCCACTAGTTCGCCAAGGAAATCCCATCATATTCATGGATGAACGTTCAGCAGAAATGACTAAATATGCTGCTAATGCATTTTTGGCGACCAAGATCACCTTCATGAACGAAATTGCTAACCTGTGCGAGCTAGTCGGCGCAAACGTGGACGACATCCGTAGAGGAATTGGCACCGATTCAAGAATCGGTAAAAGGTTTTTATTTGCGGGCATCGGATATGGAGGTTCATGCTTTCCTAAAGATGTGCAAGCATTAGCAAAAACGTCAGAAGAAAATAATTACCAATTTCACATTTTAGATAGTGTGATGAAGGTGAATGAAAAGCAAAAAACAAAGTTGATTCCGATTATAAAAAATCACTTCAATAATGAGTTAGCAGGAAAAACGATAGGCATTTGGGGTTTGGCATTTAAGCCATACACCGATGACATTCGTGAGGCACCAGCTTTATACAACATCGAGCATCTCCTTGAATTAGGATGTAAAATCAATGTATATGATCCTGAGGCAATGCCAAACGTTAAGGAATTATTAGGCGATACTGTTACTTTCTCAAAGAATCCTTACGATGCGATTGAGAATGCGGATGCACTCCTTATTGTGACCGAATGGCCGCAATTTAGAACGCCAGACTTCGAGCGCATGGAAAGCTTATTGAAAAATAAGGTTATTTTTGACGGCAGAAATTTATATGAAATGGCTCAAATGAAAGAATTAGGATATACCTATTATTCCATTGGCCGAGGGGTGGTTAAGTAGATTAGGTAAGAGGTAAGAGGTAATAGGTAAGAGGTAAGAGGTAAGAGGTAAGAGGTAAGAGGTAAGAGGTAAGAGGTAAGAGGTAAGAGGTAAGAGGTAATAGGTTTTGTAGAGACGCGATACATCGCGTCTAAAATATTAATAAAACACCATTTACAAAATTGTGGATGGCTATTTTTTAAAAAATATGAAGAGAATATTAATCACCGGTGGTGCAGGGTTTTTAGGTTCGCATTTATGTGATCGTTTTATCAAAGAAGGCTATCATGTGATTGCCATGGATAACTTGATTACTGGAGACCTGAAAAACATCGAACACTTATTTAAGCTTCCCAATTTCGAATTTTATCACCACGATGTCTCTAAATTCATTCACGTTCCTGGTAACTTAGATTATATTTTACATTTTGCCTCTCCCGCCTCTCCTATTGATTATTTAAAAATACCTATTCAAACCTTAAAGGTGGGTTCATTAGGCATTCACAATTGTTTAGGTTTAGCGAGAGTTAAAGGAGCACGTGTTTTAATTGCTTCTACATCCGAGGTTTATGGAGACCCAACCGTTCATCCTCAACCAGAGGAATATTGGGGAAATGTGAATCCCGTCGGTCCACGTGGTGTGTATGATGAAGCAAAGCGTTTCCAAGAAGCGATGACTATGGCTTATCATACCTACCATGGATTGGAAACAAGAATCGTTCGAATCTTTAATACCTACGGACCAAGAATGCGATTAAACGATGGCCGAGTGCTACCTGCATTTATAGGCCAAGCATTGCGTGGAGAAGATTTAACCATGTTTGGTGATGGATCACAAACGAGAGCATTTTGCTTTGTTAATGATTTGGTGGAAGGTATTTATCGACTTTTATTAAGCGATTATACGCAACCCATGAACATAGGTAATCCAGACGAAATTACCATCAAGGAATTTGGTGAAGAAATTATCAAATTAACGGGGACTACTCAAAAGCTTATTTCATTGCCCTTGCCAACAGACGACCCTAAGCAACGTAAACCCGATATTACAAAGGCTAAAGCCATTTTGGGTTGGGAGCCCAAAGTATCCCGCGCAGAAGGTTTAAAAATTACCTATGAGTATTTTAAATCATTAAGTCCAGAAGATTTGCATCGGATGGCACATCATAAAGAGTTCTAGTTAAAACCGGGGAAACCCGGTTTTTTTTATTCCTTGTAGAGACGCGATACTTCGCGACTCTACAAAATTAATAATCGGAAAAAAATTGGACTCAAAGTCCAAATCACCAAAAACAAAAAAGGCTGCTCTTTCGAGCAGCCTTTTTATTTCGGATTCTAAATATCTTAGTTAAAGATATAACGAACTCCAAATTGTGCTTGCCAACGAGATCCTAGACCAAATGATCTTTGGAATGTCTCAGTCAATGGCGTTGTACCAGAACGATAAGGGAACTGGAATACAGGTTTTCCTGTAGCTGCATCATTACCTGTATAACTAATTAAACCTGCACGAAGTGTTGATTGATTCAATCCCCACTGTGGAGTCACATAGTTACCAAAGTTAAATACATCTAAAGTAAACTGTAACGTGTTTTTATGACCTCCAACTTTGATGTAGAAATCTTGAATTACTTTAAAGTCGAAGTTGGCCGACCAAGGTAACTCAGCACCATTACGTTCAGCATATTGTCCACGACGGCCATTCAAATATGAATCTTGAGTGATGTATTTATCCAAATCAGCCCATTGTTGTGCAGCAGTATAAGTACCTAAATCCTTCAACATAATATCAGCCTGACTACGAGGAATGAAAATCAAATCATTAGCTGTTTGATTATCTCCATTCATGTCTCCTGAATATGTATAAGAGAAACGACCTGCTGGTGCAGCAGAATAAGTAAATCCAAAAGTAGTACTTGATTTATCATTCAAATAGTTTAAACGATATGAACCATATGCGTTAAAACGATGCGTTTGAATGTAAGAAGAATATGAAGCCACATTCTCATTTGGATCACCTGATACCACACGATCTCTCCATTGTGATTGAGCAATCGATCCTCCATCATTTACTGAACGCGAATCTGAATTAGTGTAAGCTAGAGATGCAAAAAGTCCATTTTCAAATGATTTTGAAATTGTAGCTGTCAATGCATACGAGTAACCTAAATCCGTATTCTTGATAACGATCGCGTCAGAAATATTCGGACTAGATACCGTGTTATTTCCAACTGCTGGAGCATTTACTCCTTTCACGTTACCATAAATAGCAAAATTCTTTACAGAACCTGGAAGTCCATTAGCACCTAAGGTGTAGAAAATTACACGATTATCAGCGCCAACAGCATTAACAGTAGATTTAGGTAAATTCACGTTCTCTAAATATACCGCATTGATATCCTTTGTGTAAATACCTTCTAATCCTAAAATCCAACCATCACCTAAGTTTTTGTCTAAAGCTAAATTGGTTCTAAATACTTGAGAAAATTTAAAGTTAGGATCCGTCACAGCTAAGTTATAAGCTGTAGGAGTCAAAGGTAAAGTAATGGCCGGACGGTATGCATTTACGTCTGGATTGAATGGACGGTTTGTTGGGTTAGCCAAATTTTCTGAACCAAACAAAACCCCATTATTAGACAACTGATTCGATAACCAAACGTAAGGAACACGACCAGAGAATACACCTAAACCTCCACGAATTTGAGTTTGCTTGTCATCCTTCACATCCCAGTTGAAACCAAAACGAGGAGACCATAAAACAGTTGTTTCAGGGAATTTATTTGTTGTCAATTTAACTCCATCACGGAAAGTTAAACTTGGAACATACGTGTTCGTATACTTAGGCTCATCAAATGATGGGAATGAAGTAGCATCCGCACGTAGACCGAAAGTTAATTTCAAGCCTTTGGCAGCTGTAATTTCATCTTGTCCATATAGACTAAATGTATTACCCTTCATTTCAGCAAAAGGGAAAGTGCTGTAGTTCGACCATTGTTGTTGGTAACGAGCAGGAATCACCTTCGTATCTCCATTAGCCGAGTTAATGAAATCATCAATTGATTTAAATTGATATCCACCATAATAGTTAGGAGCAAAACCATTCATAAATGAATTTGTCTCATAAGCTAAACCAAACGTATATACATTCTTTCCTTTATAAATCGTTAAGTTATCCGCGATTTGGAAAATATCAGAATTCAAAATGTTATTTGCCGAGAATGGCTCATATCCAAAAGTAGTCAACTCATTTAAATCATTATTTCCGATATCGACAGTCGGGAATGGATTATCATTCACTGGAGATTGACGGAAATCACGCATTTGAGTATAACCAATGGTTAAGTTATTCGCCACTGAACTAGAAAAAGTTGAGTTTAACTCAGCAATGTAAGAATCTAAATTATTGTTGATTCGATACAATGAACCTTGAAAAGGTAAAACAGTTGCAGATGCAGAACGTCCACCAGATAAGGAACCAGATGAAGATGGATTAATGTCCGCATAAGAACGTAAGTAATTGTATTTAACGTTGAATTTATGCTTATCAGAGATATTCCAATCCAAACGTAAATTTACTTTTTGAGAATATTTCTCTTTATTCCAATTCTCGTATGCACCTGGGTTGTACTTGAATTTAGTCATTAAGAAATCTTTTAAACGATCTAAATCGGCTGCTTTCGCGATCGATTTATTTGGCTCTGAACCTGTTCTAGTTGCTACAAAGTTTGAACCTGGATCCGTTTGTGTCTCTTGCTCAAATGAACCAAAAACAAATAATTTATCTTTGATTAAGGCACCACCAATACGAGCACCAATTTGCCCACGAGCAAAAGTTCCATATTGATTCACCACATCACCAATTTTATTACCCACCAATCCTTGGTCTGTACCAAAATAATAACCTGAACCTGACCAATTGTTAGTACCTGATTTAGTTACTACGTTGATATTAGCTCCAGTCGCCATTCCTTGACGAACGTCATAAGGAGCGATCAAAACTTGGAACTGGTCAATCGCATCCACTGAAATAGGAGACGCACCAGCCTGTCCACCAATCGTACTAGACAAAGCAAATGCATTATTAAAAAATGCTCCATCAACCGTAATGTTGTTGTACAATGAATTTCTACCCGCAAAGCTCAAACCATTTGCACGTGGATCTAAACGAGCAAAATCACCTAATGAACGATTCAAAGTAGGTAAAGTTGTAATTTGATTGTTTCCAACAGTTGTCGCAGCACCTGTACGGCCTGAGTTAATGATCGAACTCCGAGAAGCAACCACTTTAACTTCTTCCAATTGAGATTGATTTACTTCCAATTTGAAGTTTTGGCGTAATTCTTGAGCTAAAGTCAATACAATTCCTGATTGAACCGCATTTTTATACCCCACAAAAGAAATTGTTATTTTGTATGGTCCACCCACACGCATGTTAACAATGTTGTAGCGACCATCAGCTCTTGTGGAACCACCATAACGAGAACCCGTAGGCTCATGAACGGCAATTACCGATGCACCTGGTAAACCTTGCCCTTTTTCATCCACTACAGTACCTGCTAGAGCAGCAGTTGTAGAACCTTGAGCAAAAACACTACTCAAAGGTAGCATCATCAAAAGCGCAAAAAACGCTCCCAACAACACAGAATTAGTCATAAATCTTTTCTGCATAAAATTGAAATTTAGATATAAGTTAGTTGAACGAAACTTTACACAAAATAAACCTAAAAAATCAAATACTCCAATTGTTTAGCAAAAGACTTTTGAGGTTTTTTGATCTAAATTGTTGACTTATAGGATAAAAGCAGTAAAAAATAATAATTTGGAAATTTCTGAGCCATCTAATAATGCAAGTTTCCTCGAAAATTTAACAAAACCTTAATTTTTAATTATTTAAAGAATATTTTTGTGGTAGAAATTTACATATGCAAACGAACAAAGAACCCATCAAATTAACTTCATTTTCACATGGAGCAGGCTGTGGTTGTAAAATATCCCCACAAATTTTAGACAAAATCCTTACATCGGATACACCTAAAAAAAATCATCCCCTATTATTAGTGGGCAATGAAAGTCGAGACGATGCCGCCGTATTTGATTGGCAAAATGGAGAGGCGGTCATATCGACGACCGATTTTTTCATGCCCATCGTGGATGACCCATTTGATTTCGGTAAAATAGCAGCAACAAATGCCATTTCTGATATTTATGCAATGGGTGGAATTCCTCTCATGGCCATCGCAATCCTAGGTTGGCCCATCGAAAAGCTAACCCCAGAAATTGCGGCCCAAGTTTTAGAAGGTGGAAGGGCCGCATGCGCAGAAGCTGGAATTCCCTTAGCAGGAGGCCACTCCATCGATTCTCCTGAACCAATTTTTGGTTTAGCAGTTACGGGGAAGGTTAAAAAAGAACATTTGAAACAAAATGATCAGGCAACCCAAAATTGCCTGCTATATTTAACGAAGCCTTTAGGCGTAGGTATTTTATCGACAGGTCAAAAAAGAGGCATCGTTAGCCCAACTGATTTAGCCAAGGCGGTCAAGCAAATGAGTACACTTAATTTATTAGGTGAAAAACTGGGCCCTCTAACTTATGTCAAGTCTTTAACAGATGTAACGGGTTTTGGTTTATTTGGACATTTAGTCGAGATGTCAGATGGTTCAGGCGTAAGTTCCGAACTATTTTTCAATGAGATACCGACATTAGATAATTTAGACACCTATTTAGATCAAAAATGTTTCCCTGGCGGAACAGAGCGAAATTGGGCTAGTTATGGACACCGAATCCAAGAAGGAATCACAGAAACCCAGAGGCTCATAGGCGCAGACCCGCAAACTTCAGGGGGTTTGTTAATTGCTGTCGAGGAAAAATCACAAGAAGTCTTTGAACAATTTCTATTAGAACAGGGGTTCAATCTAAAGCCGATTGGAAGAATCATTGAAAAAAGGGAAAAAGCGATATACATTCAATGAAATTATTTTTCAGAAAATTAGGTGAGAGAGGGAGTCCGATTGTTATTTTACATGGGATATTCGGCACGTCCGACAACTGGGTTGGCATCGCAAAAGTCCTAAGCGAAAACCACCAAGTCTTTCTTTTAGATTTACGCAATCACGGGCATTCCCCTTGGTCAGTCGAATTTGACTACCAGGTCATGTCGGAAGATTTAATGGAATTCATTCAGGACCATTCGCTAGAAAAACCATTGTTGATCGGTCATTCCATGGGGGGGAAAGTCGTGATGCAATTTGACCTAAATCACCCCAACATAGCCCATAAAATAGTGATTGTGGACATAGCGCCTAAATTTTATCCTGTTCATCATAGCTTAATTTTAGAAGGATTAAATAGTTTGGATGTGGCCAATTTGGAGAATAGGCAGGAGGCCAATGAGCACATGAAGCGATTTGAGGAAAATGAGGGTGTGCGCCAATTTCTATTAAAAAACCTTCATAGGACTGGAGAAAATGGTTTTGAATGGAAAATCAACTTACAAGTCATTACTAAAAATATCGATGTGGTGGGTTTAGAATTATGGGTCAATCAACCCTCCGAAACCATTGCTATTTTTATTAAAGGCGCTGAATCACATTACATTCAACCGGAAGACCAACGATTAATCTCAGAAATATTTCCGAATTTTGAGTTGTTTGAAATTCCCCAGGCAAGTCATTGGGTTCAAGCAGATCAGCCCCTTGCGTTTTTGGAAGTAATAAACAGCATTTTATGAAACTCGTACTCATCCCCTGCCCTATCTCAGAAAATACCGCATCGGATGTGTTGCCCGCCGACATCTCAAAATATGTCCTTTTATGCAAGCATTATTTAGTTGAAAATGTCAGAACCGCCAGAAGGTTTATCAGCGAGCTGAAATTAGGAATTAATATCGACGAGTTAACTTTTGCCATTTTAGATAAAGACAGTACTAAATCCGAGATTTCAACTTTTATTTCTGCACATAAAAAAGACGAATTCATTGGCGTATTATCAGAAGCGGGTTGCCCTGGAATTGCAGATCCAGGTGCATTAGCTGTTTCCATTGCACAAGAAATGAATATTGAAGTGATCCCTTTAGTAGGTCCATCTTCCATTTTACTGGCGCTGATGGGGTCGGGATTTTCAGGTCAAAACTTTACATTTCATGGTTACTTACCCATCGATAAAGATTTGAAAGCTAAAAAAATAAATCTTTTAGCAAGAGAAGTTGAAAAAACTGGATTTACCCACTTATTTATTGAAACGCCTTTCAGAAATAATGGGATGTTGGAAGACATCATCAACAATTCCCCCCCTAACTTATTAATCTGCATTGCTTGCGACGTAACTAGTCCCTTAGGATTTATCAAAACGAAGTCGGCTCACACCTGGAAAAGCGAATTACCCGATTTACATAAAAGACCTTGCATCTTCCTGTTAGGTCAATAAAATTGAATTAAAGTAGTAATTTGCAGAAATTTCAAATACCCATGCAGTTAAAATCTTTTTCATTCAATCCTTTTCAAGAGAACACCTACATTATTTGGGATCAAGATGGAAATGGAGCCATTATAGATCCGGGCTGTTATACGTTTGAAGAAAGACAAGAATTAAAAGCATTTATTGCCGTAAATAACATCCAACTGCAATTCATTTTAAATACGCACGCACATATTGACCATGTACTAGGTGTTGAATTTGTAAAAAATGAATACAAAATTCGTTTTTGCTTACATCCCAAAGAAATTCCAATTTTAAGTGATTCAGAAAACAGAGCAGCTGTTTATGGATTTCCTCATTACCAAGCTGCCTTAGTGGATCGTTGGTATTCAGACAACGAACTAATCACCATTGGCAAAATCGAATTAAAGGTGCTTTTTGTTCCAGGACATGCGCCAGGACATGTCGCCTTTTATGAAGAAAAACATGGCATACTCATTGACGGCGATGTTTTATTTAGAAGAAGCGTGGGAAGAACAGATTTCCCCCTTTGTAATCATTCGGATCTCATGCATAGCATTCACACCGAATTATATACGTTACCTGATTCCGTAAAAGTGTATCCAGGACATGGTGGACCAACCACGATCGGAGAAGAAAAAGTTAGTAATCCATATATCAAAGGAGTATGAGCATCAAAAAAGAAATACCCAATATATTAACTCTAGGCAATTTGCTGGCCGGTTGTTTGGGATTATATTTTGTTATGCAGTCCAAATTGGAATATGCGGCTTACATGATATTCATTTCATTAGTTTGCGATTTCCTAGATGGCTTTTTGGCCAGGTTATTGCATGCCTACTCGGATATCGGCAAAGAATTAGATTCATTGGCCGACGTAGTTTCCTTTGGAATATTACCCAGTTTTATCTTACTGAATTTAGTGGAGCAAAGTTGTGGCAATCAATGTACGATCGGATTATTCGGGTTTTATAAACCATTCTTAGTTTTCTCATTGGCGTTGATGTCGGCCTACCGACTCGCAAAATTCAATGTAGATACCCGACAAACGGATCAGTTTATTGGTGTTCCCACTCCGGCCAATGGTTTATTAGTAGCCTCATTGCCCTTGATCATGCATTTCCAACCTGAATACACTATGTATATTTTAAACTTCAAGGGAATCCTGATTTACAGTGTTTTAATGAGCTATTTATTGGTTTCAGAACTGCCATTAATGGCCTTTAAGTTTAAAACATGGGATTGGAAAAGCAATCAGATAAAATTCATTTTCCTTTTCTATTGTATTGCTGCCCTAGTTATGCTTAAATTTGTAGCATTCCCGGTCATAGTGATTAGCTATATCCTTTTATCAGGAATACTTTTTATCCTCAATCCCTCCAAAAAATGAAATTTTTAGCTGAAATTAATGTAATGCCACAAAAAGAAATTCTAGATCCTCAAGGAAAAGCCGTTCGTATCGGTTTACAAAATCTAGGCATTCATCAAGTAGCTGATGTCCGCATCGGAAAGCACATCACATTAACTTTGGAGGCTAATAATGAGTCAGAAGCGAATGAGATTGTGACCAATGCTTGCAATAAATTATTGGCCAACTTAATCATGGAGGAATTTGAATTTACCCTTCAAGCCTTGTAATTAAAATTGATTTGTCTGTAAAAGCACCAGCGTACAGGCTTCTTCTACCTTAATATTCAATTTTTCGATTGCTGCGTATAGGTCCGGGTTCTCCGTACCTGGATTAAAAATAATTCGCTCAGGTTTTATTTGGGACAAATCTTCCAACAATCCTTGTTGATTTTGCGGTCCCACATATAGCGTAACGGTATGGATATGATCAAAATCATTTGTTCCAACCTGTATGGTAAAACCTAAAGCTATACCCGCTTTATTTCCTTTCAGAAAGACCTCATGACCCTTTTCCTTTAATAAACTCAATGCTTTAAACGCATATCGATCAGGATTTGTAGACGCTCCAAATATCAATACTCTCATATTATCATTAAATAATCGCAATATTAAATATTAAATTCCGTTATTAGCCCAAATAATGAATGAATTAGAAATTAATCCATTCATCAGAAACAATTCGCCAAACTAGACAATGAAAAAAACGGAACCATTTCCAATAGTTAACTATTGGAACGAAAAATGGGAAAGGATCGACTTTCCTGAATTCGACAATCAAATCCATTATGAAATTTCAAACTATGGCCGCATTAAAAGCTTTCAAAATACACAAGAAGGCGTTTTAATTCATGGCTCACTCATTCAGGGATATCAATCGCTCAATGTCCGATTTCAAAACAAATCGGTCAACCACTATATACATAAGCTAGTGGCTAAACATTTTTGTCCACAAAATAACCCGAAAGATACTTTTGTGATACATCTTGATTTTAATAAGCAAGATAATAGAGCAGATAATCTACAATGGGCAGATCGTAGCAAAGTGACTGAACATAATAAAAAAAATCCATCAGTCATAAATCGGCTCATACCCATAAGGACAAAAAATTATAAATTGACCGAAGGGAAAGTGATGTTAATTAAACAAATGCTCAAGTCCGATAAAAGTAGACTGAAGATGATCGCCAAGCAGTTTGGAATCACTCATACTCAATTGAACAGAATTCGTTCTGGGGAAAATTGGAAGCAGGTAAAACTACTCGATGAAGTCTAAAATAATGCGGATGCAATAGCCCGAACGCTATCCGACTTACTCATGGTATAAAAATGCAAAGCAGGGACATTCGCTTGGATTAATTCCTTGCCTTGTTGGATCGCCCATTCAACCCCTATTTGCTTAATGGCAGCATTGTTATCACATTTTCTGACCTCTGAGGCTAATGCCTCAGGGATTTCTAAATGGAAAATTTCCGGCAATATTTCCAATTGCTTCAGAGTAGCTAAAGGCTTAATTCCTGGAATAATAGGAACCAAAATACCTATTTCACGGCATTTGCGCACAAAATCAAAATACTTTTCATTATTAAAAAACATTTGAGTCACGATGTAATCAGCGCCAGCATCTACTTTTTGTTTCAAATAACGCATGTCTTCATCCAACGAAACCGCTTCAAAATGTTTTTCCGGATAGGCAGCCACTCCAATACAAAAATCGGTAGGAAGTGATTCCGTTTCTTCATGCAATAAGATTCCTTGGTTCATCGCTTTCACTTGGCCCACTAACTCATTAGCAAATGCGTGACCTCCTTGTTTTGGAATAAAATGCGTTTCCCCTTTCTCTTGATCACCACGCAAAATCAAGGCATTTTCAATGCCCAAATAATGCAAGTCAATCAAAAAATCTTCGGTTTCTTCTTTCGTAAATCCTCCACAAATCACATGAGGAACGGCATCCACTTGGAATTTTTGCATAATAGATGCACAAATACCTAATGTTCCAGGACGTTTACGAATGGGAATACGAGTAGAAACACCATTAACTATTTTCTGAATATATTCCTCTCGATGATAAGTAACCTCAATAAAAGGGGGCTTGAATTCCATTAAAGGCTCAATGTGTGACATCAACTCACCCAAATGCTGCCCCTTCATAGGAGGAATAATCTCAATGGAAAATAGGGTTTTCCCTTTGGCTTCCTGTAAATATTGTGTGATCTTAGTCATCTTCCTAATCGTAATTTAAAACTGGACTCAACCATCTTTCTATTTCTTCCAAAGGCATTTTTTTCCTTTCAGTGTAATCAATCACCTGATCTTTGGCAATTTTACCTAAGGCAAAATAGGTGCTTTCTGGATGTGAGAAATAAAATCCAGAAACCGCTGAAGCTGGATACATGGCATAACTTTCGGTTAGTTGGATGCCAATTTGATTTTCCGCATCAAGCAATTCAAAAAGACGTTTTTTCTCGGTATGATCAGGACAAGCGGGATATCCAGGTGCTGGCCTAATTCCTTGATATTTCTCCGAAATCAAATCTTCATTACTTAAAATTTCATCATGGGCATATCCCCAATATTCTTTACGAACACGCTCATGCATCAACTCAGCAAATGCTTCCGCCAAGCGATCTGCTAAAGCTTTCACCATAATCGAATTGTAGTCATCATGTTGTTTTTCGTACTTCTCCAACAAAGCCTCTATGCCAATACCAGTAGTGACCGCAAAAGCACCAATGAAATCCGTTGTTTTTTCAGAAATAGGTGCTACAAAATCACTTAGGCATCGGTTAGGTAAATTACTCGCCTTTTGCCCCTGCTGGCGTAAATGATGCAACCATGAAGATGAATCAGACGATGTATCTTTTGGCTGAATCGTATAATCAACCTGACGATGAACGCCATGTTTTTCACAAGGAACCTCGCTTATTTTCTCCGAAAAATCATGTAAAATAATGTCATCCCCAAATGAATTAGCTGGGAAAAAACCTAAAGCGGCCTTTGCCGTCAATAATTTTTGATCGATAATTTCAGCCAATAAGGCTTGAGCATCATTAAACAACTTACGCGCTTCCTCACCCACCGTTTCATTTTCAAATATCTTTGGATATTTTCCAGACAATTGCCAAGTAGAGAAGAATGGGGTCCAATCAATGTATTTCGCTATTTCGGCCAATGAATAATCTTGGAAATATTTAACCCCAAGGAATGATGGTTGGGTAGAAGTAAATCCAGTCCAATCGATTCCTGAAGATTTTTCACGAGCCTGCGAAATGCTTAAATAATTTTTATCTTTTTGACGAGCCGCATGGGAAATCCTAAGCTCCTCATATTCTTGCTTGATCTCAGTAAAAATTTGATTTTGGGTCAATTCACTTTGCAATAAACGGCCAGCCACTGGTACCGATCTAGATGCATCCAACACATGAATAACGGGTCCTGAGTAATGAGGATCAATTTTCACAGCTGTATGAATTCTGGAAGTAGTCGCTCCACCGATCAATAATGGAACGGTAAATCCTAAACGCTCCATTTCTTTTGCGACATAAACCATTTCATCAAGAGATGGAGTGATTAAGCCCGAAAGCCCGATGATATCCACTTGATGTTCCTTCGCTGCAGCTAAAATTTTATCACAAGAAATCATAACTCCTAAGTCAATCACCTCATAATTATTACAAGCCAAAACTACGCCAACGATATTTTTTCCAATATCATGCACATCCCCTTTCACCGTAGCCAAAAGAATTTTACCCGCCGATGAACTTTCGCCTACTTCTTTTTCTGCTTCTATATAGGGCAATAAATACGCTACGGCTTTTTTCATCACCCGTGCAGATTTTACCACTTGGGGTAAAAACATTTTTCCTTCTCCAAACAAATCACCCACCACATTCATCCCATCCATCAAAGGCCCTTCAATTACCTCAATAGGCCTATTAACTAATTTTCTTGCTTCCTCGACATCTTCATCAATAAATTCAGTCAATCCCTTAATTAAAGCATGTTCCAATCTTTTATTGACATCCTGATGACGCCAAGCATCATCAACCACCTGCTCTTTTCCTACTGATTTAACCGTTTCGGCATAAGCAATCAACTTTTCAGTAGCCTCCGAATTACGATTTAATAAAACATCCTCACATAAATCTCTCAGCGTTTTGTCAATGCTATCATAAACCCCTAACTGGCTCGCATTCACAATACCCATATCCATACCCGCTTTAATGGCATGATATAGAAAAACAGTATGCATGGCCTCTCGAACTAATTCATTTCCTCTAAACGAAAATGAAATATTGGAGACACCGCCTGAAACCTTAGCATAAGGCAAGTTTTCCTTAATCCAACGCGTTGCTTTGATAAAATCATTGGCATAATTATTATGCTCATCCATACCAGTGGCAACCGTCAATATATTGGGATCAAAAATGATATCTTGAGCTGGAAATCCGACCACCTTCGTTAAAATATCATAGGCTCTTTGACAAATTTCAATCCGTCTTTCATAAGAATCTGCTTGGCCCAACTCATCAAATGCCATAACGACAACGGATGCACCATACATTTTCACCTTATGTGCAGATTCAATAAACTTCTCCTCCCCTTCTTTTAACGAAATCGAATTGACAATCGATTTACCTTGAACACATTTTAATCCGGCCTCGATCACTTCCCATTTCGACGAATCTATCATGATAGGTAATCGGGCAATATCCGGCTCAGACATCAACAAATTCAAGAATTGAGGCATCATTTTTACCCCATCGATCATCCCTTCATCTAAGTTGACATCCAAAATTTGGGCCCCGCTATCGCATTGTTCTCTCGCGACCGCTATGGCCTCTTCAAATTTTTCCTCGCGAATTAATCGGGCAAATTTCTTCGAACCTGTCACATTACACCGCTCGCCTACATTAACGAAATTAGTCAATGGCGTAATTTCAAGTGGTTCTAAACCTGAAAGCATTTGGTTATGACCGGCCTCCGGAATCTGATGCGGCTTATATTTTGAAACAAGGGACGCAATCGCTTTAATGTGGGCAGGCGTGGTACCACAACATCCCCCGATAATATTCACAAAACCATGCTGAAGAAAATCCTCAATCACCTCGGCCATCTGCTCTGGAGATTGGTCATATTCACCCATTTCGTTTGGTAAACCCGCATTGGGATGAGCGGATACAAAAAATGAAGACTTATCACTCAATGTTTTCACATAAGGACGCATCAAATCTGCACCCAAGGCACAGTTTAAACCGACCGACAACAAGGGCATGTGGGAAATAGACGTCAAAAATGCTTCTGTCGTTTGACCCGAAAGGGTTCTTCCGGAAGCATCCGTAATCGTCCCAGAAACCATAACAGGCAAATATTTGTGGTTCGGATTCTGAGTAAAAAATTGGTCTATCGCAAAAAGAGCTGCTTTTGCGTTTAAGGTATCAAAAACAGTTTCAACTAATAATAAATCAGCGCCTCCGTCCACCAAGCCGCGAACTTGCTCTTGATAGGCTACCACTAATTCATCAAATGTAACCGCACGAAAACCTGGGTCATTCACATCCGGTGACAAGGATAAAGTACGATTTGTGGGCCCTATCGAACCAGCGACATACCTAGGCTTACTCGGATCTTTTTCAGTAAATTCATCGGCAACCTCTCTGGCAATTTTAGCAGACTCAAAGTTTAATTCATACACCAAATCCTCCAAATGATAATCGGCCATTGCAATCGATGTTCCCGAAAATGTATTGGTCTCTGCTATATCGGCACCTGCCTCAAAATATTTGGCATGAATTTCTTTGACCACATCAGGACGCGTGATCGAAAGCAAATCATTATTACCCTTAAGTTCGTGAGGAAAATCCTTAAACCGCTCACCGCGATAATCCGCATCGGTCAGGTTATATTGTTGAATTAAAGAACCCATGGCACCATCTAGGACTAAAATCCTATCTAATAAAAGTTCTCGTATATCTTTTTTAAGCATAGACAAAATGAATCTTTGAACGAATCAAAGGGGGTAAATAAAAGAGTTATAAATCTCGCAAAGATACATCATTTCAACCGATCACCCATAAATTTTGATTTAAAGGAAGCCTAATTTTTTGATTTTTTCTAGGTCTTCTGGACTATCAATGCCGATCGTTTCAAATTGTGTTTCGACCGCTTGAATTGGAAAACCATTTTGCAGCCATCTCAACTGCTCTAAGGCCTCTGAAGTTTCGAGATCTGAAGCGGGTAATTTGCTGATTAACCTTAAAATATCTGAACGATACGCGTATAAACCTATGTGCTTGAAGTATCGATGATGAGCCAACCAATCTTCTTGTGGCAAACCGCGCATGTAGGGAATGGCATGCCTAGAAAAATACAAAGCTTGATTTTTATTATCCAAGACTACTTTGGGACAATTTGGGTTAAACAAGGTATCAATCGTGGTAATTTGTTTGACTAAGGTAATAATGGGCGCATTGGAATCCATCGCATTGGTAATTTCAATGAGTTGCTGAGGTTCAATATAAGGCTCATCCCCTTGAATGTTTACAATGTAATCAATGCCATCTTCTAAATTCGCTAACACCTCCGCGCATCGATCCGTACCCGAAACATGAGATGCCGAAGTCATCATAACTTTAGCTCCAAATGACTGAGCCACCTGGTAAATGCGTTCATCATCTGTGGCAATAATAATCTGATCCCATCCTTTCACAGAAGCCACTTGATCGTAAGTCCTTTGAATCATCGTTTTTCCACCTAGGTCCACTAATGGCTTGCCCGGGTAGCGAGTTGACGCATATCGTGCTGGAATTACGGCCACAACTTTTTTACCTTGGATCATAATAAATTGAGTTTATTCAATGAAATTTAACAAATTTGCACATAATTTAGATTAAAATCGCTCTCGCTTTTGGAAAAAATATCCAAACATTTATTTGAATCAACGATTTGGAGTATCGGGTATTTCGGGACGAAAGAAATTCCAAAACTCTGGATTGAACTTCGATCGCCAACTAAAATCCAATGGGTCAGTTTTGATATTTCTAATCGAATAGCCATGGATATTTGTTCCTTTGAATCTTCCCATAAAATTAAAACATGGCTAAAAGGCGTGGGAAATATCGGTTTATTTCTTCGATTGAAATCAGGTATAAATCCAGGCATTGAAGCATTAGAAGCCTATGATTTAGCAACAGGAAATTTAATTTATGATGTCAATATAACGCATTGGTTAAAATTGACCGATTCACATATTCAAGTTGTTCAAGAAAAAGCGCTGTATTGGATCAATTTACAGACAGGCAAATTTGAAGTTCCAGTGAACCTTAATGAGGAAGGAAGCAATCAATTTCTTTTCGAAAACCCGGCTCATTTTGAGGAAAACCAGCCAGGGTTTTCAGATTTTAAGTCATTTTTTAAACAAAATTTTGATGAAAATATTGTCAAAGCCATGGATTGTTGGGACGGAAATGATAAGATAATATTTTCTTATTATCTTTACGAGGATGGCTTGAAAAACATCCTTAAAGTGTGCGATAAAGGATTTAAAACGGAGTATACCGAAATAATTGCAGAGGGGGAAACAATAGGTTTTAATACGTTTCAAATATTTAATCGTACGTTGATTTATATAAAAGACAAGCATCAACTAATATTTTATGAATTCTAAAAATCTAATTTTATTCATTTTATTCTGTCTAGGAATCACGAGCGCTTTTGGTAGCCCTATTGACTCCTTGGGACTTAAAAAGGATAACAATAAAACCTACATCGTATACAAAGTGGAAAACAAGCAACCACTTCACTCGATATTAAAGCATTTTAATCTTTCATTAACAGAATTCAAACAAATTAATCCTGAAGTCAACATCCCAATCAATGCTGGGGAAATCATATTCATTCCCATTCACTATTTGGATGATGCCACAAATGCATTAATTGCTCCTGCTAAACCCCTTGAAAAAGTGGTAGCCAAAAAACAAGAAGAAATCAAACCCACCGAAACAGGTATTCATGTTGTTTCTGCCAAACAAAGCCTATTAACAATCGCAAATTTGTATAAGGTAACCATGGCCGATATTCGAAAATGGAATAATTTGACTTCAGATATTCTGAAAGAGGGCCAACGATTGTTAGTCGAGGCACCCAAAAATTTAGTCATTGACAAATCCACTTTATTAGGCAGCAAAAACGATAAAGGAGTAGAAGAGTTGAAATCGGATACTAAGGAATCGGATGGCTTAAAAAAGACGATTGAAACAGGTATTGCAGAATTAATTGAAGTGCCTGACAATTCAGGTAAGTATTTAGCCTTACATAAATCAGCTCCAATAGGTACGCTAGTTTTGGTCAAAAATTTAGCTAATAACCAAAGTATATGGGTTAAAGTGATCGGCAGATTGCCTAACTCAGATGGAAAATTAATCATTAAACTTTCTCCTAAGGCATTTGAGCGACTTAATGCAGTCGACAAAAGAATAAGAGCCGAAATCAGCTATTTAATCCAATAAAATGCCAAAACGCAAAAGACCAATCACGGCAGGAAATGTAGCTTTTGAAATTTTCTTCATCTTATCCTATCCATTTATCGCACTTTTCTCAGCCGCAGTAACCTTGTTAGTTTGGATATTTTCATTCCCTTCCAAACTCATTGCATTTTTTAGCAAAATAAAATAAGCCGATGAAGGAAGAAATCGTAGAACTTCTTGAGAAGAAATACGCATTTTTCAACCATCCCAGGTTCATTGAACACGATCCAATTCAAATCCCTCATTTATTTACCAAATTACAAGACCGGGAAATTATGGGATTCTGGGTGGCTATGCTTTCTTGGGGTCAGCGAACTACCATCCTGAATAATGCCAAAAAATTGATCGATATCATGGACGCAGCGCCTCACGACTTCATTCTGAATCATCAAGAGACCGATTTAAAAAGATTTGAATCGTTTAAACATCGAACATTCCAAAGTACAGATGCCTTATATTTTCTACGATTTTTCAAACGACATTATACATCAGAGGAGAGCTTAGAAACAGCCTTTGTGCCAGACAATATCTTGGATGAATTGAATACAACAAAGGCTATTAATGACTTTTACCAACATTTTTTCAATGATCCTTGGGCACCAGAAAGGACTAAAAAACATGTTTCCACCCCAAAAAAGAACTCAGCATGTAAGAGAATATGTATGTTTTTGAGGTGGATGGTCAGAGAGGATCAAATGGGAGTGGATTTTGGCCTTTGGAAAAAAATAAAACCCCAACAATTAATTTGTCCTTTAGACGTTCATTCTCAAAGAACGGCGGAAACATTGGGTTTAATTGTTCCTGGATTGCCCAACTGGAAAAAGGCGGTAGAACTTACAGAAGAATTAAAAAAAATCGACCCCGTGGATCCCGTAAAATTTGATTTTGCATTATATGGAATGGGCATAGAAGAAAAAACGATATGGAAATAAATGTACATGATTCCACTGTTTCCAGTGAAAAGAAAGTAATTCTATATAACCCCCAAACAGGCGAAAAGGTAGTCATTCTGCCTGAAATTGGAGCTGCTTTAGTGGAACTGGAATTGATTTGTGAAAACAAGCTGGTCCAACTCATTCACCTTCCGGGAGAAAAAACCATTGGCGAAAACGACTTGTACCCTAGCGCATTATTAGCACCCTGGGTTAATCGAGTTCGAAATGGCAATTACTCATTTGAAGGCCGAAATTACCAATTGCCCATCAACGAACCCAATCTAGGAAATGCCATCCATGGTTTTTTAGCAAGGAAAAAGTTTGAGATTTCAGAAGAGAAATGCGATGATGAGTTTGCTGAAGTTTCATTAATTCACAACTACTCAGGCGATTTCCCCGGCTACCCGTTTCCATTTATTTTTACACTGACCTATAGACTAAGCTCAAAAGGACTGTTGGCGGTCAACTTTACCTGTAAAAATACCGGAGAAACAAATATGCCCTTTGCGTGCGGCTGGCATCCTTATTTTAAAATCTCAGACGCAGAAATAAAGCATTTAGAAATTACATTTAGCCCGACATTAAAATACATTTCAGATGCTCAGATGATTCCGATGGCAGAGGAGATTGTTTCTTTTCCAATGCCCGTTCGATTTTCAGAAATGACATTAGACAATGTTTTTAAATTAGAAAGTCAAACAGTTCACTTGACCGAGTTAACCGATAACGAAACAAAAATCAGCCTATTTCTTAAGCAAAACTCAGAAGACTTTCCATTTTTAGTGGTGTTCGCGCCTTCCTCTGAAAATTGTGTCGCCATTGAGCCCATGACCGGAAATACAGATGCCTTTAACACAGGTGACGGATTAAAGGTCTTAAGCCCGAACGATGATTTTAATAGTTTAGTCGAGATTTGGATTGACAAAGCTAAAATTTGATAGCTCGTTAAATAAATGAATTATGTACCTTTGCGGCATGAAATTTTGGTTTATTTATTTGATTTTGATTTTCAGCTATCCTTTGCTGGCCGAAAATTCTATTCAAAAAGATTCCTTAAAAGTTCACTGGAAACAAAATTTCGCCACGGGCATCGATTTAAACCAAGCCAGTTTTAGTGACAACTGGAAAGGAGGAGGTTCCAATACCTTTGCGACAGGCTGGTATTTAAATCACAATGCCACCATCAATAATTCTTCATGGCGTTTAATTAGTGATCTAAGTATGCAAGTGGGGTTTCTTCAAAACAAAACCCAAAGTTTACGAAAAAGTGTAGATCGTATTTTTTATGAATTTAAGGCAGGTTATCGAATAAGTCCTAAGTGGGATTTTTATGGGTCTACCAACTTCCAAACACAATTTCTTCAAGGATTTGATTACGGCAAAAAAAACAAGTTAGGTATTCCAACGGACTCATTAGTCTCCAGTATTTTTGCCCCCGCCTATTTAACTACCTCATTAGGATTAGAATATCATCCCCAGAAAACGTTTTACACACGATTTGGTATAGGGAGTCTGAGGCAAACCTTTGTTTTTGATGAACGTATTTCAAGAGCAGGTTTATTTGGTCTAGAAAGACCCGGAGACAATATTCGAAATCAATTTGTACTCCAATTATTATTTAATATAGAAAGAGAAATATTCGAAAATGTCAATATGAAATTAAGGTACTCAACCTTAATTGATTATTTCAGATTTGGTATATCCAATGGCATGGTGCATCGATTAGACGCCAATTTTACCATGAAAGTGAACAAATACCTTAGCACAAATTTGCAAGCTGTATTGTTTAGAGATTATGACCAAGATCCCAATTGGCAGTTCTCCCAAGTACTTTCCATGGGTTTAGCCTATCGAATCACCAAATAATTAGGCCTTTTTTCTAGATTTATAGCGATCATACAGCATTTGAAGAATTCCATCTTTCAATCCTAAGTCGGGCACAAAAATACTTGGACATCCTGCGCACTCCATAGCTGCTAAATAAATAGACGAGGCCGGAACAATGACATCAGCGCGGTCAGTATTGAGCCTTAATTTATGTACGCGCTCCTCAAATGTAAAAGAACTTACATAAGCTGCGATTTTTTTAAGCTCGTCCATTGTCATGGTCTTTGACTCATTTACCTCGCTTGATATATTGTACAATTTGCTAATATTACCACCGGTTCCCACCGCATATATGGGACCATCCATGGAAACAATTTGCGAACTTATCCACTGTTTCATTTTATCCCAATCAGATTCCTTTTCCTTACCCTCTAAGAGACGGACAGATCCAATTTTGAATGATTTAGAAGCTAATTTTTCTCTGTTGCAATAGATATTCAACTCCGTAGAACCGCCACCTACGTCAATATGTAGGTAATTTTTTTGAGGATGTAAAGATTGTACAACCACATCATTGATCAATTCAGCCTCACGTGCCCCATCGATCACATTGATTTTCATCTCTAAAATCTTATTGATCCGCGTAATGATCTCGGCCGCATTATCAGCCTCACGCATCGCAGAAGTAGCACAAATGGAATAATCTTGCACTTCATGCAATTCCATTAATAATTTATACGCCTGCAATAATTTGAAAATTCTAACTTCCGATTCAGGGGAAATTGCGCCGTCAATAAATACATCATGGCCTAAACGCAAAGCAAATCGAACATACTCGACGCGCTTAAAACTGATGACTCCTTCATCTTCCAATACACTTGAAATTTGTAATCGGGCAGCATTAGAACCTATATCAATAGCAGCAAACTTCATATTAGATGTATTTATGGTTTGTGTAAATAAAAGCCATTGGCCTGTGGCTCAAAACTGATGACCGTTCCTAAGACAAAAAGTAACTCCCGCTTATCAATCAGTACCGGAATTTCATCAATTAAATACGCCTCGTCATGATCTGTTTTGGAATCAAACCCCAAAACAAATGTCCCACCGCAAGCCCCTCCTCTCATTCCAACTCGGACAAATGGCTCAGGCATTTTGTTATCCCTAACTAAAGGCAATAAGGTAAGAAGCGCAGAATCTGTAAACTGAACTGGAGATTTATTTGACATACATAGCGTGATTCACTGCATAAAATTAGCTAATTTTAAATAGTAAATAATCCCATGCGCCTTAACAAAATTTAATTTAAGTCATTTACAATAAAAAGGGTCTATTTAAGTTTAAGAAAAAAACGATTATATGATATATTCCATACTGTGGGCTGATGATGAAATTGATTTATTGACGCCATACATTATTTTTCTTGAAAATAAGGGATACCAAGTCAGTACGGTGAATTCAGGCGCCGATGCGCTGGAGCTTGTTATCAAACAAAAATTTGACGTACTTTTTTTAGATGAAAATATGCCAGGAATGTCTGGCCTTGAAGTTTTAATTGCCATCAAACAAATTCGACCAAATCTTCCTGTCATCATGATTACTAAATCTGAAGAGGAAGAACTGATGGAAGATGCCATTGGGTCTAAAATCGCCGATTATTTAATTAAGCCACTGAATCCCAATCAATTACTTCTATCGGTCAAGCGGATTTTCGACAAAAAAAGGTTGCAGGAGGAGAAGACGAATTTGAGTTACCAACAAGAATTCAGAGCCCTTTCCATGCAATACCAAGATAAACTCAATGCGGAAGAGTGGTCTGAGATTTACAAAAAGCTTTCCTATTGGGAATTAGAGATAGACAATACGGAAAATAAATCCATGGCGGAGGTTTTAAATAGTCAGAAGTCAGAAGCCAATGCTCATTTCAGCAAGTTTATAGAGAAAAATTACGAAAATTGGCTTCAAAAGCCGGATTCAGACACTCCCATACTTTCTCACTTGATGATGAGAAAATATGCATTTCCTTTAATCAATGACAAAAGTCCGCTATTCTTCATTTTAGTTGACAATCTAAGGTACGATCAATGGAAAATATTGGAAGTATTTATACAAGATTATTTTCAAGTTGAAAGAGAAAATACCTATTATTCCATATTACCCACCACCACTGCGTTTGCTAGAAATTCGATTTTTGCAGGCATGATGCCCGCCGAAATCCATAAAAACTTTCCGGACAAATGGGTACATGATTTAGGTGATTCTGATGATGATGAAGGATTTAATCAACATGAAGAATTCTATCTCCAACAACAATTAAAGCGATTGAAAATAGACGCTAAATCATCTTACCATAAAATTATCCATCAATATCAGGGAAAACAGTTGGTCGACAACTTCAACAAACTACTTACGAACGATCTGAATGTAATTGTGTATAATTTCGTCGATATGCTTTCCCATGCGCGGACCGATATGGCAATGATTAAAGAATTAGCGCCCGATGAATCTGCCTACCGCTCTCTAACGGCTAGTTGGTTCCAGCATTCCCCCCTATTTGATCTATTAAAAAAGATTTCTGCCAAAAAAGGACGTGTCATTATTACCACAGATCATGGAATGATCCGAGTTCAAAATCCAATTAAAATAGTAGGAGATCGAAATACCAATACCAATTTAAGGTACAAACAAGGGAAAAATTTAAACTGGGATAACAACAACAAAATGATGGTCTCAAGGAAGCCAGAACAATTATTTCTACCAAAACCAAACGTGTCCACTAGCTATGTATTTGCCAAGGAAGATTATATGTTTGCCTACCCCAACAACTACAATCATTTTGTAAACCATTACAAAAACACGTTCCAACATGGGGGAATTTCACTAGAAGAATGTATTATCCCCGTTGTGTATTTAACTGGGAAATAAATTAGATTGAATCGATAGGGGAAATTTTACCTCCCTCACACTGAAGAAACTGTCCAGGAACTTTGCGCATGGTATTATAATCATGGCTTGCCATCAAAATGGTGGTTCCTTTTTTGTTCAATTCCTGAAATAAAGACATGATCTCTAAGGAAACTTCAGGATCTAAATGGCCTGTGGGCTCGTCTGCCAACAATAAAACCGGGTTATTTAAAATAGCTCTAGCAATACAAATACGCTGTTGCTCCCCACCGGATAACTTATGAACTCTTTTATGCAAGGCACTTGACATTCCTACTTGGCCCAAAACGGTCTCAATGCGAGCCGCATTTTCCGCCTTATCATGATGCCCTGTAGCTTCTAAAACAAAGGACAAATTCATTTCCACATTGCGATCGGTCAGCAATTGGAAATCTTGAAATACAAATCCTAATTTTCTGCGCAGAAATGGAATTTCATTAGATTTAATGTCGTTTAAAGAATAACCAGCCACAGAAGCCTGCCCAGAATCGATGGGTAATTCAGCAAATATTGATTTAAAAAAAGTGCTTTTCCCGCTGCCCGACTTCCCTATCAAATAAACAAAATCTCCATGGTTTAATTCCAAGGATACGTCCTGCAAAGTGGGAACTCCATCTTGTGAAACATGAACATTTTTAAAGGATAAAATGGACATAATTGAAATTTATTTGTTAGCCGATTTTGCATGATCAGCTAAAAAAGTAGCTAAACCGCTATCGGTCAATGGATGTTTCAATAAAGCTAAGATAGCTGAAAGAGGACCTGTCATCACATCTGAACCCGCTTCCGCACATTTAATAATGTGCATAGAATGGCGCACAGAGGCCGCTAAAATCTGAGTATCAAAATCGTAATTATCATAAATCAATCGAATTTGCTCAATCAATTCAATCCCATCAAATGAAATATCATCTAAACGACCAACAAATGGAGACACATAAGTAGCGCCCGCCTTTGCCGCTAATAGCGCTTGGCCCGCAGAGAAAACTAAGGTACAATTGGTTTTAATTCCTCGCTCTGAAAAGTATTTTAATGCCTTAATTCCTTCTTTAATCATCGGAATCTTGACAACAATTTTATCATCTAAATCAGCTAACTCCTCCCCCTCACGCACCATACCCTCAAAGTCAGTGGCTATAACTTCCGCCGATACATCGCCATCTACAATATCACAAATAGCTTTATAGTGACGTAAAACATTGTCTTTCCCGCTGATCCCTTCTTTAGCCATCAAGGATGGATTCGTTGTTACACCATCCAATACACCAAGGTCCTGAGCCTCTCTAATATCATTTAAATTAGCTGTATCAATAAAGAACTTCATATAGTTTGAGTTAAAATAGACAAAAAAAATGGCAAATTCACCGCTCAACCAACCTACCCTTGCTTTGATCAAAATCTGGGGGATTCAGCGGGAGCTGGTAATTTGCCATTGCAAATATGGCATAAAACCTGCTTTTTTCAAAATAATAATGGATAATTTGCATTCTCATTAATACCTTTATAAAAAGGATTTCTTATGCGCTTAGCCAATTATATAATTTTAATCATCATTTCAAATATCCTTTATCTAGGATGTTCCAGTTCTTCAGAATCATGGTACGAGGAAGCAAAAGCCAGAATGAAAAAAGGTGATCTAATTACGGCCAGAGAAGCCATTGAAAAAGCACTTGAAAAAAATCCAGGTTATTCAGAAGCATATAATTTACGCGGAGTAATCAATTTTCAAGAGAAAAAAATAGAAGAAGCAATTCTTGATTATCAGAAATCGGTCGACCTAAAACCATCCAACTATTTGGGCCAATTAAACTTAGCCGCTGCATTGATGGAAAAAAATGCATGGAACGATGCGGTAAATCCGATCGAAAAAGCTGTCAAAATTGCCCCAGATTCAAGTGCGGGATATTTACAAAGAGGAATCATCCGAGCAGCTTTACATCAAATCGACCTTTCCAAACAAGACTTTAAAACCTGCATAAAATTAAACCCAAAAGAAATAAATGCTTTCTACAATCGAGGAAACCTCTATTTTCAAGAAGGTAAATTAGATTCAGCCATATTAGATTTTGAACAAACAATTTCATTAAATTCGGAATATGGAAAGTCCTATTACGCTTTGGGGCTTAGCTATTACAAAAAAAATAATTTCGAAAAATCTTGCTTGGCATTTAATCAAGCCAATAAATTAAATTATCCTGGTGCAAAAGATGCACTAAAAAACCTCTGTAAATAAAAATTATAATGGAAAAACTACAAACTTATCTTGGCGCAATCTTTGCAATCGTTTTTGTCCTTTTCACCTATTGGCAACTAAATGACCCTGATCCCATCTTGTGGGTACCCATTTATGGCGTTGCCACCTATGTGTCTATTCAGGCATTTCGCCACAAAACGAATTCAGAATTACTGATCGTATTATTTATCTTATCCGCCACAGCTGGTTTACAAATATGGTCAGAAATGACTGCATGGGAAGGATTTTTAACGGATGGCCTAAGCATGAAAACAATGAACCAAGAATTGGCCCGCGAGGCGGTTGGCCTTTGGATTGCGTCCAGTTCATTTGTCATTTATTATGTATTAAACCTGAAAAAATAAGATGTTAGACCTTGGCTTTGTTTCAGCTATTTTACCCAATAAAAGTTTAGATGAGGTATTAGCATTTGCCCATAAAGAACATTTTGCCTGTGTGGAAGTGATGTGCTGGCCTAGTGAAAATGCTGATACACGAAGATATGCAGGTGTTTCACATATAGCAGTGGATACGCTAAGTCATGATGAATTATTGGTCCTTAAAGACAAATTAGCCAATCAACCTGTTAAAATTTCAGCTTTAGGATACTATCCAAACCCGATGGACCCAGATGAAAAGCAGGCTTCATTCTACAGAAACCACATAAAAAAAATCATAAAAGCCGCTTCCGTGTTAGGCATCGGAAATGTCAATACGTTTGTCGGCCGAGATTTCACCAAAAACATCGATTACAATATCTCAAAATTTAAAGAGGTATGGCCTGAAATTATTGACCTAGCCGACAGTCTAAACATAAAAATTGGCATCGAAAATTGCCCCATGTTTTTTTCTGATGACGAATGGCCGGGCGGAAAAAACTTGGCTACCACGCCTAAAATATGGGACCAATTGTTCAGCATCATCCCTTCAAATAATTTTGGATTAAATTATGACCCATCCCACATGGTATGGCAAATGATGGATTACCTATATCCCATTTATGCCTACAAGGATAAATTGCATCACATTCACTTGAAGGATGTTAAAGTATATCACGACAAACTGAATCAAGTAGGGATTTTAGCCAATCCATTAGAATATCATTCCCCTAAAATCCCTGGATTAGGAGATATTCATTGGGGTTCATTTATCAGCGCCTTAAATGATGTCAGGTACCGAGGACCTATCGTGATTGAAGTAGAGGACAAGGCCTACGAAGGATCAGATGAAGATATCGTAAAGGCCATTAGATCCGCTAGGAATCATTTAAACCAATTTTTGCCCTAAAAAAAATACTCAAAAAACGCTTTGTTTTTTGAGTATTTTAAAGTTATTACAGAACAGAATTGAGCTTTATTTCTTAGCTGGTTTAGCAAACAAAGAAGCGTCTAATACTGGATTCAAATCGATCGATGAAGTTTCTACGACCATATTTCCTCCCCCCATTGGGCTTGGTGTTTCAACCGTAAAAGGGAAAAACAATCCGTCAATGGATTTGTAGTTTGAGTACATTACTTCTGCCTCTATTTGCTGGCCTTGAACATTCATTTTATTAATTGCCTTCACAATAAAGCCTGTGGATGCTGATACAAATACTTGTGATTCATCCCCAGATTTTTTCGTAATTTTTAATAAATAAACTTCAGCTCCATCTAATTTTTCTTTGCTGACCAATTCTATTTTGGCTCCCTCATTTTTGGCAATCAATAAAGATGAACCTATGTTCTTTTGAGATACACCAGCTTTAACCTGCTCACGAGGTAAATCTTCAGGCTCTCCAGTCCCTCCCATCATAGCTGGACGATTCATCCAACCCCCTTCACCATCAATAACGGTAATGATTTTATTGCCCATTACTTCTACTTCCTGTCTAAATGATTTACCTACGACAACGGATGACTTACTTTCAATGTCCATTCCCTGAACATTAAACTTACTTTTCATCACCATAGATTTAACAGCTGCCCATTTTTCGGGACTGCCCATCGCGGCTTGATGCTTTGCGATAATTTCATCAGTAGTTTGGGCAATAATACCTGTACTAGTCAAAAATAAAATCGCTAAAGCGATACTTCCTTTGATTAATTTCATGATTTGAATTTTTAAGGGTTTGAGATTCTAAAGGTAATTTTTTTTATTTTATTTTTATTTCCGTTCATCTTCAAAGATGACCGATTAAACAATTATACCGCGTTAGAGCTAGGAACAGATCGCATCACCACAAACCAACCCACCACCACAAGAACCCCTGCCATAAAAAACGCAGCTCCCGGAAAATAAACACTGGCACTCGTTGACGTAAAATGTGCAAACAAATTGGAGGCCAACAATGGACCCAAAATAGTTGTTACAGATTGAAGACTTGTTAACCCCCCTTGCAACTCACCCTGCTCATCAGGGCCAACTTGCTGAGTGATTAAACTTTGCAAAGCTGGACCTGCGATTCCACCCAACCCAAATGGCACCATAAACACGTACATCATCCACGTTTCAGAGGCATAGGAAAAAAGAAAAAATCCGATGGCATATAAAATCAAGCCATATGAAATGGCTTTTATTTCACCTATTTTGGGGATAATTAAGCGATTTAGACCCCCTTGAACAATGGCCACAATTAAACCGACAAATGCTAAAGAATAGCCCACTTCCTTGGGACTCCAGCCAAAAACTTTCATTGTAAAATAAGACCAGGTACTTGGATGCGCTTGGCCTGCCAATTGCAAACAAAAGAATCCACCAACCAAACCTGCGATTAAAGGATATTTTGATATGTTTTTTAAGGAACCCAAGGGATTAGCACGTCGCCAATCAAATGGCCTCCGATTAGCTTTAGACAAAGATTCTGGCAATACAAAATACCCATATAAGCCATTCAATAAAGTTAAAATGGCAGAAGCGTAAAAAGGAACTCGTACCCCATAACTTCCCAAAAATCCCCCTACGGCAGGACCAATAATAAATCCTATTCCAAAAGCAGCACCCACCATTCCAAAATTCTTAGCACGATCTTCCGCTTTTGAAATATCAGCTATATACGCCTGAGCCGTTGTAAAACTAGCCCCAGTAATACCAGCTAGTAATCGGCCTATAAACAACCAAGTAATATTGGGCGCATTTGCCAAAACTAAATAATCAATCGAAAAGCCAAAAAGCGACGCTAAAATGATGGGGCGACGTCCAAACTGATCCGACAAGCCACCCAAAACAGGGGAGAAAAAAAACTGCATAATGGCATAGGAAGCCATTAGCCAACCAGAATATTGAGATGCCGTACTTAAATCACCCCCCGTAAACCCACGAATTAAGGTAGGTAAAATGGGTATAATTAAACCGATGCCCAACACATCAATCACTAATGTAATAAAAATAAAACCTATCGCGGGATTGCGCTTAGAAGCCATCTATTCTAATTTAATAATTGACTAAAATTGAAAGCCTATTTTATCACTCAAAAAATTTCTACTGATTTCACCACATTGCAAAGGTGTTCTAGCTTTATCAGGAACTGCATCCAATTCCACAATAGCCCAACCTTTAAATTTAATTTGATCTATGTTCTTGAAAACGGCAGCTAAATCGACCTTTCCTTGGCCTAACTCCACAAACTTGTAGGATTTAGGATTTGACTCTTGTCCTTTCACGGGAGCCTCCACATCTTTTATGTGGAAAGCATGAATAACATCTTTATATTTCAAAACGGCCTCCGCAGGATTGCCTCCACCTTGGAAATAATGAGCTACATCTAAAAGCAATTTGGCATAAGCCGGATTCATATTTTTCACTAACGTTTCTACCTCCTCCGGTGTTTCCCCAAACTGATTCATATGATTATGATAAGTTGTCTGAATACCTATTTCTTTCGTGCGCTTTCCTATTTCATTCATGACTTGAGCCAAACGAACTAACTCAGCTTCCGTAGGTAAAACCCCTTTTTTACGAAGGCTATTGGTCAATTGGATCGAGGTCCCACCTAAAGCCTTAACAAATTTTGCATGATTTACATGTTGCTCTATCGTCGCCATTTCCTTGGCCGGATCGATTTCAACATTTCCACTTGAGAACATCACCAACTTCAATTTGGCGGCATCCAATTTTGCCTTCAAAACAGAAGGATCATCTTTGTAAACTGGAAATGAGTTAGCCCGCAATTGAATTCCCTTAAACCCTAAAGAAGCAATATCCGTGATGGCTTGTTCGTCGTTTCCAGACCAAGTGATGGCTGAATAACCCATTTGATAGGATTTATTGGCAGAAAATGGGATTAAAGTTGAGAATGCCAACAAAGAAGATTGTTGGATAAATGATCGTCGAGTAGTCATTAAAATAGGTTTTATGTATAAAAGGCAAAAAGCAAAGCTATTTACTTTGCGGCTAATTTCAAAAAGTCGGCAAGTTCCGACAAATTATCTGTTCCAATGTAATCCACTCCCAAATCCCACAGAGCTTGATATGCCATTAAGGTATTTGGAGTTCCCCAAAGCCGTATTTTCCTTCCAGAAGCATGCACTTTCTCTACATATGACTTAAGCTTCTCTTTCATCGCGGTAGGCATGGGCACCTGACCACTCCACATTCCAAATCGAACGACAGACTCACTTTCCAGAACAACATAATTCTTTAGTCCAGCTGGATAAGTTTCAGTAGACCGACCATCAAACGTGATCCAAGTCGGAAAATTAATGTAATCCTTAATCTGAGGACGATTGCCAGAAATAACAATGCGCAACCCTGATTTGACAAATAATTCTTGATGAGGAGCTAAAAATTTAATTAACAAGGGTAAAGTTGAATCAGCATTCGTTTTAAAATCAATTAAAAATTGATGAAAGTTGCCTTGCTTCTTAGCTTTTAAAACTGCCACAATGGGATCAATGTATAGGGATTTCAATGTCCGATCCGCTTTTACATCCGCTAAATTATGGCTAACCAAAAGCTCACCATTGATCGCGTAAACATCTGCCTCAATGGATCCAAAGCCTAATTTATAAGCTTCAAAAAATGGTTTAGCATGTTCATAATCATTATGAGCATGCGCTTTTTTAAGATTTTCTTGGGCTAGCGCCGACAATGAAACCAAGCAAAAAGCAAATGCAATAAAATTTTTCATTGTTTATCCCTTTAAAAAATCACCCGATGCGATCCGTTTCAGCGAACCTACTGGACGGTTGTACAAATAAGCAAAAGAATTGATTACTTTACCTTTCAAATTTACATCGACCTTTTCACGCACAAATAAACTAGCTGTTAAATCTTCGGAATCAAATTCCTCATATTCATCTAATACATTCAGTAATTTAATCGTTTTGGATAATAAATACAGTTCGCCAACTACCTGGTCTGCAGCATTCTCTGATGATACTATACCTGGATATTCCGCTACTTGAAACATTTGTCCTTGGAATGTTGCCATTCCCACATAATCTGAATTTCGAGCGATCAATCGGTGAAGGTCATTCCCACAATCACGCCTCAAAGTTCCATAGACAAATAAATATTCCTCCACATCCGGCTCGGGTAATTTCGCCTCCTCTAACGTTAAAACTAAATCATCCTGCTCTACCACCGTACCTTCGTTCAAGACTACATTGCCTACCAGACCTTCAAAAGGCGCCGAAACAATAGACTCCATTTTCATAGCCTCTATAATATACAAGGGAGCATTTTTCTTTACCTCATCTCCTGATTTAACCAATATACGACTCAATCGGCCTTGTAATGGTGCACCGATATCCCCCTTCTCCTTTGCCTTCGCATGTTGGGCTTTCTCAATCTTAATGTTTCGATCTAAAATCTTAATTCTTCTGGCTTGCCCATTCAATTCAAAAGTCACATTCCGCAAGCCCGACTCATCCGGATCCGACATATATAAGAACTTGACAATGATCGTCTTACCTGGCTCGATTGTAATCATGATTTCCTCATCCTGCTTTAAACCATAGAAAAAAGCTGGCGTTGGCAATGCCGACAACTCGCCATATAGTGCATGGTTCTTATAGTAGTCTTCAAAAACCTTAGGATACATTTTATAAGATAGATAGTCAAAGAAACCATCTTCAATATCTGGAAATTTAGCCTGAAATTCCTTGAAATCTTGATCAAAATCGATAGGCGCTAAATGGTCATTTGGACGACCCTCTAAAGCCACTTCTCCTTTTAAAATGATCTCTTGTAATTGCTTTGGAAATCCTTGATACGGTTGGCCCAGTCCCCCTTTGAAAAAATCTTTCACCGATTCTGGGAAGGACAATGTACTTCCCTTCGCATAAACATCCTCCGCGGTCAGTGAGTTAGCCGTCATAAAAATGGCCATATCTCCAACGACCTTAGAGGAAGGCGTAACTTTGACTAGATCACCAAAAAGCTTATTTGCCTCTGAATAATTATCTTTCAACAATTCAAATTTATCGCCCACACCCAAGGCTATTGCCTGTCCCCGAAGATTCGTATACTGACCACCGGGAATTTCATTCGTATAAACCTCAGCAGTACCTGCCTTTAATTCAGATTCGAACGGAGCATACATCGCTCGCACAGCCTCCCAATAATTAGAATACTCATTTAGTAAATCTAAATCCAAATGACTTTCATTCTTTTGACCTTGTAACATCGCTACAAGAGAATTTAAATTGGGCTGAGAAGTCAAACCTGACATCGCACCCAAAGCCCCGTCGACAATATCAACCCCCGCCTCAATTGCCTTCAAATAAGTTGCCGACTGCACGGAAGCCGTATCATGGGTATGTAAATGAATCGGTATATCGACCGTCTTTTTTAATTCAGTCACTAACGTTGCCGCCTGAAATGGCCTCAACAGACCCGCCATATCTTTAATGGCGAGCATGTGTGCGCCTGCGTCTTCCAACTGCCTAGCCATATCTAGGTAATATTGTAAATTGTATTTTGGATTTGTATATAAATCACCGGTATAACAAATGGCTGCTTCCGCGATTCCAGGAGTTCTTTCCCTAACCGCTTTGATGGATACTTTCATCGCCTCAATCCAATTCAATGAATCAAATATACGGAAGACGTCAACGCCAGCTTCCGAAGATTTCTCAACAAACTTCTCAATTAAATTATCGGGGTAAGCAGAATAACCCACCGCATTAGAACCCCTAAATAACATTTGGAGTAACATATTAGGCATGGCCTCTCTAAATTCTTGCAAACGCTTCCAAGGAGATTCCTGTAAAAAGCGCATGGCCACATCAAAAGTCGCACCTCCCCAAACTTCCATCGAAAACAAAGAAGGAAACGACTTGGCAAAACCATTGGCCACCGCGAGCATATCTTGAGTTCTTACTCGGGTTGCTAATAAAGATTGATGCCCGTCCCTAAACGTTGTATCCGTAAAATACACTTGCTTAGAATCTCGAATATGTTTGGCAAATTTCTCTGGACCTAATTCATCCAACAACTGCTTATTGCCTTTTGGAAATTCCTTCGCAGGGTCCACAAACGGAATCGTGGCTAATCTAAAAGGAGCCGTAGGCTTAACCTTTACATCAGGGTTCCCATTCACAATTACTTCCCCTAAATACCGAAGCGCCTTCGTGGAACGATCCCGAGTAGGTTTGAATTTAAATAATTCAGGATGTGTGTCAATAAATTGGACCGTACACTGACCATCTTGAAAAATGGGGTGGGTGATCACGTTGCGTAAAAATGGAATATTCGTTTTTACACCTCGAATCCTAAATTCCGTTAAAGCTCTATTTAAGCGTTCAGAAGCGCCTCTTAGCGTCCGACCTTTGGCACTTACTTTCACCAGCATCGAGTCGAAATAAGGTGAAATTTTCACTCCAGGATACGAGGATCCCTCATCTAATCTGATTCCAAAACCAGCGGCATTTCGATAGGCAATAATGGTACCAAAGTCGGGCTTAAAGCCATTCGATGGATCTTCTGTGGTAATCCGACATTGGATCGCAAAACCCCGTAAAGGAATATCGGCCTGACTTAAAATGTAAATCCCAGAATCGGACAACTTATAATTTTGGGCAATTAAAATCTGAGTCCGAACAATATCAATGCCAGTTACCTCTTCGGTAATCGTATGCTCAACTTGAATACGAGGGTTTACTTCGATGAAATAAATATTTTCATCCTTATCGACCAAAAACTCAACCGTTCCTGCATTGTAATAATTAACAGCCTTTCCGATTGCTAACGCATACTCATATAGTTTTTGCTTTGTTTCCTCTTTTAAACCAAATGATGGAGCTATCTCAACTACCTTCTGGAATCTCCTTTGCACGGAACAATCACGCTCATATAGATGGACTAGGTTTCCATGTTGGTCACCCAATAACTGCACCTCAATGTGTTTAGGCTCGTCAATGAATTTTTCAATAAATATCGTTTCGTCGCCAAATGCATTTTTAGCTTCATTTCTAGCTTCTTGGTATGCTTTTTCTAAGTCTTCCTCTTTCCGTACCACACGCATTCCTCGGCCTCCCCCTCCGGCGGCTGCCTTAACCATCACTGGAAAAGTAATTCGCTTAGCTTCTGATAAGGCTAAATCATATACGCTTAAATCTCCTTTTGAATCCTGAATCATAGGCACATTGGCCTTATGAGCTGCTACCTTAGCAGCGACTTTATCCCCAAGCGCCATCATCGCTTCCGGTGAAGGTCCTACAAATACAATTCCTTCTTCTCTACACCTTAAAGCAAGCTTTACGTTCTCAGAAAGAAAACCATATCCGGGATGAATGGCATCTATTTTCTTGGATTTACACAAAGAAATCAAGCCCTCAATATCTAAATAGGGCTTAAGCGGTTCATTTTCTTTTCCAATTTGGTAAGCCTCATCCGCTTTATATCGGTGCAGGGAGTAACGATCTTCAAAAGTATATACAGCAACAGTCCGAATTCCTAATTCGGAAGCAGCGCGCATAATTCGAATCGCAATTTCACCTCGATTGGCAATAAGCAGACTAGAGATTTTATTTACGTATGATTTTGGCATATCAATATATTTCGTGCAGTATAACAAAAATGATAATTATATTGGGAAATTTATAGTCAAGAGCCTATTTTATTTTGAATACCTTAAAAATTTACAATAATTATTGGGTTCGTTACCAAAAAGTAAAATTATGATATCAGCAAATTAAAAGCCCGATAAAAATATTGTATGCCTTCCCTCGAAATTTCTTAACTTGCGGATCCATAAAAAATGAATTTTTAATGAGCGCAACAAAACCATTGATCGGTATAACGTTAGGAGATTATAATGGCATTGGTCCTGAAGTAATCATAAAAGCTTTATCAAATCCGCAAATTTTACAATGGTGTGTGCCCATCATCTACGGCTCTCAAAAAGTACTCATTTACTATAAAAATGCCATGGAAGCTAGGGACTTCCAGTTTAAAACAATCAGCGACTTAGCGAACATAACGCCTGATCAGATATATTTGATCAATAGTTGGGACGACGCGAACACGCTTGTGGAGCCTGGAAAGGAAACTCTAGAAGCGGGAAAAGCTGCTTTTGCTTGCTTAGACAGGTCCGCGAAAGATTTGGATAAAGGACTTTTATCTGCTTTGGTTACGGCGCCTATCAATAAACATAACATTCAATCCGAAGAATTCAACTTCCCTGGACATACGGAATATTTGACGGACCGATTTGAAGCAAAATCATCCTTAATGATGTTGGTTTCCGAGGATATCCGCATGGGAGTTGTCACGGGACATTTGCCACTCCAAGAAGTCGCAAAAACCCTGACTAAAGAATTAATCAAGGAAAAAATCGATTTATTTCTCCAAAGTTTAAAGGAGGATTTCTCCATTGAAAAACCCAAATTAGCTGTGTTAGGCTTAAATCCTCATGCTGGCGATTCGGGGCTTTTGGGCCAAGAAGAATTAGATATTATTCAGCCGGTTGTAGAAGAATTTAGGACGAAAGCCCAATTGGTTTTTGGACCCTATCCGGCGGACGGGTTCTTCGGAAAAGCACAGTTCAAGGAATTTGATGGAGTATTGGCTATGTATCATGACCAAGGATTAATTCCCTTCAAATACATTGCATTTGAAACCGGAGTTAATTTTACTGCGGGCTTACCGATTATCCGAACTTCTCCAGACCATGGAACGGCTTATGATATTGCTGGTAAAAATGAAGCGGATCCTAATTCCTTTTTACATGCCTTTTTCCTCGCGATAGAATTGGTTAAAAATCGAATGCAAGCATAATTATGGTCAAAAAAGTACTCATCATAGACGAGGTTCATTCCTCCATGGCTGAGGGCTTACAATCCTTAGGATATGTGGTAGACGAGTTTCTGACGTTATCCAAGCAAGAAGCCATGTCGATCATCGGCCAATACACCGCCTTAATTCTACGAAGTAAATTTATCATAGATGCTGATTTTTTGGCTTCTGCCAGTCATTTAACCTTTATTGCGAGAGCGGGTGCGGGTTTAGATCTGATTGATTTAGCCGTATGCCAAGAAAAAAATATTCATGTTTTTTCGGCCAACGAAGGAAATAAAGATGCTGTGGCGGAGCACGTCATGGGCCAATTGCTCACCATCGCGCATCGACTAAATACGGCTGATGCAGAAGTTAGAAATGGCATCTGGAATAGGGAAGCGAATAGAGGCTGGGAAATTCATGGAAAAACCATCGGCATTATTGGTTTTGGAAATATGGGCCAAGCGCTTTGTCAAAGGTTGCTAGGTTTTGGTGTAAAGATTTTAGCGTATGATAAATACGCTCCGGCTCCCTCCCCATTTGGAGCCGATTTAGCTGATATATTTCAACATGCCGACATCGTTTCTCTTCATATTCCATTGACCGATGAGACCCATGGATTAGTAAATCAAGATTTTCTAAGGTCCTTTAAAAAACCCATCGTATTAATGAATAGTTCAAGAGGGCCTATAACACCCTTAGGAAATTTACTCTGGGGGTTGGAACAAGGTATTATCTCAGGATTAGCTTTAGATGTCTTGCCCAATGAAAAAATCAAGTCTTGGTCACAAGAAGAACAAATACTTTTTGAGAAATTGAAATCGTATACCAATACACTCTTTAGCCCCCATGTAGCTGGTTGGACCACCGAGAGTTACCTTAAAATCAATGCGGTTTTAATCGAAAAAATCAGAACCCTATTTCATTCATGAATTACCCAGAAAACATAGGTGAAAAGTTAGGATTTAATCAGATTCAAAATCACATTAAGTCGCTATGCCTCAGTAATATGGGCGCTGAATATGCGGATAAAATGAAATTTTCAAACCGCTTTGCTTTAGTAAACCAATGGGTCCAACAAGTCAGCGAGATGAAGCAGTTGATGGCTGAACATGGAGGTGAGTGGCCCCAACAAGATTATTACGATTTGCGGGAATGGTTTGGTCCCTTGAGCTTAGAAGGACATTATTTAACTGCAGACGAATGGCGCGATTGGCAAAGAGGGCTAGATATTTTATATCAATGTGTCCGCTTTTTTTACAAAATAGATTCAGAAAAATACCCAGAAATCCATCGGATAACCCAAGTTTTTAAAGAAAAATGGGAAGGGCAAGAGCATGGAGATTTTAGGCAAATACTGCCCATCATACAGGAATTAGATCGCGTTTTTGACACCAATGGCCAAATCAAGGAAAGCGCATCTCCCGCTTTAGGAGATTTACGAAGAAAGCGCTTTGCGGAAGAACAAAACCTGAGAAAGAAATTGGACAGCTTGATCAATCAGGCTTATAAAGAAGGTTGGGTCAGCAAGGATTTTTCCCTGACTTTACGAAATGGCCGTATGGTGATTCCATTAGCAGCGGAGCATAAAAGAAAAATAAAGGGTTTTGTTCAAGACGAATCTGATACTGGTAAAACAGTATTCTTAGAACCTGCCGATGCATTAATTGCAAACAACGAAATCAAATCCTTAGAGTCGGCAGAACGCAGAGAGATTATATTAATTCTTAGTCGCCTGTCGGACCGCATAAGACCATTAGTTCCCATGCTGAGTTCTTGGTTCCAATGGCTCGGATTGATTGATTTCATCCGATCCAAGTCGATCTGGGCAACTGAAGTAAACGCTATTTTGCCTAAGATAAAAGACTTCCCTACCCTAGATTGGAAAGAAGCAAGACACCCCATTTTAGAACAATCCCTAAGTAAAATAGGTAAAAAAATAAAGCCTTTATCCATTGCTTTGGATGATAAAAAAAGAATCATGGTCGTCTCTGGGCCGAATGCCGGAGGTAAATCGGTCACTTTGGGAACCTTAGGCCTATTGCAATATTTATTTCAAACAGGCTGTTTAGTGCCCATGGCTGAGGGTTCCACGATGGGATTTTTTGATCAAATCTTTTTAGATATGGGGGACGATCAAAATATCGAAAATGAATTAAGTACCTACAGTTCACACTTAAGTAATATGAATTATTTTTTAGGACATGTGAATCCTAAAACAATGATTTTAGTGGACGAGTTTGGGACCGGAACAGAACCCTCTTTAGGAGGTGCCATTGCAGAATCCATCTTAGAGAAATTGGCAGAAAAAGGTTGTTATGGTGCAATCAATACGCATTTTGGAAATTTAAAGAGTCTAGCAGACCGACAAGCCGGATTGTTTAATGCTGCGATGCGTTACGATACTGAACATTTAGAACCTCAATTCATTTTGGATATGGGGAAACCGGGAAGTTCATTTGCTTTTGAGATTGCCCAGAAAATCGGTTTGCCATCTAAAATCATTGAAAATGCGCGTAAAAAATTGGGCACTAAGCAAGTGGATTTTGATAAGATGTTGATGGAAACGGAAACTGAAAAGCAAATTTGGGAATCGAAAAATATTCGATTAACCTTAGAAAGCGAGCAAGCGGAAGCCATCAAGCAACAATATTCCAGCTTAAAAAACCATTTAGAGGACGAACAAAAAAGGCTCATAAATCAAGCTAAGGCTGAGGCAAAAAAAATCATTCAGGAAGCCAATAGCCGAATTGAACAAACCATTCGCGAAATAAAAGAGAAGGCCGCTAACAAGGAAGAAACAAAAGAAATCAGAGGGAAATTAGATGCATTTGTCAAAAAAGATTTAGTTGAAATACCGTCAAAAACCTTCATTCCTATAGAAAAACCAAATCCTAAAAATCTCAAAGGACCCATGGTCATCGGGGATTGGGTTGCTTTAGATCAAGGCCAAGGCGAATCCGCTATCGGACAAATTATGGCCTTTAAGGGCAAAGATGTGGTGGTGGCATTAGGTGGAATTAGTAGTACGATCAAAGTCAACCGATTGCAGAAAGTACATGCCCCCAAGCAGGAAAAACAAAAAATATCTGCTCTGCAGGGAATTGATTTCAATGATCGAATGGCACAGTTTTCCATCACGTTAGATGTACGTGGAAAAAGAGGAGAAGAAGTATTTGTAATTTTAGACCGATACATGAATGACGCTTTGTTATTAGGTTCCAATGAAATTAAAATACTTCATGGCAAAGGAGATGGGATTTTACGTAATTTGGTTCGGGAACAACTCAAACGCTATAGTCAAATTAAGTCTTTTGAAGACGAACATGCGGATCGAGGAGGCGCGGGGGTAACCATTGTAACGTTTAAATAGATGGTTCGATTTTTAATCATTAGTTTACTCTTTTTCTGTTCTAGCTGCATGTTGGAATATAGTTCCGGTATCGCAAAACTTCAATCGGAGGACTATAAAGGAGCTAATGAAGACCTTAGTATCGCGTACCAAAAAGATCCCTATAATACAGAAGTACTATTTGCAAGAGCCTTAAGTAGAGGCTTTTATGGACATTATACTGGAGCCATCAATGATTTAACGAGAGCCATCAAGCTTAATCCCAATAATGCGAATTTTTATTTTTACCGAGGGTATTTCAAATCTAAATTCGGAAATGAAAAAGGGGCAATTGAAGATTATTCTAAAACCATATTAATTTACCCCTATTACCCTGAGGCATATTATAATCGAGGAATCAAATTATTAAATACAGGTTATTTGTCTGAAGCCTGCCAAGATTTCCAAACTGCCGTTGACCTAGGTGACACGCTATCGATCCGATTTTTAAATGTGTACTGCCGAAAAGAAATTATACCATAAGGAAGGGATAACCTTGATTGATTCGATTTATGGTTGCATTATTTTATTGACAAATTCTAGAAAGCCTCTCTTCGTTATCAACCTGAAAAAGGATTATTTTAGAATTAAGTTGGCGAAAAAATCCGATACCTTCATATTAAATTTAATTGATGATATTTAACATTACTTTTCCTTAAAAGATTTGTTGGCAGATTCACCTGAGTAACAATTTTTAAAATCATTGCAATTTGCCGAAGACGAACTTAAGCAATTGCAGCAAAAATATGCCCTCCATATTGCCTAATAAATCGCTAAAAATATTGACCTTTGTCTTTGTTTAATTTTTAACGATTCATTATGTCTATTGCAAAAGCTGGCGATACGGTCGCCGTACATTACACGGGTAAACACACCGACGGTTCCATTTTTGATTCCTCAGAAGGAAGAACTCCATTAGAATTTCAAATTGGTTCTGGTATGGTCATCAAAGGCTTCGACGATGGAGTAACGGGCATGAGCATCGGCGATAAAAAAACAATCGTCATTCCTGCGGCTGAGGCCTATGGAGAGCATTCTCCAGAAAACACCGTGAGCATAGAACGTGCACAAATTCCATCTCATATCGAATTAGCTTTAGGAGCGTCGTTAAATATGCATCAGGATGGTGGTCAGGTGGTTGAAGTAGTGATTACAGATTTATCTGAAACGCATGTTACTTTAGATGCAAATCACCCATTGGCTGGAAAAGATTTAACATTTGATCTTGAACTTGTTAGCATTCAATAATACGTATGAAAATTGACCTACGCTCTTTTATCCCTCACGGACTAGTTATTTTAGGTTTTGTCGCGTTGGCATTCATTTATTGTGGACCGGTACTTCAAGGAAAAGTATTGATTCAGCATGATATCCAACAGGCACAAGCGGCGGCCCAAGAGAGCGTACAATTTAAAAAAATAAGTGGAGAAGATGCCTGGTGGACAAATTCCATGTTTGGCGGAATGCCTACTTTTCAAATTTCAGGAAGTTATCCATACAGTATATCCAGTTATACAGGGAGTTTTTTAACCAATTTGTTTCCCAATCCGGTCAACTTACTAATCCTCCAATTATTAGGTATGTACCTGTTTTTGTGGGCGATGGGGGCCTCTCCTATTTTGGGCTTTGCGGGAGCTGTTTTATATGCATTTGCGACGTATAACATGGTCATTATTCCCGCGGGACATACCTCAAAAGTATTGGCATTAGCCTATGCTCCTGTCGTTTTAGCAGGAATTAAAATTTGTTGGGAGCGAAATAAATGGCTTGGAGCTGCCATTTTCTCCATCGGGATGGCGCTGGAACTCTATGCAAATCACATCCAGATTACGTATTATTTGTTTTTCATTATTGGGGCCTATAAGCTATATACATTCACAAAAGCGATTCAAGATAAGGCCTTGGCCGACTGGTTTGGCAAAGGAATTTTATTGGCCATCGGTTTAATTTTAGCCGTGGGAACGCATTCGATGCGTCTTTGGAACAATTACGATTATAGCAAAGAAACGACAAGAGGTGCTTCTGAACTGAAAGCAAATAAAGAAAGAGGTAGTGGTTTGGATAAAAACTACGCCTTTGACTGGTCATATGGAATCTCGGAAACTGGGACTTTATTAATCCCTAATTTCAAAGGTGGAGCATCCCAAGGAAATTTAGGAGGCACAAAATCTGCCACCTATAAAACGATGGTTGACGCAGGTCTTCCCGAAGATCAAGTCCTTGGATTTGTTGAAAAAGGACCGACCTACTGGGGCGAACAGAGTTATACGGCAGGTCCGGCCTACGCAGGAGCCTTAGTTATTTTTCTATTTTTATTTGCAGCCTTTTATCTGAAGACAGCTGAAAAATGGTGGCTGATTGGGGTCACACTCCTATTCATCACTTTTTCATGGGGTAAAAACTTTTTCTTTAATGGTGTTCTCTTCGACTATTTCCCTCTATTCAATAAATTTAGAGCCATCACCATGGTGCTTTCATTTGTCCAATTAGGTTTGGTGGCTTTAGGGATTTTAGGATTACAAAGATTCATCAAGGAGAAACCTAGTTTTACTGAGATCAAAAAGCCACTCCTCTACTCATTTGGATTAAGTGGTGGAATTTGCTTGTTTTTCGCCTTGTTGCCCGATTTGTTTTTTGATTTTAAGGGTGCACAGGACGGAGCAGGAATCTTACAAGATGCCAATATCAATGCAGCGATTTGGAATAGCATTCGGTTAGACCGGATCGTTTTGTTTAGATCTGATGCACTAAGGAGCTTTTTCGTAATCGCTATAGGAACTGGGATTTTGTGGTTAGCTACGAGTAAAAAGGTAAAGAAATCGATCTGGTTAATTGGGCTTGTCCTGTTAAGTATTTTTGACCTAACACCAGTCGCCAAACGATATTTTGGAAATGATGCGTTTGTTTCCAAAAGTACGTTGGAGGAACAAGTTCAACCAAGTCCTGCAGACCAACAAATTTTAGCTGACAAAACTCAATTCAGAGTATTGAACTCAACCGTTTCATTTATGAATGATGCGACCACTTCGTATTATCATCAATCGTTAGGAGGTTACCACGGGGCTAAACTTCGTCGGTATCAAGAGTTGATCGAGAAATATTTTGCTGGCAGCCCAGCCCAAATGAGTGTTTTAAACATGTTAAACACCAAATACATTATTGGCGCAGATTCATTGGGCAGCCCAATCGCCCAAGTAAATCCAAATGCCTTGGGCAACGCTTGGTTTGTAAAAAATATCCAGTGGGCAAATTCAGCTGATGATGCCTTAACTGATATCGAGAAATTTGATCCTAAAAATACAGCGATTTTAGAGGTTCAGGATAAGAGTATTTTACAAAATTTCGCACCTGATTCCATGTCGGTGGGAGTTATCTATTTGAAAGAATACAAACCTAATCACCTAAGCTATTCCGTTAATGTGAGCAAACCATCCTTAGCGGTGTTTTCAGAGATTTATTACCGAGGCAACAAAGACTGGAAAGCATACATCGATGGGAAAGAAGTGGATCACGTAAGGGCTGATTATGTATTGCGTGGATTGATTATTCCAGCAGGAAAACATACGATTGAGTTTACATTCAAGCCTTATTCCGTAGAGATGGGCAATAAAATAGATGCAGCCGCATCCATTGCATTATTACTATTTATAGCCTTGGGTTTGGGCTTAGCATTTAAAAACAAGATATGATTTATTCAATGACAGGTTTTGGGAAATCCCAAAAAGAGGCGCAAGAATTACAAATCCGGGTGGAGGTAAAGACTTTAAATTCTAAGTTTACGGATATTTTTTGCCGACTTCCAAAATCCATTTCAGCTCGTGAAATTGAAATTCGCAATTTCTTGACACAACAACTAGAACGTGGCAAGATTGAATTAAGTGTTCAGATTCAAAAGAATCATGAGGGTGTTGAGGCAAGTATTTTGCCGCAAGGACAGATCGCCTTGTATTATGCGGAATTGAAGCGAGTGGCTAAGGATTTAGGTGTTTCAAATTTGGATGAAGGGGCCCTGTATTTGCAGGCTTTAAATGTGCCAACAAGCATTTCACAAGAGGCCAAGGAGGAAAATGAGGAAGAGATTGAGGCGCTGTGGCAAGTCATTTATGAGGCAATCCAAGAGGCGGTTGCCGAATGTAAAGAGTTCCGTTCACGTGAGGGCAAAATTGTCGAAGATAAATTCAGAGAATATATCGCGTCGATTAAGTCGGGCTTAGGCCAAGTATTGGAACAGGATTTAATTCGTATGCCGGGTATCCGTGAGCGTATGAAAAAGTCTTTGTTGGAACTCGGACTAAACGAAGATTTCGACAAAAATCGTTTTGAGCAAGAGGTCGTTTATTACATTGAAAAATTTGATATTTCAGAGGAAAAAGTACGTTTAAGTACGCATTTAGAGTATTTCATCGATATCTTGGCGGAGGGAAATGGCAAGAAGCTCAACTTCATGGCGCAGGAAATCGGTCGGGAAATTAATACCATTGGTTCCAAGGCGAATGACTCTCAGATTCAACGGCTCGTGGTTAACATGAAGGATGAGTTGGAGAAGATTAAGGAGCAAACGGCGAATGTACTGTAATTAGGTAAGAGGTATTAGGTAAAAGGTAATAAGTATTAGGTAATAGGTAATAAGTAATAAGTAATAAGTATTAGGTAAGAGGTATTAAAATTTTATTTAGGCTCAGTAATCTCGTCTTATTCCCAATTTCTGTAGAGACGCTATATCTCGCGTCTTTTTTTATACCTGTAAATTAAAATAAATACGTCATGTGAATTCATGAACAAAAGACGTGATTATCGCGTCTCTACAAACCGTTCAACAAGGCTATTCCAGCGCAACCAATTCCCAAACCAATCCATTGTCGGTTCGTCAAGCGCTCCTTGAAAAATACATAGGCAGTAATCGCGCTCAATAGAATCACACTTAAATTATACATCGTCAATACCACAGCGGCGTTGTTTTGATACGCATCTAAGGCTTTTAAGAGAAAATAAAAGGAAAAGAAATTAGGCAAACCTAATGGAATGGCCGCTAGGACAGAATTACGATTCCAGGCTAATGTGCCATTGACCGATTTCCAAATAAGCACTATAGCTGAACTGATCATAGAGCCAATCAGCAACATCATAATAAAAGGTAAAGTCCCACCCACAAAATAAGTCAATGAGCTATTGAGATAACTAAAAAGTGTATTAGTCAAACCATAGGCGACAAAAACGGCTAGCAATAAAGAAACGACGGGTTTCACACCATCCGCTGAAGTCAATTGAGGGCTGCAAAAATAAATGGCAGCAAAGGACAAAACCAATCCTAAGGAAATTGACCAGTTAATCTCGCCGCCTGTCTTCAATATAAATAAATTGATCAACACAGGAATGACGAGCGAAATGTTGTTGGCCAACGAAGTAGGCGCCATGCCATTTTTTTGAGTAGAAAAACCAGACAATAAAAAGGTAATAACAAATCCTACACCCATAGCCATTAACAAAAATGTATCCCAAGAGGAAGGCCAATGAAATGGAATGGCAGAAGGCTGATGAAAATAGGCTGTTAAAAAACAAACCGGATAATTCAACAAAATGGCAATTCTCGTATCCACTTGGAATCGAGCATGCGCCCTAAAATTCACCAGTAATAGCACCGAAAATATGACAGAGAGAAGTAAATAAAGCATTTTATGATTTTTTAACCAGGTCCTCTAAAATACCTACCCACTCGGGGGAATTGTTTAAACTTTCAACTAATTGCCAGTGCTCACCACCCGCCTCTTCAAATATTTCTTTATACTCCTCACCTACTTCAATCGTTGTTTCAAGGCAGTCGGCCACAAAAGCGGGAGAAAAAGCCAATACTTTCTTATGTCCGTCAGCCACTAATTTAGGAATCACTTCGTCTGTATAAGGCTTAAGCCAAGGATCTCGACCTAATCTACTTTGGAATGAAGTACTATAAGTGCCTGGTTTCAATCCCATTTTTCCTGCAATTAATCGAGTCGTTTCATGACATTGTGCCCGATAGCAACCATGATTTTTATCGGTGATTGACTCACAGCAAGTGCCAAAAACACAAGTCGTTTTAGTCAAATCACCATTTCGAACATGACGTTCGGGAATTCCATGGTATGAAAACAAATAATAATCAAAGTCTACCTCCTTTTGATAATTCGCTGCTTTAGCGGCAAAATAACTTGAGAAAGCAGGGTGATCGTAAAAATAACTTGCGATAGAAAGGGAAGGCATCACTTGCCATTTGGACATCAATTGCATCACCCGTTCAAAAACGGAACCAGTAGAAGCCGAAGCATATTGAGGAAAAAATGGAATGACAATTAATTTCTTTAAATTTTTGGCTTCCATGTCCGCCATAGCTGAGGCTAAATCAGGACTTTGATATCTCATGGCTAAGCGCACATAATAAGAATCACCTAGTTTGTCCTGTAAGTCGCGAGCTACATCTTCCCCATAAAATTTGAGAGGTGAACCACGTTCTTCCCATAATTCCTTATAAATTTTGGCTGATTTAGGCGCTCGAAAAGGAGCAATGATTCCTTGAACTAAAATATAACGAATCAGGTATGGAATGTCGATTACCCGACCATCCATCAAAAATTCACGTAAATACTTACGCACTGAAGGAGTTCCTGGATCATCTGGAGTCCCTAAATTAACAATTAATACACCTACCATAGGAAAAATTTGAAAGCACAAAGATCATTCAAAAATTACAAATTCCATCCTTCTGGAGTAATTTTTGTTCGATAGGCTGATTCCACGCAAGGAACACGGTCTTGGCAATTAACAGCACCCGGAGGACATGTATAAATTTCTCCATTCATATAGGTAATTAAAGCAAATTCTTCCTTAGGAACGCTCTTTAATCGATCAATGAAGTAAATCTTTTTACGTACAGAAAATACATTAAAAATACCCAACACTCTTTCCTTAGGATCTGTAATCGGTTTAATATTCATACTAAAACGAGTCTCGGCAGGCACATCAAACAAAGATCCGCTGGATTGAACTTGAGCAATTAAGGATTGATAAAAATTAAATGCATTCTTCGTGATTGAACGTTGTTCTAAACGCAAATAATAGGGCGAATATCCATCAAATGGTACTCGGGCTACTTGGCGTCCCGAAATTCTCTGTCCGTTGGTCAACACATCTGAAAACACATTTAAATCTGCGTTGTTGGTTATATCCCAGCAATTTCCATCACACATATAATTTAAGATATCTTCAGTAGCTATTGCAGGAGAAACACAAACATTCGTTTTAAAATTCCATTTCGCCCCTCCCTCACAAGTTTCACAGATTGAAATTTTTTCAAAATGCCTCCAATTCCACATGTAAAAATCTCCTTCTTGAGGGCCGTCTTTAAAATCGACATACACAGAAAAACCATTTCTTCGCGGATCGACCTTGTCGTATTGATCACGTACCTCAAACTGAGTGACAATATTTTCAATTTCAGGAGCTGGAATCATTTTTTCTTCCAAGCTTTCATATTGTTTCCCAGTAAGTGTTTTGACAAATAGTCGATAGGTTGACCCCGTCTTTCCAACAAATCCTACGGGTGGTAAATAGGTACCCAAGGCAGTTCCTTCTTTGAAAATGGTTTTTGCTCCCGTTTGATCTAACACATAAACCTCCGCTTTAGTCACAGCCAAAGGATTTTGAGAGATGATGCGATTCGCTGAACTTGTAATTCGAATTTTATTTAAAGCCGCATCATCAGAAATATCGGCTTCAATAGTCATGTAGGAGGTGGAATCAATTTGCTTGAAATCCATGATGGGATTGATACAAGCCCAGGATATCATGCCAATGATCGAAGAAAAAAGTATATATCTAAATAAATGAGTAGGCATCTCTATAAAAATTTAAAATTGTACGTAAGAGAAATAAAAGGAGAGGCAAACACGCTTAGCTCATAAGCTCTAAG